>ERZ1034984.845-NODE-845-length-32488-cov-26.212191_pt1 | contig 32488 bp, 19 predicted proteins | sample MGYA00520589_ERZ1034984 | MGnify/ENA primary metagenome ERZ1034984 (study PRJEB33766, sample SAMN09781790) | gut metagenome | biome: gut microbiome | host: Homo sapiens | place: Madagascar | study: EMG produced TPA metagenomics assembly of the PRJNA485056 data... | reverse complement strand
TCAAGCCGATGGCCCAACATTGTACTTGTCGTGCTAAATTCAATTTAACATCTCCCGTTTCGCTTTTCAAACCGTAAACGGGGCGGCAGCGTCAACTGTCGTCGCACAACAGTATCTAATTATACCATAAAAAAGATAAAAAGGCAATAGGCATAAATTATTTCTTTGAAAAATATTTACCTAAAGATCAACTTAAGTCATCAAAAAAATACAAACCAAAGTTAAAGTAAAGCGGGACATTCCGGAAAATGTATCAGTATTCCCGGACGAACTCGAATTTGTCCACGTCGAACAGCCCACGGTCGGTCAACCGCAGATGCGGAATCACCGGCAGCGGCAGGAAGGAAAGCTGCTGGAACGGTTCACGGAACCGGCAGCCCAGCCGGTGCGCCGCGTCGATCACCTCTTTCAGCTTCGGCAGCATGTCGGCAAAGGGCTCTGCCGAGATCAGTCCGCCGATTTCCAGCGGCAGCAGCGCGAGTACCTTGCCGTTCTCCACCGCGACGAAGCCGCCGCCGCATTCGATCAGGGCATTGACCGCAACCGCCATGTCCCCGTCATTCGCACCGACCACGCAGAGGTTGTGGCTGTCGTGGCCGACGCTGGAAGCCAACGCGCCGTTGCGGATGCCGAAACCGTGCACAAAGCCCAAACCGGTCCGAGGTTCGCCGCCGTGGCGGGCCAGCACGGCCAGCTTCAGCACATCGCGGCCGGGGTCGGCGTATTTGACTCCGTCGACCAGCCGCAGCTCCACCGTCAGCCTGCCGGTCAGCAGGATTCCCTCCTGTGAATCGATCACCGTGGTCCGCGCCCGGCCGGAGCGCACCTTGAAGCACTCCGCCTCGACCGGCTTGAGCTTCACGGAGTGGCGGAACACATCCGCCGGCGGTTCGGGCGGACGGGAGGCGAACAACGCGTCGTCCACCAACCGTCCCGCGGCGATCATCCGTTCGATCCGGCAGCCGCCGAGGTCGCTCAGCAGCACGATGTCCGCCCGGTAGCCCGGAGCAATCAGCCCCCGGTCGCGCAATCCGAAAGAACGGGCTGCCGCCACCGTGGCGGCGCGGTAGACGCTCAGCGGGTCCCCCCCCAACTCGATCGCACGCCGGATCATATAGTCGATATGCCCCTTTTCATGAATATCAAAGGGATCGCGGTCGTCGGTACAGAAGGCGCAGCTTCCGGCGGTAATCGGCGTCAGCAGCGGAATCAACGCATCAAGATTGCGCCCCACCGATCCTTCGCGGATCAGCAGCGTCATCCCCTTTTCGATCTTTTCCATCGCCTCCGAAACCAGGTTGGTCTCGTGGCAGTTGCGGATTCCGGCGGCAAGGCACGCATTCAGGTTCCGCCCGGAAACCAGAGGACAGTGGCCGTCCACCGGCTTCGGATAAACCAGCGCCAGTTTTTCCAGCACCCCGGGATCGCCCTTCAGCAGCCCCGGGATATTCATCATCTCCGCCAGTCCGAGGCATTTGGGATGCTTCAGGTATCCGGCGAGCGCCGCTGCATCCAGAACAGCCCCGCCGCTGTCGAATTCGGTCGCGGGCACACAGCTGGAAAGCTGCACGTAAAGATCCAACACCATCCCCTCCGCCGCCCGGAAAAAGTAGTCGAATGCCGCCGTTCCGGCCACATTCGCCAGCTCGTGCGGATCACAGATCGCGGTGGTCACGCCGTGCGGCACCACCAGCCGGTCGAATTCATACGGAGTGACCATCGTGGACTCCAGATGCACATGCGTATCGATAAAGCCGGGAACCGCAATCATGCCGCTCCCGTCAAACTCCGACTTGCCGGAATAGCAGCTGCCGATTCCGGCGATCCGGTCTCCGGCGATCGCAATGTCGCCCCGCCGGGTTTCCCCGGTGGTCAGGGCGTAAACAGCGGCATTTTTAACGACCAGGTCCGCCGGTTCGCGGCCGACCGCCACAGCCACCTGCCGTGCAATTTCATCAGTCCTGTGATTCATTCTCCTCCCTCCATCATTTCATTCAGCGGAGCGAAAATTCGCAGCCGCAGAAATTCTGCATATAAAATTCATACTGCCGGGCAAGCTCGCGACTCCGCCGGAAGCCGTCCCGCTTCTTGAAATCATAGGGTTCGAAGTGCTCCCAGCGTGCCCCGGCCTCAAAGATCACCCGGCTTGATTTGTGCGGACTCACCGTCAATGTGGTCGCAAACCCGACGCCCAGTTCCGCGGCCCGCCGGGCGGCCCGCTCCAGCGAAAAGCCGAAACAGACCGGGCAGCGCGCCCCCTTCTCCGGCTCCGCCTCCAGCCCGGCGACGCGTTCCAGCCAGGCGGCATGATCGTAGGGATCGACTTCCAGCGGCAACCGGAAAATCCGGGCCAGCGCCTCGACGGAAACCAGCCGTCGCGCAAACTCCTCTTCCGTCGCGATATTCGAGTTGGAAAAATAGAGCGTCACTTCTCTGTCTTCGGCGATCAGCCGTTCCACACACCCCGCCGCGCAGGGGGCGCAACACACATGCAGCAGCAGACCGGATTTACCCATGACCGACAATTCCTTCTTTCATCAGACCGTTTTATTATTCTACCGCAAAAGCGGGAAAATACAAGTAAAGCGACTTGTTCTTGCCGGGTTTTCGTGGTATTTTATAGGTATGTTGAACTTCATTATCCGCAGAAGCTGCTATTCCATATTGATTCTGCTGGGAGTTGTGCTGCTGACGTTCCTGCTTTTCAACGTCGCGGCGGGCGACCCGGCCGCCGCCGTGCTGGGCAAAAACGCCCGGCCCGACGAGGTTGAATCGCTCCGGCGTGAACTCGGCGCCGACCTGCCGTTGCTGTACGGGCGGCGCTGCCGCACCGAAGCGGTGCCGGGCTATGCGAAAGGCGAACCGCTTCCACCGGGCGCGACGCTCCGGGAGGGGGTGATCGAACTGATCCCGAACTTTCCCGAAGAGAAGCTGCTGATGGCCGTCACCGGCGCCGACGGAAAGGTCGAAGAACGGCCGGTGCGGGCGGATGCACCGTTGCGCTTTGCGCAGGATTCCACCGTGAAAGTCGAATTTTTCCGGCTCCAGTCGAATCCGTTCAACTCCCAGTTCCTGCGGGCGCTGGGCGAGATCATCCGGTTCCAGCCGGAATTTCCCTACGTGCGGGTGCTGGACTTCGGCAAGACCATCACCACGCGCGAACCGATCGGCGCGATCCTCCGCCGGGGCGTCTGGCCGTCGCTGTGCCTGATGATCCCGATTTTTCTCGGCGAACTGGTGATCGGGCTGGTGCTGGCGCTGGTCGCGGCGGCGTTCAAGGACACCTGGATCGACCGGGGGCTGGTGCTGTTTTCGGTCGCAGGCATGAGCATCAGCTATCTGGTGGTGATCATCTTCGCGCAGTGGTTCCTGGGATATTACTACAATCTCTTCCCGGTCTGGGGATGGGAGAGCTGGCGCAGCCTCGGGTTGCCGATCCTGGTCGGAATCGCGTGCGGCATCGGCGGCAATGTCCGGTTCTACCGCACCGTCTTTGTGAACGAGCTGCGCAAGGAGTATCTGCGCACCGCGGCGGCCAAAGGGGTCTCGCCGGTGAAGGTCTACGGCAAACACCTGCTGCGCAACGCGGCGATCCAGATCATCACGCGGGCCAGCGCGGCGCTGCCGTTCCTGTTCACCGGGAGTTTGCTGCTGGAGTCGTTCTTCGGCATTCCAGGACTGGGATTCACCGGCATCGACGCGCTGTACAACTCCGATCTGCAGCTTCTCAAGGCGCTGGTGGTGACCAGTGCGCTGCTTTTCGTCGTCATGAACCTGCTGGCCGACCTCGCCTACGCCTGGGCCGACCCGCGCATCCGCCTGGAATGACCCTTATGAACGAAGAACTCGCCAACTGTTCGAGGGGCCGGGTGCTCTGGCTTCTTTTCTGGAACTTCTTCAAAATCGCGCTGTTCGTGGTCGGCGGCGGCTTCGCGATCATCCTCGCCGCCGAGGAGAGCTTCGTGAAACGCCTGCGCTGGCTCAAGGAAGGCGAACTGCTCGACATGCTGACCGTGATTCAGTCGGTTCCGGGGCTGACCGCCGGAAACGCCGCGATCTACGTCGGCTACCGGGCCGCGGGGCACGCGGGAGCGCTGATCGCGCTGTTCGGCGTGGCGCTGCCCTCTTTCACGGTGATCACCCTGCTCTCGATGGGGCTGGACTTTCTGCCGCTGGACAACCTTTATCTGCAAAGCGCCTTCATCGGCGTGCGGACCGCAATGGCCGGACTGATGATCGCGACCGTCGCCCGGCTCTGGCGCAAGATCATGAGCGGATTCTTCCCATGGTTCGTCATGCTCGCCTGCTTTCTGCTGATGACCTTCACCAAAGTCAATCCCGGCTGGCTGATCGCCGGTTCGATGGCGGCGGGGATCGCGTCCGCTTTCATGCCGCGCGCGGAGGAGTCCCGCGGCGTCGCCACGCTGCTTTTGCTCTTTGTGCTGTTCGTCTACTTCGGGCTGCTCTGTTTCGGCGGCGGCGCGGTTCTGGTCAACTTCTACATTCATGAGCTGGTCGAGCTGCGCCACTGGCTGACGCTGGACGAACTGGCCGACATGGTCGCGATCTCCCAGGTCACGCCGGGGCCGATCGGCGTGAATATCGCCACCTTCATCGGTTACCGCCAGGGGGGGATTCCGGGCGCGGCCATTGCCACTATCGGACTGCTGTTTCCCTCCTACTGGCTGATGATGGGAGGGCTGAAATCCCTTGACAAATGGGAGCACAGCCGGATCGTCGGCGGCATCATGGCCGGAATCCGTCCCGCCACGATCGGCCTGATGATCGCGGTCACGCTGGTCTATCTGGAAATGTCGCTCTTCACCGCCGCAGTTCCGTGGCGCGGCATCGTCGACTGGACGGCGGGGAACAGTGCGGATTTCGGCGGCTTCGGCCTGCGGCTGCTGATGCTTCCGGTGCTGGCCGTTTCGACCTGGGCGCTGTACAAGAGTAAATGCAGCATCATGGCCGCGATCTTCACCTCCGCCGCCGCCGGCGCGCTGTGCGCCCCGTGGCTGTGATGCCGCGAAAAACAGGTGATATATCAACTTTCTTGCAAATGCGGATTGATTTTTTCACAATCCGGCTCTATAGTTAAAGCAATACATCTTGAAAAAACTGGAAAACGCGAATGACAAACGTGAAACATCATACCCTGCCGCCGGTTCCCGAACTGCTCGCGCCCGCCGGAAGCCCGGCCTGCGCGCTGGCCGCCTTCGACGCCGGAGCCGACGCGATCTACGCCGGGCTGGCCAAATTCAATGCCCGCGAGCGCGGTGAAAATTTCACGCCGGAGGTGATGGCGCAGATCGTCGATTACGCCCACAAGCTCGGGCGCAAGGTCTATATCACGCTGAATACGCTGGTCAAGGAAGCCGAACTGCCGGAAGTGGCGGAATACCTTGCGCAACTCTCCGAAATCGCGCCCGACGCGCTGCTGGTGCAGGACCTCGGGATCATCCGCATGGCGCGGGAGTACTTCCCGTCGCTGACGCTGCACGCCTCCACCCAGATGGGGTTCCAGAACTCCGCCGGGCTGAAAATCGCGAAGGAGCTGGGCGTGACCCGCGTGGTGCTGGAGCGGCAGATGACCATCGAGGAGATCGCCGAAGTCAAAAAATCGACCGATCTTGAACTGGAGGTATTCATCCACGGCGCGCTGTGCGCGTCGCTGTCGGGCCAGTGTCTGTTCTCCTCCTACCTCGGCGGCTACAGCGGTAACCGGGGCAAGTGCAAGCAGCCCTGCCGCCGCCGCTATTTCAGCAAAAACGGCAACGGCTTCTTCTTTTCGCCGCAGGATTTGTGCAGCATCGACATGCTGCCGCGCCTGCGTGAAATCGGAGTGGCTTCGTTGAAAATCGAAGGGCGGCTCAAGCAGCCGGACTATGTGAAACAGACCGTCGGAGCCTACCGGATGCTGCTCGACGCGCCGCCGGAGGAGTTCCCGAAACGGATCGGCGAAGCGCGCAATATGCTCAGCAAAGGGTGCGGACGCAAGTGGTCGCTCGGATTTTTCAGCAAGGATTCGGCCCGCGGCCTGATCCAGCACGACGCGCTCGGCGCGGCGGGACTGCTCTGCGGCACGGTCGAAGCGGTGCGCGACAACGGTTTCGGCCTGACCGCGACCAAGCGGCTTTTCCTCGGCGACCGGGTGCGCGTACAGCCCCAGTCCGGTGATGAAGGCCCCGCCCTGACCATCACCAGGATGTTCGTCGAGAACCAGCCGGCCCGCCGCGCCCTGCCCGGCGAACGGGTCTTCATCTGCTGCGACAAACCGGTCGCCGAACGCGGGCTGGTCTTCAAGATCGGCGAAAGTTTCAGCGACTATTCCGGGCGCATCGCGGCGCTGCCGCCGCGCCGCGCCCGCCTCGACCTCAATGTGCGGCTGACCGCGCATGAGATCGCGATAGACGTGACCAATGCTCCGGTCGGAAATTTCTTCCGGCCGCTGAACCTCGCCCCGGCGAACAGCCGCCCGGTTTCGGCGGAGACGCTTGAGGCGGAATTTTCCGCCAGCGATTCCGACGCTTTCGAGCTCGGCAATTTCACAGCCGCCGTGGAAGGCAGCTACTTTCTGCCCGCCAGCGAGTTGAAGGCGGTCCGCCGCGAATTCTGGGAGTATGTGAAACAGAACCTGAAGCCGGAGGCGGTGTTCCACAACTCCGCAACCGGGCTGGAACAGTTCCGCCGCTTTTACCTTTCGCTGAAGCCCGGCTACGTGCTGCCGGAGCTTCTGACCGAAACCGTCGCACTGAAGCCCAACGGGGCGGAACCGGCCAACCGCAAGGCGATCCGGGCAACCGGCGTCTACGACTTCAACAAGCTGACCAACGAGGCGATCCTGCCGGAATTCTGTCCGGAGGGGAAGCTAGGCAGTCTGGTCAGGGCGATCCGCGCCGCGGCCGACGCCGGAATCAGGCGGTTCCGGGTCACCGCTCTTTATGACCTCGCGCTGCTCAAGGGTATTGAGGCCGACGAGATCATCGCCTCCGCGCCGCTGCCGGTCTGCAACTCGATGGCGGCGCTGGAGCTGACCCGTTTCGGCGTAACCCGTGTGATGGCCCACCTGGAGCTGGAGCGCGGTTCCGTCGAGGCGCTGCGCGACAAATCGGTGATCCCGGTGGAGCTTTACCGGCTGGGCCGTCCGGTGCTGCTGATCACCCGGGCGAAAATCCCGGCGGACGGGGAGTTCCGCGACGCGCGCAACAACGAATTTTCGATCCGGTACGACCACCGTGACGGCATGACCCGGCTCTATCCGGTCAAGGTGCATTCGGTGCCGCGGCTGCCGGGCGTCTATGACTACTATGACCTGACCAACGCCAATTGGAACGCCCGCGAAACCGGCACGTTCAACTTCGAGGCGGACTGGTTCTGATATCCAATCTTAAACACGGGGCACTTTCCATGAGCGACACCATTGAAAAACTGAACCGGGTCGAAAACGAACTCAACCGGATCATTCGCGGCAAGCCGGAGGTGATCCGCCATCTGCTGACCGCATTCGTCGCGGGCGGCAACGTGCTGCTCGACGACGTGCCCGGCGTCGGCAAGACCACGCTGGCGAAGGCGCTGGCCCGGCTGGTCGACGCGGATTTCCGGCGAGTGCAGTTCACGCCCGACCTGCTGCCCGCCGACATCATCGGCACGAACATCTACAGCCCGAAAGAGGGCAGTTTCCAGTTCCGCCCCGGCCCGGTATTCACGAACATCCTGCTCGCCGACGAAATCAACCGCGCCTCGCCGCGCACCCAGTCGGCGCTGCTGGAGTGCATGTGCGAGCATCAGGTTTCGAGCGACGGCAAAAGCCGCCCCCTCGAAGCCCCGTTCATGGTGATCGCAACCCAGAACCCGATCGAATTTCAAGGCACCTACCCGCTGCCCGAGGCCCAGCTCGACCGCTTCGCGATGCGGCTCAGCCTCGGTTATCCCGAACCGGAAGCCGAGGCGGAGATGCTGGCGGACCGCCGCTCCGGCGACCCGGCCGCCACGCTCACGCCGATCCTGAATTGTTCGGAGATCCTCGAACTCAACCGGCAGATGACCCGGATCGGCATCGAGGAGAGTGTTTCGGCTTACCTGTTGGAAATCATCCATGCGACCCGGCGCGATCCGCGCCTGACGCTCGGCGCCAGCCCCCGCGCCGCGCTGCTGCTGGCCGACGCCGCCCGCGCCGCCGCGCTGCTGGCGGGCCGCGATTACGTATTGCCGGACGAAGTGCGCTCCCTGGCGATGGTGGTGCTGCCGCACCGCCTCGTCACCGATGCGAAAAGCCGCTACTCCGGCGTGACCTCCGCGCAGATTCTGCAGGAGATCATTCAGACAGTGAAAATTCCCCGCTGAACCGGGGACCGGGCGTATTCCGGGGCCGGTGTTCCGGCCGGGGAGAGCCGGACGCGCCCGCAATCAGAAAAACAGAGGAGAAACATGACAAAACCAACCAGAACCTTCGAGGTGGTGATCGCCGTCGACGAGTGCAAAGGGTGCGAACGGTGCGTGAACGCCTGTCCGCGCGGCGTGCTCAGGATGGGAACCCACCTGAACAAACTCGGATTCCCGGCGGTCACCCTGACCGGACAACCCTGCATCGGCTGCGGCGGCTGTTTCTACACCTGCCCCGAACCGGGCGCCCTGACCGTCATCCAGCATACCACCGATCCGGAAAGCGAGGCGTAACGATGGAATACACCAACCGAATGCTGCTCAAAGGCAACGAAGCGGTCGTCTATGGCGCGCTGCTCGCCGGGTGCGAGTGCTTTTTCGGCTACCCGATCACTCCCGCCAGCGAAATCGCGCACACCGCGGCGCGCTGCTTCCCGAAGCTCGGCCGCACCTTCCTGCAGGCCGAATGTGAAATCGCCGCGATCAACATGGTCATGGGCGCCGCCGCGAACGGTCGCCGCGCGATGACCGCCAGTTCCGGCCTCGGCATCAGCCTGAAACAGGAGGGGATCAGCTATCTCTCCGGCAGCGAGCTGCCCGCACTGGTGGTGGATATCACCCGCGGCGGCCCCGGGCTCGGCAACATCGCTCCCGAGCAGTCCGATTATTTTCAGGTGGTCAAGGGCGGCGGGCACGGCAGCTACAAATGCATCGTGCTGGCTCCGGCTTCGGCGCAGGAGATGTGCGACCTCGCGTTCACCGCATTCGACCTCGCCGAAAAGTACCGCATCGTGGTTTACATGATGACCGACGGCGTGATCGGGCAGACGATGGAGACGGTCACCCTGCCCGAACCGCTGCCGGGCCGCCGGGAGATTCCGGAATGGGCGCTCGACGTGACCCGCCCCCGCACGAACATGATCAGCTCGATCTACCTCGAAACCGACGACCTCGAAGCATTGAACATCCGGCTTCAGGAGAAGTACAGACGCATTGAGCAGAACGAACAGCGCAGCGAACTCTATCAGGCCGGGGACGCCGAAATCCTGCTGGTCGGCTACGGCATCTCCGGGCGGCTGGCCCGCACCGCCGTGGCCGAACTGCGCAAGCAGGGCGTGAAAGCCGGCCTGCTGCGCCCGGTCACGCTCTTTCCGTTCCCGGCCGATGAACTGCGCCGGCTGCCCGCGAAGCAGCTGATCGCGGTGGAGATGAGCAACGGCCAGATGATCGACGACGTGAAGCTCGCGATCAACTGCGACCGGCCGGTCCACCTGATCAACCGGATGGGCGGCAATATTCCGGGCGTGGACGAGATCGTCGCGCGCACTCTCAAACTGACCGGCATGGAGGTGAAGTAATCATGGCGGATAAAATTCTTTACGGACGCAGCGCCGGCTTCTTTCCGACCTTCGAACGCCGGCCCGGCCCGATCAAAACCAATATGCACTACTGCCCCGGCTGCGGCCACGGCATCCTGCACAAACTGATCGCCGAAGCGATTCAGGATTTCGGGATCAAGGACAAAACGATCATCATCGCGCCGGTCGGCTGCGCGGTGTTCAGCTACTACTACTTCGACTGCTTCGGCATTTCCGTGCCGCACGGCCGCGCCCCCGCGGTCGGCACCGGGCTGGCCCGCGCCAATCAGGAGAACATCGTGATCTCCTACCAGGGCGACGGCGATCTGGCGTCGATCGGTTTCAACCAGATCATCCAGGCGGCGAACCGGGGGGAAAATCTCGCGGTTTTCTTCGTGAACAACGCAATCTACGGGATGACCGGCGGCCAGATGGCGCCGACCACCCTGCCCGGCCAGAAAACCCAGACCACGCCGCAGGGACGGAGCGTCTCGACGGAAGGGTACCCTCTGAAAGTCTCCGAAACCGTCGCCGCGCTGGATGCGCCGGTCTATGTGGAACGGGTCGCGCTGAGTACCGTGCAGAATATCCGCAAGGCGCGCCTCGCGATCCGCAAGGCGCTGACCAACAGCATCGAACGCAAGGGCTTCTCGCTGGTCGAATGCCTTTCGGGCTGTCCGGTCAACCTGAAGATGCACGCCAAGGAGATGAACGAGTTCCTCGACAACCAGATGAGCCGTTACTTTCCGCTCGGCGTCTACAAGGACATCGCCGACAGCCGCGATCCGCTGCAGCGCGCCGAAGGGATCTACGATCCGCGGCAGGTCAAGGAGCTGCTCTACCCGGTCAAAGTCGCCGACGGCGTCAGCGAATCCTTCCGCAACCCGTCGCGGATCTTCGAGGCGGAACGGCGGATCAAGCTCGCCGGTTCCGGCGGCCAGGGGGTGCTTTCGCTCGGCTATATGCTCGCGACGATGGGCAAGCTGCGCAATTTCAACGTGTCGTGGCTGCCGAGCTACGGGCCGGAGATGCGCGGCGGCACAGCGAACTGCTCGGTGGTGCTGAGCCGCCACCCGATCGGTTCGCCGCTGGTCGAACGCGACTGCAATCTGCTGATCGCGCTGAACCAGTCCTCGCTCGACAAATACCTGCCGGAGCTGAAAAGGAACGGCATATTGCTCTACGACGAATCCAATGTCCGGCAGCCGGAAAACACCGGCGAACAGATCCTTTACACCCTGCCCGCTTCCGACCTGGCCACCCAGCTCGGCGACCTCAAGTACGCCAATTCGGTGCTGCTCGGAGCCGTCGCGGTGATGATGTGCGATCTGTTCCTCGACGACGACGACAAGGCCGACTTCGACCGGGTCTTCGAAGAAGCGATCATGGATTGTTTCCGTGAAAAGGAGACGGTGGTGCAGGCGAACATCCGCGCCTTCTACATCGGCAAAGAGAACGCCCGGCGCATTTCCCGTTAGACCCCGAAGGAAAACGAAAATGCATTTCATCGTAATCGCCCTCGTCATTCTTTTTCAGGGAGTCCTCGGCGGCACCGCGCTCTGGCTCGGCGCCAAGGTCACCAAAGACCAGCTGGATTGGCTTCCGGCTTTCCTGATCGCGTTGCTCACGGCGCTGGTGTCGCTGATTCCCCTGCCGGGACTGATCACGGCGGCGCTGGGCTGGGCGGTCATGCTGACGCTGCTTTACAAGTGGTCCGGGATCGACAACATCTGGCCGAGCGGCGTACTGCTGGCGCTGGTCGCCCGCATCATCCAGATTCTGCTGGGAACGGCGGTAATACTGATCTTCCGCTGACTCGGCAGTTTTCCTGTCGCAACATCTTTTATTTCAATGGGGATTTCGTTCCTGTCGGGACGGAATCCCCATTCCATTGCCGGTTGACGCAGCGTAAAACAGAAATTTCCACCCGATCATAATATATTGCGAACGTATAATACCCATGAAACAGGTAGTGTTTGCATTAAGGCTCATGCCTCAAGCCCTTTAAATCAATACCATTCTGCTTTAACCTGAAAATATTTCTTTTAAAACTAAATTATTTCAATTTTCTTTTCAATTTACTTTTGCATCTATATCAAATCTAGAGCTTGACATTTACAGTCAGATAAATTATAATTAATACTGAACAATAGGGAAATTTATATTCAACAGGTGCTGCCATTCGGCAGCAGCCTTATTTTTTACACGGCAATACGGAAATTTTGCTTGCAGGCGTTTGTTCACTCCTGGATCGCAAACGGAGATTTTTTCGTCATGATGGATATTTATATCACGGGGTCCGCAATTTGTGCGTCCGGCCCGGATTATGCCCAGACGGTTTCTCCGCACATCCGGGAACTGTTTATTTCCGTTTTCCCCGCAACGCCTCCGGTGCAGGAAATTCCTGTTTTTTCCATCGAGTGCCGTTTGGCTGTCACATTCTTCTGTACCGTTGAATCCGCCCTGATGCGGACCGGTTCGCTTACTGCTGCGGAATTGCCGCATAAAGCAATAAGAATCCCGGCAACGGCAACCAGGCCGCCCTGCCGCCTTCCCTTGCTCCAAAAAGCCCGAAGAGCGGAAACGCGTCCTCATGTCAGATATCAGAAATTTAATCTATAAAACAATTATCATCATTCACACCGGGGAGTAAATCATGGGGACCACAATCTACGCATTCGCCACACAGGAAGCGCTCGAAGCTGCGCGTAACGCGGACAGCAGCCTGAACGACACCAATTCGTTCGTCGGCATCCAGACGGCACTCGATGCCGCCGCTGAAGGCGATTCCGTTCAGCCGGCAGCCGGCGATTATCCGGAAAGCCTGACGGTGCAGAGCGGCGTCACCCTGCTGGGCGTACAGAGCGGCAAGCTCACCGGACTCCTCGGCATCGAAATTCAGGAAGGCGCCGGACTCCTCGGTTCCCAGCCCCTGGGCGATGACAGCGCCGTCACGATCAACGGCAGCTATCAGGGCGGAATGGAGCTCGGCAGCGGCATGCATGCATTGGCGATCGGCAAGGACGCCGTGCTCGGCGGCCCCGTCGGCAGGACTCTTTTCCTCTCCAATCAGGGAACGGCGCATTTCACTGAATTCGGCGGAACCGTGAACCTGAGTGGCAGTTCCGTCCAGGCAGGCCCGTTGAGCGTCTTTGAGATGAACGGCGGCCGGAATGTCATCGATCTCTTCTCCGCGAACGTTACGATCGACACCACCGGAAATATTTATTTCAGTGCCGGATTCATCTGCAACGCCTCCGTCTCTCCGGCTTTGGAAATCGGCGCCTTCTCCGGCTCCATGAAGATCGCGGGCGATGCGGCAGCTTACGGTTTTTTCGTCGGCAACGACGGTGCGGCCATCGCCTCCTATCCCTCCGGAACCGTAGAGCTTTCCATCAGTTCCTTTACCGGAAACCTGAATGTCGAATCGATGGATAACGCGGCTTACGCCCTCTCCGTTTACAGCCGGGAGATTTCCCGCCTGTCAATCGGGGCCGGCAGTGAAACGGCTTTGATTTCCGTTTCCGGCGTCAACAACGCATACGCTCTGCGCAACATCTCCGTCGGTTCTTCCGCCGGGAGCCGGGCCGATGTCACAATTTCCGGCTTCTCCGGCGATATCCGTGCGCATGTGACCGGAGCGGAAGCCCCCGCCAAGCAACAGTCGGTTTTCGGCATTTACAACTATAGCGCCACTGCCGCCGGAACGATTCTGCTTGAAGATTTCTCCGGAACCATCGCCGCGACCGGGAGTGGCGTTTTCCGGAAAAGCACGTCCGGTTCTTCCCCCATGCTGGTCGGCATCTATAATAACGGAACGACTGCATTGAACGACTTCTCCGGCACGCTGCTGGTCAATCAGGCTGTATCCGGCTCAGCCGCGACCGGCTCCACAATCGGCATCTACGGACCCGACATCACTTTGGACAATTTCACCGGCACGATTTACGCGGGCAGGTATCTGGAGGACGATCTGGAGCTCCGGCTTGCCGAGATGCGGGATCCGGCGAAGCGGCAGGAAGCTTACAACAACCTGGCATCCTCTGCCGCAAGCGGTTATGCCGTTTATGGGACTGCCGGAGGAGCAAACGGTTTGACTTTCAATGACGGTGCTGTTATTTTCGGCAATATTCGATTCGCCGAAGGCGCCGACGCCATCACCGTCAACGGCGCCGATACCCTGATCAGCGGCCAGATCAGCTTGGGAGCGGGCAACGATCAATTCACGGTCACCGGCGGTCAGGTCATCGGCAATGTCTTCGGCGGAGACGGCGATGACCGATTCACGGTCACCGGCGGCGAAGTGAACGGCTGGATTTCCGGCGACGGCGGAACGGACACCTTGACTTTCGGTTCGGCATCTGCCGGTTACTTCGGCTCCCTTTACGGCATTCAGACCATTGAAAACATCGTCTTCAACGGCGGCAGTTCGGTCCTCTTCACCGACGCATCCGCCACAAACTTCGCGGACGGAGCAATCAGCATCAACGTGACCGAATCCCAGCTCGGCGCCGGCTCCGTGTACACGGTGATCAGCGGCAAACTGGCGTACGGCAATACCTCTTTTGCCGTGAACGGCACAACGGTATTCGACGGCGGAGCCGTGAAGATCGGAGGGCAATACCGGCTGCTTGAAGCCGCCGACAGCGCCATCACCCTGACGGAAATCAGCGGAGTAATCGACTCCACGGAAAAACTGCTCGTCAATTCCGGATGGGCCGACAAGAAAGCGGGACAGCCCGTTCAGATCGGCGATAATTATTATATCATCGGCGTCAATGCGTTCGGCACCATCTCCGACGCAATCCTGAAGGCGCCTTCAGCCTCAACCCTGCAAATAGCCGGCGGCGCCTTCGACAGCTTCCAGTACACCGGGAACTGCCTGCTGGAACTCTCCGCCGGCGCCGGCGTTACCGGTTCCGTCACTCTCGGCGGGCTCGGCACCGATTCCACCTCCCGGGTCAACGTCGCTGGAAACATCACCGGTATTTCCGGCGAGTACAACAGTTCCGGCCTTATTCTGCTCGGCAAGAGCGCCGTCGCCGATTTCTCCGGCGGCATCTCCAATGTCCGGCACGGCATCTACGCCAATCAGGTGGAAAACGTCACAATCAATACCCTCGGCGGCAGCATCGTGACGAGTGACAGCGCCTACAGCTACGGAGTTTACCTGAGATATGTCAAAAATGCGGAACTGAAGGAGATCAGCGGCACAATTTCCGCCAGCAACAACGGCGAAAGCGACGAAGGCGTCGGCATCACACAGGAAAAAGCCACCGACGGCACCCTGAAGATCGGCACGCTGACAAATACGGCGAAGGTTTCCGGTTACAGTGCTTCCGGGTTCGCCGTCGGGATTGCCCATACCGCCGCCTCCTCGGCAGCCACGGAAATCGGAACTCTGGCCGGCACGGTAGAAGCCAAGGGCCAGTATGGCTCTACCGGCCTGCTGAATGCCGCCACCGGCAGCGGCTCAGTATCGACGTTTCACATCGGCGAACTCTCCGGCACCGTGTACGCCGAGCATTTCTACGAAAATCCCTCGAACAGCTATAACAATGATTCCGACTTCAAGGCGGCAGGAATTCAGTCTTCCGCGTCCTCCACGGGAACGGCGACGCTGACGATCGACAACCTTTCCGGAATCGTCGCGGTGAATTCGTTTGATTCCAAAGACACCGACGGCAAATCAAAGGCTTACGGCCTGACCGCCTCCACCAGCGTCAATGCCGCCATCTCCGGTATCGTATTCGCGGGCAGCTGCAAGAACGGCGACCTGCTCAGGCAGCTTGAAAAGATTCAGCAGGGAACGGCGACGGCCGATACGGTGACCGGCAACGCGACCGGATATGCGATCGTCGGCGGCAAAGGTGACGATGTCATCACGCTGAATGCCGGGGCCAAGGTTTTCGGCATGATCGCGCTGAACAGCGGCAACGATATCCTGAATATCGCCGCACAAGCGGAAATTTTCGGTTCCGTTGACGGCGACATTCTGACCCTGACCAATAACGGCGTCATTTCCGGCGATGTTTCCGGCCAGACCCTCACCATCAGCGGAACCGGCTCCATCAGCGGCGCCGTTTACGGCGGCGCGATTCTCGGAACAGGCGCTCTGGAACTCGATACCGTTTCCATCACCGTCTCCGGCAACACGGTCGCCGGCGGAATTTATGCCGGAGCCTACGCAGTCGCAGGCAGCGCCGCCCATGTGAAGAACGCTTTCATCACCGTCAACGGCACCGACAATATCATCCATGCCTCCGGCAGCGGCGCCAACAGCACCACCGATAATGTCACGATCACGATCGGCAACACATTCGGCGGCAAGATCCTTGCCGATGACGGTCAGGCGGCGGTTGTGACTCTGAAATCCGGTTCGCAATTCAATGGCACCATGCAATTCGACGCCAACGACACGCTTGTGGTCGAACTCGGAGCCGTTTTGGGCAACAGCATCGACCTCAATGGCGGCAAGTTGAAGATCGTGGTTCCGGCTTCGGGCGTCCGTCTCCGGGCTGCGGTAGCGAATCTCGCGGATATCCTGACCATGATCAGCGGCGCGGGCTCCCTCGAATTTCAGGGAACCGCGGTAATCGACGGTTCCGACCTGACGGACGCGGAGAAGATTCAGCTTGAAACCAACCTCTCCTCCGTCATCAGGATCAGCGCCGCCGCCGGCAGTACGGTCGTCTTTGACGCCGATGCGACGGCGAAACTCGCCGGCCTGACTGAAATCACCGGCGAAGGTACGGTCAAGCTTGTCGTTCCTCCGGCAAATGACCTTACGGTAGCCGATTCCGCAACGCTGAAGATCGGGGACGGACTCTCCGTCACCAACGGCGCGGTTCAGGTTACGGACGGCAAGCTTACGGTTTCGGCGAATGACGGTGGTTCTGTTACGATCACGGAACTTCCTGAAGGGATCGATTCGATTGAGATTGCGTCGGGCACGAAGGGGGAAGTCATGGTAGATCCTTCGGTTTCGGACTCGGTGACGGTTCCTTCGGACGTGGCGGTGAAGATCGCGGTGAACTGGCCTGCCGATTTCTTTGGCGCGGATGCGCCGGCTTCGGCGGAACAGCTTGTGCCGGCGGCGGACCGTGCGACGTTCGGCACCGGGAACGACGCGGTGGTGAACTTCACTTCGGACTACACGCTCTACGGAACCGCCGCGCAGGCTTCGGACGCAGATGCGAAAACCTGGCTCTATGTGCAGAATTCGACGATTCGGAATGGTGTGTTCGGAGGCTCGCTGGCGGGCCGGGTGGGAACCTCGAACATCTACGTGCAGGATTCAAGCATTTCGGCGGTCTACGGCGGCGGGCAGTCTTTCCAGGCGCTGGACGGCACTTTCACGGGTTCGACGACCGGCGCGGCCAATGTGTACGTGGCCGGCGGTGAAATCGGCGAGGTGTTCGGCGGCGCGGATGGCGTGGGTTCGACGGTGGGCGCGGCCAATGTGATGATCGCCGGCGGCACGGTGCGGAGCGTCTACGGCGGCGGCGTGAACGGCGCGTCGACGGCCACGAGCAACGTGACGATCACCGGCAGCGCGGATGTGACTACGGCGTATGCAGGCGGCCTGAGCAGCGATGTCGAAAACGCGACCCTGACGATTTCGGGGCCGGATGTGCAGGTCTACAAGGTTTACGGAGGCGGCTCCCTGGCGTCGACGGTGTGCAATTCGGAGCTGAAGATCGAAAACGGCGCGACGGTGAACTACGTCTACGGCGGCGGCGACAGCAACGGACACAACGTGACCGGCAGCATGAACGTGACGGTTTCCGATTCGACGGTTTCCAACGTCCTCTACGGAATCGGCCGCAGCTGCCTGAGCTGCGACGGCACGGTCAATGTGACCAATTCGGATATCGCGATGTTCTACGTCGGCACCTATTCGAAGGACGGCTCCGGGGTGAACCACATCACCGGCACGCTGACGGCGAACCTGACGGATTCGCGGATCGGAAACCAGCTGATCGTGGCCGGCCGCCTCGGCGGCACCAGGGACATGGGCGTCACGATCCATGAAGTGATCGTGAATGCGGCAAACTCCAACCTCGGCAGCGGCAACGTGATGCTCGGCGGCTTCATCGAAAACGAAGGCGCCGACCTTGCGACCGGCAAACATACGCTGACGGTCGACCGGGTCGAATTCAACGCGACCGCCGGAACCGTGATGCAGCATTTCTACGCGGGCGGCCGGGCCGACAACGGCGTGCTGACGGTCAAGGAGGCGGTAATTTCGCTGGAAAATTCGACCTCCGGCAACATCTACGGCGGCGGATACAGCGACGGCTGCGGCAAAAACATTGTCGAAAACGTAACGATCACGGTTGGAACCGGTTCGACCGTCCGGAACGTGATCGCGGGCGGACATAACGCCGGTTCGACTGTCGAAAACGCGACCGTCGAAATCGCCGGCGGAACCGTTCAGTACAGCGTCTACGGCGGCGGCAACAACGCCGCGGTCGAAAACGCGACCGTCATCCTCTCCGGCGGCGCAGTCGCCGGCGACGTGAAGGCCGGAAACGTCGCGGGCAGCCAGTCCGTCGGCTCCGCGCAGGTCGTCTTCAAGGGCTCCGCCTATACCAGCGTCGCGGGAACCGTTTCCGGCGCCGGAGCCGACAGAAGCACACTCGTATTCGACGCCTTCACCGGAAACCTCGACCTGAAGGTTCAGGGCTTCACCGGGGTGGAGGTCCGCTCCGGAAGCAAGGTGACCTTCGGCGACAACGTCGACCTCTCCACCGTGAACAGCCTTGCGATCACCATTGACGCGGCTCCGGCGGAAGCGCTGGTTTCCTTCGGCGACAAGCTCAACGCGCTCAACGCGCTCAACGAGTTGGCGGTCACTGTCGGAACCCTCGCCGCCGGAAACTGGATTCTCGCTTCCGGCGTCACTCTGGCTTCCGGAGCCGTGATCACCCTGAACAACACCGCTGTCGCGATCGGCGCGGAAATGATCCTGCTCCCCGGCGACATGCTCGGACAGCTCCTGCTGGTCGACGGCAACCTCTCCATCAACGTCGAGGCGGCCCCGCAGCCTACCCTCAACCATATCGCGGTCTCCCCGGCGTACACCACCGCGGACGAAACTTTCACCCTCAATGGCGAATTCTACAAAGTCGGCACGAACGCATTCAGCACTCTCTCGGAAGCGGTCAGCGCCGCAGAGGAGAACAGCGTCCTGACCGTCGCGGGCGCAAACTACGGCAGCGCCGCGCTCAACATCAACGCGTCCCAGACCTGGAAGGCGGGCGACGATGCCGCCGTCACCGGACTGGACACGATCAACATCGCCGACGGCGTCACGTGGAACAACCTCGCCGCGATCGACATCGCCGCCGGTTCCACCCTGAAGCTCAACGACCGCAACAACACCAATCCGGACAATGGCGGCATCTGGCGCGAATACACGTTGAACGGCAGGATTACCGGCGGCGGCCGCCTGGAATACATGAGCAGCCAGACGAATGCGAACACCAGCCTGATTCTGGGCGACGGCCTGTATGCCGGTGCGGCGGACGGCGCCGGCATCGCGGTTGGAGCGCGCCGTCTCTACCTGAACGGCAACGGCGCGAATGTCACGGTCGTCAGCTATGCTCCCAACATGATTCTCGACGGAATCTGGGGCGGCAGTGCCGTGGCGGGAGCCGCGATCAATCAGGACCTGACGGTCAAGGTCGACGGAGTCGGCTTCTCCGGAGTGACCGACGGAATTTACGGCGGCGGCCGGGATGCCGACATCACCGGCAATATCAACGTCGAGCTTGCCAATATCCCCGGCGGCAATGCCAAAATTGACGTATTCGGAGGCAATGTTCTGGACAGCGCCGCCGGAGACCGCGGCGTAATTACCGGCAATATCTCCATTACGATCACCGACAGCACCGTGGGCCGCGTGTTCGGCGGCAGTGAAAGCGGCGGCAGCATGACCGGAGATATTTCCGTAACGCTGACCGATTCGACTGCCGGCAACGTATACGGCGGCGGTGGCGGCACCTTTGCCGTGAACGGCAACACGTCGGTCACGCTGACCGGCTCCACCGTCGGCTCCGCGACCAGCGCCGGAACCGTCTATGCCGGAGCCATGCAGACAGACGGCAAGGTGACCGGGACCGCCATCCTGATCGTGACGGATTCCACTATTTACGGACGCGTCGGCGGCTCCAACGGCAGCGTCGGGCGCACCAGCATCACGTTGAACGGCAACACCGTAGTCGGCGGCGACAAGGTGTATGTCGAAAGCATGGCCAGTTCGGTGTTCGGCGGCACGGTCGACGAACGCGGCGGCGCGGGTTCCACCTTTATCAGCGTCGGCGGCAACACCCGGCTGCTCGGCAGCGCCTTCCAGACCGGAACGGCCGGCGGCAATCTCTACGGCGGCAGCCGCCAGTATTCGTGGGTGACCGGCGACACCGAAGTCGAAATCAAGGATAACGCCTCAATCGCCGGTTCGGTGTTCGGCGGCGGCATCGGCAACGGCTACAAGGGCTATGACGGCGTCGGCGGCAATACGTCGATCACGGTTTCCGGCAGCGCCGAAGTCGTCGGCGACATCTACGGCGGCGGCGAAACGAGCAACGGCGACGACGGCGGCTACTCGGTCAAGGGCAATACCGAAATCACCATCCGGGACAACGCCGGTGTCCACAGCATCTACGCCGGAGGCAAGGCGGGCACGGTCGGCGGCACCGGCACGATCACCGTCTGCGGCGGCACTTTCACGGCCGGTTCGGTGATTGACGGCGCCAATGTTGCGGGCGGCACCACCCTGAACCTTGAAAACGCCGCTTCGGTCACCGAGGTCACGTTCCGGAACCTGGCACTGGTCAATGTGAAGCAGGATATGGCCTATTCCCTGAACCGGTTCGTGAACGTCGCGGAAATCTCGATCTCCGCCGGCAAGACCCTGACGCTGGATGCGGCCAACACCGATGTGACGCTCGGCTCGGACGTCACCGGCGACGGCAAATTCGCGGTAAACGCCCGTGATTTCTACGCCAACGGCAAAAGCGTTACACTGAGCGACAGCACCATCACCGGCAAGGTGACCGGGGCGACTTACACGACTCCCGGCGGCAAGGACTTCACCTCCACCGACCTGACGTTGAACAATGCGGCGGTAACCGGGGATGTCTACGGCGGCTCTTATTACACCGACCATGTCGGTTCGGCCAAGGTCACCATCAACGGCGGCACCTACAACGGCCGCGTCTACGGCGGCAGCATCACCGACTATTACTACGATGAAATCACGGTGGACCATGCGGAAACCGTGATCACCGCCGGAACCTTCGCCAAGGAAGTCTACGGCGGCAGCGGGGCGGCTTCCTCCGTCAAGCTCGGTTCGAGCCTGACGATCTCCGGCGGCACCTTCTCCAATTCGGTGTTCGGCGGCGGGGGCGGCGGTTCCTTCGTCGGCGGTTACACGCTTGATGCCGGTAATATACCGGTGGAAGACGCCTCCCTGCCGAAAGCGGACAGCACCCTTACCATCACCGGCGGGACCTTCAACACCAAGTCCTCGAACAGCATCGGCGGCGTCTACGGCGGCAATGCCCACGGTTTCGTAACCGGCAACGCCTCCGTTGCAGTGACCGGAACGGATACCGTCAGCATCACCGGTCCGGTTGTCGGCGGCAACAACTCCTCCAGTCCCTCCGGCCGGGCGGCCAACTACATCGGCGGCAACGCCTCCGTAATCATCGGCAACGCCCATGCGGTGATTGCCGGAAACGTGGCCGGCGGTTCCAGCAGCCGGAAGTACGAGGGCGGCGGCTCCGCGACGCTGGTCAAGGGCAACAGCTCCGTGACCATCTCGGCCGGAACGGTCAACGGCAATGTCTACGGCGGCGGCTTCGGGATTTCCGGCGGCATTTCGACCGTGAACGGCAATACCTCCGTGACAGTTTCGGGAGGCACGGTGAACGGCAACATCTATGCCGGAGGCAATGAGTTCAGTACGGTCGGCGGCAACGTCACCGTCACGGTCAGTGGCGGCAATATCACCGCCGACCTGATCGACGGCTGCAACGTCTCGGTGGATGGAACCAGCACCTTCGTCTATGACGATGCCGCGACCTTCAGCGTCAGGACGGTCCGGAACTTCGACAAACTGGTCATCAACCGCAACGCCGACCTGACCGGAACCGAATTCAAGGAGATCGGCGCTCTGGAGCTCGGCGCCGGTGTCGATGATGTGAAGTTCGACAAACTCACATTCAGCGAGGATGCGTCATTGACGGTCGGAAAAAACACGACGCTGCGGGGCGAATTCACGCTCGGCAAGCGTAATTCGGAAGTCGTCCAGAAGGCCGATATTACCGGTACGATGACAGGCGCCGGCGGAGAATCCGTCCTGTACGTCAGCGGTAAGCGCGCGGAAGTGAATCTCTCCGGCGATATCAGCAATGCGGCTCACGGCATCAAATTCGGCGGCAACGAACTTATCGTCGATACGATCGGTTCAATGGACCTGAGCACCGGCAGCAGGCATACCTATTGCAACGGCATCTTCGCCAACAGCGATAATGGAGACCTGACGACTGTGGTCGGCCGTATGACCGGTCGAATTTCCGTCGAGGAATTCGGCGGCCAGTTCGCAAACGGCATTTTCATGGACGGCGGCGCCAGCAGCACCTTCAAATTGAATGAATTTGCAGCCGGCGCTTCCATCCGGGCTTACAGCGCCGGCGGTTTTGCCTCCGGTTTCAGCAACCAGGCGGATTTCGACGGTAATGCGCCTGCGGATGTCCGCGGTACGGCGGTCGCCCTGACGGAAATCGCCACCCTGGCCGGTTCGATCGAAGCATATGCCGATCAATATGCCGCAGTCGGCGTCAACGTCTCCGGTGAAGCCAGAGGCGATCTGACGGTCGGAACCCTCTCCGGCAGCATCTACGCCGAACTCTCGCAGAGCTCCAACTATCACGAAGGAGCATACGGCCTGATGACCGGCACGGAAAACGCAGACGGCACTTCCATCCTGACGGTCCGCGATCTCTCCGGCACGGTTGCTGCCAATGCCGTCTCCGCGAAGAATGACGACGGCCGGACGATGGCATACGGTCTTGTCGCCGGCACCAGCGTCAATGCGACGATTTCCGGTACGGTCTTCGCCGGCAGCTATCAGGGCAATGACCTGATGGCGAAGCTCGCCGGAGTCCGCAACGGCAGCGTCGCGGCCGATTCGCTTGCGGCTTACGCAACCGGAATTGCGATTGTCGGCGGCAGCCGGAGCGATACGATCACGCTGAAGAGCGGCGCCATGATCTTCGGCGATATCGATCTTGGAACCGGTGACGATACACTGACGATGGAAAACGGCGTCACCGTGAACGGGAAGATCAGCCTCGGCGACGGCAATGACAAGATCACCGTCAACGGAACTTTCTCCGGAACGATCGATCTCGGCGGCGGCCAAAACACGCTGACGATTTCCGCTGCGACTGACCTGACGAACAGTACTCTCACCGGTACGCTTTCACGTCTGGAAGTGGCGGCCGGCAAGACCGGTACGGTAGCTGTCGATGACGCGCTCCTCGCCGCTTCGGGAGAACTCTGCATCAGTGTGGACGGCCGCAGCTACGACAGCACGGAAGCGGCGGTCAGCGTCACCGCCCCGCTGGATTCGAGCCTGTCGATTTCGATCGAAGTCCCGGCGGTCTGGGGCGGTGTGGAGAGTGCGAAAGAGATCATCCTGATCAGGAACCTGACCGGTTCGACCGGCGGGCTCGGCATCGACGGCATGACGATCACCGTCTTCGGCAAGCTCGGCAAGGTTTCCGGCGAACTCGGTTCCGCGCAGGTCGGCGGAGCGGCCACGGTCGATTTCGGCATGGGGGTGAACTGGGGACTCAAGCTCAACGGCAACGGCGACCTGGTGTTCTACAACGATATGCCCCGAACCCTGGCTGCGTTCAATGAACCGTCGATCGCCTCGGCGATGAACTGCCTCGCGACCGAAAACATCGTCTCCGGCTGCGGCAGCACGCTCGACGCGCTGAACCTCAACCTGGACGCCGACAACAAGAAACAGTTGGCGTAAACAACAAATTCCAAACAACCAATAAGGATTGAGAGAAAAATGGAAAAATTCGACTACGAACGTCCTGAACTGATTGAGTTCAGTGATTGGAATGGCATTCAGGGAGCCGACAGCTCCGGCACCGGCGGAGAAGGCGGACAGCCCTGAGCCCCCTCCCCCGCAACTCCGGGCGGCGACAGTTTACCACTGCTGCCGCCCGGATATTTTTCCGCACAATTGCCGAAACCGCTTGACAAGCATACATTCATCCTGTAGTTTATAGTGATTATACAAGAATAAGCATTAAAGTGTGACAGTTCCTTTCATGGTCCGGTATCTGGATTTAAACAAGCGAGTACAATGGCAGGCGGAAAATGAGTCCACCGTGCTCCTGCTCGATAAGATGGGTGATATCGCCGGTCTATCCTTTACGGCCTCTCCGGAAAACGCTTCACCGCTTTTTGATTTTTCCCTGATTCCCGAACCGGTTTCTCCGTCGGGGGAAATCAAATGGATGGATACGCTTTATTTCGCCTCCGACAGCGACTGCCGTCACCTGCGCGCCATCGGCAGAATCCGCAACCGGACGCCGGAGGAACTGGGTTTCCTTTACCGCCGTCTCTTTTTCTACGGGCTGCTTTCCGAACTATTGGCGGGGGAACTTTTTTACTTTCACGGCGGCCTGCTGGTTCACAATGGTTCCGGAACACTGTTTTCCGGTCCCAGCGGAGTCGGCAAGAGTACGTTTGCCCGGCGGATCACCCCGGATTTTGAAGTACGCAGTGATGATCTGGTGCTGCTTTACCGCAAAACAGGCCAGTGGTTCGCCCATCCGGCCCCCACCTGGAGCATCTGGTTCGCCAATACGGCGCAGCCGCGCCGCTATCGGACGGCGGAACCGGTCCCGTTGCGGAATTTCATCCTGCTCGGCCGCGATCAGGTTGAATCCTTTTCCACCCGGCTGCCGCTTCCGCTCCGGCAGATCGGGCTTTCCCGGGCCTTGAATGACCTCGTCCATATCCTCGCCTCGCCGTGTCCGCCGGAGTTCCGCCGGCGTTTATCCCAAAATATCCTGCACGGCGCCTCCGAATTATGCCGAAGCCTGCCGGGCGGCTATTTCAAGCTGAACCTGACCGATGATCCCCGGAGCAATCCGGACTTCCGGCGGTTCCTCGACTCCTGATCTAACAACCAACTCAAGGAAATACCATGAAAGTCAATCCAGAAATCATTCTGCGTGAAGAGTTTGACGGCAGCGCATTTCTGTTCAATCCCGACGACGGCCAGATCTTCGGCCTGAATCCGACCGCGAAGTTCATCTGGAAAAGCCTGGCCCGCGACGAAACGCCGGAGCAGATTCTGGCCGGCCTCGCCGAACACAGCGCCTCCCCCCTCCCCCCGGAGGCGGAGAAAGACCTGAATGATTTTCTGCTCCAGCTGCAGGACAAAGGCTACCTGTCACGGAATTGAACCATGCCCAGTTCTCCCGTCTGGTCCGCCTCCTCTCCTGAAAACTCCGGCTTTACCGGGGTATGGCGTCTCCTGCGCCCGGAGCTGATTCCGGAAAAACGGCGAATCGCCCTGCTTGGAGCCATCGTGCTGATCTCCACGGCGATCAGCTACCTCTCTCCGTGGCTTCAGCGCAAATGCATCAACGCACTGGAGATCCGGGTCTGGGAGCCGGCGGTCCTGTTCGCCGCCGCGGTCTTTTCCGCCATCGCCGCGGCCCGGCTGCTCGACGCGGCGGAGACCTATCTGGTCAATATCCTGAATACCCGGATCGGCCTCTCCCTGAAGCGGCGCATGCTCGGCAGCCTGCTCGGCCTTTCCGCCGCCAGCATTTCCCGGCTCGGCAGCGGTTATATCGCCGGGCGGCTGCTGAACGACCTCGATACGAGCAGCTATCTCTATTCCGGCGTGCTCTGTTCGGGGGTGCGCAATGCGCTGAAAATCATCGGCGGCTTCTGCTTCATCGCGCTGTTCGACTGGCGAATCGCCGCCGGATTGCTGCCCGCCCTTGCCTGTTACTGGCCGGTCGCCGCGTTGTTCCGCCGCCGCCAATATCAGCTGGCGCTTGAAGTCTGCGAGCGCCGCGCCGAATCCAACCGCACCATCTATGACGCGCTGCGCAATATCACGCTGGTCAAGGCCGGGACGGCCGAACAACAGGCGAACGACCGGTTCCACAGCGAATTGAACTCCATCGAGCAGCTCCAGCTGCGCCGTTTCAAGCTGGACAACCTGTTCCGGGCCGCTCTGCTGCTTCTGCCCGGCATCTGCTACGCCGGAGTCGCCGCGCTCGGCATTCACATGATTCTGGCCGAACGCTGGACGCTCGGTGAATTCTGGGCGTTGAATTGCTATCTGTCCTATCTCTTCAATCCGCTTCAGGCACTGTGTGCCTCCACGGTCCGGGTCCAGCAGGCGGTTGCGGCGGCAGGACGGCTGCTGCAATTGCAGCGCCTGATGCCGGAGCCGGGCGGCGGTTCAAGAAAGGCCGACCGCCTCACCGGAAAAATCACAATCCGGCGCCTGAATTTCTCCTATGATGCCGCCACTCCGGTTTTCCGCGATTTTTCTCTGGAAATCTCTCCGGGCGAAAAGGTGGTGATCACCGGAGAAAGCGGTTGCGGGAAAAGCACTCTCGCCGCCTTGCTGCTCAGTTTCTACCGCCCCACTTCCGGGGAAATTCTTTTCGACGGCCATCCGCAGCATGAGTACGAGCTTGCCACCCTGCGCCGCCGGATCGGTTACCTGAGCCAGGTCACCGAATTTTTCAACGGCACCATTCGGGATAATTTGAGCAGCGGACTCGATCGGGCTCCTGATGACGCCGAACTGCTTCAGGCCCTACGGACCGCCGGGGCCGACGAGCTTCTCCGCCATCTGCCGGACGGCCTGGCCAGCCGGATTTTCGAGGGCGGAGCCAATTTTTCCGTCGGGGAACGGCTGCGGCTGGCGCTCGCCCGCGAGCTGTTGCGCGACAGCGATATCATCATCTTCGACGAATCCACCGCCAATCTGGACCCGGTGCACGAGCAGCAGCTGCTCGACGTGATCGACCGTCACTTCAGCACGAAAACCATTCTGCTGATCTCGCACCGCGAAAGCAGCATCGCCCGCTTCTCCCGCCGGATTCATCTGGAAAAACTCCGGGAGCGCTCATGAACTACATCTATCACGGCAACAGCATGAAGCGCGTTTTTCAGGCGGGCGACGTGCCGGAACTGCGGGAAATTCCGTTCCATGAGTTCCAGCGCGGCGATATCGTCTGCTTCCGCCGCCCGGATGGAGCAGAGGTGATTCACCGTGTGTATCACACCGCTCCGGAGGCGCTGACCACATGGGGAGACAACAACCTTCGGCCCGACCCGGAACCGGTCCGTGCGGAGTGGAATCCCCGGCTGGCGGTCGGCTTTCGGCGCGGAGATAACCGTTTCCTTCTGCCGCGCGGACATGCCGGGATGCGGCAATTCCGGTTCAACCGCCTGCGATTCCATCTGCGCCGTCTGTGCGGCATTCCGTTCCGATTTCTCGCCCGCGGTGCGCGATGGTGGGGAATCCGGCAACTGGAGTACGAAACCTTCGCTCGGGACCGCCATTATTTTTACCGCGGCAAACCGATTGCCCGGAAGCGCAAAAACGGCCCCCTCGAATATCGCCGCTGGTATTACCGGTTGTTTTTCTTCATTCAGGAAGACGATTCCGTCTCACGCTGAAGAAACCGTTATTTTTTCCGCTCCAGCACTTGCAAAATCAACTTTATGGATTATGTTAAGTAACAGTTCGGCATATTGCGGGGTGGAGCAGTGGTAGCTCGTCAGGCTCATAACCTGAAGGCCAATGGTTCGATTCCATTCCCCGCTACCATTTTTCAGTTTCAGCCGGTCAGAAGTGATCGGCTTTTTCATTTGTGTCCAGTAGATTACGCTCCAAGTTCCCGCCATCGGGTTGATCGCCGCCTTGTTCTCTTGTTTTTCACTGAATACCATTTTGCAATCAAGTTGGATAAACATCACGATATACAAAAATGGTCGTGATACTGAAGATAGTTCCAGATTCAGATAATAACGAGTTTGGATGAAGCGTTTGAATTGGCCGCTCAGAAACCATCCAGACGTATCGCCCGATCCAGGTGAGGTAAAGGAAAAATTGGAAGCCGAAATTGTATGTAATGGAAAAGCGTGGTAAACGCTGTGATTTTTACAGGGGGTTCTGACAATTTTTGACCGTTGTGAAAAAGCGGTGCGGGCCGGGAAATTCCCATAACCGATTTCTCGGTTCAACCGCTTCCCTGATACCCGGGTATCAGGGAAGCGCGTTTGATCGAATGATACCGACTCCCCGCCGGTCAGTTCGAACGCCTCGCCGCCGCCGTGAAGTTCGTGATATTGCTTGCGCTTTGGACCGTGCGCCTTCAAACACGCTCCATTGCGCCTCAAGTTCCCGTTTGAAGGCCAGCTTCAAAACTGTATGTCACCAATGTAACGTATGATTATTACTGAATTGTCTCCAATGTCGGGAGCTCATGAAGGTATTTTCTCAGTATCTCCTGCGAAAAGCCGTTGTTTTCAATGATTTCGCGGTAAAATGCGGCACTCGGCTTCGGAGTCCGTTCAAAGGTCTTGAAGTCAACATTCACGAGACCGAAGCGGGGCAGGAAGGAACTCCATTCGTAGTTGTCCATCAGCGACCAGTAGAGATAGCCGCGTACATCCATGCCCCGCTTGAGCGCATCATGCACCGCAGAAAGGTAAAGCGCCAGGTAGACGATGCGGAAGCGGTCGTCATTGCAGCTGCAGCCGTTCTCCGTAATGTAAATCGGCTTGTCGCGGAAACGTTCCAGCATGGCGGTCATGCCTTCGGGATACATCTCCTCCAGATAAAAATCCTTGTCGATCATCCGCAGCTTCTTGTGCGGAAAACGGGAAGCGGACAGATCCTTCCGGCGGGAATCGATGAGTTCCCGCGTATAAAGGTTGACCGCCCAATAGTCCGCCGCCCCTTTGAGTTCCGGGCACTCCTCCGCTTCGCCGAACGGCGAAACCAGTTCTCCGGTGGCGATCGCGTGCAGGAAGCAGCCGTTGTACTGAAAATCCCGGTACGCCGCCATGATCCGGTCCAGCTCGTCATAATAGCGGTACGGAAAAGTCTGTGTCGCCATATGCGCCGAACTGACCGGCACATCGCAAAGCGATTTGATCAGGCGGTAGGTTTTGGCATGGGCAACCAGATGGTTGAAGCCCAGCTGCGTGTCGATCCTGGTATGGGTGGATTCATTGATGACCAGATAGAAGTCGGCCAATCCGGCCAAGGTTTTCACGACCTCTTCCGCATAGCGTAGAAAATACGGAAGATTCTCCCGCTTCCAGAAGCCGCCCTTCGCCGCGAACCATTGCGGCACGGTGAAGTGGTTCAGCGTAACGAACGTTTTGATGCCGAGCTGCTTGAACAGTTCGCTCATCTCCTTGTAATGATCGAGCGCCGACCGGTCGAAGCGGCCTTCCTCCGGTTCCACCCGGCTCCATTCGACGGAGTAGCGATAGGCATGATGCCCCAGCGAAGCGACCAGTTGCGCGTCTTCCCGGAAAAGCCGCCAGTTGTCGCAGGCTTTCCCGGAGGGTTCTTCCCTTTTATCCTTCTGTTCCTGATGCCAGGCGTCGCTGTGGATATTGTCGCCCTCGACCTGATGGCCGGCGGAGGCGCTGCCCCACAGAAATCCTTTCGGGAAACTGAAATCCGGCAGGCTGAAAACATCGTACATGATAGGCTCCTTTTGCTGATAACCTTGTTATAGAATGAAAACGTTTCCGACGAACCCGTGTTTGCTCAGCGGCAAAGCCCGGCCGCACGGCACGCCGGAGCCGTCCGCCGTGCGGTCGGCATAGGCCGGATTGTCCGCTGTCCGGATCAGCAGCGTATTGCGGCCCGGTTTCAGCTTCCCGCCGATCTCAAAACGGCACTGCGGCCCGATTTCGGCGCCGCAATAACTGCCGTTCAGCCAGAGCTCCGCACAATCGCCGCATTCGGGAATCACCAGTGTTTCCGCGGAAACGCCGTCCCAGTCGAATTCGGCTTCATAACGGATTTCTCCACAGAAGCGGGTCAGGTTTTCCTCGACGGTGAGGTTGACCGCCGCTGAGTTTTCCCGGATGACCCGGAACGCCCCGGCGTCTCCGGCCTCGCGCAGGGAGATGCGGTAACGCAGCGGCAGTTCGCGCATCGCTTTTTCCCCGGACCGGAAAAGCGGCAGTCCGGGTTCGTCCCGGTTGAAAATGACGACGAGCAGTTCCTGCGGGCGCACCGCGAGCCGGATGCCGTCCGGTTCCGCGGCCAACCGGAAAAGCCGGTTCTTCCACGGGTCGTAGAGAACGGCGTTCTCCGTCGCGGCCACCTGAAACCGGGCGTCCGTCCGGCCTTCGTTGCAGAAGAAATAACAAATTGCGCCGTCTTCGCCGCGCATGCCGAAGTAACGCAGTTCCGGCATCGCGGGGGAGATCCGCAGCCGTCCGGGACAGATGCCGCCGAGCCGTTCCGCCAGCGCCGGAACCGGAACGGCATACAGATTGCCGGGTAAAGAAGCCATTGCGGGAGAATCCGGTTCTTCGGTGCGTTCCGGCATCATTCCGGCGAACAGCAGGGGAACGCCCTGCGCCGCCAGAACCTCAAACCGCTCCAGCAATTTTTCCGGCAGGACCGTCGAACCGGGAACGATCAGCGCACTGTAACTTGCCGGGCCGACCCGCAGCCGGGAGTTTTCCGCTTCGGCGTCGCGCAGCAGCGTGTCGGCCGGGAGGATATCGTAATCGAATCCGCCCCGCGTCAGCGCCGCGCAAACCTCGTCCAGGGATGTCACCGCCCCCTGATTGACCCAGTCGCCCTCCGCATTGTAATAGATTGCGACATCGGCCAGGTGTTCGCCGCCTGCGAGCAGATGGCAGACCCGCTGGGCATAACGCATCAGCTTGCAGAAAATCCCGTATTGCGGATTGAAACCGCCGGCGTAAAACGCCGGGGCGAGGTAGCTCATGCAATAGCCCGGCGGCGTGAAACCGCCACCGTTCCTGTGTTCGTCCGCATCCCCCCGGAACACTTCCGGCAGACACATCGAATAGGCGTGCGGAATATAGTGATTCACCCCGGAAGCGAGGTAAAAATTCAGGATCGCGCGCATGAACGACAACCCGGCATTCCAGCCGTAGGCGCCGAAAATCTCGCAGACCGAACGGCCGCGCATCCTCGGATTGTGCCGGGCGAGCGAAACCGCCAGCTTCGGCATGGTGTACTGATAGAAAAGCGTATTCTTAAGTTGAGTCCCCTGATTCAGCGCGTGGGGCATCGAGGTGATCCCCGGAATCGTCTGGCCGAGCACGGTGTCGATGCCTGCCATGTGCTGCCCGGCCATCGCCCGGAAAAAGTGCCCGCATCCCCAGCCGGTGCGCATATGCGCGCCTTCGTCTTCAAGGACATGCCCGATATATTCGACGCCGTGGCGTTCGCACCAGTCGCCCAGCCGGCAGCTGTAATTTTCGCGCCAGAGGCCGGTGATCAGGTCCATATAGGCGAGCCTCAGGGCGGTGTCGCCGGGGGATACCGCGTCCCACAATGCGGGCAGCCGGAGCATCAGCTCGTCTTCGGTCATCCGGCACCTGGCCGCGAGGAGCCGCGCCATGTCGGCGCTCCACGGATAAAGCCGCCGGAGCTGGCCCATCCGGTGTTCGGCATAATCGTCTCCGTATTGGCCGTCGCAGTTGCCGAACGCCGGTTCGTCGGAGAAAAATCCGGCAAAGACCGTGCCGAAATAAGCGGAAAAACGGTCATGGATCTTTTCATGCACCTCGTCGATCAGATGCCGGCAGGAGTTTGCCGAAACCATTGTGATATAGTTGGCGAACATCCCCTGCCGGGCGGGATCGGCGGTCATCACGAAATAGATGCGCCAGATGCCCTCCGGCAGGTCAAGCATGCAGAGGCCGTCTTTGATGCTGCCGCTCAGGTCGACCGGGTCGCCGGTGCACTCGCCGCTCCGTTCGTCACGGCGATAGGCCGCTATTGCGAGGATGGTTTCGGCGGCGGTATGTTCCGGCAGGAAAGCGGCTCCGGCGGAAAGCGGCCCGACGACATCCATCAACTCGATCCGCAGGCATTGCTGGCGGAACGGCGCATTTTCCGGGCGTTTCAGGGAGTCGTTCGCGCTGCCGGTATTCACATGCGAATCGTCGAGCAGCCAGACGCGCATCCGGCAGGCGGCGGCATATTGCAGGACTTCTTCAAAAAGCCGCATCCACGGTTCCGTGCAGAACCAGTCGCCGCCGCGGTTTTCAAAGATGAACTCCGAAATGCCCGCGCGGCGGATCGCATCCATCTCCTTTCTGACCTGTTCCGCACTCTCTCCTGTATACCAGAGCAGCGGGATCAGGTAGCTGCCGGTCCGGTCCGACAAACACTCCGAAATTTTTTGAGAAATCATACTATCTCCTATGTACCCCAAAAAGTTGCCACCCTTCCTCCTTCGCCGAGGCTGCGGAGGACAAGTCGGGCTTGTCATCCACAGCGCTTGCGCGACGGATGATACTTTTCGGGGGCCCCGCTCTACAGTGTTCCGTGCGGCTCCGCCGTACCCACACCTTCGAGAAAGGAATCGTTAATACTTCGATGGTCACACCTGTCCTAACAATTTTCAAAATGGCGTAATTTTCTGATTACGCCCCCT
>ERZ1034984.843-NODE-843-length-32530-cov-5.361047_pt1 | contig 32530 bp, 30 predicted proteins | sample MGYA00520589_ERZ1034984 | MGnify/ENA primary metagenome ERZ1034984 (study PRJEB33766, sample SAMN09781790) | gut metagenome | biome: gut microbiome | host: Homo sapiens | place: Madagascar | study: EMG produced TPA metagenomics assembly of the PRJNA485056 data set... | reverse complement strand
GCTGTGTATTCCCCAGCAGCTCCACTAAAAAAGACGCGAACGCGTCTTTTTTTTGTGCTTGAGCAAGGCGGAGGCGAATCCCGGAGGGGTTCTATCACAGCGAAGCTGTGTATTCCCCCTGTCCATGCTGTTATTTCCAGACTTCCTGTGCAATCTCACGTACAAGTCTGAGTTTTGCCCACTGCTGCTCCTCCGTCAGTTTATTGCCGATCTCACAGGATGCAAAGCCACACTGCGGGCTTAAATACAGACGGTCCAGCGGAATATATTTGGCTGCTTCATGGATTCTGGCGATCACCGCATCCTTGTCCTCCAGTTCCGGAGTTTTGGTGGTGATCAGGCCGAGTACCACCTTCTTGTCCCCGGATACTTCGCGCAATGGCTCAAATCCACCGGATCTCTCATCATCATACTCCAGATAATATGCAAAGACATTCTCTCTGGCAAACAGTGTCCTGGCGACACTGTCATATGCTCCACTGCTCGCATAGGTGGAATGGAAGTTGCCACGGCAGACATGAGTATTGATGACCAGATCCTCCGGTGCCCCCTGGGTGGCAAGGTTGTTGATGTGAAGAAGCTGCTCCGCGATCTTGTCGAGCCCGGCCTTATCGGTTCCAAATAAGTCACAGGCACGCGGATCTACCAGCATTCCCCAGGAACAGTCATCCAACTGGATATTGCGGCAGCCTGCGTCATACAGATCAGCAATGACTTTGCGGTATCCCTTCGCGATATCCTCCACCAGATCCTCGGTATTCTCATAATACTTTCTGGTGTTCTCCAGGGCAAATGGCATGATCATCTGCTCGAGGAACTGTGCCGGCGCCGGAATCGTCTGCTTAGCCACCGTGTTCTCATCCTCCAGTTCTTTCACGAACTTAAAATGATCCACAAATGGATGATGTCCTACAGATACTTTACCGGTCAGATACGTGTCATCGATCATCGCATCTTCTCCATGGAACGGAAGTCCGGTCTGGGTCTTGGAATGTCCTACTCCCTCAAATCCCCACATAAAATCAAGGTGCCAGGTGGCCCTGCGGAATTCTCCATCTGTAATCACCTGATATCCGGCATCCTTCTGCTTCTGAACCAGTTCACGGATGCACTCATCCTCCACCTGCTTCAATTCCTCAGCAGTAATGAGTTTGTTTTCATAATCTGCTCTGGCCTTCTTTAATCTCTCCGGACGCAGAAAACTTCCTACATAATCATAACGAAACGGTGTGTTTGTCTTGCTCATATCGTATCTCCTCTCTGTTCTCGTTGACTTTTCTGTAGTATACTGCGTTCCGGCTTCATTGTATAATATAGAAAAAATGGCATCAGTCATAGTTTCATTCTATGTCTGATGCCATTACACATTCACTCATCCCATGAGTGATCTATGTTGACGTATACGTTTTCAACTGTTCCAGATAAAACTCAGCAGCTCTGCTGATCACACCTTTCTTGTGCGTGAGATACCCAATCCTCATCTGTCCCTCACCGGCCAGCGGCACCGCAATTATATCTGTGCCATTCAGAGTCTCATCGATCACACCGCTGCACACGGTATAACCGTTGATTCCGATCAGCAGATTAAACAGGGTCGCACGGTCTCTCACACGGATATTTCTCTTGCGCTCGGACTCCGAAAAGATCTCCTCGGAAAAATAAAAGGAATTGTGCTCACCCTGTTCAAAAGACAGATACGGATACTGCTCCAGTTCCTCATTCGTGAGGATCTTTCGTCCGGCCAGAGGATGGGTCCTGCTGATAAAGACATGTGGCTTGGCCACAAACAATTCCTGAAATTTCAGATCATTTTTCTGGAACAACTTACACAGCACCTTTTCATTGAACTCGTTCAAAAACAATATACCGATCTCGCTCTTCATCCTTGCGACATCTTCTATGATCTCATAGGTCTGTGTCTCGCGAAGGCTGAAATCGTATTCATCCTGTCCGTATTTCTGGATCAGATCCACAAACGCATTGACTGCAAAGGAATAATGCTGGGTGGACACACAAAAATGCTTTTTGCCACCCTGCTGTTTTTTGTAGTTGTCCTCCAGGATCGCCGCCTGCTCCAGCACCTGTCTGGCATATCCCAGGAAGTCCTCTCCCTCTCTGGTAATCTGTATGCCACGGTTTGACCGGTGAAAGATCAGCACGTTCATCTCCTTTTCCAGTTCACGGATCGCACTCGTGAGACTGGGCTGGGAGATATAAAGTTTCTCCGCCGCCTCTGTAATGGTTCCGGTCTCAGCCACCATGACCACGTAGCGTAATTGTTGAAGTGTCACCGAGCCGTGTCCTCCCTTTCATCCATCAATATAAATTCTTGACCTTGAACTGCTTCTCTGCCTCACGGCGCTGGTCTTTCTTGGCAATGTCCTGTCTCTTGTCATACAGTTTCTTACCTTTGGCCAGACCGATCTCCACCTTCATCAGGCTTCCCTTCAGGTAGACATTCAGCGGAACCAGCGTGTATCCCTTCTGCGCGATCTGTCCCTGCAGTTTGCGGATCTCCTGCCGGTGAAGCAGGAGTTTTCTCGCACGCAGAGGATCCTTGTTAAAGATGTTTCCCTTCTCGTAGGGACTGATATGCATCCCATAAATATAAACCTCGCCGTCCTGGATACGCACAAACGCTTCCTTGATACTGCATTTGCCCATGCGCAGGGATTTCACCTCTGTCCCCACCAGTTCAATTCCGGCTTCGATCTTTTCCTCAATAAAATAATCAAAAAATGCCTTTTTGTTATTGGCAATGATCTTTTTTGGTTCTTTTGCCATAATCCTCTCTCCATGTTCATCGGTTACGCAAAGCGTCCCCGGTTATGCTTTTTTCACACCCTTCTTTTTGCCGGCCTTGCCATGTGCCTTTTTCACCGGCCGCTTGGCGCTCTTTTTCTTGCCCTTTTTGTCTTTTTTCTTCGGTGTCTGATCTTCTTTGTTCTCCGGAACCGGCGGCATCGGAATGGTCTGGGTCCTCTGTGGTCTGCTCTTCTTTTCCATCGGCAGGATCACATGGCCCTCCTCATCCTCCTGGTACAGCACAAAATCGATCGTGCGTGTCAGGGAATCGACTCCCGCTACCGCAATGTGGATCGGATCGCCCAGCTTATATACCTTGCCGGTGCGCTCACCGACCATACGGTGCCGCTCCTCCTCATAGTAATAATAATCGCCCGGAATGTCCGCCACCCGGATCATTCCCTCGATCGTATTCGGAAGTTCCACATAGATGCCCCAGTTCGTGATACCGGAGATCACGCCCTCGAAACCTTCTCCCACAAACTGCTCCATATACTGTGCCTTTTTCAGTTTGTCGACCTCACGCTCCGCCTCATCGGCACGGCGCTCCAGCGCACTTGCATGCTCAGCCACCTCCGGCAGGATCTGCTTGTAATGGGCGATACGCCTGTCATTCATCTGACCGCGCAGACTCTCCTTGATAATACGATGGATCTGCAGATCCGGATACCGGCGGATCGGTGATGTAAAATGACAATAATATTTCATGCACAGTCCAAAATGCCCATCACAACTGGTCGTATATTTTGCCTGCTTCATCGAACGAAGGGCGAGACGTCCGATCAGTCCCTCCTCCGGTTTGCCGGCAATGCTGGTCATCAGCTTCTGGATCTCCTTTGGATGGATCTCGTCTCCCTTGATCTTGAGTATGTATCCAAAATTCTCCACAAAGACGGCCAGATTATTGATCTTATCCATATCCGGCTGTTCATGGGTACGATATACAAAAGGAATCTCCTGCCAGAAATAATCCTCTGCGACGGTCTGGTTTGCCGCAAGCATAAATTCCTCAATGATCTGATGTGCCCGGTTTCTCTCGTACTCGCGCACCTCGACCGGTTTTCCCTTCTCATCCAGAATGATCTGACACTCCGGGAAATCAAAGTCGATCGATCCTCTCTTGCGTCTCTTTTTCTCCAGGATATCGGCCAGTTCATACATCAGATCAAACATCGGCAGCAAAGCCTCATGATCTTTTCGCAATGCCTCGTCGTGTTCCTCGACGATCGCATGCACTCCGTTGTAAGACATACGGCGGTCAACACGGATCACCGACTCACAGATCTGATGTCCCACGATCTCACCATTCTCATCAATATCCATCATGCAGGAAAGTGCCAGACGATCCACTCCCTGATTCAGGGAACAGATACCATTGGACAGTTTATGGGGAAGCATCGGGATCACGCGGTCTACCAGATAGACGCTGGTGCCACGTTTCAAAGCCTCCTTGTCCAATGCAGAATGTTCGGTCACATACTGGCTGACATCCGCGATATGAACACCGAGATGATACCGTACCCCTTCCTCAGTCTGTTCTTTGGTCAATGAAATCGCATCGTCCAGATCCTTGGCATCCTCGCCGTCGATCGTCACGGTCTGCAGCCCACGAAAATCCTGTCGGCCTGCGGTCTCCTTGGGATCGATCTCATCCTCGACCTTCTCCACCTGTTTCATCACCTCGCCCGGATACTCCTCCGGCAGCCCGTAGCTGCGGACAATGGACAGGATATCGACGCCGGGATCATTGATGTGTCCCAGGATCTCCACGATCTTTCCCTCGGGACTGTGTGTGGCATCACCGTAATCCGTGATCTCGACCACAACCTTGTGGCCTGTCACCGCACCCATGCTGTCCTCTTTGTAGACATAGATATCCTTGGTAAACTTCTGGTTGTCCGGTATGACAAAACCATAGTTTCGGCTGCGGGTATAGGTTCCCACCAGAATATCCGTGCCTCTCTCGAGCACATGGAGTACCACACCTTCACGGCGGCGTCCCTCCCCGGCACTCTTGGTAAGCTGCACCTGTACCGTATCACCATCCATCGCATCCAGGGTATCAGAACCGCCGATAAAGATATCGTCATCCTCTCCCTCGACCCGGACAAACCCGAATCCTCTCTGTGTCGCCATAAACCTGCCGACACGAACCTTGTCGGATACCGGCTTGATCCTTCCCTTAATATCAACCATGATCTTCCCATCCTGCATCAGCGCCTCAAGCACCTCATTAAAGTCTCTCTTCTCTCTGGCCGGGACCTGCAGCAGTCCCCGCATTTCCTTCAGCGTCAACGGACGATATTTCTTTGATGTCACAAACTCACAGATCATCTGTTTTCTCTGTTCAAATTCTTCCTTTAACATATCCTTCCCCCTTTGGAGGCCTTTGTAGGGTTCACTGCCCCTCTGCCTGATCTCATTGTATCACGAACTCCTTCAAACAAAAAGAGCAAAACCAGCGTTTTGCTCTTGCTTATATCAGACCGATTTCCTTTTTCTTTGGTTATTCCTGCACATAACATCCGACGATCTCGCCGATATACATGGTATGGATCGAATCGCCGTCATACCACCGCTTCTGAATCTCCTCCGACATACTCTCCAGTGGAATATCTGCCTCATACATCTTCTTGCAGACGAAAACGCACTTGCTCTGCTCGAATGTAGGCTGCCCATCGACCTCGGCCAGTGTCATCCCTGCCTCAGCGATCTTGTCGCCCTCGCGCCCCGACATGCTTCCCAGGATGCCAAGTTCTTTCTTGTATCCGTCAAACAGGCTGACGGTAAAATAGTCCTGGGAATCAATAAACTCCTTGGTATAGCGTGTCTGGCGGATGTAAATCGTGATGGCTTCCTTGTTCCAGATCTCTCCCATCGCGCCCCAGCTGGCCGTCATGGTATTGACCTTTCCCTCCAGGTTCTTTGCAGAGACCAGCATCCAGTTGTGGTTGATCTCCTCGAATACATTCTGCTGCAACTCATAAATATCTTTCTTTACAAACATCTTTATGTCTCCTCTCCGTCACGGATGCCCGCCGCACCTGTATGATGCCCGGTGTATCCATAGTGTCAGAATGAAATGGACACCACAAAACTGCTCTGCGGTGTCCACGTGATTTCATCTCATATTAAGCAAAAAGATTTAAGTTCAATACCAGAGATAACAGGATGAATAATACTGCCAGAATCTTGGTTGCCTTCTCAAGACCGCCCTCCATGGAACGTCCCTTGTTCTTGCCCCAGTAAGACTCAGCCGCACCACTGATGGCGCCGGTCAGACCAGCCTGTTTTCCTTCCTGCATCAATACGATAATCGTCAATGCCACGCTGACAATGATATACATAATCAACAAAATGCCTTTAATCGTACTTAACATTTCAACTTCCTCCATTCCTGCGGCTCTTCGCCCATAAACATACTAGAATATGATAGCATATCCATACGCGTTACGCAAGCATTATTTCTTGATCAGTAAGGATGTTCCGGTCATCTCTGCCGGTTGCTCCAGTCCCATGATCTCAATCAGTGTCGGAGCAATATCAGCCAGTGCTCCGCCCTCACGCAGAGTCACGCCATCCTCATAGTTTACCAGAACAAACGGAACCGGATTGGTCGTATGTGCGGTATGTGGTGCACCTGTCTCGTAATCGATCATCTTCTCGGCATTACCGTGGTCTGCACAGATAAACAGTACACCGTCTACCTCTTTGATAGCCTCCACTGCTGTTCCCACGCACTGATCCACTGCCTCAACTGCCTTGACAGCTGCCGGGATCACGCCGGTATGTCCTACCATATCCGGATTTGCAAAGTTGATCACGATCACATCGTACTTGCCGCTGCGGATCGCTTCGTTGAGTCGTCTGCTGACCTCCGGTGCACTCATCTCCGGCTGCAGATCGTATGTGGCCACCGCAGGAGATTTCACCAGGGAACGCTCCTCATCTTTGTTTGGTTCCTCAACACCGCCGTTGAAGAAGAAGGTTACATGAGCATACTTCTCAGTCTCAGCCAGACGAAGCTGCTTGAGTCCGTTTGCTGCCAGAAACTCTCCAAAGGTGTTTACGATCTCTTCCTTCTGGAAGGCAACCAGCTTATTGGCAATGCTCTCATCATAATCCTTGAAGCATACAAAAGTCAGAGGCATGAAGCCATTGACACGCTCAAAATGATCAAACTGCTCATCACAGAAGCAATGAGTGATCTCACGGGCACGGTCCGGACGGAAGTTAAAGAAGATCACAGAATCATTGGCCTTGATCGTAGCAACCGGCTTTCCGTCTTTCTCGATCACGGTAGGAACCACGAACTCATCGGTCACATCCTCTGCGTAGGAATCAGCCACTGCCTGAACCGCATCGGTACCCTTGTTGCCCTCTCCGGCAACCAGTGCATTGTAAGCCTTCTCCACACGATCCCAGTTGTTGTCACGATCCATTGCATAATAACGTCCGTGGATACTCGCGATCTGTCCGACACCGATCTCATCCATCTTTGCCTGAAGCTCTGCCACAAAATCCTTTCCGGAAGCCGGTGGTGTGTCACGGCCGTCCAGGAAGCAGTGTACATAAACATTCTCCAGACCGTTTCTCTTGGCCAGCTCCAGAAGCGCATACAGATGTGTGTTGTGGCTGTGCACACCACCATCCGATAACAGGCCGAACAGGTGCAGGTCAGATCCGTTCTTTTTGGCATTCTCTACAGCCTGCAGCAGAACCGGATTCTCGTAGAAATCACCGTCCTGAATCGCCTTGGTGATACGGGTGAGATCCTGATAAATGATACGGCCGGCGCCGATATTCATATGACCTACCTCGGAGTTACCCATCTGACCTTCCGGCAGACCTACTGCCATACCGCTGGCCTTTCCAGGAACCCATGGGCAGGTTGCCATCAGCTCGTCCATCACAGGAGTCTTCGCCATCGCGATCGCATTTCCCTCCACTTTATCATTCAGTCCATATCCATCAAGTACCATCAAAACAACCGGTTTCTTACTCATAATTCGTCCTTTCCTGCATCTATACTGTGCATTTTATGAATTCTTGTCTGCATCAGACTATCCTATAGGATAGTAGTTTTTGCGGTTAAATTATACATGATTCCCCGATTCAAGTCAACGAGAGGAACGATCTGCGGTACAATTACACATCATCAAATCTTCATAGCACACTTGACCTATGAAATCAAAAGAAATCAAACAAATAAGCCCGGGCAGAATCACTGCCCGGGCCTTGGTTATGATATCTCAGTCCGTAAATTACTTATTGTAATTAACGACCTTGCCGAAATCTGCCTTCAGAGATGCTCCACCGATCAGACCACCGTCAATGTCCGGCTTTGCAAGCAGCTCTGCTGCATTTCCTGCATTCATAGATCCGCCGTACTGGATGCGTACTGCCTCTGCAGTTGCCTCATCGTAGATCTCTGCGATGCAGTCACGGATGCCCTTGCAGACTTCCTGTGCCTGGTCGGATGTAGCAGTCTTTCCGGTTCCGATCGCCCAGATTGGCTCGTATGCGATAACCATGGATTTTACCTGATCTGCTGTCACACCAGCCAGATCAGACTTGATCTGATAACGGATCCAGTCCATGGTAACACCCATCTCTCTCTGCTCCAGTGACTCACCACAGCAAAGGATTGGAGTGATTCCAGCCTCAAATGCCTTCTTTACTTTCTTGTTCAGAAGGACATCGTCCTCCTTGAAGTAATCACGACGCTCAGAATGTCCGATGATAACATACTTTACACCTGCGTCTACCAGCATAGCTGCTGAGATCTCACCTGTGTAAGCACCGCTCTCCTCAAAGTACATGTTCTCTGCACCTACTGCTACGTTTGTTCCCTTGGTAGCCTCTACTACAGGAACGATGTCGATAGCAGGCACACAGTATACTACATCTACGTCGTCATTTACTACTAAATCTTTCAATAATGCAACCAGCTCAACAGCCTCGCTAGGAGTCTTGTTCATCTTCCAGTTGCCTGCAATAATCTTCTTTCTTGCCATGATTGTATCTCCTAATACGTTATTATTTGTCGTCTGCTGCAACTACACCTGGAAGGTCCTTACCCTCTAAGAACTCGAGAGAAGCTCCACCACCTGTAGAGATGTGTGTCATCTTATCGCCGAATCCAAGGTTGTTGCATGCGGATGCACTGTCACCACCACCGATGATGGTTGTAGCGCCCTCAAGCTCTGCCATAGCCTCTGCTACACGGATCGTACCCTTTGCAAAGTTTGGCATCTCGAAACATCCCATTGGTCCATTCCAGACAACAGTCTTTGCTCCCTTAAGAGCATCTGCAAACAGCTCTGCAGACTTAGGTCCGATATCCAGTCCTTCCATATCATCCGGAATATCCTCATCTGCTGCGATAACCTTTGTGTTCGCATCGTTGGAGAAATCATCTGCTGCCAGAGTATCTACTGGGATCAGAAGTTTAACGCCTCTGTCTGCTGCCTTCTTCTCCATATCCAGTGCGTACTGGATGTAATCTTCCTCAAGAAGAGATTTACCAACCTTCTTGCCATGGCCAGCCATGAAGGTGTAAGCCATACCACCACCGATGATCAGGGTGTCAACCTTGGTCAGCAGGTTCTCGATAACAGGAAGTTTGGAAGATACCTTTGCACCACCCAGGATTGCTACGAATGGGCGCTCCGGATTGTTTACTGCATTGCCCAGGAAATCGATCTCTTTGAGCATCAGGTATCCGACTGCACAGTCGCCGCCCTTTGCACGGATCTCATCTGCAACACCTACGTTAGAGCAGTGTGCTCTGTGTGCGGTTCCGAATGCATCGTTTACGAATACGTCAGCGATGGAAGCCAGGTCCTTGGAGAACTGCTCTCCGTTCTTGGTCTCCTCCGGACGGAAACGGGTATTCTCAAGAAGGATAACATCGCCGTCCTTCATAGCCTCGATAGCAGCCTTTGCGTTTGGTCCTACAACCTCTGGATCAGCAGCAAATTTTACTTCCTGTCCAAGCAGTTCTGTCAGGCGCTTTGCAACCGGTGCCAGAGACTTTGTCTGCTTGTCCTCCTCTGTCTTAACCTTTCCAAGGTGAGAGCAAAGGATGATCTTGCCGCCGTCAGCGATCAGTTTCTTGATAGTAGGAAGTGCAGCAACCAGACGGTTCTCATCTGTGATGTTGAGGTCCTTGTCCAGTGGTACGTTGAAATCACAACGAACCAGCACCTTCTTGCCTGTTACGTTAATATCGTCAACAGATTTCTTGTTTAACATGTGTGTTTCCTCCTAAACATTAATTTGCAAAAAAATAGGTCCGGTCCAATGAAAGACCGGACCCAGATTGGATCATTATCCCATTCTTTAAGCGTCTGCTTAAATTATGCTAACTCAGCGAAGTACTTGATTGTACGAACCATCTGAGATGTGTAGCTGTTCTCGTTGTCATACCAAGAAACAACCTGAACCTCATATAAATCGTCAGCGATCTTAGAAACCATGGTCTGTGTTGCATCGAACAGAGAACCATACTTCATACCGATAACATCTGAAGATACGATAGGATCTGTGTTGTAACCGAATGACTCAGAAGCAGCAGCCTTCATAGCAGCATTGATTCCGTCAACTGTTACGTCTGCACCCTTAACAACTGCTGTTAAGATTGTGGTAGAACCTGTTGGTACAGGAACACGCTGTGCAGATCCAATCAGCTTTCCATTTAACTCTGGAATTACAAGGCCGATTGCCTTTGCAGCACCTGTGCTGTTAGGAACGATGTTAGCTGCACCGGCACGTGCACGACGAAGGTCACCCTTACGATGTGGTCCATCAAGGATCATCTGATCACCAGTGTATGCATGAATTGTGCTCATGATACCGGACTGGATTGGAGCGTAATCGTTAAGAGCCTTAGCCATAGGTGCCAGACAGTTTGTAGTACAAGATGCAGCGGAGATGATCTGATCATCTGCTGTTAATGTATCGTTGTTTACAGAGAATACGATAGTCTTCAGATCGTTACCAGCTGGAGCAGAGATAACAACTTTCTTTGCACCTGCATTGATATGAGCCATAGACTTCTCTTTAGAGGTATAGAAACCTGTACACTCAAGAACAACATCTACACCGATCTCACCCCAAGGAAGCTCGTTAGCGTCTGCCTTAGCGTAGATCTGTAAAGTCTTACCATCAACTGTGATTGTGTTTGCCTCATCATCAGCCTCAACTGTGTGAAGGTTCTCACCGATCTTTCCACAGTATCCGCCCTGAGCTGTATCATACTTAAGAAGATCAGCCAGCATAGAAGGCTTTGTTAAATCGTTGATAGCTACTACATCATAACCCTCTGCACCGAACATCTGTCTGAATGCCAGACGACCGATACGACCAAAACCGTTAATTGCAACTTTTACTGCCATTTTAAAATTCCTCCTAAAAATTTAATATATGTTCATTGTAGCGAATTATTCCTCAAATTTCAAGAGTTAATCTGTATTCTTTGATTTGACAGGCATAAAACGCTGCATCCCGGGACTGCTTACGCATCCCATAGAACAATTTTCTTCTGATCCAGACTCTCCTGCACCTTGATGCTTCTCTGGTTCCAGGAGCCCTTAAATTTGAGATTCCACTGCTTCTTGTCGATCTCGAACGGCCCGTCCACCAGCACATCCAGATAACCGAGAATTTCTCTCGTATATGGAAGCCTGTGACACATATCTCCGAGAATATCCCTCTCGAAATCATATCCGGTGAAACACCAGATGCTCTTGTGCGGATACCGTTCATGCACCCTGCGCAGCAGCCCGATCAGCCCCTCCTGGTTGGACGGTTCCATCGGCTCACCGCCTAACAGAGTCAGTCCGTTAATAAAATCCGGTGCCAGTCCCTCAAGGATCCGATCTTCCACCTCCCTGGTAAATGGCTCTCCATACCGGTAGTTCCAGGTCTCAGGCTGAAAACATCCCTCACAGTGATGTGGACATCCGCTCACAAACAACGTGACTCTCACACCTGGCCCATTGGCCACGTCCGTCATTTTGATTGCTCCGTAATGCATGACTCTCCTCCAATCTTCTCGTAATACGCCCGGAACGCCGTCGGAATACTGTACTGTTCCTCCATCTCCTCCGGTGTCACCCACCTGCCGGATGTACCGTCCCCGTTCCCTTCCCGCAGTGCCGGTGGGATCTGCGGCAGATGGATCCGGTATCCGGTCATATGCCATTCGACATGGCTGAAGATGTGTCTGGCGGCTCCCAGCAGTTCGATCTGCGTTTCTGCGAGATCCCATTGCGCAAGATAGCGCCCTACCTGTTCCGGCTCCAGCCTTCCCTCCTGGGACGGGAATTCCCACAACCCGGCCAGAAGTCCCCGCGGCGGGCGCTTCTGCAGCAGATACCGCCCTTCACACTCCAGCAGAAATACTGTTCTGTCCTGGATCTGCCGTTGCTTCTTCTGCGGCTTGACCGGATAATCCATCCAGCTTCCATGCTGCCCGGCCAGACAATCCTGGCGCAGCGGACATTGTTCACAATGAGGCTGTCCGTTCGGAAGACAGATGGTGGCCCCCAGATCCATCCACGCCTGGTTGACCTGACCGGCCTGTCCGGGCGGGATAATGCTCTGCACCTCCTGCCATACCCGGCGTCTGGTCGCCGTGCGGGTAATGTCGGAATCATCCTCCATCAGTCTGCTGTAAATGCGGTAGACATTGCCGTCCACCGCGGGAACCTCCTGTCCAAACGCAATGGATGCGATCGCCCCCGCCGTGTATTCTCCGATCCCCGGCAATGTCAGCAGCACCTCATACTGATCCGGGAATCTGCCATTGTGCTCATCCCGGATCACACAGGCCGCCTTCTGCAGGTTTCTGGCCCGGTTATAATAGCCAAGCCCCTGCCACAGCTTCATCAGCTCGTCCTCCGGCACCGCAGCGAGGCTCCCCACATCCGGCAGTCTGCCAAGGAAACGCCGATAATAGTCACGCACCGCCTCCACACGGGTCTGCTGCAACATGATCTCCGAGATCCAGACGCGGTACGGATCCGGCCTGTCTCGGCCCGGTTCTGCCTCCCGCCAGGGCAGCCTGCGCGCATGTACCGCATACCACTCTGCCAGACGGTTTCCTATTTCTCTTCTCATGGCTTCAATGCCCTCTTGGCATCCTCAGATAAGCTGGTGATCTCCACGATCTCATCCAGCCCGATCTTGGTATAATCTGACAATTCCTGCGGTGTAGCCACACGCCCCAGTTCCTCCGCAAGGTACTTGGCAGCCTCATGCAGCAGATTGGTCCGGGCGACCACGGCATCCTCCCAGTCCTTTTGCTGTGTATCATCGTCAATATAATACTCCATGGCGGCTACGATCTCTTTCTCCAGAAGATCATTGATCCCTGCCATATCTGCCACCTGTTCTTCGAGCAGATAGGTCTGTGCTTCCTCCTGCAGTTTCAGAAATGCCGTCATCAGCGCCAGGTTGCCCTCCGCCACCAGCTCCTCTGTCGGCACCGGCCTGCGGATGTACTTTTTGGCAACCTGCTGCACATAGGACAGGCGTCCCTGGATCAGCCGGTCACGCAGTGCCTCCTCTCCCAGCAGAAAACGGGTGAACAGTTCCTGCTCCATGCTGCCGCTCAGGGTTTCCACTCCGGCCACTTCATCCTGGTATTTCATCCAGTTCCGCTGTGCCTGTGCGCTGCGCCCCGGCTTCTTGCGCTGGGAACGTCCCTGCCTGCTTCCAAGCTGATACTTCGGATTTTCCTGAAGTTCTCCGTCATCCTCCTGCGATGTCCCGGCCTGTAACTCCTGCGCCGGTACCACATAGGTATATCCCGGGATTTTGACTCCCTTCGCGCTCAGATACTGGTATACCGCCTCCATCTGGGCACTTCCTAGATCCATATCCGCCAGGTAGGAACCGATCTCCTCCTTCGTCATCTGATTGTCCGATGCCTTGGCGATCCCACAGAGTTCCTGCATATATTCCAATAATGTATTCTGATCCATAGTAATCCTGATTCCTTTCTGTCGATTACCACCACTATATCATTTTCTGCGGGAGATTTCCACATCAGTACCTGCGGCGTCTGAACCAGATGACAAAACACGATATACACAGTGTTTTTCATATTATGTTATTCGTTAATTGTTATGATTTTGTGAAGAAAAAAGACCAAACTGTGTTCTGCCACAGTCCGGTCTTCCTGATTTCATATTCAATTATCTCTGACGGTCTGTCAGCATTTCTCCGGTTCCGGATAATCGACTCCCTTGGTGTCCACTGTGACTTTGATCATCATCTGTGGCTCAACCGGAGCGTCACGGAAATCGGTAGCGGTCGTTGCGATCGCATCCACCACGTCCTGGCCATCGATCACCTTGCCAAAGCCCGCATACTGCTTGTCCAGATAAAAGGCATCCTTGTGCATGATAAAGAACTGGGATCCCGCAGAATCCGGATGCTGCGCACGCGCCATGGATAACACACCTGCTGTGTGGGACAGATCATTGGCAAAGCCGTTCTGCGCAAACTCTCCCTTGATGCTGTAGCCCGGTCCGCCGGTGCCGATACCATCCGGATCTCCACCCTGAATCATGAATCCATTGATGACGCGGTTAAAGATCAGTCCGTCATAAAATCCCTTCTTGATTAGGGAGATAAAGTTATTTACTGTGTTCGGTGCGATCTCAGGATACAGTTCTGCTGTGATCGTACCCGCTGTGGTCTCAAATGTTACTACTGGGTTTGCCATGTTCGTAACTCCTTTCTGATACATATTGTCTATGCCAAGTTTATCGGAAACTGTCATGTTTGTCTAGCCGTTCTCATAGAATAAAACACATCTTTGCAAAGGGCTGTCTATGTTCACATTTCGTGCTGCCAAACCTGTTCATCTTCTGCTGCTCGCCGGTGCCGGCATGGCTCTGGGAGCCATCTTTCTGTATCTGCTCTCACGCTGTCCCTGTGGCGATTCTCTGACCGCTCTGGCCGGGAAACAGATCACCGGATGGGATCCGGACACTACCCCGGGCTTTCTGCAGCTCACACATCTGCTCTATCTGCACGGGCGTTTCTGGATCATCGCCTGTTTTCTGATCACCGCGCCGGCCTTTGGTACGATCAGCAGCCTGTATGCCCTTGTGATCGGATTCCGTCAGGGCCTTCTGTGTGTCCTTCTGACTCTCTGCCTGCATACGCGCGGTTTCCTGCTGTGGCTGTGCCTGTCACTGCCTCAGGGTCCTCTGTACGCCCTGTCGTTTCTGATCCTGTCCGCCAGAGGGTTTCATCTGGCAGACCACGCCAGGCCGGATCCCAGGCATTATCTGCTGCGCTCTGCCATGCTGGAACTGGGTGCGATCCTGGCACAGGCCTATCTCAATCCCTGGCTGGTCCGTCTGCTGCTTTAGTTCTGCACGGTCCGATCAGGCTGCGGATCTGAACCGGGATTTCAGACATGCCACGGTCATTGAGCAGGACCTTCTGACAATGTGAAAGAAGTTCTCTTTGTCCCATCTGACTGGCGATCACCGCCTCACATTTCTCGCGGCTGTACCCGCGCCCCTGCATCAGACGTGCAATCCGGATCTTCTTTGGCACATAGACATACCAGACCTCCTGACAGTACGCATCACATCCGCTCTCAAAAAACAGGGCAGACTCTAACACCACCAGTCCCTCCTGATCCCGGTGTTCCCCGAGAAACTTCCGGATATAGCGATGTACCGCCGGATGAATGATCTGCTCCAGATCTTCTCTGGCCTGTTCCTCCTCAAAAATCACCTGTGCCAGACGTTCCCGGTCGATCTGTCCTGTTCCATCCAGAATCTCCCCGCCAAACCGCTCTACAATGCGGTCGTAGCCGTCCTGCCCTTTCTCCATCACCAGATGTCCCAGCTCGTCTGTCAGAAGCAGTTCTGCTCCGTACTGCTCTTTCAGACAGCGGGCCACCTCCGTCTTTCCACTGCCGACTCCGCCGGCCAACCCAATCACATACATCGTCCTTCTCCTCGTTCACGTATCTCCGTCTTAATGTGCCTCAAACCAGTTTTTGCCCTGCTCTACCTCTACCTGCAGGGGAACCTGAAGATCTGCCGCATGCTCCATCTCGTACTGCAGGATCTGTCTGACCTGTTCCACTTCCTCCTGCGGCGTCTCCACCAGAAGCTCATCGTGCACCTGCAATACGACTCTTGCCCTGAGTCCCTCCTGCTTCAGACGTTCGCTGACACGCAGCATCGCGATCTTAATGATATCCGCCGCCGTGCCCTGGATCGGTGCGTTCATGGCCACACGTTCTCCAAACGATCTCTGCATAAAATTGCTGGATGTCAGTTCAGGCACCGGTCTTCTCCTGCCAAACATCGTCACGCTGACACCATCGTTTCTGGCACTCTCCACCAGACCGTCCAGATAGGATTTGATGGCCGGATACATGGCAAAATACTGGTCAATATATCCCTGTGCCTCCTTGCGGCTGATATCCAGATCCTGTGACAGGCCAAAGGCGCTGATGCCATAGACAATCCCGAAATTGACGGCCTTGGCATTGCGCCGCTGCAGATCGGTCACCTCGTCATACGGCGTGTGGAATACCTTGGACGCGGTGCTTCGATGAATGTCCTGTCCCTTCTGATAAGCTTCAATAAGTCCCGGATCCCCCGACAGATGAGCAAGCACACGAAGCTCGATCTGCGAGTAATCCGCATCCAGGAAGACACATCCCTCCTGCGGGACAAACACTTTTCTCAGGCGGCGCCCCAGTTCCATACGGATCGGAATATTCTGCAGGTTCGGATCGGTGCTGCTGATCCGGCCCGTTGCAGTGATCGTCTGATTGAAACGTCCGTGGATCCGGTGATCCGCCTCGATAAAGACCGGCAATCCGTCTGCATAAGTCGACTTCAGCTTGGTTACCTGCCGATACTCCAGGATCTTCGGAATGATCTCATCCTCATTTTTCAGCTTTTCCAATATATCAGCCGATGTGGAATATCCGGTCTTGGTCTTTTTGGCTCCCGGCAGATGCATCTTTTCAAAGAGGATCACCCCAAGCTGTTTTGGGGAATTGATATTGAACTCTTCCCCGGCCAGTGCATAGATGGATTTTTCCAGTTCCTCCACACGGCCCTGCAGCATCTGCGACATCTCCTCCAGCACCGAATACTCGGCGCGTACACCCACACGTTCCAGCTCATACAGTGCGCAGCAGGTCGGCATCTCCACCTCGGTAAAGAGCTGGTCCATCCCCAGTTCTTCCAGCCGTTTTCTCTGTGGCTCGCCGGCCAGACAGCAGACATAGGACACCATCGCCGCATAGGACAATATCTTTTCCCGCATCTGGTCATCGGCTCCCTCCAGCAGTCCCGTGATCGTCTCTTTTCCAAAACTCTCCTGATAGGAAAGCACCGTCATATCCAGATAATCTCTGGCAATATCATCTGCCATATAACTGTCCTTGAGCGGATTGATCAGATATGCGCCGATTTCCAGATCCTGGACATGCTCACCGATCCACTGTCTCTGCTGCTTCGTCTCCTGAGCAAAAAGCTGCTGCACCGCAGGCTGTCTGTGTTCGGACGGTTCCTGCACCGGCTGCGCCAGATGCAGCATATCCTTCAGGTCCAGCACCGCAGTCCGTCCGGCACATTCCAGCATTTCTCGCAGATATGGCATGCATGCCGCGCCGGTCAGTTTCTCCGAGAGAAGTGCCTGCCCGGTCACCACCTGTGCCCCGGACGCATAGGACAGGGAAAATCCGTGAAATCCATATTCCGGCTCCGCCTCCTGCGAGGTCTCTGCCACATCCACCCCGGTCTCCTCAAAGACAAAGGAAAGCTGTGCTGCTTCTTTTTTCCGGCTCTTTTTTTTCTGGGCTCCACGGCTGGTCCACGGATCCCCGATCAGATAAAATCCGACAACAGCCGGCGCCGCCTTGACTACCTGAGCCGCAAATTTTCGTACCTGTGCTTCTGTCTTCAACACGGTAACCTGTGCCTCAAGCGGCTCTGTCTTACGATCCTCGGCCGAGAATCGTCCCAATAATGACTTGAATTCGAGTCTCTTGACCATAGCAAAGGACTCTTCATTGATCATCTGCGGCAGTTTCGCCTGTTCCATGGAAAAATCCAGGTTACAGTCTGTCTTGATCGTCGCCAGTTTCTTGCTCAGGAACGCAGATTCTCTGCCCTTTTCCAGAAGATCATGCGTTCTCTTTGGCGTAATCTCCTCAAGGTGTTCATATGCCTCCTCCACCGTAGGATAGACGCTGAGTACCTTGACCGCAGTCTTCTCACCCACTCCGGCCACTCCGGGGATATTGTCTGAGGAATCTCCCATCAGGCCCTTCAGATCAATGATCTGTGGCGGTGTCAGTCCATATTTTTCCACCACCTGTTCCGTGTGATAATTCTCGATCTCCGTGCCACCGCGCTTCGTCTTTGGTATTCGGATCAGAATGCGGTCCGATGCAAGCTGCAAAAGATCACGGTCACCGGAAACCAGCGACACATCCATTCCGCGGCTCTGTGCCTGCGTCGCGATCGTGCCCAGAATATCGTCTGCCTCAAGTCCGGGCTGTTTGACCATACAGACACCCATCGCCTCCAGCATTTCCTGGATCAGCGGAACCTGCTCCCTCAGTTCCTGAGGCATCGGCTTTCTCGTCCCCTTATATTCCGGGTACATCTCATGGCGGAATGTCGGATGATGCACATCAAACGCTACCGTCAGATACTCCGGATGCTCCTCATCCAGGATCTTAAATAAGATATTCAGAAACCCATACACGGCATTCGTGTGGATCCCCTCGGAATTCGTCAGATCGGGCACGCCGTAAAACGCTCTGTTTAAGATGCTGTGCCCGTCAATCAATACTATTTTCTCACTCATAATCCGAACCAAACCTTTCTATACACTATGCCCATTCTACCATACTTTTGGTTGCAATGCACCCGGAAAACATATATACTGAGACAAGGAGGAACAGCACATGATTGAAGCGACCAGTTGTGGTGGGGTAGTCATATTCCGTGGAAAGATCTTACTTCTATACAAGAATTACAAAAACCGATACGAGGGCTGGGTTCTTCCCAAGGGAACCGTTGAAGACGGTGAGACCCACGAGCAGACCGCTCTGCGTGAGGTCAAGGAGGAGACCGGTGTGGATGCACTGATCCGGAAGTACGTTGGCAAAAGCCAGTACACCTTTAACACCCCGTCCGACACTGTGGTCAAAGATGTCCACTGGTATCTTATGATGTCGGGTAATTACTACAGCCGCCCCCAGAGGGAGGAGTTCTTTGTAGACTCCGGCTATTACAAATATCACGAAGCGATCCATCTGCTGAAATTTTCCAACGAAAAACAGATTCTGGAAAAAGCCTACGATGAGTATCTTTCCCTAAAGGATCATCATATGTGGTATCCTCCTCGCAAATTCTGATTCGTCAGCATCTGTTCACACAGATCCGGCATATTCGAGAATATTCTGTGCATTTTCCCGTGATATATGATATCCGGCAAATGATATAACAAAAAAGAAGGCTTATGGCCAATGTCATCTCCACATTATGACATCATCCATAAGCCTTCTTTATTATGTGCACCAGGTGGGATTTGAACCCACACGATGTCGCCACCGACGGATTTTGAGTCCGTTGCGTCTGCCGTTCCGCCACTAGTGCCCGTTGTGATCCACAACAAAAATCATTCTATCATCTGCCCCTGTTTTTGTCAATGAAAAATGCTCATTCACTCCCCAGATAATTTTCAAACAGCTTGCGCGCGATCGGCACGGCATACTGGCTGCCTGTGCCCGCCTTTTCCACCACAATGCTGACCGCGATCCGTGGATTGTTGGCCGGTGCAAATCCCACAAACCATGCATGGGACGTTCCCTCCCGGTCAATCTCCGCACTTCCGGTCTTTCCTGCCACAGAATATGGCAGAGATCCCAGCGAGGAAGCGGTACCCTCCTTGGTAACAGCTTTCATCATCTTGCGCAGCGCTTTGGCCGTTCCGATGTCCACGACCTGTCCCAGTGATTTTGAATCATAACTGCGCACCGTATTCCCCGACGGTCCCTCCAGATGATCGATCAGATAAGGACGCATCATCTCTCCGTCATTGGCAATCGACGCACTGATCAACAGATTCTGCAGCGGCGTGATCGTGGTCTTTCCCTGTCCGATGGCAGTCGCCATGATCTCACTCCCCGAGGACTTATCGGTCAGTGCAAATGCACTCTTGCCCGCCGGAAAATCAATCGAGAGTTTTCCGTTGAATCCCAGTTTTTCACAGGTGCGGCGAAGCGATGCCGGCGAAATCTGCAGCCCCATATTGGCAAAGGAGGCATTACAGGAATGTGCCAGAGAACTCTTGACATCCACCGTCCCATGTACCTCTCCGTCATAACATTTCAGGGTATACCCATCCTGTGTAATGCTTCCGGTACAGTTGTAGCGGTAATTTCGGTAATTGCCATGCTCTTTCATATACTCGATGGCCGTCACCAGCTTAAATGTGGATCCCGGAGGATACAATCCCTGTGTGGAACGATTGAGCAGCACCGCATTTTCCTCATCATCCCGGATCAGGCTGCTCCACTGCTGTTCCACGGTATTTGGATCGTAATCCGGTTTGGAGACCATCGCCAGAATCTTGCCGGTCTTGGGATCCATGGCAATCACGGCACCTTTCTGGTTTCCAAGCGCATCATACGCAGCCTGCTGCAGGCTGCTGTCCAGTGTCGTCACTACGCTGTCTCCCGGATTTTTCTTTCCCTGCATGCCGTATACCATCTGCTGCAATGGATTGGCATGGGATGTCAACAGCGGAAAACACATCTGCTTTTCAATCCCGGTCATGCTCTTGGACGTCCTTCCCACCACATGACAGAATACCTTGCCATAAGGATATGTTCTCGTCTCATTGCCATCGTCATCGACTGTCGTGGTCGCCAGAACCTTTTTGTCCGCAGACAGGATATCTCCCCTCACAACCTTCTGAGCCAGCAGTCCCTGCCGTTTGTTGTACGGGTTGTTGATCACTGTCGCACTGTCCACCGCCATAAACCGCGCCAGATAGGCGATCATTCCCAGAAACGCCAGGGCGCACAGATAGGTGATGACAATGATCTGACGGTTTCCCCGTTTCTGATCCGACATGCCGGTATCCTGGTCTTTCTTTTTGCCAAACATTATGCCTGCACCTCCTCATAACTCAGTACATACATTCCCTGAATAATACAGAACAGCACTACCGCACTGATCACAGAACTTCCTCCGTAACTCACCAGCGGAAGCGTCACACCGGTGGACGGGATAAACTTGATCGCGCCGCCAATGGTGAGCAGCACCTGAACAAAATACTCCACCGCCAGCCCCACTGCCGTCAGTTTGTAAAATCGTCTGCTCATCTTGAGTGCAATATTCATAAACATGACAAAACAGCTGATCTCCACCAGGATCACGCAGATAGCAAAGATCGTACCGAATTCCTCCGCGATCGCCGAGAAGATAAAATCACTCTCCGCCACAGGGATCGTGGAAGGCGCTCCCTGGTCAAAGCCCAGTCCAAACCATCCTCCGGTTCCGATCGCAAACAGAGACTGCGCCACCTGATATCCCTTGGTATCGATGGTACTCCACGGATCTCTCCAGGCAGTCACACGCGTCTGAACATGGTCAAACAGATGATAGGCTACCACGGAGGCGGCCACGCCCGCCGCAATGCCCAGAAGCAGATATCCCAGATTTTCACTGGCAATATATAGGATCAGCAGATAGGTCACAAAATAGATCAATGCAGCTCCAAGATCCTTTTCCGCCACCAGGATCAGTACATGGACGGCCGCAAGCGCAGTCACCTTGACCACATCGATAAAACGGGTGGATCTGGCCAGAAGTGCGGCCGCAAAAAAGACAAACAGGATCTTGACAAACTCAGACGGCTGCAGCGCAATGCCCCCAAACTGGATCCAGTTCTTGGAGCCATACTTCTCCTGTCCGATGACAAAGACCAGCCCCAGAAAACAGATTCCCATAGCCGCATAGATCCATCCCAGACGGTCAAAATACCGGAATTTTTCGATCAGAAACGGAATAAACAGTCCCAGCACAGAGATTGCAAACGCAAACAGCATCTGCCGCATGCAGAGGGCCGGCTTCAGTCTCTCGATCATCAGAAATCCCAGCGTCAACAGCATCAGCATATTGTTGAGCACAACCTTGGACAGATTGGTATACACATAGATATAGGCCTTGCTCACAAACAGCAGAAACGCAAGCTGTGCCAGATAATAATACACGACCTCACGCGCCGGGGCATTGACAAACAACACCATTGAACACAGAAAATGGATCACATACATCATCACATGCTGACGGTGAAACACCTTGTCCTTTGCCTCTTTGGAGGATTGAAAAAACACCGTAAAACAGTGCCATGTATAGATGATAAACAACAGCAGGATCACATATTTGGATAACTCCAGAAACGCGGTTCTTGCAAGCTGTAACAAATTGGCATTCATCCTTACAACACTCCTTTCCGATAATGTCCCTCCCGGCCTGACGCCTCCTTTCGAAGCGCCCTCTCCATCTCACCGGGCGTCTCCGTCGTAAAATCAAACCGAAAATTGCGGATTCCCTGCATTTCCAGAGTCTCCCAATATCCGGTCAGGCAAAGCGGATCATCCAGATAAATCAGATTGTAACAGTATTCGCAGCTCTGGTACACCACAAACCGGCGATTCTTCTGATCCTGCAGCATAAGCCACCGATCCCTGCCCCCCTGACGGCAGCCGGACAGATTGGCGCGGACGCACTGCGCAGACACCATAACCGCGGTCCTGCCGTAGACGATCATCTCCATCCCCGGAACCGCCATCAACGAGGCACTCTCCCTGCCGGTCAGTTCAAGCGGCATCGTCATATGACAGACTCCCCTGTTCATCCACCAGGCTGCACTGCGCCGGTTCATCACATAGATTCCTGCATCCAGACAGATTCTCTCCGGAGCCACTCCAAGATCACGGGTCAGAAACTCCCAGGACTCCAGATTTGCAATATAATATCCAGCAATATCCCCCGAAGAAAAGAGCAGAGTATTTGCTCTGTTCCGGAAATACTCCTGCACCTGCCGGCGCAGGATCCGTGGCAGGGCGATCCATACCCGTTTGCCGGCCTGCACAGTCTTTCCGCTCCATTCTTCCAGGGCTGCCGGTGACATAGCATCCATCCTGCCAATGACATCCGTAACCATCCCCTGTTCGAGTGCACATTGCCACTGCTCCTGTGTCATTACAGAAACAATCACGCGGCTTCCTGCTGCACCGGTCTCTCCTGCATATCTCCTATTTTCTCCTTCTGCTCCGAGCGTATCCGGATTCCCCATATCATTTCCTTCCACTCCGCTCATAATCAGGTTCCCCAGACTGTTCCCATCCGCTCCGCTCATGTTCGGTATTCCAAAACTTCTTCCGACAGTTTTTGGTATACAGACAGTTCTTTTCTCCGGTCCTGACCGGGCAGAAAGCTGACTCAGCAGTTCCTCCAGCGCCTGCCGGCGCAGTTTTTTCAATGCCCCCACCGGAAGGAACAGTTCTCCCTCCAGATGCACCTCACAAGCTGCCGCCTCGAAGCAGGTATCCCCGGTCTGACACAGAACCCTGCGCACCGACTCCACATCCGCGGACTGTTTCTGTGCTCTCTGACACAACTGTCCCTGTACGCGAGCTGAAATTCCGTGGCAGGAAACCACCAGTTCCATCGGGGTATCTTCTCTGGCCGTAAACTGCATGTTCACGGAAAGTTTGGGATCCTGTTCCAGATAATCATTCCGGATCTGCTCCAGAAGACTGGCGTGTCTGGTGCGGTACACCGGATCCCCCTCGCGGATCACGCTTCCTTTCTGATAGCGGGCCATCACCTTCTGCCCGGCCCGGACAGGCTGTCCCAAAGTATATTCATATGCGGTCTCCTCTGCCTTCGTCCGAAACTCCACCACATCCTGCGCATCAATATCCTGCAATGCCTCATACGTCGCGGTATGCCGGTCTACAGAGAGAACCTTTCCGACTAAAATGCCTCCGTGGTTTGGCCGTCTGTCTGCAAGCATCGTCCCCTGCACCGCCGGCCGACTCTTTCCTGTCGTCTCCTTATGTCCCAAAATTGGGACACCCGCTTCTCCCATCAGATACCCTCGGGTAAATCCCTGACGGTTGTACAGTTCTCCTAATGTCTGCAATTCTTTTTGCAACTGCTCCGGATGTGCCTGACTGTACTCCCGGTATGCCTGCGGCCCCCGCTGGCTGGCCAGATCCACCTGCCTGCGGTAAGCGGCTGTCACGGCAGCCACATACTCGGGACGCTTCATACGCCCCTCAATTTTCAGCGAATCCACACCTGCCAGCATCAGATCAGGAACCAGCGCAAGATTGCCGTTTTCCCGTGGACTGAGTACATACGGTCCATACTCTCCGGACAGCGCACGTCCCTGCAGATCCATCACCCGATATGCCTGACGGCACGGCTGGGCACACCGCCCGCGGTTGCCGCTGCGGTCTCCCAGCATACTGCTGAACAGACATTGTCCTGAATAGCAGTAGCACAATGCCCCGTGCACAAACACCTCCAGTTCCAGACCGGTATCTTTGCGCATCTGTTCCAGTTCGTCCAAGGTCAGTTCTCTTGCCGGAACCATCCTGGTCACTCCATAGTCCTGCAACAATCGCCCCGTCTCTCCCTGGGTGATCGTCATCTGTGTGCTGGCATGGAGATCCAGATCCGGAAACGCCTCATGGAGCAGAGCCATCACGCCGACATCCTGCACGATCGCAGCATCCAGCCCCTCACGCACATAAGGTTCCATATAGTCAAACAGTGAATCTTCCAACTCCTGCTCTTTGAGCAGGGTATTGACCGTCATATAGATTTTCCGGCCATACCGATGGCAGTATTCGATCGCTCTGCGCATCTCATCCGTGTCAGGATTGTCGGCATACGCGCGGGCTCCAAAACGGTTTCCTCCGATATACACGGCATCACAGCCTGCGCTGACCGCCGCCCGAAGGCTCTCCATCGATCCCGCCGGAGACAATACCTCCGGGACACTCCACTCCTTGTGCATCTTACATCCTCCTGTCACCGGGCTTTCGTCCGCCCGGTTTATCTCCATATCAAATAGGCAAAACGGCATTTAGCCCTTTTTGCCACTCCTTTACAGCGGTTTCCGATTCCACAAACAAAAAGGGAACGCTTCGCGTCCCCTTTATCAAATTTATCTACGGCCGTTTTTCGGCTTTTTGTTCGCTTCCTCCAGCTCTGTCTCCAGACGGACAATGCGGTTGGATTTCTCAAAGTTTTCTTTTTCCAGATTCTCCACCTGCTTGCGAAGCTCCTCCATCTGGGCATTCTGCTCGATCATCTGATGTTTCATATCAAAGATCGTCTGCTCCAGATTACTCCGCTGCTCCTTTACTTCATCCACTCTCTTCTTGGCTTTGTAATACTCATCCGCCAGATTGATATCCAGAAGAACCTGCTTCATCTCAGGATCCAGACGGGTGTAGCCGCCCTCCTTCTTGAACTGCTCAATCTTGTCATTGATGTGATGAGCGATCTGTTTCAGATACTCTTCACTCTCATATCCGCACATCGTATAGGTCCGCCCATTGATGTTCACATGAATATCGTTCTTTGTTCTCATCATTCATCCTCTTCCTGGGCCTGTGGTTCTTCCTCATAGGCTTCCTCGTATTTCTCAGCATGTGCCTCCGGATCCGTATCCGTCATCAGTTCAGAACGGTTGTCAGCAATGATATCCAGATGATCCTGCAGCACAGCTTCCAGTTCTCTGGCCTGCTTTGCAAAGGTCTCATACGCCGAACGGATGGACTTCTCTGCCTTCTCCAGAAGTTCATCGGTGTAATAGATCGCACCGGCACCGATCTCCTCGGCCTGTGCATGCGCCTCGTCGACGATGGTATCCGCCTCGGTGTTTGCTTCCTGCAGAGTATGCTCTGCATGCTGGTACGCCTCCTGCGTGATATTGTTCTCCTCAAGCATGGCCTCGTACTGCTCTTTGGCATCGGCCAGGATCTGTGCAGCCTTCTTCTCGGCATCCGCCAGGATCGCATCTCTTTGCTTGAGCACCTTCTTGTAGCGCTGGATCTCTTCCGGCATCTCACGACGAAGATCATCCAAAAGGTCGTATAATTCGTTCTTTGGAACCACTACTTTGGTGGTGGACAGTTTCTGCATCTTGCAGCTCTCCACAAATCCGTAAATATCATCAATCTTCTGTTCAATCTTACTTGACTGCATAATACTCCTCATTTCTGTCTTTGCTTGATCTGTGCCAGCACAATGTCCGGCACCATTCCCTGTACATCTCCTCCAAACTGAAGGACTTCCTTTACCATCGTGGAACTGATATAAGAATACTCCGGCGCTGTCGCCAGAAATACCGTATCCGCTCTGGAATTCAGTTTGTGATTGCCCTGTGCAAGCGGCAGTTCATATTCAAAATCCACAGAGTTGCGAATACCCCGCACAATGGCATCGGCTCCGGTCTGGTCGACAAAATCGATCAGCAGTCCGTCAAACGCCTCCACCGTGACATGTGGCATATCACCGGTCAGCTCCCGCAGCATATCTACCCGCTGCTGTCTGGTAAGCATGGGATGTTTGCCGCTGTTGATCAGCACACCGACCACCAGTTCATCAAACATCCGGCTGGCTCTGCGGATCAGATCCAGATGTCCCACAGTAACCGGGTCAAAACTCCCCGGAAATACAGCTTTACTCATGTCTGTTCGTTCCTTCCACACGCAGGAACACATGACGGTTGGTCTTATATTCCTTAATGCGCTCTACCTTACAGGCCAGATGCACCATATAGGACACATCTGTCTCCAACGAGGTCTCCACAATGATCAGCGTCCCCTCCTGCACCAGAGAGGAGGAAAGCAGATACGGAAGGATCCTCTGCTCGAACCCCTTGCCATATGGCGGATCCATAAAAATGACATCAAACGGTGTCCCGACCTGTTCCAGCCGGCGCAGTGCCTGCAGCGCATCCATCGCCATCAGTCTGGATCTGTCCTCCATATGGGTGTGTCTGATATTCTCCCGGATACAGACTCCGGCTTCCCGGTCATTGTCTACCAGCACGGCCTCTTTGGCGCCACGGCTGAGTGCCTCGATCGCGATCCCTCCGCTTCCGCTGAACAGATCCAGGAATCTGCAGTCCGGCACCTCCTGCTGGATGATGTTGAACAAGGTTTCCTTGATCTTATCCGACGTAGGACGGGTGTGTCTGCCGGATGGGGTCTGAAGCTTCAGCCTGCGTGCTGAACCTGCAATTACTCTCATACTTCACCTCTTACGTGTGAAAACACCTCGTCCGCCGGAGCATTTGCACTCCCCACAGCAAAATATCGTCACACTACTTTATCTGACATTTTATCACATAATATACACACGGTCAAACCGCATTCTGACGGTCTTCTATAAGAAAATATCCCCCGTATATCCCTCCAGCTTCTTCTGCAGGGAGGCATACTTCTTACAGAGTTCCAGAACATCACTTTTCTCAAACGCCGATGCCGCTTCATGCGCCTCCATCAGCACCCGGGAATCCCGGTAAATGTCCGCGATCCCGAAATTCAGTTCACCGCTCTGTCTGACTCCGAACAGCTCCCCGGGGCCACGCATCTTCAGGTCTTCATTGGCAATGTAGAAGCCGTCATTGGAATGTCCGAGCACCGACAGCCTCTCCATGTTCTCCCGGCTCGGACGCCCGGCCATAAAAATACAATATGACTGGGCATTTCCACGTCCCACGCGTCCTCTGAGCTGATGAAGCTGTGCCAGCCCGAACCGCTCTGCGTTCTCGATCATCATCACCGTGGCATTGGGCACATTGATCCCGACCTCGATCACCGTGGTCGACACCAGAATATCGATCTCTCCCGCTGCAAACCGCTCCATGATCTCTGTCTTGACCGCCGGCTTCATCTGCCCGTGCAGACATTCCACCCGCACCGAAGGAGCCAGTGTCTGTCGCAGACTACCGGTATAGTCCATCACATTTTCCGCCTCCATGTTCTCGCTTTGTTCCACCATCGGACAGATAATATAGACCTGATGTCCCCCCGCCACTTCCCTCTCCATAAACCGGTATGCCTGCGGCCGGTAGTCCGTCCCCACGACACAGTTCTTGATCGGCAGTCTGTCAGAAGGCAGCACATCGATCACCGAAACATCCAGATCTCCATACAGGATGATGGCCAGAGTTCTCGGGATCGGCGTCGCGCTCATGACCAGCATGTGCGGTTCACGCCCCTTCTCCGACAGGCCCTCGCGCTGTCGCACGCCGAAACGATGCTGCTCATCGGTCACCACCAGTGCCAGATCCCGGAATGCGACACCCTCCTGGATCAGGGCATGGGTTCCCACGACAATGTCCACCGTACCCTCTTCCAGTTCCTGACGCATCTTCCTTCTGGCCGCCGCCGTCATCGCACCGGTCAGCAGGCCGACCCGCACTCCGAGAGGCTCCAGATACTCCCGAAATGTCTGCTCATGCTGTCTGGCCAGAACCTCCGTCGGCACCATGATCGCACCCTGATGTCCGCTCTCCACCGCCGCCAGAAGTGCCAGCACGGCCACGATTGTCTTGCCGGAGCCCACATCGCCCTGGATCAGACGGTTCATCACCAGCCCGGAGCCCAGATCCATGCGGATCTGCTTCCAGACCTTTTCCTGTCCCGGAGTCAGTGTAAACGGAAGACGCCGGATCAGTTCCTCGCACCGGTCAAACCCGCGCAGGACAAACCGGCTCTGTTTGCGCCCCTTTCCCTGTCGCATCTGATTTAATGCCAGACTGAACAAAAAGAACTCCTCGAACACCAGCCTGTGCCTGCACTCCGCATACTCCTGTTTGTCTGCCGGAAAATGGATACCTCTCACCGCCTGCCTGTGTCCAGTCAGCCCATATTTCTTTCGGATCTCCAGCGGCAGAAAATCGCTCTCCCATTCATACACGGCAAGTGCCTGACTGACCGCCTTGGTCACGGCGCGGTTGGTCAGCCCCGCCGTCAGCGGATACACCGGCTGCAGCTTGTGCAGCATCTGACGGTACTCCTGCTCACTTAAGATCTTGGGCTGTACCAGTTCCAGACGTCCGTTCTTGCGGGTAATGCGTCCCCGCAGGATATAATGCTGACTCACCCGCAGACTTTTCAACAGAAACGGCATATTGAACCAGACGACCGGAATGCTCCCGGTAGCATCTTTCAGTTCCATGGTCAGGATCTGCATTTTCCCGGCTCTGCGCATCTTTGGCGATGCCGCCGGACGTCCCTGAAGAACCACAATGTCTCCCTCCCGGATCTGGGACACCGGCCGGATCGGCTCCACGATCTCATATTCGCGTGGATACAGTTCCAGCAGATCCCCGATCTGATATACTCCAAGCCTTGCAAATAACTGCGCCGCTTTTTCCCCCACGCCCTTAATCTCTCTGATACTATCCTGTACTCTCATCATTTTCCTATATAAAAATGGCACAAAGCAATCTCTCGTTTTGTGCCATTCGTCATTACTATAATGATTATTCAATAGAAAGGAAGTATGAATAGATCGGCTGTCCGCCATACTGTACTTCCACTTCCACGTCCTCATGCTTCTCCATAATGTGATCTGCCAGTGCCTGTGCATCATCCTCGGTCACATCCGCGCCGTAATACAGACTGATCAGTTCGCTGTCCTCATCCATCATCTGCTCGATCAGCTCCGTGGTCGTCGCATCCAGATCCTGTCCGACTGCCAGAATGGTCTTGTCGGTCAGTCCCATGAAATCACCCTGCTTGATGTCCTTGCCATCCATCTGGGTATCGCGGACCGCATATGTCACCTGACCGGATTTGACAATCTCCATCTCACTGGTCATGCGCTCCTGATTCTCCTTTGTGGACTGTCCGGCAATGTAGTTGATCATCGCTGCGATTCCCTGCGGAATATTCTTGGATGGGATCACTACCACTTCCTTGTCCTCTGTCAGAGACTGCGCCTGCTGTGCGGCCAGAATGATGTTGCCGTTGTTTGGAAGGATATAGACGGCATCCGCATTGACCTTCTCAATAGCCTCCAGAATGTCCTCGGTACTCGGATTCATCGTCTGTCCGCCTTCGATCACGTAGTCCACGCCCAGATCCTCAAAGATAGCCTTCAAACCATCTCCGACAGAAACCGCAATAAAACCGGCCTCCTTACGTGGCATGGAAGCAGCTTCCTGCGCCTCTTCTTTCTGGCGCTCGGCTACCTTCTCAGCATCCCGGATCACTTTTTCCTGATGCTCCTCACGCATATTATCAATCTTCATGCTGGTGAGCTGGCCATAGGTCAGCGCCTTCTGGATCGCCAGCCCCGGATCGTTCGTATGCACGTGAACCTTGACGATATCGTCGTCAGCCACCACGACCACACAGTCTCCCAGACTGTTTAAGTAGGCCTTGAGTTCCGGTTCCACCTTGTCATTCTCCTGTGGCATCATGATGATAAACTCGGTACAATATCCGAATTTGATGTCATCAGCCGAGGAATCTCCTGTGCTTACCTTGCCTGCGGCCGGCGTTGCGATTGCATTGATATCTCCCAGCGAGATATCAACTTCATTGCCCTTGAGCGCCTCCAGTACACCGTGTGCAAATGTCATGAGACCCTGTCCGCCGGAGTCTACCACGCCGGCCTGTTTCAGTACCGGAAGCATCTCCGGTGTCTGCTTCAGAACCTCATCCATGTGATCGACCACGATCTGTGAAAACTCGACCAGATCACTGGTCTCTCCTGCTTCCAGAAGCTCCCTGGACTTGTCCGCACCGGACTTGATCACGGTCAGGATGGTTCCTTCTTTTGGCTTCATGACTGCCTTGTATGCGGTGTCTGCCGCGCGGATAATGCCATTGCCCAGTTCCTTTACCGTAATGATATCGCATTTTTTGACTTCCTTGGTAAATCCACGGAAGATCTGGGAAAGGATAACACCGGAGTTACCACGCGCCCCTCTCAGAGAACCGCTGGATATCGCCTTGGACAGGTTCTCGATGGTCGGCTCCTCCTGGCCCTGCACCTCCCTGGCAGCCGCCATGATCGTCATCGTCATGTTGGTTCCGGTATCTCCATCGGGAACCGGAAATACATTTAATTCGTTGATCCATTCTTTGTTTGCTTCCAGCGCCTTGGCTCCAGCCAGAAAACAACGCTGCATTAACGAAGCATCCATATTCTCTACCTTCACTGTTTGTTCCTCCTCAGGGTCACATCATTTATACATCAGTCATCAATGTCGCGGACACCTTCCACGATCACCGTGATCTTCTCCACTTCCATACCTGTCTGTGCCTCCACACGGCCACGGACATTCTCAATCAGGTTGCGGGAAACTGCCGGAATGTTCACGCCATACGCAGCGATCACATGCAGCTCAATCTTCAGGCGGTTGTCGACAACTGCCAGAGCAACACCTCTGCTGACATGCTCCTTCTTCAGCAGATTGGTAACACCGTCTTTGACATTCACAGATGCCATTCCCACGATACCAAAGCATTCCATCGCCGCAGATCCCGCATATTTGGCCAGGACTTCCCTGTCAATGATGATACTGCCTTTTCCGTTATCCATCTTGCCTTTCATGGTTTTACCCTCCATTTCCACAAAATCAGTTCACTTTTTCGCACTGAGTCATATTATATTATACCCTATATATTTCAAAAAGGAAACAAAATTATGTGTCATATGTTGGGATTTATTCTCTTTTGGCTTGGAATCGGTATGACAATCATGCTTTTTATCCATAATACGGCGTTTGCCGTCTTTCTGATCATCCTCTGTATCTTCCTGGGATACCAGCTTTTCTGTCACTGACATCAGAAACGTAAAAAGGACCGGCTCTCACCGATCCTTCCAGGTTCCTTATCCATTCAATCTATCGTCATGGAGTGACGTACTTACGCACGCTCTACTGCTCCAGAACGTAAACATCCTGTACATACGGACATCTTCTTTGTTCCGCCGTTTACCTTAACCTTAACAGACTTGATATTTGGCTTCCACATCTTGTTGCTTCTTCTATGTGAATGACTCACTGCGTTACCAAAATGAACGCCCTTACCACATACTGCACATTTTGCCATCGTAAGCACCTCCTTAATTTATTTTGTCACAACATGCTTATTCTACCAAAACTAAACATGAAATGCAAGAACAAATTTCAAAAATTTATTCTTCGACCTCAACATCGATCGTTTCTCCGGCATTTGCACTCTTTCCGGTGAACTTCTCGATCACATCCGGAACCATATCCAGGATCTTGGTCATGCTGTCCTGATTCTTGACATTGACCAGACGGGTCTGTCCATCCTTGATGACCAGGATCGCGCTCGGCTGGATCTTTCCACCCATACCGCCACCGGCCTTGTCCTTTTTGTCCTCCGAGAACGCTCCCGCGCCCACGCCAAATGATACATCTACCAGCGGCAGAATGATGGTGCCATCGTCAAATTTTACGGCATCTCCCACCACCGTCTTGGTAGTCAGAAAGCCATCCATGCCCTGAAACAGGCTCTTTACAGTTGTGTTAAAATCTGCCATTATACGTTCTCCTTCCATCTACGCTGTCTTGCGCGAAATGCCTTCCAGGTCTGGCCCAGAAAAACACGTCCGGCAATGATCACGGC
>ERZ1034984.841-NODE-841-length-32541-cov-7.857908_pt1 | contig 32541 bp, 25 predicted proteins | sample MGYA00520589_ERZ1034984 | MGnify/ENA primary metagenome ERZ1034984 (study PRJEB33766, sample SAMN09781790) | gut metagenome | biome: gut microbiome | host: Homo sapiens | place: Madagascar | study: EMG produced TPA metagenomics assembly of the PRJNA485056 data set... | reverse complement strand
CCGGTCCGAACGGGGCGTGAATTCGTTATAGGGGCTTTTGTTACAGCCCCTTTGCCTCTGCTTCTTTTGTCCTCGTTGGACTGATGCGCCTGCTAGGCGCTATCATGGGCTGCTTGACAATTCTGAGGCAGCGTATCGGAGGGCATGCGTGTGGACGGGCAAAATGAAAACGAGTCGATGACGGGCGAGACGGCGCATGCGGCTCCCATGACGTTTCATCCTGAGCTCTCCACGTCTCGCCGCTGGGTCGTGCTCGTCAGCTTCGTGTGGGCCTCTGCCATCTCCATCATGAGCCAGCTCACGATGACCACCTGCCTGCCGTCGATCCTGACCGACTTCAGCGTGTCCACCGAGCATGGCCAGTGGCTTACCACCTCGTACATGCTGTCGCTGGGCATCATGGTGCCGTGCAGCGGGTTCTTTACTACGCGTTTCCAAAGTAGGCACATCTTTCTCGGCGCCAACCTGGTGTTTCTCGTTGGTTTGCTCGGAGCGTTCGCGCCAAACTTCCAAGCTCTCGTGGCTGTGCGCTTCGCGCAGGGCCTGGCGGCCGGTCTCTTCATCCCACTGATGCAGATCGTTGCTTTCAGGCTCTTTCCGCCGGAGCGCCGCGGCTTCGCCATGGGCGTCGTGGCGATTGCGCTTGCCGCGGGCCCCACGATGGGACCGCTTGTGGCCGGCATCTGCACCGACCTTTGGGGCTGGCGCGCGGTCTTTTTGGGCGTGGGTCTGCTCACGCTGAGTTCCATCGCGTCGTACCCGGTGATGCGCGTGTTGTCCGACCCCACCCAGCGCTGCCCCTTCGACGTGCCGTCGCTGGCGATGCTCGCCGTGAGCTTCATCGGGCTGCTTTTCGGTGTGTCGAACCTGGGAGTGTTTGCCCGCGACGCGGCGCAGGGACTTGCGGAGTCGGGCCTTCCCCTCGTGGTGGGCGTGGTGGCTCTTGCGTTCTTTGTCCGCCGCCAAAACGGGCTTGCCCAGCCCCTGCTCAACCTTGCGCCTTTCCGCAACCGCCGCTTCGTCATGGGATCGGCCGCAGTCATGCTCATCTTCGGCGTGCTCATCAACACCGAAGTCTTCATGAGCGTCTATATCCAGTCTGACCAGGGATTTTCGCCTACGGTGGCGGCGCTTACACTGCTGCCTGGCTCGGTTATATCGGCAAGCCTGTGCCCCTTCACGGGCCGTGTGCTCGACAAGCACGGCCCCCTTGGCCTGGCAATCGTGGGCTTTTCGGTTCTCGTTGTTGCCGGCACGCTGGCCTCGCTCGTTGAACTTTCCTCGCCCCTGGGTTATTCGGTGCTCGCCTTTTCCCTGCGCAGCTTCGGCAACGGCTTCGTGTTGCAGAACATGCAGACGTGGGCGTGCAACGTCCTTCCTGATCACCTCATGACACACGGTACGGCCATCACCAACACCATGCGCCAGATGGGCGGCGGCCTCATCAACGCGTCGCTTTTCGCGCTTATGGGCGTGGCGACACCTGCGCTTGGTGAGATGGGCGGCATCAAACTGGCGTTTGCGGTGTCGACGGTTGCCGTAGCGCTCATGGGCGCTTGGCTGATTGCGAGCCTGGCGAGGGAGAAGAGGGGAGCGACACGATGAACATCGCTGTAAGCGCGTGCCTTTTGGGGACGCCCTGTCGCTACGACGGCGGCTCCAAGCCTTGCGAGGCTGTAATCGCCCTGGGCGAGCGCCATGGCCTCGTGCCCATCTGCCCCGAGGTCATGGGAGGTCTTCCCACCCCGCGTACTCCCAGTGAGATCGTCTGCGCAGAGCCATACTGCGTGCGCAATGCCGAGGGTGCCGACAACACGGAGGCCTTTGTGCGCGGAGCCGAGCTTGCTCTTGCCTGTGCACAAGAGCATGCCTGCGAGCTGGCAATCCTCAAGGCCAAGAGCCCCAGCTGCGGCATCGGTCGCGTCTACGACGGCACTTTCACCGGCACGCTCACGGCTGGAGATGGCGTCGCGGCCGTCCTTTTCAAACAGGCCGGCATCCCCACAACCGACGAGAATCACCTTCCCGAATGACGCACAAGGCCCGCCGCGGGGAATGACGCAAACGGATGGGCGCAATGCGCCATTTGCCTGCTCGATAGGTGGATGCGCGCTCGGAGCTAGCCGCCTGTTGGCCTCGGCGCCCGTGATGATGCAAAGGGATGGGAGCGATGTGCTGTTCGCACGTCGCTCCCATGAGCTAGATAGAAGCGCGCCGGGGTCAGCCTCATGCCAGCCCCGGCGCGCCATCTTGTGCTTGGCCGCGATGACACAAAGGGATGGGTACCTCGTGCCATTTCAATGCCCCGTCGGTCCTACTCTGCGTTCTTCTCGCACAGTAGGTCGATGAGTTCCTGCTGGGAGTGGACGTCCATCTTGGCGTAGACGTTCTTCACATGGTACTTCACTGTGTTGTAGCTGATGCCGAGCTCCTCTTGGATGCGCGTGGCAGTGTTGCCGTGGGCAAGCAGCGTCATGACGTCGGCTTCGCGCGAGGTGAGGGAGTAGCGTGTTGTTGCCTGCTCGCAGCGGGAGGCGAGGCTGTCGACATACTGCACCTCCACCTGTGGGGCGGCCACGTCGGGTGCGATGCCCTCGATTGCTGTGTCAAACACAAACGAACGCCGCGTGAGCAGCGTATAGAGCACAAGGCCTGCCAGCACGGCGATTACCAGCAGATCTTGCAAGAGCTTGTCTCCACCCAGCAGGGAAACAAGAAAGTCGTTGGGGATGAGCCAGAGCGTCACGCCAACTGTGATGCCAACGTAGCTCACGGCGTTGCCCCAGCAAATGGTGGGGATTGCTTCAGCCGTGTTGCGCTGTGCCGCGGCCGACAAGGCGAGCCAAATAAGCAGCTGCAGGCACATGTAGCCCATCATGAGCAGTGTGCTGGCGAGCTGTCCCGTACGTGCGTCTCCCGTGAGTACAAACATGAACCCGGCTGCCACGCTGAAAAAGGCAGCGACGAAAAGTGAGTCGACCTTTGTGGCTGACTTTGTCTTCCATGCGTACAGTGCGACCGCCCCCGACGAGGCCAGAGAGGCGATGGTCGACACCAAAGGACCGGCGTAGTTCTCGCAGCGCAGGGCAAAGCCGTAGGCCACGCTAAAGACGAAGATGTACGCATAAAACGCGTGCGACAAAGGCAGAACTGCCTCAGGTTGGGCGACCTGTTGGCTCGATGTGAGCTCAACCAGGGGCAATCGCTTGAAGAAGCCTTGAGTGAGGGGCAGGCAGAGAATGACGATGGCGACGCTCGAGGTGGTTGCGATGAGGTTCACCAGTCCATAGGGCGCCCATTCGTTTACCGCAAACGCCAGCGCGATGCCCATCAGGCCCGACGTTGCCATGCAAAGGCATGCCTGTCGGCGTGGCAGACGTGCGAGAGACAGCAGCCACAAGATGATGCCCCACAGGTCGATGGGGGCCACGGCCATGACGCCAGCGACAATCGCAGGTGCGCACTTGAGAGCGACGCCCGCGGCACACAGGGCATAGCCCGCGATGCTCAGCCCGATGGTGCAGACGGTGAGTGTGCGGGGGTGAATGAGCTCGGGTCGCTTGCGTGCGATTACGAGGCAGGCAATGGCCAACGTAATACTCGTTGCAGTGGAGACTTCGCGCGACCAGTCGAAGATGCCGTCGTAGGCAAGGTAGAGCGTGCCGTTGAACACGAGTGTCATCATCATGGAGAGCACGCCGGCAACAAAGAGCCGTGCGGATTCGGCTCTTGTGAGGCCGCCCTCGTTGTCTGGCGCTTGCGCTTTGCTCATGCCGTCTCCGGTCCCCTGTGGTCGCTCTCTTTTTCACTGCGAGAAAATATATCACGTCTAGCAGGCATTTGTCTGAACCCACTCGCAGCGGGTGGGGTGTTTTGCGGGCCGGGTGAGTAGAGTTCGGGTTGTTCGCGGCAGGGGAGGCGCCCGCAGGGGGCGCTCGCCGCAACCAATCTTGCATTGCTTCACCAAGCACATGAGAAAGGAAACCAACCATGGATCGTCGCTCTTTCGTTACTGGTTCTGCTCTGGGCCTGGCGGGTATCGCCGCCTCGGGCGCCATCGCCGGCGTCGCCCTGGCCGAAGAGGCCGCTGCTACCGAGGCTCCTGCTGCCACCGCTACGGCGGCTGAGGGCGCCCTCGCCAGCGCCGGTGTCTCCATCCCCGACGCCGCACCTGCTTGGCTTGGCGCCGAGCCCGAGGTTGCCGACGCCGACATCACGGCCACCTACGATTGCGACATTCTTGTCGTCGGTGCGGGCTGTGCCGGTTCTGCCGCCGCCGCGACTGCCGCCGAGCTGGGTCTCAACTGCATCACGGTTGAGCGCGCCGCTTGCGTGCCTGAGACCCGCGAGTATCTCTGCGGCGTCAACACCAAGTACACTGCCGGCGAGGAGCCCGTCGACACCGGCAAGCTCCTCAACGAGATCAGCCGTTACTCTTCCGGCAAGGCCGATCGCGACCTCATCAAGATGTTCATCGACAACTCCGCTGAGACCGTCGAGTGGGTTGGCGGCTACATGGAGGCGGCTGGCAAGGAATGCGTCATCGACGTGCCGAGTGACCATGCCACGGGCGGCACTGACTACTACCTGCCCGTTGTGCAGCACGATTGGGAGCCTTCCTACACGTATCCCATGCGCAACGACCTCTTTATGGAAAAGGCCGCCGAGGAGGGCAACGCGGTTCTCTACAACTGCAAGCTCGTCAAGCTCATCCACGATGAGGAGGGCGTGAAGGGCGGCATCTGCGATTACGAGGGCAACCTTATCCAGATCAACGCTGCGCATACCGTTATCGCCACGGGTGGCTATGGCGCCAATCCCGAGATGATGATGGCCCTGCAGCCCGATACTGTGCAGTGCACCACTGCTTGCAGCTATCACGGTCTCGACGACGGCTCGGGCATCAAGGCTGGTATCTGGGCCGGTGGTTCCAAGCAGCCCGACGCTACGCCCATGATCTTCGACCGCGGCGCCGTGGTGCCCGGCCAGAATGCAGGCTATGAGCTGTGCGACGACGGCGCTTACCGTTTCCCTGGCAAGAATTACCAGCTCAACATCGGCAGCCAGCCCTTCCTCAAGGTCAACCGCGACGGCAAGCGCTTCGCCAACGAGTCCACGCCCTACGACAACATGCTCTTCGCCACGCGTCGTCAGCCCGGCGGTGTGTTCTGCCAGGTGTTCGACGGCAACTGCGACGAGGATATCGTTCGCTTTTCGATGATTGGCTGCGCGAGTTATACCACCGCAATGGTGCGCGACGCCGGCTTCACCGCCGAGGAGTTCATCTCCATGGACGGCGGTGACGGCCTGTTCGTGAAGGCTGACACGCTTGAGGAGCTCGCCGACAAGCTGGGCTTCGAGGGCGACGCGAAGGACGCATTCCTGGCAACCTGCGAGCGCTATAACGAGCTCTTTGACGCCCAGAAGGACGATGACTACGGCAAGGAGGACTACCGCCTTTCTGAGCTGCGTACCCCGCCCTTCTATGGTTGCTGGTACGGCGCCTCGCTGCTCGGCACGCTCGACGGCCTCAACATCAACGCCAAGATGCAGGTGCTCGACGCCGATTACAACGTGGTGCCCGGCCTCTATGCCGCCGGCGATGCCTCGGGCAGCTTCTTCTACACCAACTACCCCGAGTACATCCCCGGCCTGGCCGCGTGCCGCTCCGTCACTGAGGGCCGTCAGTGCGTCAAGATGATCGCCGAGGACGCGAGCCTTGCCGCAGGTGCCGAGAAGACCCAGGTAGAGGCCCCTGTGGCAACCCCTGCTGTGGCCGACTGCGCCGACGGCACCTACACGGGCAGCGCCGAGGGCATCGGCGGCACCCTCAACGTGACGATTGAGATCTCTGGCGGCAAGCTCACGGTGACCGAGATCGGCCCCAACTATGAGACTCCTCGCTACCCGGGCTACGGCGCCATCGAGAACGGCACCTTCGCCGAGCAGATCGAGGCTGCTCAGTCCGACCAGATTGACGGCGTCACCATGGCAACCGTCACCACCGGCGCCATCAAGCGCGCCCTGCGCGACGCCCTCCTGCAGGCTGCGAAGTAACACAAAGGGATGGGTGCGGTGCGCTATTTGCCTGCTAGATAGGTGGATGCACGCTTAGGGCAAGCCACCTGTTGGCATCGACGCCCGCGATGATACAAAAGGACTGGGCAAGGTGTCATTCGCATGCCGTGCCTGCTAGATAGTTAAACGTGCGCCCGGGGTCAGCCTCATGCCGATCCCGGGCGCACTTGTTTGTCATATGCGCTGGTACGGTGCCTGCGGCACAACCTCGCGCTAGCTGATGCGGAAGTTGCCCTCGAGCGGGTCGAAGCCGAACCAGTGGAAACCGTCGATGTCGTAGGACGTGCATACTACGGGGAAGTCAACGCCCTTGTCGGTGTACCAGAAGTGCTTGATGTTCACCGAGTAGGTGTTGCGCGACGTGGGCACGCACTGGCCTGACCAGTAAATGAGGTGGTCGTTGTAGGTGACGATGAAGCCCTGCACGTAATCCCAAGCGTTTGCGCTGGTAAGAGCGGTGGAGCGGTCGGTGAAGTAGAGATTGCGCAGCGTGCGGCTGCCGCCGTCGACGCATGGCACGCTCACCGCCGTGTTCCAGAACCAGCCGTAGGGAATGTTGCCCTCCTTGGTGGGCGCGGTGGGCCAGGCGGCGAGTGCCTCGCTTGCTCCCATGGCGACGCTTGCTGCAAGAGCCGCCCCTGCCGTTGCCGTGATAAACGAGCGCCTGCTGAGTTCCATAATGCACTCCCATCTTCGTAGGGGCGCAGGGCCATGGTGCGCCTTGCTCTGCCGGCCCTACTGTACCATCTTTGGCCTGGTTGCGCACCTGCCGGGCCCCCGAGGTTTGAGCGGCTTCCTTCACAAAAAATTTTCCCGCCCCATGAAACATCTCAGCCTCGCCGCGCGTATATATCAGTGAAGGGCGCCCTTCGAGAGTGCGGCAGCGTGTCACTTGAGTCCCATGCCGCGCGGCTACACTGTACGTCCCCTGCATGAAAGGACCGTATCTGTGCAAGAAAGAGAGCAGTTCATCGCGTTGGTGAACATGCACAAGGGAAGCGTGTTTCGCCTGGCATACGGCTACCTGCGTAATCGCGCCGACGCCGAAGACGTGGTGCAGGAGGTGTTTCTCAAGCTGCATCGCTTCGGCGGCAGCTTCGACAGCGACGAGCATGCAAAGCGCTGGTTGTTGCGGGTGACCATCAACGAATGCACGTCGGTGTACAGGGCGCTTCGCCTGCGGCCGGAGAACATCGATGACTACATCGACACGCTCGAGATGCCCGAGAAGGAGCACGACGGCGAGCTTGTGCGTCAGCTCATGGCCCTGCCCACGCGGTACCGCACGGTTCTTTACCTGTACTACTTCGAAGGCTACTCGACTCACGAGGTCGCAGACCTGCTAGGAGTGCCCGATGCCACGGTGCGCACGCGTCTGGCGCGGGGACGTGCAAAGCTCAAGGACGTATTGGACGAAGGGGGCACGCGATGACCCATACACAGCACACCTCGCCGGAAATGGCGTCCGAGGACCTCGATCGCGCACGGTTCAAGCGGGCGCTTTCGAGCATGGACGCCTCTGACGAGACGATTGAGAGGATCATGCGCATGGCTGAGGAGGAAGATAGGTTGCAGGCGCAACAGGAGCAGACGTTTTTCCAGGTAACAGGGGCGGGTGCGCACGGCAAGAAGACCCCTCGCGCCCCGCGTGGCAGGCTTCGCGTGCGCACGGCAGTCGCAATCGCGGCCACCACGGCACTTGTCGCGTCGGCGGCATATGCGGCGGTGAACGTCGATTTCACCCATCTCGCGTTCGGCCCGAAGGGCAACGCCGACGTTGAGGCGCATACGGTGGTGGACCAGGATTGCATCAACCCCGTGAACGGCGAGCCCAAGAGCTGGGTTGTCCCGTCGCGTACCTGGGTGGATGTGGACGAACAGACCGCTGACCGCTTGCTTGATGGCTACGTGCTCGATGCGGGGCTCACGGCTGAGTCGCACGGCTACACGCTCACCGTGGGCCAGTGTGTGATGGACGAGAACGGCAACGGCATTGCAGCCATCACGATCGAGAATCCCGACGGTGTTGATATCACCGATGCAGGGTATGGCGAGGTGTATCTCTCGAACGACGCCCCGGTTTTCGAGCTCGTGCAATCTCCCGACGGCGAGTCGCCCTGGGACGTTCGCATCGTGCGCGACACCGAGGCGAGCACCGATACCAAGCTTGTGGGCGCCGCCTACTTCGGGCCGTTCAGGGCAACCATTGGTGAGGGCCTCGTTTGGTCGCTGGTAAGTCGCGAAGGCGGCGGCCAGTCTTCGGTGCAGGCCAGCAACGCCGCAGGTGAGTCGACCTATCTGCCAGCGACAACCTTGCCTGCGAAGGAGTTCAAGGGCGATGACGGCTCGACTGTGGAGCTTTCTCCCATTGGCATGGTGCAGCATCCCGCCAGCGTCGACCAACACATAAGGGAAGTGGTCATTCGCTTTACGGATGGCACGGAGTACACGGTGTACCGCTGGGGAGTGGATGACCCAGTCGACAACAGCGTGCTGGCCTACGGGTACGGTTGGGAAAACGAGGATGACGCCGCCCGCGTGTTCAACCGCCTCGTTGACGTCGATGTCGTGGAGTCGGTCGTGCTGCGCGGTGTCATCCGGGCCGATGATCCCAACGACGAGCAGGAATTCGAGACGGTGCTGAGCGCCGCGTAGCAGCTGGTTCGAGCGGAGTCTGATGCGCTTTATAAACAACGGCCATGAGTGAAAAGCGCCCGCCCTTCTCGTGTAATCGAGGAAGGCGGGCGCTCTTGTTTGCGCTGGTAGCGGGTTCGCCTGCGGTAGGCCTCGCTTGTGGCGTGTCTCGCTGCTGGTGAGCGCTTTGCACGGCGCACCTCTACTGCAAAGTCACGAAAAGCCGCGTGACATAGCCGGCCTCGTTGCAGCGCCAGCGCCAGCTGAAATACGTCCCCCAGAACTGCCCTGCCGCGTCAAGCTGGTAGAACGTATTGTCGAGCGTCTCGCCATCGATATAGAAGTCGAGCATGTCGATGACGCAGCCAGGATAGGTGCACACCGCTTGAATCGCGGCGTCGGCCAGCGTGCAGATCTCGGGGGAGAGACGCACGTACCCCGGGCGGCCCAAATCGACGGGCGAGTCGTGCCGGGGCGTCCATCCCCAGTGGTCGCGCGCCAGCGTCTGCTCCGATACCATGAAGTAGAAGCGTTGGGCGCCGATGTCCTCGTCCATGTCGTCCCAGGTGGCGTCGGAGTAGTACCAGGTGCCGCCGATGCACGTCATGTTCCAGGTGTGGAGTATCTCCTGGCTGTCGACGACCTCGCAGGGGATGCCGAGCCGCTCCATGACGAGCGCGAAGGCCGACGAGTAGCCCGTGCAGACCGCCTTGCCAAAGGCGAGGGCGCCCAGCGGCGTGCGCGACATGGTGTCGAGAATGTAGGGCTCCACCACGTCGTGGTCGTAGGCAACGTTGTTCTGCAGCCAGTCGTACACATACAAAGCCTTGTCATATTCGCTGGCAGCGGGGTCAATCTGCGCGACAAGCGAGGTGATGGCGGCGTCGAGGTCGGCTTGATAGGTTGCAAGCGCGGCGCTGTCGATGCGGTAGCTCACCTGGAACGAGACGGCCTCTTCTCCGCGCGTCGAGTAGTCGATGGTCAGATAGTGGGCTGCCCAAGGTGCCGTGTGCAGGTACTCGAGGGCAGCCTCGAAGTCTTCGGTGCTGATATGGTTCGCCGAGATGTCCACCAAATCGAGGCTGCAAGCGGTGAGTGTCTCATACAGTACCTGCAGCGCGGCCAAAAAGCCTTCGGAGTAGTGGGCGCGGTCGGCGTCGGTGATGCCTGGCACGCTAGGCACGGCTGCTGTATCGGCGCCGTCAGACGCGGCAGGCATCGAGACCTGCGTGTCGGTTTGGGCGCCCTGCGTCCCAAGCGCATCCCCGAAGACCGAGCGCGCGGCCCAGGCGGGGGAGGCTCCGTCCATTAAGCACGTGCCAGCAGCGAAAGTAAGCCCGGCGACAAGGTCGCGGCGGGAGACGGTGCGTTCGACGTGCTTCATGGGCCCTCCTTATGCGAAGTGCTTGCCCTCGTGCGTGTCGGCGTCCCGGTCGGAAGCGGACTCACCCGTGGCAGCGGCCTTCTTCTTGCGCTTTGCCTGCCAGCCTTTCACGACGCCGATAGCAGCGGGAATGGCAGAAATGGCGATGATGAGCACGAGCACGAGCTCGAAGTGCTCCTGGACAAAGGGCACGCCGCCGAAGAAGTAGCCAAGCAGCGTGAAGATCGACGACCAGGTGATGCCGCCCAGGACGTTCCAGATGACGAAATGATGCCACTTCATGCCGCCCATGCCGGACAGGAACGGCACGAACGTGCGGATGAAGGGAAAGAAGCGGCCGAGGAACACGGCGAGCGGGCCCCACTTGTCGATGAGGGCCTGCGACTTCTCGATGCGCTCGGGGGTCATCGACTTTACCTTGCCCGAGGCGATGATGCGACTACCGAAGAAGTGGCCGATGGCGAAGTTGCACTGGTCCCCCAGGATGGCCGCGCACCACACGGTGAGTAGCAGCGGGAACAGGGAGAGTCCGCCGCCGTCGGCCGCAAAGCAACCGGCTGCGAAGAGCAGTGAGTCGCCGGGCAGGAACGGGAACACGACAACGCCGGTCTCGATGAAGATGATGAGGAACAGCGGCGCGTACACCCACACTGCGCCCAGGCCGGCGATCCAGCCGGCAATGGCGGCGCGGGGGTCTTGGATGAGTTCAATCAGGTACTTGATGGGATTCATGCGGGGGAGTGATCCTTCCGTGAGGCGGGCAGAATGCAAACGAAAACAGTCCGAACGCGCCTGGGTCTTGCCGCCGTTTTGGCAAAACCTCACACGCATTCGAACTGGGGCTCAACATGTCGGCTGCAGTATACCCGCCCTTTACATGCTGCCTGTGCCTCTCGTCAATCCTTGACATGGATTTTGCTTGAGTCGCACGAGGCGGGGGCATCTCCGTGGGTGGCCCTGGATTGCGCGGCTTGGGAAAACGTGCGCTGCATTTTACATGCAAGCGGTCCATACCACCAGCTCAATACAGCCTTACCCATTTTGTCCGATGTCAGGTTCGCCCACTTTGGGCAATGCGATTGGTCGTTTTGGGCGTCGCGAAGCCAGGCGCGGCTCGCAAGAATCGTACGTGTCGCGCCAAGGGATGGCGTGAGGGTCTTTCGGGTTCGCGTTATCTCGCGGACAAGGAATGAAAGGAATTGCCATGAGCGTTGCTTCGCAGAGCGTGTCGCGTAGGGCTTTTGCCGTTGCCGGTGTTGCAGCGGGGGCAGGCGTGGTCGCCACCGCCTTCGTCCCCAAGCCTGCCCTCGCGGCTGACGACGTGGCGTTTGACGAAGAGTGCGACGTCCTTGTCGTCGGTTCGGGCTATGCGGGTCTCGCCGCTGCTTACGAGGCTGCCAAGGCAGGTGCGCAGGTGCGTGTCATCGACAAGCGTGCTTTCATGGGCGGCAACTCGTACGTCGCCGACGGCCAGATTGCCGTTGTCGGCTCCGATGCCCAGAAGGCTGCGGGCATCGAGGACAGCGTGGACATTTTTGTGTCTGACATGCTCACCGCCGGCCTCAACCTCAACTACAAGGACAAGTGCGTTCTCATTGGCGAGAAGTCCAATGAGACGTTCCAGTGGACCATCGACGAGATTGGCGTTGAGTGGGCCCAGGATGAGAAGACGGGCCAGGCCCAGCTCATCGCCCAGGGCGGCCACTCCGTCATGCGCTGCATTCCGCCGAAGGTGAACAAGGGTTCGGGCATCATCGACCCCCTCTCCGAGAAGCTTTCTGAGATGGGAATCGAGATTGAGACCGACACCATGCTCACCAACCTGGTGAAGGATGCCGACGGTCGCGTGATGGGCGCCGAGATCTCCCTCGATGTGACGGATGACGACACCTCTACCGCCAGTGCCATCAAGCTCGTCAAGGTCAACAAGGGTGTCGTCATGGCCACGGGCGGCTACGGCGCCGACGTTGCCTGGCGTAGCGCCCAGGACCCGCGTCTTGACGAGACTGTGGGCAACACCAACCGCGAGGGTGCCACGGCGGCCGGCCTGTCCGTCGCTCTGGCGGCCGGCGCCCTGGCCATCCAGCTCGACCAGATCCAGTGCTACCCCTACACGAGCCCCGACGAGGAGAGCTTCGGCGTTGCCGCCACGTGGATTGAGGCCGAGAGCGCCTATGCGCCCACGATCGACCCCACCACGGGCAAGCGTTTCGTCAACGAGCTCACCGACCGCAAGAAGTTCAGCGACGCCATGTTCTCCGTGGGCCAGCCGCTGCTCCAGATTGGCAGCGTGGACAACGTGCCCGACTGGTGTTCCGAGAGTCTCAACGCGGCCCTTGAGGCTGGCGTTACCCGCGAGTTCGACTCCCTCGAGGCCATTGCCGACGAGTTCGGCGTGCCGCTCGACGGCCTGCAGGAGCAGATGGACAGCTACAACGCCTGCGTTGAGGCTGGCGAGGACACCGAGTTCGGCAAGCTTCTCAACGATGACGCCAAGCCCGTCGTCACCGCTCCCTACTACGTGACCCGCACCTGGCCGAAGGTGCACCACTGCATGGGCGGCCTGCTCACTGACGAGAACGGCCAGTGCGTGGATAACTTCTTGCAGCCCATCGCCGGCCTCTATGCTGCCGGCGAGGCTACGGGCGGTGTCCATGGCGCGTGCCGCCTGGGCTGCAACGGCACCCTCGACTGCCTGGTAAACGGCCGCATCGCCGGCCAGAGCGTCGCCGCAGAGTAGGTAAGCGCGAGAGTCTCATCGCTAAGTCCCGTTTTCAATTCGCCGGGGCCCAAATGGGCCCTGGCGTTTTTTGTTGACATCTATTTGATGGAGGATGTTCATGTTTGCAAATGCTTCTATGAGCCGCCGTGCCCTTGTCGCCGGTGCCGCTGCGCTTGCAGCTGCGCCCGTTGCCTACGCCGACGAGGCAAATGTCGAGCAGAGCTGGGATGAGGAGTTCGACGTCATCGTCGTAGGCGGCGGTATCGCCGGCCTCACGACTGCCATCACCGTGGCTTGCGAGGGCGACGGCGCAAGTTGCCTGCTCGTGGAGAAGTGCGAGCAGGGCAACGGTTGCTCGCCCGTGTGCGACGGCGACGCCATGTATGACATCGAGTGGGATTATCTCAAGAGCTTGAACACGCTGCCCAGTGGCGAGCTTGCAGTGCCCGAGGACGTTCTCGAGGTGTTTTATGAGGGCATCAAGGACAACCTCCCCTGGCTGAAGGAGATTGGCGCCCCCGAGGACAAACTTGTGATCAACGACCCGGGCACGGCTTTCGTGGAATACAAGGAGTTCGACGCCGAGCCTTGGTACAGCGCTCTTTGGTTTGACTCCAAGAACGAGGCCCCCTACAACCATCTCTGGCGCTTTATGGACACCCTTCGCCAGACTGAATATGCCGACTCCATTGACTATCGCGCCAACACGCCCCTCGAGGAGCTCGTACAGGCCGCAGACGGCACTATCGAGGGTATTGTTGCCAGTGGTCGCCGTTACAAGGCAAACAAGGGCGTCGTGATGTGCATCGGCGGTTTTGAGCACAACCCCGGCATGCTCCAGTCCTTCCTTGGCCAGGGCCAGGCTATTTCGTGGGCCGGCACGGGCAACACGGGCGACGGTCTGTCGATCGTGGCGCGCGTGGGAGCTGATTTCTGGGGCATGCACGACGGTGCCTGCTTCTGGATAGCCCAGCGCGATCTCGAGAACACGACGTTCTCCAACGGCACGTATGCGTGTCACAAGTACAAGAAGTTCGGCATCACCGTTGGCCAGAATGGTCGCAGGTTCTATATGGACTGGGACGGCCACAAGTCTGTCGACGAGATCAACCTCGAGTGGACGCGCGATCTCTCCCTGCATGTCGGCAGCCGTCACGGCACCATGCAGTTCGGTGGTGAGTGGACGCACCTGCCCATGCCGAGCAAGGCGTGGTTCATTTTCGACCAGGCTGCGCTTGACCTCGAGGAGGGCGCCTTCCCCACGGACAAGTGGGGCGATCCTGTCGAGGCCGGCTTTGCCTACAAGGCCGACACGCTCGAGGAGCTGGCCGAGATGTGTGGCATGCCTGAGCCCTTTGAGCTGGCAAAGACGGTTGCCGCATGGAACGGGTTCTGCGATGCGGGAGAGGATATGGCGTTCTATCGCCCCTCCGACACGCTGACGAAGATCGAGACGGGCCCGTTCTATGCCCAGCTGTGTGCTCCCACCATGCTGAACACCGACGGCGGCCCCAAGCGTTCCGCCCGTTCTGAGGTTCTTTCCACGACCGGTGAGCCGATCCCTCATCTCTATGCTGCTGGCGAGTTCGGTAGCGTGTGGGGTTACCTCTACCAGGGTTGCGGCAACGTCGCCGAATGCCTTGTGTTTGGCCGTATTGCCGCTCGCAACGTGCTGGGCATTGCATAACGTATATCCCGTGCGCGATTGCATAGGGTCATTCATATAATTGCACGTAGGGACGCCCCGGGCCGCATGGATAGGCCTGGGGCGTGTTGTATACTGCCTGCGGTTATTCATGCTGGAAGGGGCAGTGTATGGGCAACGTGGGACCTGGTAGAGAGGGGCGCGCTGGCGGCGCCTTCGGTCGTAGTGCATGGACCCTGCCCTTGTTGCTCACGTTCGGTCTCACGGCGACGGATCTGTGGTGCGACCTGCTTGGGCACAGTCCCGCCAGCGCCGCGGCGAACAACCTCGTGTGGGATACGTTCACCAACGGCCGAGTGTTTTGGTCGCTGTCATTTCTTATCATCTGCTCTCTTATGGTGGCGTTTCCTAAAGAGATGGAACGGGTCGAGCGTGTGGGGGATTGCGCTGCGCCGTTGATTGCGGCCGCGCTGGTGGCCGCGTATCCGCTTCTCCCGCAGGCGGGGCCTGCTGGAGCCGCCATGGTTGCATGCGCAATTGTGATCACAGGCATGTGCTACGGGTGGATGGAGGTGCGCCTACTGGCGGAATGCGCGCGCCCGCAGAGTTTTGCGATGGCGTTTTGGGCAATCGCCGCGAGTCAGGCCATCAAGGTCCCCCTCACTTCCCTTGCGGCCATGATGCCCGAGGCCGCTCAGACCGCAGTGACGGCGCTTTTGGCGGCGAGCCTTCTGCCGACGTTTTTGCTGCTGAGGCGCAGTCGTGCCGGCAAGGGCATCAACGCGGCCATCGAACCTGCCCGCATCGATCTGCCAGCGCCCGACCAGACGTCTGTTCTTGTGCTTCTCGTACTTCTCCCTGTCATGAACTCGGTCGCCCGTGCCCTCAGCAACCTGGCGTTTTGGGGTGGTGCGCACGTTATGGACGGCTCGGAAATCGCTGTGAGCCTGCTGGCGCCGGTGGTGTTTATCGGCATAGTTGCCGCGACGTTTGCCCGTCTTCGCAACGAGCACGTTGTGGGGCGTCTCTTCGTGGCGCTTGTCGTGATTCTGGGCTGCATCGTTGTGTTTGACGAGGATGCCATGGTTCGCGCGGGCCTTCCAAAGCTGTTCATCGACACGCTTGTGTCCGCAACGGAGCTCTACTCGCACCATCTGTTCTGGGTCATCGCTGTGTTTGCCGTACGTACGGTGGACTGGCACCCCTATAGGCTTGCGGCTCTCACCGAGCTCTCGATGAGCGCCGTCGCGTTCGCCTTCGGCCTCATGCTCCAGACGTTTACAGGCATCGGGCGCTTTTTGGTGAACGGCGCGCTCTATGTGGTGGTGGTCATCGCCCTTGCGCTTTTGTGGCGCATGCGCGGGATTGCCGTCGAGACTTCAAAACCCGTCGATGTGGGCGACGCTTGCGAGCGCGTCGCCTCCAAGGCGGGCCTTACCCCGCGTGAGGCCCAGGTCTTCGCCCTTCTCGTCCAGGGTCGCAGCCGCGTGTTCATCCAAGAGGAGCTGGGCCTTTCCGACAGCACCATCAAGGCTCATACCAGCCATGTCTATCAAAAGCTCGGCGTACATTCCAAGCAGGAGCTCATCTCGCTTGTAAGGGAAGCCTAGGGGGCTCGATGCCGATGGCGGGCGAGCGGTCGTCTCTGTGGCGTCTACGAGCGGCGGCCTCGCGCATTTCGGCAGAAAAGTAACCCCTAGTCACTGCCGGCGATTTTCACGAGGATTTCTTTGCGCGGCGCGATGTCTTCATGCAGGTTTGCAGCCTTCCATTCAAGTTCATCAAACACAGCCGGGCCATGTGCTGCGGCGTCGTCGATTGCGGGGTCGATGTGGCCTGCAAGCTCGGAACACATTGCGCGTAACCGTCTAGTGGGCAGGCCTATATCCTTGGCGAATAACGATAGATGCTTGGCTTCTATGCAATCGATGTGTCCCTCGCCGCCCAGGAGCATTCCCATCTCGCGCGAAAGATTCGGAAACCATGTAGTGCAGACGAGGTCATATGCAGGCGCAAGGCTTATCTCTCGCCAGTTGGGCGAGTAGAGAATAGACATGTTTTTGAGATGATTGTCGCAGTTGCCGATGAGGTAGTTGAACAGGGTGAGCCGCGCGAACGATTCGATTCCTTCGATAGGCCTGCTGAACCTACGGCGGATGAACGTGGCAATGTTGCGTGCGGTTCCACCTTCTAGCTCGGCATACTTCGAGCCGGGCAAAATTCCGAGGGCCTGCGAGAAGTCTTCCTGATGATGCCGGAGCACACGAGCGTTGTGGGAATCGTTAACTGGCGAGCGGTCGTAGCGCTCACTGCACACAATAGGGCCGTTTAAGTCGAGCAGCCTGATGCCTGCCGTGGGAATTCCGCAGCCTCGGGAAGCTCTGGTGCACAGGTATTCAAGGTAGAGGTCATTACGGTTGGGCGACGTTTTAAGGATGTGCGTCGAAGGGGCACCGCCAAGGGGCCTATACCAGTCTGTTTCCCAACGGATGCTGCGCGGGTCGTGATACAGGCCAGCTTTGTTTTGAGTGCCTGCAAGTGAGAGGTGAGAGGCTGCGTTGATTTCGGCAGCTTTGTTTTCTCCCAGGTCGCTTGCCAAATTGGTCACATCGATGGGCTCATAGTGGTTTGTGAGCACCTCATTTTCGCGGGCGATGATGACGTCGCCGATGCATTCAAATCCATATCCTGCAAGAAGGGAGAGATAGTTTTCTTTCTTCTTGTGGAGCCAAGGGGGAGCAGTCAAGCTCGACGGCTACCCCATCAGCACAAGGGGGTGCCGGACAATCGCCAGCAGCTAAATAGGGTGGCGGATGGAACCCGATGCCGAACCGCGCTAGAGCCGCAAGGCGATGGTCTGCCAAGCGGCCATATCCCTCTCCTTTTTCCTCTTGCGATTGTTTGACTTCAAGCGGACCGGGCCATGCGGGGAGACCTCCGTGGGTTTAGTTGCCTCTTGCTTTTTCGAAAGACGAGGCCATATTTAAAAACTGCATAAGGTTCTCGTCGAGCCGGTCGACGCGAAAGAAGAAGTTCAACGGCACAGCGGCTTCGATTCCCTCCAGGTCGAGCGTCATCAGATAGTCGCGGGATACGTGGCGCATCGATGCGGGGGCGAGCGTATAGCCATGGCAGGCGGCTATGTCAAACCTTTGGGTTTCTATTCGTCGCGTATACCTGATTGAGGCGGGTTGCAGGCCATGGAGGTGGAACAATTCGAGAATCGCCTCGTTCATACGCGTGAATCCCCCTGACCCGTCGTCCAGCAAAACAAGCGGCAGGTTTACCAGCTCATGCAGGGAGATGGAATCTTGATGGGCAAAGGGACATTCCGTACAGGCTATGACAAGCAACCGTTCGTCAGCGAACCAGCGCATAGTCAGGGAGGGGTCAAGCTGGGTAGGCAGCCCCACGCCAAAAGCCACATCGCACACACCGTTCTTTACTAGCTCTAACCCACGGATGGGGTCGTGGGATTCGAAGGCAACAGAAAAACTTGCGTCGTGGGTGGCAATATGGTTGACAAGCGGTTCGATGTAATCATTGAGCCAAAAATCTGGACTGGTCAACCGTAAGACGGGAACCTCGTTGCGATACTCCTCGATGCGGTGGGCAATCCGTTGCCGATATTTTCGAACGGCGTCGATGTCCCCCAGCACCGCCGCCCCAATCTCCGTTAACTCGACTTTGCGCGTGGTCCTGCGGAACAGCCTGACACCCAGCCCTTTCTCAACGGCATCTACGTGTCGGCTCACTGCAGACCGCGACAGACAGAGGCGCTGGGCGGTCTCAGAAAAGCTGAGCGTTTCCGCTAGAATCACGACGTCGTCAGCATACTCGATATCGAACATCAGTCCACCTTTCCAACGGTCTCCCGCTGGATTCATATTATATCGGAAGATGCAACAATGTCACGATAAAGTGCAAGAATTGCCCGGTATGGCCCCTTCTATACTAGATGAGAGAAGTCCGCATCTCGATTGTGAGACTTTGGTTGGGCCGTAAAACGTTTAAGGGAGAGGGACAATGAGAAACACCGGGGGATTTATGGACCGTCGTTCGTTCGTGCGCGTCTCTTCGATGGCCGCTGCCGCTTCAATGATGCTGGGTTCTACCGCCGCCGCGCATGGAGCGCCCGCCGAGAGCGAAAATGCTCGCCCGACGTACAAGCCCGGCGTCTATTCTGCCGTGGGGACGGGTCGTAAAAGCGACGTGACGGTCGAGGTCTCGTTCACCGAGTTCTCAATCGAGTCCGTCACGGTTGTCGACCATCACGAGACCGAACGCATCGCCCGTCCCGCTATCGAACGCATTCCTGCGGAAATCGTCGAGTACCAGTCGCTCGCCGTGGACGCTGTTACCGGTGCGACGTTTACGAGTTTTGCAATCCTTTCCGCAGTGGAAGACTGCGTGGAACAGGCAGGTGGCGATGCGTCACTGCTCAAGAATGCCCCTACGAAAGAACAAGAGGAATCCGTTGTAGAGATTGAAAGCGACCTGGTCGTTATAGGCGCGGGCATTTCCGGCATGGCGGCTGCTCTGGCGGCGTCCCAGCGGGGGGCCAAGGTGACCGTTTTTGAAAAATCGTCCTCTATGGGAGGAAATGCCCTGGTGAGCGGCGGTTTCATTGAGCATACCGATGCCCCCGAAGAGCTGCGGGTCGACGTTAATGAGGGCTACGCATCCATCTTTGAAGAGGTGCTGCAGTTTAACCGCGAAGCCGGTCTTGATGATGACCTGGTCGACAACGTGCAGCGGCAGTGGGATGAGTATTACGCCAAGGGGAACACGAAGCTGTTCAGCTCGGCCGAGTTCTTGGCGTTGCAGCTTTGCATGCTTGAAGGTAACACCTATGATTTCCAGCTTGGATACGCCCAGGAAGTGCAGGACGGCGTTGCCTGGCTGACGGACATGGGTTATCCCTGGATGCCCTTGGTTGCTATCCCCGGATATTCCTGGGCACATTTCTCAAACTCTAAGGAAGCGGTCAACGGAGAGGGATACTTCAACCTGTTTGAGGACGAGATGGCAGGGCTCAGTTTGGAGGTGCTGTTTGAGACTCCTGCCGAGAATCTGCTTGTCGAAAACGGCAAGGTCGTCGGTGTTGTGGGAACTTCGGGAGACGGGACAACCTATCGTGTCGTTGCCAAAGATGCGGTCATCGTTGCTTCGGGTGGCTACTCCGACAACCGCGATATGCTCATCGAACACGACCAGATGTGGAACTGGGAAGACCTTTCGGTATTCCATAGCGACAACAACTATGGGCATACGGGTGACGGAATTCGTATGGCCTTGGATGCAGGTGCGGCATTTGGTGACCTGCCCTTCAACCAGATGATTTTCCCGTTCGTTGACACGGTAATGTTCGCAACCGAAACTACGGTTGGCGAAACGAACGAGAGCCTGTATGTGAACAAGGATGGCAAGAGATTCTGCAACGAGGCAGGCAGCAGGACGGATATGACGATTGCCCTGATGGAGCAGAAGGATGGCATGGCATTTCAGGTGGTCGATCACGACAGCTCGATGATTACCGACGGCAAGACTCACACGGGCATGGACGTTGAGTACCTTATCGAGCGCGGTATCCTTTATCGCGCGGAGAGCTTGGAGGAACTTGCCGACCTGATGGGCGTGGATGTGGATGCGTTCATGGAGACCGTTGCTGAATACAATGAAATGACGCAGACATACACCGACCTGGAGTTCGGCAGGTCGAGTTTTGGACCTAACGCGCAGCTCGATACGCCCCCGTTCTACGCATCTCCCCGTACGTGGGCCATGCATATCACCATGGACGGCGTTGCGGTTGACGGGGAGCATCGGGCGTTGGATGCCGATGGAAACCCCGTGCCGGGTCTCTATGTTGTGGGCGAAGCCGCCTGCGGCGGACGAGGGGTTGGTAGCCTGGGTGCCGGTTATGCCGTTGCGCAGGCCCTTTACGGAGGACTTGCATAAAACGTAATGAGTTGCCTATGCACGGGGTAGTTGTACGTATTAAATGTTGACCGAGAAGGAGACTGGTATGGAACTTACGCGCAGGAGCTTCATCGTTGCGGGCGGCACTGCGGTTGCCGCGGGGGCGGTTGCCGCGTCGGGCGTCGCGCGGGCCGACGAGGCCGCCGAAGACGGCGTGGCTGACGAGGCTGAAGCCGCTGCCGACGAGGAGACCGCGGCTGTCTGGCCGAACAACGGCGCCATTCTGGGCACGACGCCCGACTGGCTCGGTGTCGAGCCCGAGATTACCGACGACGAGATTGTCGCGACCTACGACACCGACATCCTGGTGATCGGCTGCGGCACGGGCGGCATGTTCGCCGTTGCGGCGGCGGCCGAGGAGGGCGCCAACGTCATCGGCATCGACCGCTTCCCCATGGGCGTGGGCATCCGCGACGACCTGGGCGCCGTGAACTCCCGCTATCAGCAGAAGTGGGGCACCCAAATCGACAAGTTCGACTACATCACGATGGCCACGCAGTACGCCGCCGGCCACATCAACCAGGCGCTCGTGGCCCTGTGGTACGACGAGTCGGGTGAGGCCATCGACTGGTACGGCGACCGTCTGGCCGAGCGCGGCGTCGAGCTGTGGCACGAGGCGGGCGACGACGATGAGGGCGACCGCTACAAGCACTACGCCACCGGTCACTCGCCCCGTTGGACCGGCAGCGACGATGGCAACGGCGGCACGCTCGACGGCAACAAGGTACTGCACGACTACGCGGTCGAGAAGGGCGCGCAGTTCGACTACAGCACGCAGATGGTCAAACTCGTCAAGGAAGACGGCCGCGTGACCGGTTGCATCGCCACCAACCCCGACGGCGACTACGTGCGCTACAACGCCGCCAAGGGCGTCGTGGTCTGCACGGGCGGCTACTCGCTCAACTACGACATGATGGAAGCCATGCAGCCGTGGAACCTGCGCATCATCGGCGGCAACTGGTCCGAGCCCGGTGCGTTCGGCGACGGCATCAAGGCGTGCCTGTGGGCCGGCGCCAAGATGGACGAGACCCACTCGATGATGCTGTTCGACCGCTGCGCCCTGCGCCCCGACCAGGAGACCGGCCGCGCCACTGCCGAGTCGGGCGACAACGGGCTCTTCTGGATGGGTACGCAGCCGTGGCTCAAGGTCAACGCCGACGGTAAGCGCTTCTTCAACGAGTCGGGCACCTACGAGGGCATCCTCCATGCCGACGAGTACCAGAAGGGCCACTGCCACTACACCATCTTCGACAGCAACTGGACCACGTATTGCCAGCAGTTCCAGATGCACGGCTGCTCGCGCCTGGTGCCGTTCGTGAACGGCGCCGACCCCAACATGTCCTATGAGGTTATCGAGCAGGGCATGCTGCCCGGCCTTATCGAGGCGGGCCAGGTCATCCAGGCCGACACCCTCGAGGAGCTCGCCGAGGGCCTGGGGCTGCCGGTCGACGCGTTCGTGGCCGAGGTCGAGCACTACAACGAGATGTGCGCCGCAGGGGAGGACACCGACTTCGGCAAGGAGGCCCACCGCCTCACGCCCGTCGACACCGCGCCGTTCTATGGCTGCAAGAACACCAGCTACGTGCTCTGCACGATGGACGGCATTCAGATTGACACGAACCTGAACGCCATCGACCCCGACGGCAACCCCATCGAGGGCCTCTACGTCGTGGGCAACGACTCGGGCTGCTACTTCGCCAACACGTACCCCAACCTGTCCACCGGCATGGCGTGCGGCCGCACCGTCACGTTCGGCCGCCACGTGGGCAAGCACCTCGCGGGGCTGTAGCGGGCGCGCTGCAACGGGCGGTCTGCTCCATCCTGCCATGCGTTTTGACGGTCCCGCGATGTCTTGCATGCGTCGCGGGACCGTTTGGTGTGCTGCCGGTTTCGGTCGCGGCCGATGGAAGGGCGTGTCCGGAGCGACTGCTGGTCGGACGGTTTCTCTGCGAAACGGCCCTTTTCGGACCCCTTCCGCTAACTTTGCTTCGCCGAGCCCTGCATGTTCGAGGGGGTGTATTCCGCTGCCAGCTGTTCGGTGGCGATGCCGTCGTCAATCAGGCGTTGGACCGGGCGACGGTATGATGCGTCCGCCCTCTCGCTGGCCATCCCTTCGGCTATCCCCTTGGCTTTCTGTCCGGATGAATCGTAGGCGAACGAACCATCCGACATGCTCAGATGTCCGACGAGTTGGGACGTTGCGTCGATGACTCGGTACACCCCGAGGGTATCCATTGTCACTCACCTCGCCTCTGGGCCACGACGTCAATTCCAAGCATTTGGGCGAGACGAAGTGCGCGACCCATCTCTACGGTAGGCTTGCCGCGCTCAACGTCGGAGACGAAATTGATTCCCACGCCGCACCATTCTGCCAGGTCGGTTTGCGTGAGGCCCTGCTCTTTTCGGGCTTGTCTAATAAGCGTGCCGAAGTCGGACACATCTGAGACGGTTGTCATGGGCATGCCTCCGGAATTACGATTCACGCGAACGAACGAAATTGTAGCATGCTTGTTCTGATTCACCCGTACGAGTGAAAATACCTTTATAAAACGCTGATTCATCCGTTCGAATGAAATTTGTCTTGCGCGAAATGAGACGGGAGAAGGGTCGCTTCTGAATAGGGTGTGCCTTGCCTGGCCGTGCGCCTCTACTCCGCCACCGCCTGTGCCAGCGACCAGAACGCTTTCGTCGCTCGGCGCATGTCGGCGCCGCTGCCACGCGGACCTGCTGGTTTGCGCACGACATAGGTGCCGAACCACTCGCCGCCTTCCACGGCCAGGCGCAGGGCTACGAAGCCGCGCGGGGTCTCGGCCACTGAGGGTGGAAAGCCGAAGCACGAGGCGTTGTACTCGTAGAGCAGGTGGCCCAAGAGGGCACTGTCGGTCACGGTGGCGCAGATGTTGGGATGGACGTCTTCATCGGCACAGCGTTGCATGACGAAGCGGTGCACGTGGTTGTGCTGACCGGCGGTTACGAGTGGCAGGCGGTTGAGGTCGGAAAGCTCAAGATACGGTCTGCCCGCCAGGGGGTGGTCGGCCGGGATATAGAGCCACACGCCCACGCGCCGCACGCATGTGAAGTCGAGCGAGCCCAGAAGCGCCGGGTGCGAGCCGACGATGCCGACGTCGGCGTTGCCGCGCTCCACCGCCTCGAGTGCGGTGTCGGTGCTCATCTCCTCGATGTTGAGGGCAACTTGCGGGTGCATCGCGGCATAGCGCTCGAAGAGGCCTTTCGGCACGGCTTTGCGCCCGCCGGTGACGAGGGCGATGTTGAGGGGCTCGCGCAACTCACCGTGCGCGTCGGGTGCACCTCCGGGGTGACGCAGGGTACGCTCGCAGAGCTGGTCGAATGCCGCCACGACCCTGCGGCCCCCGCTCACGAGCTCTTCACCGCGTTCAGTGGGCACATACCCTGCGTCGATGCGCTCAAACAGGCGCGCGCCCGCTTCGGTTTCCACATTGCGCACCGTTTTGGCCACGGCTTGGCGGGACACGTGCAGCCGCTCGGCCGCCTTTGTGAGCGTGCCACAGTCGTTGAGCGCGATGATGTAGCGCAGGTCTCGGATGTCCATGATGCCCCTGTTTGTTCGGCCATAAATATGTAACTAAAAGTTACTCCAACCGTAATCGCAAGTGGCGCTTGTCGAATCACATCCGTCTAAACTCCCCACTCGAAAGGCGACGCAAAGGGGCGTCGCCGTACGGGGATTTTCCAGAAATGGAGACGATTCGCATGCAGAAGAACATGAGCCGCAAGAGCTTCCTCGCAGGTGCCGGCACGGTCGCCGCCGCTGCCGTTGCGGGCGGTGCCGCAGCCGCGTTGGCCGACGATGCCAAGGCCGCCGCTCCTGCTGCCGAGGGCAACATCATCACGCGCGAGACGCTTGAGCAGGGCACCTGGTCGTTCATGGTTGCTCCCGAGCCCGTCGCCGAGGACCAGATCGCCGAGACCAAGACGCACGAGATCGTCGTTGTAGGCTCCGGCGCCGCCGGCCTGTGCTGCGCCGTTTCGGCGGCTGAGCAGGGCGCCGACGTCATCGTGTTCTCCGCTGGTACCAAGCCGCTGTCGCGCGGTGGCTCCTTCCAGGCCATCGGCACCAAGTACCAGGCCGAACACGGCGTTGAGGACGATCCCGAGAAGCGTCGCGTTCAGACCCAGATCGACCTCATCGCCGGCGCTCGCATGATGGACTCCCGCAAGTGGATGCGCTGGGAGAACAACTCTGCCGAGTCCATGGACTGGATGATTGACAAGATGGCCGCTCGCGGCATCGAGTGCTCGCTTGCCATGCCCTACAGCGACGTCGACGGCGTTCTCGATACGCCTGCCGGTGAGCACAACTTCTGGACTGCCGACGCCCCCATGGGCGTGTTCCAGGGCGCCCCGCTTGTGGCCAAGGCTTGGGCCGACATCTTCACCGAGGATTACGGCGGAGAGATCGACTATTCCACTGTCGCCCAGTACCTCATTCGCGAGGACGACAATACCGGTCGCGTGAGCGCGGTCATTGCCCAGGACGCTGACGGCAACTACATCAAATACGAGGCAACCAAGGCCGTCGTGCTTGCCACGGGCGACTTCTCCAAGGACTTTGACATGATGGCCCACTTTGCCCCCTATGCGTGGGAGCACTTCAAGGACGTCCTCACGCCCGAGGTGGACTATGACGCCGAGATGGTCTACACCGGCCTTATGCCTGGTACGGGCCAGAAGATGGGTCTTTGGATTGGCGCGGGCTGGCAGAAGACGTTCCCGAACCCCTGCGCCATCAACGGCGCCGTGTCGGGCCCCACGCACTGCGTGGTCGACTCCTTCTGGGGCATCAACCTGGCCAAGGACGGCAAGCGCTTCCATAACGAGAACACCAACTTCGCCTTCGGCGCCTACACGCGCATGAACCTGAAGGGCGGCACCGCCTACGCCATCTGGGACTCCCAGTACGCCTACACGCAGGATTCTTGGGATGGTCTGGGTGCCACCATCGACAACGTGAACGGCGAGATGTTCATGCCCAAGACCCCCGAGCAGCTCATTGCCAGCTGGGATGCCAACGTCGAGTCGGGCAGCTACTTCAAGGCCGACACGCTCGAGGAGCTCATCGACCAGATGGAGGGCCTCGACAAGGAGAACGCCCTTGAGTCCATCGCCAACTACAACACGTATGCCAAGAACGGCCTCGACGAGGAGTTCCATGTGAACCCCGAGCTGCTGCACCCCATCGAGACCGGCCCGTTCTACGGCTGCATCACGCCCGGCTCCACGTTCCTGTGCGTCATGGGCGGCCTGCGCTGCGATGAGCACTGCCAGGTGATGGACACCGCCGACGAACCCATCGAGGGTCTCTACGAGGTCGGCACCATGATCGGCGACTTCTACGGCGGCGCCTATAACTTCGCCTTCCAGGGCCAGAACCTGGGTGCCTGCTGCACCACCTTCCCCTATCTCGTCGGCTGTGACCTTGCCGCGATGTAGGAGAGAGGGTCTTCGGGCGTTTTGTCGTGAAACGGCTTGCGGGCTGGTAAAAGTGTCGTGAAGGGCGCTGGGCCCTGCGTAACAGCCTTGCCTGGGTACCCCGGGTCGCGTGATTACATGCGGCCCGGGGTACTTTTTCCGGATGGTGACTGCAAGACTGGCGCGTACCCCTTGCGACGTCGTCATGTGGCCCGGGATTTGCGGATGACGGCTACCGACACAGGTTGCCTGGGACATGAAAACTCCTGCTAGGGCCCCTGGTTTGCCTGACACTGCGTTAGGGCTGTCGACGATCATAGCCCAAACGCCTGCGAAGCGTTGGGGGCGTAAGCCCGTTGTTTTCAGTACGACTGCTCGCGTATGAAGCCGGATGCCGTCTGCTCGTGCTGCTCTCATGGCGCAAAAGTGCCAAAAGTATGCGTTATAACTCTCGTTTTGCCCAATTGGAGACGTAGCAGTTTTTAGCACGACGCATCTACCAGGCAAAACATTGCGAGACTCTCACGGGCAACTGAGTGGTGCAAGGTTATAACGCATACTTTTGGCGTTTTCGGGCAGGGGTCCCGAATTAAGCGGGATGAGCGGGTGGAGTTGGTGGGAATGTCGGCGTCAGGCACCCGTCCTGTTGCCTATGCGATGGATGTTCGACCAGTTGCCCATGACCTCTTTGCGCAGTTCACGGGAGAGTTGTACTTGAGCGTCCGTTTTGGTTCGCAGACGGGTGCCCAGAAGGCGACCGATGACTTTGACCAGCGCCGCAAACCTTTGCGTGTCGTGCAATTGCGCGTATGTGATGGGCAGCACGTTGATTCCCATATAGCTCAAGGCCGTGCTGCGGTCAGAGTCAGATAAAAACCCGCGCTCTCCCTGATGGACAAGGGCGCTTTGACATTCCAGATCGAGATTGCTCTTTTCCCAAAACAGATCGCACATGCAAAACTGGCGCTGCGCGAGGAGTCTGCCCTCTCGCGACAGCGCAACCTTATGGTTAAACGAGAAGTCCCCGAATCCCTCGCCGCCCAAACGACGGGGAAAGCCCAGCAGAATACCGGCGCGGACTTCGAAAGGCGAGGCGGCGTTCTCCCGCATGAGCGTGCTGGCCTTTTGCAGGCGCGCCTTACCGCGTTGCGTGTCGCTCATTTGCGCAAAGCGTAGGATGGTTTGAGGTGAGGCGAGCGCGGGCCGTGACCATAGGTCTGTGAGCTGGCCCCTGCTGTCGACAAGGGGTTCCCAGCCGGCTATTTTCGGAATTCCCCGTCGATTGAGAATCTGTTGGAGGCGGTCCCTGATAAAGGCAGGTGGATTGTAAACAGCGAAGGCTCCACATAGCTCATCGCCCATCATGGCCAGTTCGCCAATCGTGGCTTGGGCTGCGAATTGATGGAGAATGAGCTCGGGAGACGCCATCCAAATATCGTCGGCGAGATGGATGCGCCCGCCCGGCGGAATGTCCCCCGTCCAAAGATGGGGCCTCAGAAGCGAGGACGCATGGCACTGGCTTCGTGAACTTACGAGGATGTCTATGGGTCCCGTATGATTTGCGGCAAAAAGTGGGACAGCCCAGTGTAGGCCGCGGCTTGTTGCGCCGATGCGACGGCCTTTTGTACTGCGGTCGAAAAACAATCTGCACAGATTGAGTTCTTCGAGCGCCTTTGCCCTGAAGGCGACGAGTGATTCGGCGCTGATGATTTGTTGCAAAGTCGGATTGTCGTCTGGCCCCAAGAGGAGCAGACGGACGATTGGCGGGATTCGCCAATAATTGAATGCTGTGATTCCGCAAACGGTAGTCTCCATGCGCACAGACTACCATGCGCAAAGAGTGATGCTCGGCATTATTTCCACAATGGACGCTCTTGTTGAAATCGCCATACCGTGTGAAGCATATCACCAGGTAGACGTGACTTTTTTGTTATGTAAGTCACAGAATTGTGACATGGCCCAATGGTGTTTTCGGCGCAGAAACGCCCTTAGTGAACGCCTGTCGAGGATTGGGTGACCCGAAAACGGCAAAAGTATGCGTTATAATCGCCCTCCGTTGGAATTTGTGGGAATGTCGATTATTGACCAACGTATCTACCTGGTAAAACGTTATGACGAGAATGCCGGATTTTATTCTTTGTACGTTATAACGCATACTTTTGGCACTTTTGCGACACGAGAGCACCGGAGATGCCGATGAGGGTGGTCTGAAACCATCGCCCGACGGGTCATCCATTCACGCGACGCTTCTTATCACGGGCAGATTCGCGGGGTGTATTTGAGCCGGCAGGCCGCAGATGGGCCTATAGAGATGCGTGGGCGCAATCCCAAAGCGGCCAGACCTGCTATCGGGCTCCTCTGAAAACGAGACGATATGAGAAAGCCATTGGGGGAGCCCCCTCTCCTCGTGCCACTCACGTCGTGTGGTTTTCGCGGGCTGGGGCTGCCAAAATGGGCTCGTCGTATCGGTCCCTGCGGTGCCCGACACCGCACGCACGGGAGGGGGCTCCCCAATGCCGCATGTTACATCAGTAGGGCTCGACGTGCACGCCAGGTCCGTCTCCGCCGCCGCGTTCAACCTCTACACCGGCGAGGTGGTCGAGAGGAGGTTCGGGCCGGCGGCGGGGCCCATCGCCGAGTGGGTGCTGTCGTTCGAGTCCCCCAGGGCCGTCTACGAGAGCGGCCCCACGGGGTTCGCCCTGTGCCGCGAGCTGCGCGCCCTCGGAGTGGACTGCGTGGTGGGCGCCGTGTCCAAGATGCAGAGGCCGGCCGCGGACAAGAGGGTCAAGAGCGACCGCAGGGACGCGGCGTTCCTCGCCAGGCTCCTCGCCACCAACAACGTGGTCGTCGTGCCCGTGCCCGACGCCGAGGTCGAGGCGGCCAGGGACCTCTCCCGCGCCCTCGACGACGCCCGCGACAACGTCCAGCGCGCCCGCCAGCGCCTCTCGAAGTTCCTGCTCCGCCGCGGCCACGTCTTCGACGAGGCCGACGCGCTCGGCAGGCGCAGGGGCGCGTGGACCGCCGCCTGGTGGTCCTGGGTCGCCAAGGTGAAGATGCCCGAGCCCGCGGCCAAGGCGGCCCTGGACCACTACGTGGAGGACGTCAGGCGCGAGGAGTCCTCCAAGCTCAAGCTCGAGAGGCTCGTGGCGCAGGAGGCGGCGAGTCCCAGGTGGGCGCCCGTCGTCGGGGCCCTGCGCAGGATCAAGGGCGTCGACACCGTGACGGCCTTCTGCCTGGCCGCGGAGGCCGGCAGCTTCTCGCGGTTCCGCTCCGCGCCGGCCTACGCCGCCTGGGTGGGCCTCGTGCCCTCGGAGCACTCCAGCGGCGAGAAGGTCGCCAGGGGCGGCATCACCAAGACGGGCAACGCCGCCTCCAGGCGCGCCCTGGTGGAGGCCGCGTGGCACTTCGCCTCGTGCTCCCCCTCGCCCAAGCCGCCCAAGGCGGCCCGCGACGCCGTCCCGGCCGACATAGAGCGCAGGTGCGCCAAGTGCACCGCGCGCCTGGCGGCCAGGCACAGGGCGCTCCGGGAGGCCGGCAAGCGCCCCTGCGTGGCAAACGTCGCGGTGGCCCGCGAGCTCGCCTGCTGGGTGTGGGAGGTGGGCTGCCGGGCGGAGGGCACGCTCCGCTGACGTCCCGGCCCCCACACGCGCGAACCCCGACAACCCTTCCAGCCGGGAGGGCCCGCGCCCCGACGCGTCGCCGGGGTCCGTCCACGAGCCTTTTTATGGGCAGCCGGAAGGCCGCGCCCGACAAACGAGACTGGCTCTGGATTTCGGACGGGGGCCCCGGACGGAGAATCGAAATGCGGTAGCGCACGGCAACATATGCGACGGGCCGTCCGTCGCGCCGCCCACGAGCCCGCGGATATTAGCTTGCCAGGCAAGCGTCGACTAGTATGGACGAAACCCCGGCGCGGGCCCCTCCGGCTGGAACGAAAAAAGAAATCGGGCAAGGCGGAAATTCACCCGGCCCGATTTCAGCATGCCTATTGACAATGGCTCTCTCATATTAAAAAAACGGTTGGTCTCAAAGACCAACCGTTTTCGTAGTATCGCATGGTGCGGCGTACAGGATTCGAACCTGTGACGTTCTGATTCGTAGTCAGACCCTCTATCCAGCTGAGGTAACGCCGCATTGCAAGAGAGAAGTATGCCCTAATGGAGAGGCTCCGTCAACAATTAAAACCCGTTCCACACAATTCGAACGAATTCGAGGGTAGTGGTTCGCGCGGGCACTACATTCCGACGAGGGTTGCGAGTCGTACCTTCGAGGCACGGCTCTACGCATGAGGGTCCTGTGCCAGTCAATGCTCACCATACACAACAACCCCTGGAAGCACCTCTGTTCGGAAGCGTTGCCAGGGGTTGTTGTCAAACCTGCGTCAATCTAGCTAGTCGCGCCAGCGCACGTGATCTTCCTGGTAGTTGCCGCTGGCGAAGTTGTGGTCGCGGGTGCGCTTGGGGTAGCGGCGGTACAGCTCCTCGAGCTCGCTGCCAACACCTGCGTCGCTTGTCACCTTGGAGACGAAGATGTCACGGTTCTGGAAGTTGTAGTCGGCCACGGCGCGAACGATGCGGCCGTCCTCGGTGTATTCGGCCATGAGGACATGGTGGACGTAGCCGTCGGGATCGTACTCGATGGTTGCGCCGAGGCTGCCAGGCTCACCGGGTTTGTCGGTGGTCTCAAGGCGAAGGTGGACAGGAGCCACGGCGGGCGTGTCCTCCTCTTCGTTGGAGATGAGCTCAACGCGCGTGAAGCCGTAGCCCTTGGGGCCGACGCCCATGTAGAGGGCGCCGATCTCGCCAAACTCATAGCCCGAAAGCTCGCGTGCCTCGCTGAGCAGCATGTTCACGTATTCGGTTGCCTCAACAAGCTCATGGGCAAGGGGATTTTCCATATCGGGCTTGCCCTCGGCAAAGGGGAAGGCGTAGACCGTCTTGAAACCGCCCTTCTTGCGGCGCGACGTCACCACGGGCAGCATCCCCTTGACGCCGAAGGGGAAGTTCGCGTCGTTCTCCACCAGTGTGTCGATGTAGCGCTCGGCGCTCAGCTTGCTGCGCTCGGTGCCGTATGAGTCGTTTGCGCCAATGAATTCCAAGGTTGCTCCTCAGTGGATGGGTCGTTTGGGGCCAGTATAACGCAGGGCCGCGCGCATGCAGCTTGCAAGCGCGCGGCCCCATCGGGTCAACCAAAGCTGATGCTGGATGCGCGAGGTGCCCAAACCCTCTCGCGGCCTTTGATTTTGCATCGATGCCGAGGCGAAGCAAACGGCATTGAACAAGGTGCGTAAATTGCCTCGCAGTTCTCGATTTCGGGCCAATGTTGGAGCGGGAGTGAGTGAGTCACGGCGGGCAAGACTCTTAAACCGTCTCGCAGCCCTCGATCTCGCCTGCGTTCATCTCGGCCAAGAGCTCGCGCATCTCGTCGGGCGAGAACGTGTACTTCTTGGAACAGAAGTTGCAGGCAAGCTCAACCGGCTCGCCCTCGTCGATGAGCTTTGCGAGCTCGTCTTTGCCCAGCGAGATGAGGACGCGCTGTGTGCGCTCGCGGCTGCAGTTGCAGGCAAACGAGCAGGGGGTTGCCTCGAGCGGCTCGAAATCCAGGCCCTTGAGCACGAGTTCCAGGATATCGGCGGGAGCAAGGCCGTCTTCGAGCATCTTGGTGACGGAATGCACTTCGCCCAGGTTTGCCTCGAGCTTCGTGAGCGCCTCTTCGGAGCAATCGGGCATGGCCTGCACGATGAAGCCGCCCGACTGGCGCACGGAGAGGTCGGTGTCCACGAGTACGCCGACACCCACCGAGGTCGGAATCTGCTCGCTTTGCACGTAGTAGGCGCTGATGTCGTCGCCGATCTCGCCCGAGAACAGATCGAGCTGGCTGCAATAGGGTTCACCCCAGGTGGTGTCTTGGATGACGGTGAGGGTGCCCTGGCCCACGGCCGCAGAAACATCGAGCTTTCCCTGGCCGTTGAGGGGAATCCACACGTCGGGGTTGCCGGCGAAGCCCTTCACGTGGCCCTGCGAGTCGGCAGTCACGGTGAGGCTGGCGAGCGGGCCATCGCCCTTGATGACGAGGCTGAGCAGCTCGCCGGGGTCCTTGAGCATCGAGCCCATCATCGCGCCTGCCGTGAGAAGCCTGCCGAGTGCCGCCGTGGCGACGGGACTCGTCTGGTGTGCGTCGCGGGCGAACTGCACGGTGCGCTTTGTCGTGGTGGCAAACGCGCGAATCTCTCCGTCGCACGCGGTGCCGCGCACCACGTAGTCGGTGTCGCCCAGTGCGGCGATCTGTGCGTCCAGTTCTTCCCTGGTCATCTGTGCTCCTATCTGTTTGCCTGGCGTGTGGGCCGGGCCCCAGCCAGGTGTGCATCGTCTTCATGCGCCGCTTCGTCAAACGTCGCGCTCGCTCTTAAGTCACCCGCGCATTATACAGGCGTTTGTTTGAAGCACATGTGGTTATCGGGTCGATTGAACGCGGGTTTCAAGCAATGAGATGAGCTCCTCACGGCTATGTGTATCGGTTTTGGCGTAGATGTTGCGTAGGTGCGTGCGAAGCGTGCTTTCAGTGATGCATGCAGTATCGCAAATGAAGGCATCCTTAATTCCCATCTCATTACAGAGTAACTCTGTTCGAGACTGAGAACAGGGC
>ERZ1034984.840-NODE-840-length-32543-cov-6.793062_pt1 | contig 32543 bp, 21 predicted proteins | sample MGYA00520589_ERZ1034984 | MGnify/ENA primary metagenome ERZ1034984 (study PRJEB33766, sample SAMN09781790) | gut metagenome | biome: gut microbiome | host: Homo sapiens | place: Madagascar | study: EMG produced TPA metagenomics assembly of the PRJNA485056 data set... | reverse complement strand
GGTGCCGGCAAAGCCAATGAAATCGGTTTACGAGCGCGAACCCCGGGGCCGAGAAAAGCCAAAAATCAGCCCGTGCGCCGGCGGGGTTCGCGCCTGGGTGCCGGCAAAGCCAATGAAATCGGTTTACGAGCGCGAACCCCGGGGCCGAGAAAAGCCAAAAATCAGCCCGTGCGCCGGCGGGGTTCGCGCCTGGGTGCCGGCAAAGCCAATGAAATCGGTTTACGAGCGCGAACCCCGGGGCCGAGAAGAGCAGAAATCCGGCCCGGGGGGCGGCGCGGTTCGCGCCCGAGTACCCGCAAAGCCAATGAAATCGGTTTACGAGCGCGAACCCCGGGGCCGGGAAGAGCAGAAATCCGGCCCAAAAGAGGCGCCGCAGCGAGCCGGGCAGTAAAAAGTTTGCTCCCCAAGACGGAGGAATAAGGGCTAGCGAGGAGTGGGGAGCAAACCTCGGGCCCGGGGGGCGGCCCAAAAGAGGCGCCATAGCGAGCCGTGCAGGAAAAAGTTTGCTCCCCAAGACGAAGTAATAAGGGCTAGCGAGGAGTGGGGAGCAAACCCTGGGCCTGGGCCGCCGGACCTGGCCCTTCCGCCGGCCCAGGCCCGGCGGAGAAATGAATAACCCACCCTGTTCGCGCAGACACAGTGCAGCGAGCGAGGTGGGTTATTTCTACACCGGAAATGTGGCAGTAATCCGGAGGGACTTCCCGTCCGGTGTGTAGGCGGCAATTTTGCCGCCGTGGGCTCGAACCACCGCCCGGGCGATGGAGAGTCCGATGCCGTGCCCGCCGGTTTCGCTGTTCCGGGAACTGTCGGCTCGGTAGAATCGGTCGAAAAAGTGCGGGATGGATTCCTTCTGAATCTCATCCACGGAATTGCTCACCGTGAGGAAAATGTTTTTACCCTGACGGTAGAAGTTGAGCCGGATATCTCCGGAATCCGAAGAATATTTGAACGCGTTGTCCAAGAGGATGCTCACCAGCTTACGGAGGGCACTTTCGTCGCCCCGCAGGAACAGGTCGTCCGCCACATCGTAGTCGTATTTTTTCTCGGAAACAAGGGCTCGTGATTCGAAGGAATGGGCCACGTCGCCAATGATTTTCGAGAAATTCAGCCGCTTCATGTTGACGGAGGTTTTCTGCACCTCCTCCATGCGGGTCAGGTACACCAGCTCCTCGGTGAGAGTGGACAGGCGCCGGGTCTGCTGCCGGATATCCTCCAACCATTCGTTGGGCACATCGTCCGGCTGTTCCATCTCCAGAACGGACACGTCTGCGTTGATGATGGTCAGTGGCGTGCGAATTTCATGTCCCGCATCCGTGATGAACCGCTGCTGTTTTTCGTAGCTTTCCGCCACCGGCCGGAGAATTTTTCCGGAGAAAAAGGTGATCAGTGCGGAAATGATAGTGACGCCGATGAGGCACACCAGAATGCTGACGTTTCGGAAGGCCCGGAAATTGTCCAGGGAACGGGAGCAATCCAAGTAGACGTAGCGGGTTCCGCCCTTTTCCGTCACTCGGGTGCAGCGGAAGTCTTCAATAAAAGCACATTTTCCGTCCTTCGAAAGCTTCCGTTCCGCCTTTCGCTGAATGGATTCCAGCGCATCCTTATTCACCGCCAGCAGCTGGGAGGAATCCACTTCCCGCAGGGTTCCGGCAGAATCGGTCAGTACCGAAAAATACCGGGTCTCAAATGGCTGCGCGGAAGTGCGGGCCTTGTTGTCCAGCTGAATTCGGAAAATATAGCTGCGGTCGTTGGTGTCATCCTTCGGATTTAGTTTAGAAAAGCGGCGTTTTTTCTGAACGATGATGGTGGATCTTTCTTTCACATCGCCGCTGCCGGAAACCTCCACGGAATCGCGTCTTCCTTTTATTAGCAGGCTTTCCGGAAACGTCCCGTGATTGGCCGACAGAATCGAAAGGGTCCAGTCCGCTCGGTCTACCACGTTTCGGTAGCTGATGCCGTTGATGATAATCGTCAGCAGCGTGATGGTGAAGAATACCGATAGGATGGTCACCGCGATGAATCGGTGCCGTAATTTTTTTACCATATTACTCCTCTTCCTCCACCACCAGGGAATACCCCACGTTTCGGGTGGCCTTAATCAGCACGTTCGCCCCCAAAGTCTTGAACTTTCGGCGAAGATAGGAAATGTACACCCAAATGATGCTGGTCTCCGCATCGCTGTCCAGCCCCCAAATCCGCTCGAAAATCTGCTCCGTGGAAAGCACTTGCCCCGGATTGCTCATGAGGAGCTCCATCAGCTGAAACTCCTTGTTGGCCAGCCGGATGGAATTCTCCCCGCAGGCCAGTTCGTAATTGGTCCGGTCCAGAGTCACGTTCCCCAGCTGCAGCACGGAACTTGGATTCTTGGTCTGAACTCGGGTAATGGCCCGGATCCGCGCCAGCAGCTCCTTCGGTTCGAAGGGTTTCGTCAGATAATCGTTGGCGCCGCTGTCCAGCCCCAGCACCTTGTCGTCCACCTCGGAGCGGGCGGTGAGAATCAGCACCGGCGTCAGGTCGTTCCGCTCCCGCAGCGTGCGCAGCACCGTCAGGCCGTCCACCTTCGGCATCATCAGATCCAGAATGACGGCGTCGTAACTGCTCACATCCAGAAAATCCAAGGCTTCCTCCCCATTGTATGCCGCATCCACCGAGTAATGGCTGCTCTCCAGAATCCGGGTCAGCGCCCGGGAGAGCGATTTTTCGTCTTCCGCAAGAAGTAGTCGCATAGGCTTTTTTCCTTTCCGCTAAAAACATTTTCGCTAAAAATATCTTCTATTTATATGTCACCCGTTTCCGGCGAATCCTCACAAAGACGGCACACATCGCCAGCTCCATCAGAAGAAATATCTCTCCGATTCGGAACGCCGTGTCGGAGAAGAAACCCTCCGGCAGCAAGTTGATGAGATTGTCCTTCGCCGGATCCAGAATCCACAGGTCGTTATCAAAGAACAAATGATGAAATATCACGAAGTACCGGTCGAAACTTCCGGAAACGATTAGCGCGGTAAGGCCGGTAATCGCCAGCAGGACGCCGGTTATTTTTGGGACCAGAGTGATGAAGTCCGGGAGCCGGTTTGGATTCCGCTTTCGGCCGAACCAAAGCCCTCCGAGAATTCCCATGCTGATAAGGACCGTGATATTTCGAAGACGGAGTCCGCCCAGAAAAAGTGCCCGGCAATCCTTCAGATGCGCCTTTTCCCGATTGGAGAAGAATTCCTGTTGCTTGCCGTCGATGGTGGTCATCACGGTGAGATTTTTTCGGTCCCCTTTGAGGTAGTCCATCATCTCTTCCGTCACCTGCAGTGCGGATTCCATGGACATCTCGCCTCGCACATCTTCCAGCACCATGTATTTGTCGTATTCTTTTTCGAACCAACCCGGAGTGCGATAGAGCAGAATTTCCGCAGCGGTGAGCAGCAGGCACAGCATCATTGTCAGGCTGAACAGGAGGCTCAGCACCAAAGCGGCTCCGGGGCATCGTCGTTTGTCTTCCATATTATATCCCTTTCCGTATCATACCCGGAATACCTTAAGCGGAGCTGAGTTCCGGCGGGCATCCCGATAAAATATTATATCTTTCAACGGGGAACATATCAACCGTTTGCGGTGGCTGCCGGCGGGGACCGCATCCAAACCGAAGGTATCCGAAATGAGCATAAATAAGTGGTTGTTTATGATATATCTGTGGGTTAATAATCAAAAAAAGTACTCTTTCAATCCGTACCGTTATGATAAAATAAATAATCATGGAGATGTAATGCATGAATGGTCGGCAAGTACACAATATCACGGAACGCCGGCCGGACATCATCCTTCCCTGGGGGTTGCAGGGGAGAATGAGGAAGGGGGAAAAATGATAGGCTATTTTCGTAAGCGAAAAAGAGTTGCCTGGATCGTGACGCTTTTGCTGTCCGTGACCATCCTGTTCGGGATGTCCGGAACAACAGTGTCCGCGGCAACCGGTGCCGTGGCAGACGATGTAACCATCAGCCACTGGCACGATTCTATTGCAATTGATGACACCACAAAGAATATCGGGAGGATTTGGACGGACAAGTCCGTATCTGCCGGCAACATTGTGATGAAGAAGCTGGATAACTCCGGCACGAAGACCGTGGAGAAGAACGGGGATTCCGACTTCCTGGTAGGTCTGTCCGCGCTGTCTTCCGCCGCGAAGATTATGGGACAGTCCACCGTTCCGCTGGACATCGTAATGGTGCTGGACGTATCCGGAAGTATGGATGACGACAATAAAATGAGCACCCTGAAGACGGCGGTGAACTCTTTTATTGACGAGACGGCAAGGACCAACAGCGAGCGGTCCAACGAGAACCTGCGCAGCCGGATTTCGCTGGTGAAATTCTCGGGCAAAAAAACCGACAAAGTGGGAAATGATACCTACCGAGAGAGTGGCTATACTTACAACTACACTCAGGTTGTAAGCGAGTACAGGGCCTGCACCAACGACAACAAGGCGGAGCTGAAGAACACGGTCAATGCGCTGAAACCGGCAGGTGCCACCGCGGCGGATTATGCCATGGATCTGGCCAAGAAGCAGGTGAACAAAAGCAAGAGCGACGAGACCGCTAATCCGAACCGCAAGAACGTGAAGCGCATCGTCATCTTCTTTACCGATGGTGAGCCAAATCATGGTTCCGGCTTTAATGAATCGGTGGCCAATACGGCAATTCAGACGGCGAAGGAAATCAAGGCGGACGCCAAAATGTACTCCATCGGCGTGTTCAAGGATGCGGATGCCAGCATCACCACCGGAGGTTCCGGTTTTTGGGGCGATTGGACCGATAAGGAGATGTTCAACACCTACATGCACGGCATGTCCAGCAACTATCCGGACGCGACCGCGTACGACAATCTGGGCACTCGTGCCACGAATTCGGACGGAAGCGAGACCGCCTTCTACAAGGCCGCAACCCAGGCTTCGGAGCTGAATCATATTTTCAATGAAATTCAGGAAGAAATCATCGCGACGGCCCAGTCTCCGGCGGAAGTGGAAGGTGCGGATCCGACGCAGAGCGGCTATGTGACTCTGGTGGATCAGCTGGGGGACTACATGCAGGTGGATGATTTGAATTCCCTGCTGTACGCAGAGAACCAGTACCACTACACAAAGAAGGATGTGACCAAGGAAGGAAACACCACCAAGGTAACCTACACCTTTGAGGCGGAGATTCCGGACACGAATCACGTATATCCGACGGGAAATCTGAGAGATATCAAGATTACCGTAGAGAAAGCCGATGCGGCGACCGCACTGGCGACGGGAGATAAGGTGACCGTAAAGATTCCGGCCAACCTGATCCCGCTGAGATACTATGAAGTTACCAAGGATAATAAGATTACCATCGACGACACCTACCCATGTCGACTCTTCTATGACGTGAGCCTGAAGGCAGCGGCAGAGAAGAAGCTGGAGAGACCGGATGAAGCGATGGAGGCTTATATTGCCGAAAATTCCAACGAAGACGGTCAGGTGGCGTTCTATGCCAACAAGTACGACAAGAAGTCTTCCAATCGGGATTCGGAAGGCATCGGCGCATATGCCAACTTCACGCCGGCGTCCACCAACGACTTCTACTACTTCCAGGAAGACAAGGTACTGTACACGGATGAAGCATGTACCCATCCGGAAAAGGATTCCATCGATACCAGTGGCGATACCACGTACTACTACCAGCGTCAGTACTACGAAAAGGGCGCTTCCGGAAATGCGGTGAAGAAGACATACACCGTAAAGATTCCGGGCAACAGCAACCTTCTCGTGGAAGACTATGCGAAGAAAAACACCAAGACGGGTGAATACTACATCCCGGCCGGATCGCCGAGAACCACCAGTCTGCTTTATTTTACCGAAAATAAGGCGGACGGCGCCAACAAATCCCACACATCCAAGCTGCTGATCAAGCCGGTATGGGAGAACAACTACGCCGGCAAGACGGTGAATACCTATCTGGGCAACAACGGAAAGCTGGTGAAGGAACTTCCGGGCGAGCTGGACATTCACAAAACCGTACAGGCGGCAGAGGGCCATCAGGTTCCGGACAGCCTGAAGGATCAAGAATTCGAGTACAGCCTGACATTTGACGGCGGCGTAAAAGAAAAATACACCGCTCAGAAGTACACGGGCACGAACAAAGAGGGAGATGAGTTCACTGTCAAGTCCGGAGATACCTTTAAGTTAAAGGACAATCAGACCCTGAAGATCTACGGTGTGGATGGCGGAACCAAGTACACCGTAACCGAGGCAAAACCGGAGCATTTCACCGGAAGCGCTGCGCAGCGGAATGCCGGGGAAGGCAGCGAGACCGGAACGAACAACGACGGCGGAGTATATGCAAAGGGAACCGTTGCCGGCAAGGATGCCGCAGTGGTCGATTACACCAATATTTATCAGGCAGACTCCACCACGTTAAAGGGTTCCGAGTCCCTGAAGATCAAGAAGAATTTCGAAACCGCATCCGGCGCATCCGCGTGGGAGATGGATTATCTGAAGGACGCGGAATTCCGGTTCATCCTGAGCCCGCTGAACAACGAATGTCCGATGCCAAAGGATGCCGCCGTTGTGGACGGCATGAAGGTTTCCCAGCTGAAGGTAAATTCCAAGGCGGAAATCGAGAAGACCTTTGGCGATATCGAGTACACCCAGCCGGGAACTTATGAATACCAGATTACGGAAAAGGATCCGGGGGATACGGCAAAGCAGGGCGTAACCTACTCCGGCGCATCGTATCGCGTGACCGTAAAGGTGACCGATGAGAACGGCAGTCTGAAGGCGAATGCCACCATGAAGAAAATCCGCAAGGATGACGGTTCGGAAGTGGCAAACCCAACGGCGATAGACAACAAAACCGCGGCATTTACGAACGTATATGACGCGAAGGAGCAGACCGTCATTCTGAGTGCCGGAAAGGAATTCACGGATCACACCGGAAGCAAGACCCTGAAGGACGGCGACTATAAGTTCCGTCTCACACCGGTGACCGAAGGCGCACCGCTGCCGGATGGCGCATCCGGACATGTGGACGCGTCCAATATCGGAAACGGCGTGAAATTCGGAAACATCACCTTTACGGCAGAGCACGCAAAGGGTGCTACCCAGGATAAACCACTCACTTACGAATATAAGATGAAGGAAATCCTGCCGGAAGGCGCGACCGCATCCAACAATTACACCGTAGACGGATTGACCTATGACAACGCGGAATACAAGGTACGCATCAACGTGTACATCGATGACGTGGACGGTCAGGACGCGGTAGTAGCGGATTACAAGTATCTGGATGCAGACGGAAAAGAACTGCAGACCGTGCCGATTTTCCGGAACTCCTACAAAGCAGATGCCGTAACCCTCACCGGAAACACGGCACTTGCAGGCGAGAAGACACTCACCGGAAGAGACGGAAAGACCGACGAAGCATTTAACTTCAAATTGACACCGGACGCAGAGACTCAGAAAGCGATTGAGAAGAACGACGTTTCCATCGCTGAGAACGGAGACACCGCTTCGGTAAAGAATCTGAAGAACGGCGAAGCAAAGGACTTCCACTTCGGCAATGTCACATTCCGAAAAGAAGGCGTATATCGCTTCGACGTTACCGAGAAGGTACCGGGAACCCCGGCCGGCGGAATGACCTATGACCGTCACGTGACCAAAGTGACCGTGACCGTAACCGACGATGCGGATCACCCGGGCAAGCTCAAAGCCACGGTGGAATACAACAACGGTACCGTATCGGATAAGACGGACAAAGCCGTATTCAAGAACAACTACGAATCCGGCCTGGTATACGGAACCACCGGCGCCCTGAACATTCAGAAGGTGCTGAACGGCCGTACCATGAAGATGGGCGAGTTTGAATTCACCTACGGACCAAAGGACGGTCAGACGGTGAAAATCACCAACCCGAACCAGCGCGGATTCGGCGAACCGGACACCATGAATGTTCTGGCAGATCTTTCCTTCGACCAGACCATGTCCGGAAAGACCCAGACCTACATCGTTCGGGAAACCAAGGGAAGCATCAAGGGCGTGACCTACGACGAACGAATCGGTACCGTGGAAATCACACCACAGGACAACGGCGACGGAACTATGCACGTAGTCACCAAGGTGACCATGAAGAACGCAGACGGTTCCGGCGAATCGGTAAAAACATACGACAGCTCCAAGCAGAATTCCGGCACTCCGACCGTTCGGTTCACCAACACCTACACGGCAGCAGCGACGGATCCGGTACAGGTCATCACCGGCTTCAATAAGAAGCTCACCGGAAGAGAGTGGAAGGACGGCGAAACCTTTACCTTCAAGCTGAAGAACGTATCGAAACCGGATGGCGTGGAAACCGCACCGATGCCGGAGAATGACGAAGTTACCGTCAGCAAGACAGATGTAAAGGATGGCAAAGCACCGATTGAATTCGGCGCACTGACCTTCAAGAAGGCGGGCGAGTACAAGTACCGGCTGACAGAGAAGGTACCGAGTCCGGAAGCAGCGGGCATGACCTACGACAAGGCGGTTCGCGACATTACCGTAACCGTTACCGATAACGGAACGGGCAAGCTCATCGCAGCGGTAACCGCTGTCAGCGGCAACAAGACATTTACAAACGAATACAAGACCGAAGACCTGCCGATGGATCAGGTTCTGGGACTGAGCATGACCAAAGTTCTGACCGGTCGGGACATGACGGACGATGATTTTAGTTTTACCCTGAAGGGCACAGACGAAGCATCGGCGAAGAAGCTGAACATTGCGGAGGACGGTGCGACCGTACCGGGTAAAGCAGGTGCGGACGGCGAGACCGTCACCGTACTGAGCGGATTGAACATGACCCTGAAACAGGCGGATATCGGAAAGACGTACGCATACACCTTTGAAGAGGTGAAGGGCTCCGCAAAGGGCATCGTCTACGATGAGAGCCAATATAAGCTGGAAATCACCGCGAAGGACGGCGGCGACGGAACGCTGAAGGCGGAAGTGGTACTGAAGGACAAGGCCGGCAAGGAATTGTTCCGGAAGACCGTAAGCAACGAGAATCCGGCAATGGGCGAAAAGGGCATCACCCTGGCATTTGCGAACCGGTATGACGGATCCACGGATGTTTCCGGCGGAACCAAGGCGGACATCAAGGCTTCCAAGAAGCTGACCGGCCGGAAGCTGAATGCCGGAGAGTTCACCTTTGAGCTGATGACGAAGCCGGGCGACGGCAGCGAAGGCACCGTACTTCAGACAAAGAAGAACGGCGCGGACGGCAGCATCCACTTCGATGCGCTGAGCTACCGGACCAACGAGAAGGCGGCAGGAAACGGCACCGTACTGAAGAAGGCGGTAGAAGATGGATACGCTACCAAGACCACCAAGGATGGCAAGGCAGTATACACCGTGAACTACCGTGTGGCAGAATCGGCAAACAACCTGCCAAAGGGCGTTACCGTGACTGCGGGAAGCTTCGATCTCTCGGTAGAGGTTACCGACAACAACGACGGAACCCTCACCGCGAAGACCATCTATCCGAAGGATTCCGGAGATAAGTGCGAATTTGTGAACACCTACGGAACCGGAGAAGCAGTTCCGGTGAACGTATCCGGAAGCAAGACTTTGGAAGCGGAGGAAGGATTGAATCCGCCGGATATCAGCGGCAAGTTCACCTTCAAGCTGAAGGCATTGACCGAAGGCGCTCCGATGCTGAAGGATGCATCGGTTACCAACGACGGAAACGGCAACGTAACCTTCGGAACGCTGACATTCACTATTGACGATCTGAAAGACGTGGATCCGGCAGATGACGGTTCCCGTGAAAAGACCTTCAAGTACAGCGTGACGGAGTCCGGAAGCGTACCGGGCGTTGTGAACGATTCCAAGGGCACCAAGGAATTCGAACTCACCCTGAAGGATGACGGAGAAGGACACCTGTCGGTAAGCCGAAAGCCGGAGACCGATAACCTGTTTGCTTTTACCAACACCTATCGGGTGGAGGAACTCTCCTCCAGCGTAACGGATCAGATTGACATCACCAAGAAATTGGATGGAAGAGATCTGAAGGACGGCGAATTCAAGTTCCGTCTGATGGAAGACGGCAAGGCGATCTCGGAAGCGACAAATGACGCAAACGGCAAGGTTACCTTCGATAAGATTACCTACACAAAGCCGGGAAGTCATACCTACACTGTCTGTGAGGAGAACGACGGCAAGGGCGGCGTGGTCTATGACAGCAACAGCTACACCGTATACACACTGGTTGTGGACAACGGAAACGGCAAGCTGGAAGCGTCCCACCGCATGGACAAGGAAATCTCCGGCGACCAGCCGGCTTCGGAGGACATGACCTTCGCCAACAAGTATCAGGCAAAGCCGACCGAAGTGACCCTGGGCGTGACAAAGCGTCTGAACAACGCAAAACTGAAAGATGGACAGTTCACCTTCGTGCTGAAGGATGCGAACGGCGAGGAAGTGACACGTGCTAAGAATAAGGCGGACGGAAGCGTTCAGTTTGACACAATTCCGTTCGATAAGGCCGGAACGTACGAGTACACCATCGAAGAGCTGAATGATAAGCAGAAGGGCATCACCTATGACACCAAGGTTTACCATGTGACCATTAAGGTGACGGATGATGGTGAAGGTTCCCTGAAGGCAGAGCTGACCGGCGATACGGCGGCAGTATTCAGCAACAGCTATGATAACGGTGACAACGGCGGTGGCGGCAATGGTGGCAACGGTAAAACACCGGTTGTAACGCCGACCGGCATCCAGACCGGAGACTACACCAGCGGTTTCATGGGAATGGTAGTACTGTTCCTGTCCGCATGTGCGAGCCTGGCAGTGACCCTTCGCAAGAAGAGAGCATAGCACTAGGGGTTTCATAAGGGATGAAACCGTAAAGGAAATGTATCCTATCAATTAATCCCCAAAATAAAGGAAGCAGCGATTTCGATTTTCGAAATCGCTGCTTTCCTTTTTTCATATTCCCCGGAGGGTCAGCACTATTCCACCTCAATCTGGCAGACCTTCATGGCATTCAGTGCATTTCGGTGCTGCTCCGGGGTGACGCCGGCACAGCATTTCTCCAGGACACGAATTGGAATTTCCGGGAAGGCCGCTTTGAGAATCATGGCGTTGGAAATCACACAGATGTCCGTGCACAAGCCCACCAGGGTGATGGAAGAAATCGGATCCTCATCGTCCTCCAGGAGCTGGATGCATTTTGGCAGTTCCAGGGAACCGAAGGATGGTTTGTTCAGCTCCATCACGGTGTCCGGTACGTCGGCAGCTTCGGCGATGACCGGGTTCAGTTCCCAGCCCTCCGTGCCCTCCACACAGTGAATTACCGGAAGGTGTTCCCCTTCCTGGGTATGAAGGTAGAACTTCTGGTGCGTATCCCGGGTACAGATGACCGGACCGTCCCAGTTCCGGATGGTCTCCGCCACCGCCGGCACGATGGCTTCCGCCTCCTTGGTGCCCAGCGCGCCGTCCACAAAATCATTTTGCATATCTACAACAATCAGAAAATCCATGATATATTCCTCTCTCCATTGAATTGATACCGTTTGCAGCGAGGCCATCGAACAATTCACAGTGCCTCGTTTCCTCTAAATTATATCGAGGGTAAAAAGAAATAACAACCCCCAATCGATTCCGGAGTTTTGCAGGGAATTTTCTCCTCAAAAGTTTGACAGCATGCCCCTGCAAGTGGTAAAATCAGCCCATTGCGGGACTTCCCGAAAATGAATCCCGCCGGAAATTGAGAGGAACTTAAATTTATGACGAAAAGTAATTTTTTGCTGATTAACCGGAAGCCGCAGGTGCTGGAGGAAGTGATTCCGGGGGAGAAGGGCCTGATTTTTCTGGGAAAGGACCGGCGCATCCTGGATCACGGGGTTTTGGTCATGGACTCGGGCGTTCGAGCTTGCCTGTATTGCGATGACGTGCGCAACCTGACATTCCTGGTGGACCGGCCGGGCGCTTACGGCATTGAGACACTTATTTTTGCCGCAAAAGAAAAATACGAGAAGGTGCGGGATGCCATCAAGAAGGATTATCCGAAGTTGGAGATGAGCCCTCAGAACAAGAAGCTGAACCGGTATGCGGAACGGCTGATGGAAAAGCTGAAGGACGGTCAGGAAGTGCGAGTTGTGGATGCCGTTCGGGCAGAGGATGTGATTATCTGTCCGGAGTGCGGGGTGCAGTGCGCACCGGGGAGCCAATATTGCATGGAGTGCGGCGCGGAGCTACCGCAGAAGTAGACGAAGAGCGAGGAGCGTTGAGAATGAGAAGATTGTATAGAGAAGATAAGCCGAAGTTTTTCACTATCGTGATGGTGTTCTGGGTGGCCCTGGGCACATTTGGGATTTTCCGAGGATGGAGCACCTTGAGCCTGGTGATGTGCGCCAGCATGGCGGCGTCGGCATTCCTGTTCATCGGAACGTCCAAGAAGGATGCGGAATGGATTGCGGAGCACGGTGACCCGGATGAGTATGAAAAGAAGATGAAGCAGCTGGAAAAAGAAGCGGCGCTCCGTGCGGCGCAGGAGGCGGAAGCGGCAGAGGCTGCGCCGGAGTTTGCTGAGATGCCGGAACGTCCTTTTGTGGACGCCGAGGGCGAGATCGAGGAAGCTGTGGATGCGGATTTTGATGTAGAGAATTAGAGAAATAGGGAAGACGCTATGGACGAGAGTTCATAGCGTTTTTTCATGGGTGAATAGCACGAAAATCCCCCTCACAATCCTACTAAAAAAGCGGATAATCACGTCGCTGTGATTATCCGCTCTCTTAAATTGCATCAAAGGAATTACTTTCCGATGTATCTGCTCTCGATGTAGTATCTCTTCTCGTTGGCTTCGCCCATGGAGAAGGTCTTTCTTGGCAGCGCGCCGTCTGCGGCAACTGCCGGGAAGAGCATGAATTTATCCATTGCCGGGAGGTAGAAACCTGCGTTGCCCGCTTCCTTGGACAGGGACTCTACGGCTCTGGAACCGTGGATGTAGTCGATGTCTGCATCCTCTCTTTCCTTAACGATAACGTCCAGTGCGTTCTGGAGTGCACCTACTTCCAGCTTGTTGGCCGGATCGGTTACAACGATGGTTCCGCGCTGCTCGTCGGTAACGTAAGGGATTGCGAACTCGCCTTCTTTTGCCTGATATCCGTCTTCTGCCAGGTGCGCACCGCCGTTCTCCTGCTGCAGCAGTTCAACGGTCTCGTTTACCAGATCCATGCCGGACTGGCCCTTCTTTGCGAAGATTACACGGTGAATCGGCTCGAATACGATGCCCTCATCGTGGATATTTTCAATTTCGCACAGCGCGTAGCGAGCCGGATGATTCTCCGCTTCTTCCGGAGTCAGGGTCTTCTTCAGGTTCTCCCACATGGTCTTTGCGGTTGCCAGGGAGTGGTTTCCGTCGCCCATTGCCTGGAAAATCACGTTGCCTTCGCCATACTTCTCAACGGCTTTGTCGAAGAGTACGGACAGGGCATCCTTTGCGCCTTCCAGATTCTTCTCTGCGATGAAGGAACCGGTGATGTGTCCGCCCTCCATCATCAGGTCGGTATCATATACCGGAGTCTGAGGTGCGTTCACCAGCGGCTCGATAACGCTCTTGTCCGGATCGTCGATCAGGATCAGGATGTGCGGCATCTCGATCGGAGCACCTTCACGGATGCGCAGACGAGGTGGGATTCTTTCGATTACGGTGCCTTCGGTTGCACGGGTCAGGGAAGTGGATCCCTTGCTGAAGTCATATGCTTCCAGATCCGTAGCGATTACCAGACCGGTACGAGTGCGTCCCTCAGCGGTTCTCTTGATGAGCATGCAGCCCGGCTCCAGAGTGCGGAGAGTACCGTCCGCCAGATACTGATCCATGGTCTTGCGGATGTCTGCGGACTTCTCCGCTTCCGCTTCTTTTCCCAGGAAAATTTCCGGAAGCATCAGGCGAAGAGTGGATGGTGCATCCCCAACGATTTCTTCTACCTGTTTCCAATATTCCGGTTCCGAAGTGTACTGGTCACAAGCAACTACTGCCCACTTGCTGTAGTCGGTGCCTTCCTTTGGAAGCATGATTTCCGGAATATGGAATCCGAATGTTCCCCAATCATATTTAGCCATAATTAAGTCCTCCTGTTAGTTATGAAATCACAATGAGCGTCAAATTGCTCACACATAATATATTATGTATTAAATCGCATAGAATTTCAACTGAAAAAACTCAGCAAAAATAAGGATTTTACGAGAATTTTGTCGCTACCGGCACGGTTTTGTGTTATCATCTACAGTATGCCTAAAGAATACTTATTTCAGGAGGATATATAAATATGAAGATTATTGTTGCCGGTACCGGTAAGGTGGGAAACCTTCTGGCGGATCAGCTCACGAGAGACGGGCACGATCTGGTGGTAATCGATAAGAATTCTGCCGCTTTGGAAGCGGCTTTGGAGCAGTATGATGTGATGTCCATCGAGGGAAACAGTGCATCGGTGAGCGTTCTTCGCGCCGCCAACATCGAGCAGACGGATCTGCTGATTGCGGCCACCGGTGAAGATGAAACCAATCTGCTCACCTGCCTTACGGCAAAAGGATTGAATCCGGACATCACAACCATCGCCCGGGTTCGCTCTCCGGAATACATGGAAAGTACGGATATGTTGGAGGAACAGCTGGGGCTGTCCCTTACCGTCAATCCGGAATTCCAGACTGCTCACGAAATCAGCAGTCTCCTTCGGTACCCGGGATTCCTGAGCCGGGAAGAATTCGTCAACGGACTGGTAGACCTGGTGGAGCTGCACGTTACCGCCGGCAGCCCGATTTGCGACAAGCCGCTGTACAAGATTGCGGATATCGTGAAATGCCAGATTCTGGTATGCGTTGTGGCTCGCCGGGACGAGGTCATCATTCCTTCCGGTGAATTTGTTTTGCAGGAGGGAGATCACGTGTACGTCACCGCTTCCGCTAGCAACCTCACCACACTGCTGCACAACCTGAACATCGTCACTAAGCGCATCCGGAACGTCACCATCACCGGCGGCGGACGGATTACCTACTACCTGGCAAAACGGCTGGAGGACGACCGCATCGGCGTGAAGATTATCGAGCAGCGGAGAGACCGCTGTGAGTACCTGGCAGACCGTCTCCACGACGCCACCATCATTCAGGGGGATGCCTCTAAAGAGTCGGTGCTGGACCGGGAACACATTGAAAAAGCAGATGCTTTTATCTCCATGACCGGAATGGACGAACTGAACGTCATTACGTCTCTGTACGCCAATGAGCTGAAGGTGCCGAAGGTGGTCACCAAGCTGGGCCGGGGAGAGAATATTTCCCTGATTGCCAACATGCCGGTGGGCAGCGTCATCACGCCGAAGATTCTTTGCGGCAATACTATTCTTCGATACGTGCGGGCCATGCAGAACGGATCCGATGCAGCGGAGACCCTGCACTCCATCGCCGGCGGAAGAGCGCAGGCGTACGAGTTCAAGGTGAACGAGGACACCTGGCATTGCAATGAACCGCTGAAGGATATTAAATTTAAAAAGAACATTCTTCTGGCCACCATCACGAGGGACCGGAAGATTGAGTTCCCGGGCGGAAACAGCTACTTCCAGCCGGGAGACCGTGTAATCGTGGTATCCAACGGATCCATGCCGATTATACAGCTGAACGATATTTTTGAGGAGGATAAAGAGGAAAAGGATGAATTATAAGATAATGATGCGGGTGTGCGCCTGGATTCTCGTCATCGAGATTGGGTGCATGACACCGGCCCTGGGAGTTGCCATCTACACGGGGGATCAGATGGCCGTTATCGGATTCATCGGCGCCATGGCGACGGCCGGCGCCCTGTCCTTGTTGATGTATGCCGGCTCCGTGCGGCGCCGGATGAATTTCTACGCCAAAGAGGGAATGCTGGTAACCGCTTTTGCCTGGATTCTTTTGAGTATCGTCGGGGCACTGCCTTTCTATCTGTCCGGACGAATTCCGGGATTTGTGGATGCCCTGTTCGAGATTATTTCCGGTTTCACCACCACGGGAGCGTCGGTAGTGTCGGATGTGGAGGGCCTGGGCAAGGGATTGCTTTTCTGGCGGTCCTTCAGCCACTGGATTGGCGGAATGGGCGTGCTGGTGTTCTTCCTGGCCATCATTCCTTCGGCTCACAAAGGCGAGGGATATTCCCTTCACCTGCTGCGGGCGGAATCGCCGGGACCTTCCGTGAACAAAATGGTCCCGAGAATGCGGGATACGGCTACGGCCCTGTATCGAATCTACGTGGTTCTCACCGTGATCAACATCGTGCTTCTTCTTCTTTCGGGAATGAAGCCATTCGATTCCTTCTGTATCGCATTCGGAACTGCTGGAACCGGAGGTTTTGCGGTGTTGAATTCCGGATGTGCGGAATACACACCGATGGCCCAGTGGATTACTACGGTGTTCATGCTGCTGTTCGGCATCAACTTCAGCGTGTACTACATGATGGCCCACAAGCGCTTCAAAGAGGCAATTAAAGGAGAAGAACTGAGGGTGTACCTGTTCATCGTGTTCGCCAGCATCGCCGGTATCGCGGCCAACTTGATGCGTTCCGGAAGCACGCATCCGCTGGGCAAGAACGTGCGGGATGCAGCCTTCCAGGTGGCATCCATTATCACCACCACGGGTTTTTCCACCGCGGATTTCAACCTGTGGCCGGATTTCTCCCAGGCCATCCTGATATGCCTGATGTTCGTGGGCGCCTGCGCCGGCAGTACCGGCGGCGGCATCAAGGTTTCTCGAATTCTGATTTTATTCAAATCCGCTAGACGAAACCTCCACAACGTATTCCATCCGGAGGAAATTCGGACCGTGCGGATTGACGGAGAGCGGGTCAGCGAGAAAACCATTCAGCATGTTCAGGCCTACCTGGCACTGTACGTGTTCATCGTTATCATCAGTTTCTTGCTGGTGTCCCTGGACCCGAAGGAATTCTCCATGACCACCAATTTCTCGGCGGTAATGGCTACCTTTAACAACATCGGACCGGGTTTCGATGCGGTGGGACCGATGTCTAACTTCTCGGCGTACGGCGATTTCTCGAAAATCGTCATGTGCATCGACATGCTGCTGGGTCGTCTGGAGATCTACCCGATTCTCACCATGCTGGCGTACAGTACCTACAAGAAAGCGTAGAATACGGCAAAAACAACGAGCGGCGACTCCATACGGGGCGCTGCTCGTTTTATGTTGCGCTGATTCGAGGGAGCACGTATAATGATGAAAAGAAGCATTGACGAAAGACGGAGGATGACTTTATGTACGAGAATGGAAGAATATATATGGGCCTGGCGGGGGACAAGCGGGTGGAAATGGTGCTGAAAATGTGCAACCGCCACGGGTTGATTTCCGGCGCCAGCGGTACCGGCAAGACGGTTACCATGAAGGTGATGGCGGAATCCTTTTCCGATGCAGGAGTGCCGGTGTTCATGTGCGATGTAAAAGGAGATGTGGCGGGCATCTGCGCACCGGGGCAGAGCACGGAGGATATGGAAAAGCGCATCGACCGTTTCGGCCTTCGGGAGACTTTCACTTACCGGGAATATCCTACCACCTTCTGGGATATTTATCAGGAGGGCGGTCATCCCATCCGGGTTACCGTCAGCGAGATGGGGCCGGAGCTGCTCAGCCGGATTCTGGGACTGACGGATGTGCAGGAAGGCATCCTTCACATCGTGTTCCGCATTGCCGATGACAAGGGCCTTCTGCTGACCGACCTGAAGGACTTGCGGGTCATGCTGAACTACGTGAGCGAACACCGCTCGGAATACATGATGACCTACGGAAACATTACGCCTCAGTCGGTGGCGGCCATCCTGCGGACACTACTGCCTCTGGAGCAGCAGGGAGGCGATCTGTTCTTCGGAGAGCCGGCCCTGGATATTCAGGATTGGATCCGCACCGATGTCGAGGGCCGGGGCATGATCAACGTGCTGGACTCGGTGAAACTGGTGCAGAATCCGACGCTGTACGCCACTTTCCTTCTGTGGCTGCTATCGGAGCTGTTCGAAAGCCTGCCGGAATCCGGCGACCTGGACAAGCCGCGCCTGGTATTTTTCTTCGACGAGGCGCATACGCTGTTCCGAGATGTGCCGAAGGTGCTGCTGCAGAAAATCGAGCAGACGGTGAAGCTGATTCGCTCCCGGGGCGTGGGGGTGTATTTCGTGACCCAGAGCCCGAGTGATATTCCGGATACCGTGCTGGCTCAGCTTTCCAACCGGGTGCAGCATGCCCTGCGCGCCTACACTCCGGCGGAACTGAAGGCGGTGCGTACCGTCGATCAGACTTTCCGTGCCAATCCGGAATTCCGGACGGAGGATGCCATCCTGGAGCTGGGCGTGGGCGAAGCGCTGACCTCCTTCCTGGATGAAGAGGGCGTACCGACGATTGTGGAGCGTACGAAAATCATCTGTCCCCAGAGCTCCATGGCGCCGCCGGATCCCATGTTCCGCTCCAAAGCCATGCTGCACGACGGCATGGAGAAGTACGACGACTCCGTGGACAACGAGTCCGCCTACGAGGTGCTGACGGCAGAGGCGGTAAAAGCAGAAGCCGCCGCGGAGGAGGAGACCGACCGCAAAATCCGGGAAAAGGAAGAAGCGGCCGCGGAGAAACAGCGCCTGAAGGAGGAAGAGGCGGCGAAAAAACGCCTCCAGAAATTGGAAGATGAGGAGCGGCGCCGCCAACAGAAGCTGGAAGATCAGGCCCTTCGCAAGAAGGAGCGCCAACAGGAAAAAGCGGAAGCCGATGCCCGCCGCAGGGCGGATCGGATTGAAGCCGAGCTGCTGGCCGTGGGGGCCAGTGTCCTGACCCGGGGCCTGCTGGGGGTACTGCAGAATCAGTCGAAGAAATAGAAGTTATAGGTGCAAAAAGGCAGATTCCCACACGAAAGGTGTGGGAATCTGTCTTTTTGGGTGTATTGGTTAGACGGCTTTGCAGACGGTGAGAGGTCATGTTGGCGCCTTGCTGCCCGCAAAGCCTTGATTCTTCGTCGAGTCCCGCCAACATTGCGGAATAGGCATCCAGCTCCGCGCATTCCGGACAAAGGGTGTCTCCGCCTGTATAACTTGGAAGAACTATTTGATATAGAAGGAAAATTTATAATCAATAAAGAAGAAGGCGAGAATCGAGCGCTGCTGATCTCTGCCACCGGAGTGGGCATTATAATACAGACAGGTCACGAAAATGATAATGATGAAGCAAGTTGACTGCAGAACAAATGTTCTATATAATTAAAACAGAACTAATTAATCATACTATTCTTGCGTAAAGAAAGGAAAAGAATGGACAAAAACAAAATTACAATAAGAAAATTGCAGCTTGATGAATTAATTCATATTGAAAAGGATACACAAGTTGAATATTGGTTAGCAAGAGAGTTAATGAGAGTTCTTGGGTATGAACGTTGGGAGAATTTCGAAAAGTCAATAAGAAGAGCTAAGGAATCATGTGAATCTCAAGGGATTGCTATAGAAGACCATTTTCGTGAGGTCACGAAAATGGTTCAGATAGGAAGTTCTGCAAAGAGAAAAATTAAAGATTATATGCTTACAAGATATGCATGCTATCTAATTGCAATGAATGGAGATACTCAGAAAGAGGAAATTGCATTTGCTCAGAGCTATTTTGCAGTTCAGACAAGAAAGCAGGAACTTATTGAAGAAAGAATAGCACTTATCGAAAGAACACAGGCAAGAGATAAACTAAGAGAATCTGAAAAAAGATTATCGCAGAACATTTACGAGCGAGGCGTTGATGATGCCGGATTTGGAAGAATTCGTTCCAAAGGAGATAGTGCATTATTTGGCGGCAGAACTACTCAAGAAATGAAAAGGAAGCTTGGTGTAAAGGATAATAGACCGCTTGCGGATTTTCTTCCAACGCTGACTATAGCAGCAAAGAATCTTGCGACGGAAATGACTAACTATAATGTTGAAGATAAGAACCTTCAAGGGGAGAACGCGATAACAGATGAACACGTTCAGAATAATTCGTCTGTAAGAGAGATGCTTGGGCAAAGAGGCATAAAACCGGAAGAATTGCCTCCGGCAGAAGATATAAAAAAACTTGAAAGAAGAGTAAAATCTCAAGAAAAGAAACTTGCAAAAGAAGCAGAAGCTTTTCAAGATAAGTAATATCATTTTCGTGGGCGCAAGAAAATGATATTAAATAATCTGTCCGAATTATTACCTGAAAATTAGGGCATGTAAAAAAATGTCTGCAAATAGGATTCTTATGGTAGCGCACTTATCATGACTGAGTGGATTACACTCCATCTACTACAAATACAGTATTATAGGATTTGCTGAATGTCAACCGGCCAGGCTGTTCGGAGCCAGGCTCCGGTTGACATTTTTATTGCTAGTCTGGTATCCAGTTAACATACATTATACGGGATTATTCATACATGGTTTTCCAGTTTTTAAGCGCCTGAGATTACATCTTTATCACTTGAATGGCAGACAAATGCAGGGATTTAAGAGAGCTGTAGAGTTAAGGAATACGCTTCTCTGTCGATTTAATTCTTTTGTAAACGCTATTGATGCATTCTCACAGCCTTGTTTAGACGCTTTTTTTCCTTACTGGTTTCGATTACGTGACGAATGGCCAAGCCCGGGTGGTGGAAGAGCTACAGAATCCGGAAATAATGAATATAACCAGGAATTCTGGTATGCGAGAGAGTTGCAGGAAGTTCTGGAGTATTCACAATGGAGATATTTCTATGGCGTAATCTCTAAAACAATTGAAGCGTGTGAGAGCAGCGGTTTATCTGTTGAAGACCATTTTGCGGAGGTGCGCAAAATGGTAGTATTGGGAAGTGGCGCTGAACGTGAGGTTGAGGATTTCATGCTCACCCGTTATGCCTGCTATCTCATTGTAATGAATGGAGATCCGCGTAAGGAAGTAATTGCACTGGGACAAACTTATTTCGCAGTTAAGACCAGGCAGCAGGAATTGATTGAAGATTGTAATCATATTTCAGAACAGAGGGTATCAGGGCCTATATGGTGAATTGGGAGCTAAGGAAATACATTCCAGAAAAGGTCTTAAGAAGAACCAGCAGATTCTTGATCATATGGGGAGCACCGAGCTGGCAGCTAACCTTTTCCGTGCAACACAGACAGATGAGAAGCTTCGGCGTGATAATGTAGTTGGTAAGAAAGAAGCTGGCGATGTTCATTACAGTGTCGGCCGGAAAGTAAGGCAGACTATTGCAGAGCTTGGTGGAACAATGCCGGAAGACCTGCCAACACCTGAGAAGAGTATCAAACAGATTGAAAGAGAAGAATCAAAACGAATTGAGAATAAGGATAATAAATAACCGTCCGAATTATTACATGATATTCCTCCTTAGATGGGTTTAGGCACTTTAATTCTAAGGGAAAAGGAATGTCATGTTATTTTTTTTGAAAGAATGGTGGCGATGATGAACATCATTTCCATCACAAACACAAAAAAGCAATATTGCGGGAAACTATTACGAATGAGTCAGTCTTCTTTTTTCCTTATGGGTTTCGACTATGTGACGAATGGCCATGCCCGGTCGGTGGAACAGCATCCGGGGGCCGGAGAATTTCATAACTTCCTGAATTCGTTCTCTCATATCCTTCTTGTAGCAATGCACCTTGCAGTTGGCGCAGAAGGTCTTTGTCTCCATAAAGGGGCAGAGGTCGCTGCGCTTTGCGGAATAGGCATCCAGTTCCGCGCATTCCGGACAAAGGGTGTCACCGCCGTGCTTCTTGCGGCAGTACAGAGAAATCATGTAGGAAACCACTTCTTTTTCCTTCTCTCGTTTTGCTTGTATATCCATTGAAAAATACCCGCCTCCCTTATCTATTCGTAATAAAAAAGAAACGAGCATCCCTTTCCGGTCCGAAGACCATACTCAGTAACAAAACCCATTTCTTGACTATCAGTGTATAGCATGGAAGAGGGGAAGTCAATAGAGCAATAAGTTCCCAATTAGAGTATTTTAATTGTGTTCCATATGTTGGATTAGCACTGAAAATATCAACCCGCTAGGTGCCGAATGACCCAGTGGGTTGATGTACAACAATTATTAGTTACATAGATTAAGTTGAGCAAGCTCAATGACGATAGGTACATAAAAATATTATTTACAGGATTTTGTATACACAAGCAGTACCCGCAAGTTGTCTTAATCCAATAATCCAGCATATGCCATTTTAAAAGTATCGAGCGCTTGATTATAGCTTGCCGTAGCTTTACCGATTTTTTGAGGATCATATTCACATAGCGGAAAAATTTCTTTATATCGGTTAATTATTTTTTCTAAGTTATCACTTAAAAAGACAGTTGGATCAAGATCATTCTTCCAGTGTATTTTTGAAATACCATCTTTGCTAACGGTTCTTTCAAGAAGTGATTGAAGACCGTAAACAAGGGGGATAATGAATCCATCGGGACTCATTGTAGCTATTTTTCGGCCAGTGAATGGAGTTCTAATATTCTTTCTCTTTTCGATTAGCTTTTTTACTGCGCTAATCTTTCCATAGCTACCGCCGGTTGAATTATAATACTCTGGAAATTTTTCATAAATATAATCATACAATTCAGGTAATTGAACAGCGATTTCTAATGCAGAAATAACTTCACTATTTTTAATTTCTGCTCGATAGTCTTCAGTTTGATTCATTGTAACATCAGGAGAACTCATAAATTTTTCATAATGTTTCAGACAGCTTCCTTTTCCACTATATAATTTGTTCGGTGCGATAGCATCGATGTTTTTTCCTTCAGAATCATGAATATCCTCTACAAGATTAAGTGGAATCCATGCCAAAGCGACGAGATCTTGTACTTTTATTTCTCCACCGTCATTGGTTTTCCATTCGATCTTGGATTCTAATGAACTGTTTCTTTTTTTCATAAGAGCCTTAAAGTCTTCAAAATAGCCTTTTTGATTTGCTTTGGCTGAAGTTTGTAATTCAACGTTGTTATTTCGTGCTTCGCAAATATCAAAAAGTTTATTTATAAAAGTTGCCATACAAAGTTCGTCATGCATATCTCTGGGAACAAGCAATTCTACAGGAATATAAAAATTTAGTTGTTCGCTAATTGTAAAGGCATCGTTATTTCTTACAAGCTTAAGGTAATTATCTATAGACTCTCTATGAAGATTCCATAAGGCTTTGAAGTCATGCCAAGTTTTTTTATCTTTTGGCAAGCGCACTCCTTCATTTTCTAGAGCTCTTTCTAGGATGTATAAGCCTATTGCAAGCGTGTTGTGACCGCCGTCTAAGATTCCTTCAATTTCGACGTTTTGAGGTGTGATTTTTATCCGATCTCTTTCTAACTCTTCATAATCCGATGAAGCAAGAAGAATCCCTTTTGTCTTAAATGGCATGAGCATCGGCGTGGTTCGGATGGTTTCTTGAATTGCTTCAGTGACGCTTCCAGTTGAAGATGCTCGAGGGTTGGCTTCAAGATTTAAACAATCAATGATAGAAACGAGGGATTTTGCTTTTACAAGACCTAAGATTTTTGTGATTTCTCCGACTGATTGTTTGTTAGATTGTTCGAATCTGATGATAATGCTGTCCATTTTATCCTCCTAAAACTATTAATGAGCTTTCTGGAAAACAAAAAAACCGACCTCAACCAGAGTCGGTTCTATACCACAAATATACTGTTTTTGTTTTTAAGAATATCGTGCTTTCCAGAACCTATCCAGGTATGATATTGATACATCGATTATCCAACCGATACGCTAATACTATATCTACAGTAATAAAAAGTCAAGATCATAAAAAATATAAATACAAAGTGTAGAACTATAATTGATGTGTTAATCTAGGCATAAAAAGAAATTGACTCTACTGAAAGAGGTGTAACAATCTATTTTTTGAGTTCATTACCGGCGCTGTGATATAATAACCCTGTATAACCGTAAAAAATATTCGAACAGAGGAGCAGCGTTATATATGCAAAAAAATGAGAATCGAAATTCAAATATAGAAGAGCTGCGCAAAGGCTTTCACACTGCTTTTATCGATGGAGAATACAATTCGAATCTGGCATATCGGCCGGAATTCTTGTCGAACAATGCGGCAGAGGGGAAGAAAGTGCTGTCCGCGATTGAGAACGAACTTCTGCGGTGCGATGAATTCGCCATCAGCGTGGCGTTCATTACCAATAGCGGCATTGAGCCTTTTATGCAAACGTTCAAGGAATTAGAACGCCGAAATATTCCGGGACGAATTTTGACCACGAATTATCTCAATTTCAGCGATCCGAAAGCCCTTCGCCGTCTGTCAAAGCTGCAGAATCTGGAAATTAGAATGTATGTCACGGACGATGAATCGGAAGGTTTTCATACCAAGGGTTATCTTTTTCGGAAAGATGAAATGTACCGGGTAATTGTGGGCAGCTCCAATATGACTTTAGGGGCACTGACACGGAACCGAGAGTGGAATACCAAAATGGTATCCACCGAGCAAGGCGAGTTCCTTACCGAAATCCGTCAGGAATTCCAGCAACTGTGGACCTCGGAGCGGACGCGGAGTTTCGAAGATTTTATTGATAAATATGAACTGCTGTACAGGGAGATTCAGAAGCAGAAGAAGGTGGCGACCCAAGGGAAGGCCATCGATTTGTTGGGATATCAGCTAAAACCAAATTCGATGCAGCTGAACTTCATCCAGAATCTGCAGAAGCTTCGGGAAGAAGGAGAGAGTCGAGCGCTGTTGATCTCTGCCACCGGTACCGGAAAAACCTACGCCTCCGCATTCGCGATGCGAGATGCGGCGCCGGGGAAAGCCCTCTTTGTGGTACATCGGGAACAGATTGCGAAACAGGCGCTGAAGAGTTATCAGCGAGTATTGGGTAAATACAAGCCGGACGGAAGTCCAATTCGATATGGCTTATTGTCCGGAAATGAAAAGGATTACGATGCGGACTATCTCTTTTCCACCATGCAGATGATGTCCAAAGAGGACGTGTTGGAAAAGTTCAGACCGGAGGAATTTGATTTTATCTGTATCGACGAGACGCATCGCGCCGGTGCGGAAAGCTACCAGCGGATTTTGGAGTACTTTAAACCTCAGTTCCTGCTGGGTATGACTGCGAGTCCGGAGCGAACGGACAAATTCGATATCTTTGATTTGTATGATTACAATATTGCGTATGAAATTCGACTGCAGCAGGCACTGGAGGAGAATTTGCTGTGCCCGTTTCACTATTTCGGCATTACGGATTTGGAAATCGATGGTGAGACATTCGATGATGAATCCGGCCTTCGGAATTTTGTCAAGCTGGTGAGCGATGAACGCGTAGATTATATTCTGAAACAGGTGGAGTATTTCGGATACAGCGGAGACCGGGTGAAGGGATTGGTGTTCTGCAGCCGAAAAGACGAGGGTGAAGAGTTGGCTCGGAAATTCTGCCAGCATGGTTATCGCGCCCGGATGCTGTCGGGAGATGATTCTCAGGCGGTGCGAGAAGAAGTGATCGATCGGCTGGTGAGCGATACTCGAGAGGATTACCTGGACTACGTGTTCACGGTGGATATCTTCAACGAAGGTGTGGATATCCCGGAGGTGAACCAGGTGGTGATGCTGCGCCCGACCCAATCACCAATCGTATTCGTGCAGCAGCTGGGCAGAGGCCTGCGAAAGTCGGATGATAAGGAGTTCGTGGTGATATTGGACTTCATTGGAAATTATAAAAACAATTTCATGATTCCGATTGCGTTGTCGGGCGACCGATCCTACAACAAGGACACGATGCGCCGGTATGTCAGTGAAGGAGCCCGGGTGATTCCGGGAAGTTCCACCATCCACTTTGATGAGATTTCGAAAAAAAGAATCTATCAGGCAATCGATTCCGCATCCACCAATGATCTGAAAACATTGAAGGAAGCGTACAGCAACTTAAAACAGAAGCTGGGGCGGATTCCAAAGCTGAAGGATTTCTATGATTACGGAACCATTGATGTAACGAAATTCTTCGATAAGCTGGGATCCTATCACGAATTTCTCAAGAAGTACGAGGCGGATTACACGACGGAGATGAGTGTGAAAGAAGAGGAGATTCTGCAGTTTATTTCCCGGAAACTGGCAAAGGGAAAGCGGATTGATGAACTGGTTGTTCTGAAAGGGCTGTTGGAAAATGAGCCGCGAATTCAGCAGTACTACAAGAAATTCATGAAAATCCGGTATAAAACAGATGTGCAGGATGTGGTAACCCATTCCGTGCTGCGAAATTTAACAAACGAATTCGCAAGAAATGAAGATCAAAAGAAATTTACAGCCTGTGTTTTCTTAAAGGAGGACAAAGAAAACTATGAAATTGCGTCGGAATTCCATCAATTGCTTTCTCATCCGGAATTCCGCTCCGCAGTTACCGAACTGGTGGATTTTGGTATCGAGCGCAGTTACCGCGAATATGGAAACCGATACAAGGACACGGCGTTTCAGCTATACGCAAAATATACCTACGAAGACGTATGTCGTCTTCTGAACTGGGAACAAAACCTGACTGCGCAGAATATCGGTGGCTATTTTTATGATAAGCGAACGAAAACCCTTCCGGTATTCATCAATTACGATAAAGCGGAAGATGCGATTGCATACGAAGACCGATTTGTTACGCCTAATCATTTGATCGCATTGTCGAAGCGCCCGCGAAAGGTAAATTCCAGCGATGCCGATCATATTTATAAGCGAACCGCGGAAGATCAAGACAATCGTATTTTTCTTTTTATTCGGAAAGACAAAAATGATAACGAGGCGAAGGAGTTCTACTTCTTGGGCGAGATCTATGCAGAGGGCGATCCGCAGCCGATTCAGATGGCGCAGTCCAAACGCGATGCGTTTGAAATCAACTATCGGTTGGATCGGCCGGTGCGGGACGATATCTATGAGTACATCGTAGAGGAAACGGTGTAAAGGAGGATTCATGAATAAAAAAACAATATCCGTTGTGGCAGCGGTAATCCGGGACGGCGAGCGGGTGTTCGCGACTCAGCGGGGATATGGAGAATTTAAGGATGGCTGGGAATTTCCCGGCGGAAAAATCGAGCCGGGCGAAACACCGGAAGAGGCTTTGGTGCGGGAAATTCGGGAAGAGTTAGATACCGAGATTTCTGTGGGAAAACTGATTGATCGGATTGAATACGATTATCCGACGTTCCATCTGAGCATGGACTGTTTCTGGTGCGAAATCCTGTCGGGAGACCTGGTGCTGAAAGAAGCGGAGGATGCAAAATGGCTGACCAAGGAGACTCTGGACAGCGTGGACTGGCTGCCGGCGGATATCACCCTGATTGAGCAGATCCGGGGAGAATTGGACATGGATACGAAGAAAACAGAGGCATCGAGGGACATCAACTCGGAAATTATCAATGTAATAAACGCAATGGATTTTGCAGACGGTTTCACTGTAGAAGAAATCTCTGAAAGCGAACTGAGTAAAGCCAAGAAGATTCCGATTACAAGTCTTGCGTTGTTGGGAACTGCTTTTGCAGAGCTGCCGGAAGCTGCCCGTAAAACAGTAACAACTGTCACCGGTGAGATGAAGAGGAAGGATTTATATGTTGGAATTCGTCCGGCAAAAGCAATTGGAGAAATGGCTTACAAAGATGATGTTACATTGGGGCATTTTATGCGTAAGACCGAGCAAGGAAAGAATGTCATCCAGGCGCGGATGAGATTTAAACCAATCGACGAAGTGTCGGTAAAAAATACAATAACAACCGTTAAACCGCTGAATCCAACGATGGTGGCGGTTGCCGTAGCACTGATGGAAATAAACAAGAAGCTGGATGGAATCCAGAGCAGTATCGATGAGGTGCTCCGGTTCCTGGAAACCGATAAGCAGGCGAAACAGCGGGGCAATCTAGGGATTCTTGCGGAAATCATGGAAGATTTCAAGCGAAAAGGGAACGATGCGGATTTCTGCAAGAGCAGAAATCACACGGTACAGGAAATTCAGCGGGACGCGAGACAAGACATTGAATTCTACAAAACGAGAATCGAAACGGCCGTAAAGGAGAAAAAGACCTTTCATTCGCAAAAGGACGTCCGCAAATATGTGGGTTCCATTACGACGAGTTTTGCCGAGTATCAGCTGGCCTGCTATCTGTATGCGTACAGCACATTCTTAGATACCGTTCTGCGAAAAGATTTTGTGGAAGGGTCTATCGACAGCTGCCGCAACAAAATCACTCGCATCGCGGAAGACTACGATGCGCTGTTCCGGGAGTGCCGCGCGCAGATTGCATCTTATCAAAGAAGTTCCGTCGGGAATAAAATGGTGGGCGGCATCGGCAAAACCGCCGATACGCTGGGCAAAGCCATCCGAAGCATTCCGGTAATCGAAAAAGGTCCGGTGGACGAATTGCTGCTGAACGCCGGGGATGTTCTGCGGGATGTGAATAAAGACACCGTCAAAGCCCAAGTGAATAATCTGGAAGTTCTTGAGAACAACCGAATGGGAGATTTCCTGAACGGAATTGGCGTCGTGGGTGCGCTGTGCAACCGGAAGAGTGCAATGATAACGGATGGAATGAATCTGTACGTTTTTGACTCGGAAACTGTGTAGTCGTGTTTCAGGATAGCCATTGAGCCGCCGGCCGGAATCCTGTATAATGAAACGAGTACGGAAACGGTACGAAAGCGGATGATATGATGAATTGTATTTTTAGGAAAAGGAAGGTAATGGTACATGAAAATTGCAGTAACATACGATAAGGATAACGGAACCGTATTCCAGCATTTTGGACATTCCGAAGCGTTCAAGGTGTATCAGGTGGAAGACGGCGAAGTGGGTGCCGGTGAAGTGATGGGTACCGACGGTGCCGGACACGAGGCGCTGGCAGGCGTGCTGAAGAATCACGACATTGACGTGCTGCTTTGCGGCGGCATGGGCAGCGGTGCGCAGGTGGCGCTGGCAGAGGCCGGAATCGAAGTGTGCTCCGGTGTGACCGGCGATGCGGATCAGGCAGTGGTAGATTATCTGGCAGGAAAACTGGAGTCTGCGGGCGTGAACTGCGATCACCACGATCACGAGCACGGCCACGATGAAGAGGGCGGCTGCGGACACTGCGGCGGTGGCTGCGGAAGTTCTTGCGGCGGCTGTGGAAGCCAGGAGCTGCAGATTCTTTTCCCGGGAAAGAACGCCGGCAAGAAGGTAAAAACACATTACGACGGAACCCTGAATGACGGCACGAAGTTCGATTCCTCCTATGACAGAGGGGAACCGTTGGAATTCGTGTGCGGCGTGGGCATGATGATTCCGGGCTTTGATAAAGCGGTTGTGGAAATGAATCCGGGAGACGTGGTGAATGTTCACCTGACGCCGGAAGAAGCATACGGCGAGAGAACGGAACAGGCGATTTTCACCGTGGAGCAGAGCCAGATGCCGGGCTGCGAGCAGTTCAACACCGGCGACAAGGTGTTCCTGCAGAATGCGTTCGGACAGCCGTTCCCGGCAGTGATTGCAGCGAAGGACGAGACGACCATCACCTTCGATGCCAACCATGAGCTGGCCGGCCAGGAGCTGAACTTTAAGATTGAGCTGTTGGAAGTAGCGGAATAGGGATAATTGAAAGTGAAGAAAGAGAAAAGCACCGAGCAGCGATTGCGCTGCCCGGTGCTTTTTTCGCATGCGTGGGGAGAGGCGCCGTCGGGCGGTCGGGAGGGTGAGGTTGCGCGCCCGCTGGGCTTGAGCCGCCGGATGGCGGAGACTTGGTGCACGAACCACTGCAAAGCCTTGTTTTTCCGTTTCCTTTGCACCAAGTTTTAGGCCATTTTCGACGCGCGGTCGGCGGGGACTTGGTGCACGAACCACCGCAAAGCCTTGATCTTCCGTTTCCTTTGCACCAAGTTTCAGGCCATTTTCAAAGGGCTTGGGTGAAATCCGGCGGCGGGAATGTGAAGATTTTGCTCCCCGGAACGGAGGCACAAGGCCTAGCGGGGAGCGGGGAGCAAAGAGAGGAGGCCGCCGGTCGCGCAGAAAAATCGGGAGCCCAGTTGGAAGGTTGAATTGAGATAAAGCAAAAGCGGACCGGCATTGGCGGCCCGCTTTTGCTATCCTTCTTATCTAATTTTTATGCCGGGTTCACGTGAACCATGCAATGTTTTACGTTTGGGAAATCCTGTTCGATATCGTCGTGTACCTGCTGAGCGATATCGTGGGCTTCATATAGGGTCAGGGAACCTTCCGCCTGGATTTCCACATCCACGTAGATCATGGAACCGAAATCCCGGGTTTTGAGGGAATCGATGCCTTCCACACCGGGAACGGCGAGGATGGTTTTCCGGAGGGCGTTGACCACCGGATCGCTGCAGGCATGGTCGGTCATCTTGGAGATGGCGTCCAGGAAAATATCGAAAGCTGCTTTTAGGATAAAGAAGCTGATGATGACGCTGGCCAGAGGGTCCATGATTGGAAAACCCAAGCGGGCGCCCAGGATACCCACGAAACTTCCCACCGAGGACAGGGCGTCGGAGCGGTGGTGCCAGGCATCGGCCATGAGAGCCGAGGAGCGGATTTTTTTGGCATTGATTCGGGTGTACCAGAACATGCCTTCTTTGGTGACGATGGAGATGACGGCCGCAGCCAGGGCCAGTTTGCCGGGAACGGTGAGGTGCAGGTAGCTGCTGCCCACGATGTTCCGAAGACCCTCAATGCCGATTGCGGCGCCGGTGAGTCCCAGCATGACGGACAGCACGATGGAAGCCACGCATTCGAAGCGGTCATGCCCGTAGGGGTGATTCCGGTCCGGGGCTTTGCCCGCCATCTTGACGCCGATCATGACGATGATGGTGCTGATGACGTCCGACGCGGAATGGATGGCATCGGAAATCATGGCGCCGGAGTGGGCGACGATTCCCGCAACCAGTTTGAATGCGGTCAGAACGATATTCAGTGCCATGCTGCGGGCGGATACCCGCATGGCGATGGCTTCGTTTTCTTTCAGTTGAGCCTGATTTCGGCTTTCTTTTTTCATTTAAAACACTTCCTTTTTCGAGCGTATATATAATTATAATCCTTGTATTCTATACCTCGGACACCCTGTTAGACAAGAAAAACCCGAAATTGTTTTTCGAATAGAACGAAGAAAAAGGATGCCGCCGAAGCAGCATCCTTTCTCGAAAGGTATGTGTGTTATAGGTAGTTATTTGCTTAGTTGCTCTTGGATGGGGATGGGGTCGGTTCGCATACTGCGGTGTAGTGTGCTTTACGAGCCTTGAACTCCGGATCCTTGTACAGGTTCATCAGGCGGCCCTCGTTCTCAAAGATATCGTCGCCGTGGGCTTTCTTGCCGGAGATGGTATCGTGAGCGTGCCATTCGGTAGCCGGGTCGAACTCCAGCTTGAATGCGCCATCCTTGATTTTCAGAGTGCCCTGCAGGCCGCACAGCTCGCACTCTGCGGTTGTGGTACCCGGATAGATGTAGAACGCATTGCCCTGGCAGTGCGGACATGCACCTTCCTTACCCTTCCAGTAAGACTTCTCGGTCAGCTCTGCGATTGGGAATTCGTGGCAGTTTGCATTGTCTTCGATAATCTGCTGTGCTGCCTCCACCAGGTTGCGGCCGATTTCCTTCATACGCTCTACCTTATCGTCCTGCATGATTACGTCCTTGGACCAGGAGAAGAAGTCGTTGTCGATAACCTTCCAGCCCGGGCTCATTGCCAGCATTGCGTGGTCGGTCTCAACACGAACGGCCCAGTCGGATCCGCCGATGCCTACGAAAGAGCATGCCTTTTGCCGGAAGAGTTTGTCCGGAAGACCTTCTTTTCCGGCTTCCTTCATCTGCATATTTGCGCCGAAGAGCAGACCGGTATCGTGTCCCGGACCCATACGGTCGGTGATGATGTGGAAGAGACCGGATGCGCCGGATTCGTAGATCGGGTCTACGAACAGGAGACCGTCTGCCTCAACCATCTTCTCATACAGTGCTGCAAAATCATCCTTGCGGGTGCATACCATGCCCTTGCCGGTTACCAGACCTCTGGAACATGCAACGCAGCCGGAGCAAGTCTGGATGTCCCAGTCAAACAGGTGGATAAATTCAATTTCCGCACCCATCTTCTGAGCTTCTTCCAGAGCCACGCGGCACATGGTGTCGTTATTTCCGTTTTTGGTTCCCAAGGATACGCCTAAGATTTTCATATTAATTCCTCCATAGCTCGAATACTGTGTTAAAATATTTACATTTTGTAATATGAATATACATTAAAAAATGTCTGCAAACAAGCGGAAACCCTTGAAATTGCTATACATCATAGGTTATGAAATGCATGATTGAAGGGTTATAGTACAAAATGAGTCGGAAAAGCCACAGAATTCCGGGGGAATTTTATCAAAAAAATAACGAAATCTATTGACCAAACGGCAGATTCCGCCAAAAGGAGATGAGGCGCGGGCCACTCGTTTTCTGTTGCTGTGGGACGCCGGCTGCTGGGGAAGGCGGAAAGCGCCGGCGGGAATGTGAAGATTTTGCTCCCCGAGACGGAGCCACAAGGGCTCGCGGGGAGATGGGAGC
>ERZ1034984.839-NODE-839-length-32543-cov-8.675665_pt1 | contig 32543 bp, 28 predicted proteins | sample MGYA00520589_ERZ1034984 | MGnify/ENA primary metagenome ERZ1034984 (study PRJEB33766, sample SAMN09781790) | gut metagenome | biome: gut microbiome | host: Homo sapiens | place: Madagascar | study: EMG produced TPA metagenomics assembly of the PRJNA485056 data set... | reverse complement strand
GCCATGCAGCAACGGACGCTTGTTTTTAAGTAGCCAATCGTCCGGGACCCGACAGCTAGTTCTCTGCGTGCCGGACCTTCGTGGTTTCAAACACATGCTTGGCAGTACGGCCATCACCGACCTCTGCCGCGTGAATACTTGCTGCGCGCTTATCCCCCACGCTACCCAGCTGATACTCCATCTGCCAGTCCATGGAAGCGTAAAACAATATCAGCGCACACCACAGCGCAGAAAGCCATGCGAATATCACAAAGCTCATTATTCGGAATAACGGCATAGTGCTTGATCTCTGCAAAATATTTTTATTTCATCCATCTTTTTTCAACCTGAGGTGACACATGCAGCCTCAGTCATTGCAATACAAAAGCAACTACTCACACCCGGCATTTGATCTTTTCCCGCTGGGTTGACGGCTGAACACGGCACGCCCTCTCACTTTTTCCCTGCCGCCTCACACAGCTCTTTCATGCGCATAGCAGCTGGCAACCTGTTTCAAGGCAAAGTCTAGGCAGGGCGCCCATCTGCATGTTTAGGAAGCTTCCGAAAATGTGCATACCTGTAAAAAATGCGTTTTTTCATGCACATTTTTTCCATGTAAATCTGCCCGTTGACAGTGCTGAAAAAAATGGCCACTTCATTCATGCAAAAAATATCTGTAGATGCGACGGCTGCACCCATGCCGTAAATCATTCAAAAATCAGGCATAAAAAAACGCTGCCAGCGGCAGCGTTTGAGGGAGAGCAGCAGAAAACAGCTCAGGCGGTCTGCTTTTCCTGACGGCCAGCCTTCCAGCCGCCGTAGATGGCGATCAGGCCAGGAATCAGAATCAGCGCCCAGATGATTTTCTCCAGGTGCTCCTTCACCCAGGGCAGATTGCCGAAGAAGTAGCCTGCCGTCACGATGCCCACCACCCACAAAATGGCCCCCGAGACATTGAACATCGTGAACTTGCCGCGCGACATATGGGCCACACCAGCCACAAAAGGCGCAAAGGTACGGATGAAGGGCATGAAACGCGCCAGGATAATGGTCACACCGCCGTAGCGCTCATAAAAGTCATGCGCACGGTCAAAGGCCTTGCGGTTAAACCAGCGCGAGTCTTCCCACTGAAACACCCGGGGGCCGAAAAAACGCCCGACGCTGTAGTTGCACTGGTCACCCAGCACCGCAGCCACCAGCAGGATAGGGACGGCAATGGAGTAGTCCATCATGCCTGCACCACACATGGCGCCCACGATGAACAGCAGCGAATCCCCGGGCAGAAACGGCATGACCACCACGCCGGTTTCCACAAACACGATGATGAACAGCAAGGCATACACCCAGGGGCCATAGGCCACCACAAACGCCTCCAGGTGCTTGTCGACGTTCAAGATAAAGTCAATCAAAAAAGCAACGATTTCCACAATCCATATCCTTTGCAACAGTGCACCACCCAGACGTCAGTCTGACTGGCAGAGCACGGCCTGCACTGTACCGCGTTGCAGATGCGGCCCTCACTTTGCGAGACAGGCATCACACTTGTTTGCAGCAAAAAAACATTCGTTTACGTAATTCACGCACCCATAACAGCTTCTTTGCAAGACCGCTGCAACATTGCTGGCACAGTCACTGTCCATGCGCTGCAGGCACTGCAGCACCCGCTTACTCAACAGGAGCCGAACATGAACACACGTACCATCTTCCTCAGCGGCGCACTGGCTATCACCTTGGCCATGGCCGGCTGCGCCACCAACTCCCCCAGCAATGCGCAGATTGGCACAGGCGTTGGCGCAGTCGCAGGTGGACTGCTCGGCGATGCCGTCTTTGGTTCCACACTGGGCACGGTGGGCGGTGCAGCCGCCGGTGCACTGATTGGCAATGAAGTGGGCAAAAAATCCGACCAGCCACACCGCGGCAAAAAACGCCATTGAATATTTTTCGCTTTCCCCTTCTTTGGCCGCTTCCTGAAGCGGCTTTTTTACGCCTGGCTACAGCCCTAAACCACGCACAGCCTGTATCAGACAGCCACACTGCATAGAATCACCGGGGTGGATATCCCTCATACCCCCCCTCTTACCCGCCGTTCCATCCAGGACCTGCCCGATGAGCTGATCAGCCAGATTGCGGCAGGTGAGGTGGTCGAACGCCCTGCCTCTGTCGTGCGTGAGCTGGTCGATAACGCCCTGGACGCTGGCGCCACCCAGATCACCGTACGCCTGCTCGCGGGCGGTGTGCGCCTGATTGCCGTAGAAGACGATGGCTGCGGCATTCCCCGTGAAGAGCTGCCCGTGGCCCTGCGCCGCCATGCCACCAGCAAGATCCGTGATCTGCAGGAGCTGGAACACGTAGGCACCATGGGCTTTCGTGGCGAGGCACTGGCCGCCATTGCCTCGGTGTCCGAAACCTCCATCCTCTCGCGCCTGGAAGGCGAACAGCAGGCCTGGCTGCTGGAAGCGCGCAGCGGCGAACTGCGCCCCGCTGCACGCAGCCGCGGCACGACGCTGGAAGTCAAGGAACTGTTTTTCAGCACGCCCGCACGCCGCAAATTCCTCAAGAGCGATGCCACGGAGCTGGCGCACTGCATCGAGTCCGTGCGCCGCCATGCGCTGGCGCGCCCCGATGTGGGCTTTGCCATCTGGCACGAAGGCAAGCTGGTCGAGCAGTGGCGTGCCGTCAGCTTTGATCCGCAGGACAGCCAGCAGCGCGCCGACGCTCTGGCCCGGCGTCTGAGCGATGTGCTCGGTGACGATTTCGTCAGCAACACCATTGCCGTACTGCGCACCTCGGCCTCCAGCGGCATCACCGTCTATGGCCGCGCAGGCCTGCCCGATGCCGCACGCAGCCGCCCGGACCAGCAGTACTGCTACGTCAACGGCCGCTTTGTGCGCGACAAGGTCATCACCCACGCCGCCAAAAGTGCGTATGAAGACGTGCTGCACGGCCAGAAACAGCCGATTTACGCGCTGTACATGGAGATCGATCCCGCCCGCGTGGACGTGAACGTACACCCCACCAAGATCGAGGTGCGCTTTCGCGACAGCCGCGAAGTGCACCAGGCCATCAAGCATGCCGTGGAAGATGCGCTGGCCGCACCGCGTGCTGCGCTGCTGGCCGAGCAGGAACAGGCCGAGGCAGGCACAGCTACGCAAACTGACACTGCCCCCACCACAGCCAACCCCAGCGCGCTCTGGCAACCCAAGGTGAGCGCACCTGTACGCCCGACCATGAAGCCGCAAGTGCAGTTCAGCATGCCGCTGCAGGAGCAGGCTGGGCACAAGGTCAGCGACCTGCAGGCGCTGTGGGCCCCACTGCGTGAAGCCAAGGCCGATACGCCACCTGCCACCGCCCCCGCATCTGTACCCACTTCTGCATCTGCCCCCCCATCTGCACCTGCAGCTACAGAATTACAAGCTACCAGCGCTGTATCCACAAGCATTTCAGATACAAAACATACGGAAAACCTTGCCAATCCAGCGCAAGCCGCTTCTGTATCTGAAGCATCCAACCCTGCACCCACTGCCAGCAACTGGCCGCTGGGCCGTGCCGTGGCGCAAATCCATGGTGTCTACATCCTGACCGAGAACGCGCAAGGCATGGTGATTGTGGACATGCACGCCGCCCACGAGCGCATCGTCTACGAGCGCCTCAAGGCCCAGCTGGGCAATGACCAGCCCATTGCCAGCCAGCCCCTGCTGATACCCGCCACCTTTGCCGCCACGCCGCAGGAAGTGGCCACGGCCGAAGCCCATGCTGAGACACTGCGCGTGCTGGGGCTGGAAATTGCGCCGTTTTCGCCCAAGACGCTGGCCGTGCGCGCCGTGCCTGCTACGCTGGCGCAAGGCGATGCCGTAGAACTGGCGCGCAGCGTGCTGGCAGAGCTGGAGCAGCATGAAGCCTCCGGCGTCATTCAGCGCGCACGCAATGAAATTCTGGCCACCATGGCCTGCCACGGTGCGGTGCGCGCCAACCGCAGGCTCACGCTTGACGAAATGAACGCCCTGCTGCGCCAGATGGAAACCACCGAGCGCTCTGACCAATGCAACCACGGCCGCCCCACTTGGCGGCAGCTGAGCATGAAAGAGCTTGACGCCTTGTTTCTGCGAGGCCGTTGATCATGGCTACGCCCACCACTTCTTCTTCCCAACGCATGTCCATTCCCTTTTTCGCACGCGTGCGCGCGGCGCTCGACACCTTCTCTCCCACCGAGCGCAAGCTGGCCCAGGTGGTGCTGGACTACCCCATCAACCTGGCAGGCTACAGCGCCAGCGAACTGGCTCAGCTGACGGGCGTATCCAACGCCACGGTCACGCGCTTTATCCGCCGCCTGGGCTATGACAGCTATGAAGAAGCACGCCGCACCGCGCGCCTGGAAGCCAGCACCGGCGGCCTGCCCCTGCCAGCGGCCGACGTCAGCATCTCGCCCAGCACGCCCAACTGCGCCTTGCTGTGGCAGCAGCTGCAGGACAACCTGACCGCCACGCTGGCGCAGATTCCTGCCAGCACCATGGATGCCATGGCCTCGGCCCTGCACCAGGCTCCGGCCATCTTCTGCGTGGGCCTGCAGCACAACCACATGCTGGCGCGTTCCCTGCGCGGCCACCTGATGGCGGGGCTGGACAAGCCTATCTACGGCGCACCGGCCGCGGGGGAAACCGTGGAAGACGTACTGGCCCGCATTGCACCGCGCGACATGGTGGTGCTGTTTGCGCTGGGCGGCATCCGTGCCGACATGGCCGACCTGTGCGAGCGCGCCCGCAAGCTCGGCGCCAAGCTGATCTGCATTACCGACACTGCCAGCCATGCACCCCCTTCGGACTGGCTGCTGCGCTGCCACACCACATCGCATGCACCCGAGGTGCGCCACCTCACCGACACCAGCGCAGCCCAGGCACTGGCCTACGGCCTGGCGGCCCACACCATCCAGTGGGGTGCGATTCCGTTTGAGCTGATCTGAAACGGCTCACACAGCCAGTCATTCATTGTTTTTATAGCTTGCAGCGCCTGAAGTTCAAGGACTTCAGGCGCTTTTGTATTTGAAGTGCCCATAAATCGGGCGCTAGCTGCTTGTAAAACTGAAGCAGCCTCAGCGCTGCATACCATGCGCCATCAGGCATGACCCACATATCCAAAAGAGAGCAGTCATCACAGCACACCCGGAGTGCTATCAAAAATCAAGCGCCAGACAGCTGCAACCGCCGCACTTCCTCTGTGCAGCAAGCGCCAACAACCGTGCATGCATGCACTGACATTGTTCAGTTATGCACCAAACTTATACACGTCATGCCTTTTTTGGTGCATGAAGGCATACATTTTTGGCATAATTTTGGGCGTGCGCTGTGGCGCTTTTATTTTTGTGCCTTGAAAGACCTGCTCTCCATGAAGTACGCCAACCTCGACCAATTTCTGCAAAACGTTGCTGATCGCAACCCCGGTCAGCCTGAATTCCTGCAAGCCGTCACCGAAGTGATGGAGTCGCTGTGGCCCTTCATCGAGCAAAACCCAAAGTACGCTGACCAGGCCCTGCTGGAGCGTCTGGTGGAAGCTGAGCGCATCATCCAGTTCCGCGTCTGCTGGACCGACGACAAGGGCCAGGTGCAAGTCAACCGTGGCTACCGCATCCAGCACAGCATGGCCATTGGCCCTTACAAGGGCGGTATCCGCTTCCACCCCTCGGTCAACCAGTCCGTGCTGAAGTTCCTGGCGTTCGAGCAGACCTTCAAGAACGCACTGACTACCCTGCCCATGGGCGGCGGCAAGGGCGGCTCCGACTTCGACCCCAAGGGCAAGAGCCCTGCCGAAGTCATGCGTTTCTGCCAGGCCTTCGTGCAGGAGCTGTTCCGCCACGTAGGCCCTGATACCGACGTACCTGCGGGCGACATCGGCGTGGGTGGCCGTGAAGTGGGCTTCATGGCTGGCATGTACAAGAAGCTGTCCAACAGCGCTGCCTGCGTATTCACCGGCAAGGGCCTGAGCTTTGGCGGCTCGCTGATCCGCCCTGAAGCCACCGGCTACGGCACGGTGTATTTCGCGGAAGAAATGCTCAAGACCCGCAGCCAGTCTTTCCAGGGCATGACAGTCTCCGTCTCCGGTTCTGGCAATGTGGCCCAGTACGCTGTGGAAAAGGCCATGCAGCTGGGCGCCAAGGTAGTGACCGTGTCCGACTCTTCGGGCACCGTGTACGACCCTGCAGGTTTCTCGCCCGAGAAGCTGGCCATCCTGATGGACATCAAGAACAACAAGTACGGCCGTGTGAGCGACTACGCCGCCCAGGTGCCCGGCGTGGAATTCCTGGCAGACCAGCGCCCCTGGAGCATCAAGGTCGACGTGGCTCTGCCTTGCGCCACCCAGAACGAACTGGACGAAGCCGATGCCAAGCAGCTCATCGCCAACGGCGTGCTGTGCGTGGCTGAAGGCGCAAACATGCCTTCCACCATCGAAGCGGCCAAGGCCTTCGAAGCCGCTGGCGTGCTGTACGCCCCCGGCAAGGCATCGAACGCGGGCGGCGTGGCCACATCCGGTCTGGAAATGTCCCAGAACGCTGGCCGCCTGAGCTGGACCGCCGAAGAAGTGGACGCACGCCTGCTGCAGATCATGCAAGGCATCCACGCCGCCTGCCTGAAGTATGGCAAGCGCAACGACGGCTCCGTGAGCTACATCGACGGCGCCAACATCGCCGGCTTTGTGAAGGTGGCTGACGCCATGCTGGCTCAAGGCGTGATCTGATCGCCTGGGCGTTTCACTGAAAGTACCGAAAGGGGCCGCAAGGCCCCCTTTTCGCTTTTCAACACTGCGGAAAATGCTTGGCGGCCAAAGCACAGGCATACAAAAAAGCCCCTCAGGCACGGCCAGAGGGGCTTGGTCTATGTAGCAATAAAAAAAGAAACGGAATTATTCGCGCCAGTGCTCGGCCACCCAGGTGGCAGGCTTGATAAAGCGGAAACGCCGGTTGCGGCGTCCTGCCAGTGCATCCGGCGGATTGCACTCACCATGGAAGATCACGATGCGCGCGTTATCCGGCACAAACGGTGGCTTCCAGTAATTCGTGGGCCAGGAGGGAATGCAGTGGTACTTGAAGCTGGGGCACCATTCAGCAGGCCAGTATTTGAGCTTGCCCTGCTTGTGCAGCACATCCGACAGATAGGCCTGCTCGTTACGGAACTGCTTGCGGATTGCTTCAAAGTGACCGCGGAAGTACTCGAGCACATCAGGGTGCGCACCCAGCTCAAAGCGGTAGACGGAAGAATTGCCAGTGATGCGCCATGGGCGCTTGTGGTCGTGGATGATGAGGAATTCACCGGGATAGGTGAAAAAGTCATCCAGCGGACCGGTAATCACCACATCCACATCCAGAAACAGCGCCGTGCCCTTGAGGCCATGCAAATCCTTGCTGAAGGTGGTCAGCTTGGTCCAGCCGCGCTCGGGAATACCAGGCGGCAGGTCCAGCGAAGGAATCGGCAGACATTCCACCTCGGGACGAATCCCTTCGGAATTGTCGGTCAGGCAGACAAAGCGAAAATCACCACTGAGATGGCGACGCACCATGGCATACAGGCGGTTGACGTACTCAGGCCCGTACTTGGTGCCCCACTTCATGCACAGAATGTGACGCTCGGAAGATGTGGAAGCAGTAACTGTCATGCAGCAGTGCGCCTTTAATCAGGACGACCTTTTTTGAGCGACTTGGGCTTGGCCTTCTTGGCACGCTTGATCAGGCCACCCTGTGTGAGGCGCTGGTTACCCAGCACGCGGATCTGCTTGACCGTAGGCTTGGTGCCTGCGCGGCCAAACTTCAGCAGCTTGACGTCACGAGGACCGGGCATACGGTCTTCGTCAAAGGCCTTGTCCTTCTCAGGAATGGGACGCCACAGCACCAGCAGCTTGCCGATGTGCTGGATGGGGGCAGCGTTCAGTTCGTCGCACAATTGCAGATAAACCTGCTCACGTGCGGCGCGATCGTCACCGAACACACGAACCTTGATCAGGCCGTGGGCGTTCAAAGCGGCGTCAACTTCCTTCTGTACGGCCGGTGTAAGGCCGTCAGCACCAATCATGACCACAGGGTCCAGATGGTGGGCATTGGCGCGGTGTTCCCGGCGCTCAGCGGGAGTTAATTCAATTTGGGGCATGCCCGTATTATCGAGGCAGGAAGAAATTTGCGATGAATACCAAAACGAAAAGCAAGAAGGTCAACAAGAATTGGCTGCATGCGCACATCAACGACCCTTATGTGCAAGCCGCACAAAAGGACGGCTACCGCGCACGCGCAGCCTACAAACTCAAGGAAATTGACGAGACCTTCAAGCTCATCAGGCCCGGCCAGATTGTGGTCGACCTGGGCTGCGCCCCCGGCGCCTGGAGCCAGTACCTGCGCCGCAGACTATCGCCCACCGGCGCAGCCGCAGGTGAACTCAGCGGCACTATCATCTCTCTGGACCTGCTGTCCATGGAGCCGATTGAAGGCGTGCACTACATCCAGGGCGACTTCCGCGATGAGTCTGTACTCACTCAACTGGAAGATGTGGTTCAGGGTCGGCCGGTGGATGTGGTGGTTTCGGATATGGCCCCCAATCTCTCCGGCCACAGCACCACCGATGGCGCACGCGTAGCCCACCTGATCGAGCTGGCCGTGGACTTCGCCACCCGCCACCTGCGCCCAGAAGGCGCGCTGGTCACCAAGGTGTTCCACGGCCCCGGCTACGACGAACTGGTCAAGCTGTTCCGTGAGCATTTCAAGGTGGTCAAGCCCCTGAAGCCCAAGTCTTCGCGTGACAAGTCCGCAGAAACTTTCCTGATCGGAATCGGTCTGAAATAAGACGGCAGCCCCCTTGCTGGCGCAGAAAAACCTTGAATCCCGTTGTCTTGGCGGGAATAGGGTCTCGGCGCTCTCGCTTGAAAGACCTAAAATGAGCCACATCTGGGAAACACCCCTTTCCCATATGAATGTTTCTCCTCTTTTCCTCTGGAGCCCCGCTTGAACAATCAGTGGTTTTCAAAAATTGCCGTCTGGCTGGTCATTGCCATGGTGCTGTTCACGGTATTCAAGCAATTTGATACCCGTGGCAGTGCCGGTGCTGCCCAAATCGGCTATTCGGAATTCCTGGCAGATGTGCGTAGCAACCGCATCAAAAGTGCAACCATCCAGGAAGGCCCCAGTGGCACCGAAATCGTTGCACTCACAAACGATGATCGCCGTGTTCGCACCACTGCGACCTATCTGGACCGCGGCCTGGTCGGAGATCTGATCGACCACGATGTCAAGTTCGACGTCAAGCCCCGTGAAGAAGGTTCTCTGCTCATGAGCCTGCTGGTGAGCTGGGGCCCCATGCTCCTCTTGATTGCCGTGTGGATCTACTTCATGCGCCAGATGCAAGGTGGCGGCAAGGGCGGCGCTTTCAGCTTTGGCAAGTCCAAGGCCCGCATGCTGGATGAAAACAGCAACAGCGTGACCTTTGCTGACGTGGCTGGCTGCGACGAGGCCAAGGAAGAAGTCAAGGAAGTCGTGGACTTCCTGAAAGACCCCAACAAGTTCCAGAAGCTCGGCGGCCGCATTCCCCGTGGTCTGCTGCTGGTCGGCCCTCCTGGTACAGGTAAGACCCTGCTGGCCAAGTCGATTGCCGGCGAAGCCAAGGTGCCTTTCTTCTCGATCTCCGGTTCGGACTTCGTAGAAATGTTCGTCGGCGTGGGCGCTGCCCGTGTGCGCGACATGTTCGAGAACGCCAAGAAGAACGCTCCCTGCATCATCTTCATTGACGAAATTGATGCTGTGGGCCGCCAGCGTGGTGCCGGCATGGGTGGTGGCAACGATGAACGTGAGCAGACACTGAACCAGATGCTGGTCGAGATGGACGGCTTTGAGACCAACCTCGGCGTGATCGTCGTGGCTGCAACCAACCGCCCCGACATTCTGGATGCGGCCCTGCTGCGCCCCGGCCGTTTTGACCGTCAGGTCTATGTGACGCTGCCTGATATCCGTGGCCGTGAACAGATCCTGAACGTGCACATGCGCAAGATCCCTGTGGGTCAGGACGTGAACGCTTCCGTGATCGCCCGTGGCACGCCCGGCATGTCCGGCGCTGATCTGGCCAACCTGTGCAACGAAGCTGCTCTGATGGCTGCACGCCGTAACGCGCGCACTGTCGAGATGCAGGACTTCGAAAAGGCCAAGGACAAAATCATCATGGGCCCGGAGCGCAAGACCATGGTCATGCCCGAGGAAGAGCGCCGCAACACGGCCTACCACGAAGCGGGCCACGCCCTGATCGGCCGCCTGCTGCCCAAGTGCGATCCTGTGCACAAGGTCACCATCATCCCTCGTGGTCGAGCACTGGGCGTGACCATGAGCCTGCCCGAGAAGGATCGCTACTCCTACGACAAGGAGTACATGCTCAACCAGATCGCCATGCTGTTCGGTGGCCGCATCGCAGAAGAAGTGTTCATGAACCAGATGACCACTGGTGCATCGAACGACTTTGAGCGTGCTACCCAGATCGCCCGCGACATGGTGACCCGCTACGGCATGAGTGATGCACTTGGCCCCATGGTGTATTCCGAGCAGGAAGGCGAACCCTTCCTGGGTCGCACCTTCAGCCGTGGTGCCAACCTGTCCGAAGCCACCATGCAGAAGGTGGATGACGAAGTGCGCCGCATCATCGATGAGCAGTACAATCTGGCACGCAAGCTCATCGAAGACAACCAGGACAAGATGCACGCCATGGCCAAGGCCATGCTGGAGTGGGAAACCATTGACTCCGAGCAGCTGGACGACATCTTTGCTGGCAAGGAGCCCCGTCCTCCAAAGGACTTCGTTCCCCGCACGCCCAACCCATCGGACGACAACAACAACTCCAGCGGTGGCGCTACATCCGTAGACACCAATCCATCGCCTAGCGCTGCCTGAGACAGCACTACACATCAGACGGGGCCATAGTGCCCCGTTTTTCTTTGCCCATTGGAGATCAACGTATGCCGCAATGGCAAACCACCCATTTCCTGCTGGACCTCAAGCGCCCTCTGATCATGGGCATCGTCAACAACACCCCAGACTCGTTTTCGGATGGCGGCAAGTACCAGGGCCAGCGTGCCCTGCAACATGCCGAGCAGCTGATCAAGGACGGTGCGGATATTCTGGATATCGGCGGAGAGTCCACCCGCCCCGGCTCGCCCGCCGTCCCCCTGGAGGAAGAACTGGCACGCGTACTGCCCGTAGTACAGGAAGCAGTCCGGCTGGGCGTGGCTGTTTCTGTGGATACCTACAAACCACAGGTCATGCAGGCTGTGCTGGATCTGGGAGCGGACATCATCAATGACGTCTGGGGACTGCGCCAGCCCGGCGCACAGGATGTGGTCGCAGCCCACCACAGCTGTGGTGTCTGCCTCATGCACATGCACCAGACGCCGCAGAACATGCACCTGCAGCACATGCAGGGCGATGCTGTCCCTCAGGTATGCGACTTTCTGCTGCGCGAAACCCAGGCATTGCTGGCTCGTGGCGTGGCACGCAATCGCATCGTCTGGGACTATGGCATCGGCTTTGGAAAAAGCGTGCCACAAAATTTTGCCTTGCTGGCGCGACAGGCAGAGCTGCTGGATTTAGACTTTCCCCTGCTCGCCGGATGGTCCCGCAAGGGCTCACTGGGCCAGGTCAGTGGACTGCCGGTGCAGCAGCGCATGGTTCCCAGCGTCGCAGCGGCCCTGCTGGCCGTAGAACGCGGCGCACGCATTGTGCGCGTACATGATGTGGCTGAAACCAGGGCCGCACTGTCCGTCTGGCAAGCCATGCACGACCAGACACACAACAACGCATCACAAGAGAATTGACAATGGCTCGCAAGTATTTTGGCACTGACGGTATTCGCGGCAGAGTGGGGCAATCGGTCATCAACCCCGACTTCGCCCTGCGTCTGGCGCACGCCGTAGGCCGCGTGCTCAAACAGCAGCAAGAGCGCCCCACTGTTCTGATTGGCAAGGACACCCGTATTTCTGGCTACATGCTGGAAGCAGCCATGGAGGCCGGCTTCAATGCCGCAGGAGTGGATGTCATCTTGCTCGGCCCTCTGCCAACACCTGGCGTGGCCTACCTCACCCGCACCCAGCGCGCCAGCCTGGGCGTGGTCATCAGTGCCAGTCACAACCCGTACTACGACAACGGCATCAAGTTCTTCAGCGCACAGGGCAGCAAGCTCGACGATGCCTGGGAAGAAGCCGTAGAAGCTGCGCTGGAAGATGCGCCGCAGTGGGTGGATTCATCAGCATTGGGCAAGACCCGCCGCCTGGATGATGCCGCAGGCCGCTATATCGAGTTCTGCAAGAGCACCTTTGACAATCAGCTGTCATTGCACGGTCTCAAGATCGTGGTAGATGCTGCCCACGGCGCGGCCTATCACATTGCCCCCAAGGTCTTGCACGAACTGGGTGCCGATGTCATCACCATCGGCTGTGACCCCAATGGCCTGAACATCAACGATGGCGTGGGTGCAACCCATCCTGAAGCACTGGCTTTGGCAGTGCGTGCCAACCACGCCGACTATGGCGTGGCGCTCGATGGCGATGCAGACCGGCTGCTCATGGTGGATGCCTTCGGCCGCATCTATAACGGCGATGAGTTGCTGTACCTCATGGTGCAGGAGCGCCTGCAGCGCGGCGAGCAAGTCGCAGGTGTGGTCGGTACGCTCATGACCAATATGGCCGTAGAGATTGCCTTGCAGCAGCAGGGCATTGGTTTTGTCCGCGCCAAGGTGGGAGACCGCTATGTGCTGGAAGCCCTGAACGACAAGGGCTGGCTCATCGGGGGCGAAGGCTCTGGGCACCTGCTGGCACTGGATAAACAGACCACAGGCGACGGTCTGGTCAGCGCCCTGCAGGTGCTGCAAAGCTGCGTACGCAGTGGCAAGACACTGGCTGAGCAGCTGTCAGCGCTGACGCTCTTTCCGCAGACGCTGATCAATGTGCGCCTGTCCCCTGAGCAGGACTGGAAGCAGAACCAGCTCCTGGCCCAAGCCCAGCAGGAAGTGGAGCAGCGGCTGGGCAATACCGGCCGCGTACTGATTCGTGCCAGCGGCACAGAGCCATTGCTGCGTGTGATGGTGGAAGCACGTGATGCAGACCTGGCCAGCCACTGCGCACAAAAGCTGGCGGACGCCGCCAAAGCGGGTTAACACTTACTGCTGATTGCCGCACTGTGGCCGTGCGAAATGCTTGCATTTGTCGGCCGGCCCGCCAACAATTGGTTTTGCACCCTGAGGGTGCAAGCCCCAAGCCCGGACAACCACCGTTGCCCGGGCTTTTCTCTGTTGCAGCACAGATGCAGAACAAGTCCTACAACCTGGAAGTCATGCTGTAACACCCTTTTCGCCTTATCCTCCAGCCTAGTCGCCACAGCTTTGCATGCACTGGGCCGGACCTTCTTTCACAGCGGTTTAACCGCACCTCCGCGAGGAAGTATTTCATGGCAACCCAAAAACCTGCTATCACCGTGTCGTCGCTGGACATGGATCGTTTGGAAGCTTTGCTGGACAAGCTGCCCCAGAATTTTCCAGGCCGTGACGCTCTGGAAGCCGAGCTGGACCGAGCTGACGTACTCGATCCTCAGGACATGCCTGCTGACGTGGTGACGATGAACTCCACCGTCCGCTTCTCCCTACAAGGTACCGAAAATAGCCAGACACTGACACTGGTCTACCCCAAGGAAGTCGATGGCAGCCCGGACAAGGTTTCCGTCTTTGCCACCGTAGGCACAGCACTGCTGGGTCTGCGCATCGGTGACACCTTTGAACTGCCCAGCCCCACGGGCAAAGTCGTCACCGTCAAAGTGGAAGCCATCACCTACCAGCCAGAGCGCTCTGGCGAACTGCATCGCTGATACAGCAGCTACCGGCGTGCCTTGCACGCCACATCCTGCGCAGAGAGTCCATACCGGTAAGCATCAGTAAATTCAGCAATTGCAGTAATTTCCCCATTCCTAGGCACAATCTGGGTATGACACAAAACACCCCACTTCCTGCACTGACACGGCAATTCGTTTCGCACTTTGGCGAAATGGGTAGCCGTTGGGGCATCAACCGCACCGTAGGCCAGATCTACGCATTGCTGTATTTGTCACCACGTGCACTCAATGCCGAAGAGATTGCCGAGACCCTGGAGTTCTCGCGGTCCAACGTCAGCATGGGCCTGAAGGAGCTGCAGTCGTGGCGTCTGGTCAACCTGCGCCACCACGCCGGTGATCGCCGTGAATACTTTGAAGCACCACAAGACGTCTGGGAAATTTTCCGCCGCCTGGCCGAAGAGCGTCGCCGCCGCGAGATCGAACCCACGCAGTCCATGCTGCGCTCTGCACTGCTGGAAGAAGCTTCCAGCGATGATGAACGCTATGCCCAGCAGCGCATGCAGGACATGTATGAGCTGATTGAGAAACTCATGACCTGGTTCGACGATGTCCAGCGCCTCAAGCCTGAAACTGCCATGCAGCTCATGGGCATGGGTGCTGCCGTCACCCGGGTACTGGACTTCAAGGATCGCCTGCTGGGCGGTGAAAAGTCCAAGGGCAAGGATGAAAATCCAGCTGCCTGAGTCTGAAGGTTATCTTCTTTCAAGCCTGCGTTACGCAGGCTTTTTTTATGTACTGCTGCACTGCCCACTGGGCGAAACAGGGTATTGGATGACAGCATCGTTGGCCCGTATCTGCTTAGCATGACAAGCGCTTACCCATTGTCATACTTGCTAACAAAGGCTTCTACGATGGAAAAAAACGACCTGAAAGGTATTCACAATTACACAGCACCCGCTGGGGGCTGGGGGGCACTCAAGGCCACTGCCTGGGCTATTGCAGAAGAAATGCATGTCTGCCAGGCGGCTGAAACACTGCTGCACACCAACAAGCCTGACGGATTCGACTGCCCGGGCTGTGCATGGCCTGACAAGGAACACACTTCTACCTTTCAGTTCTGCGAAAACGGCGCCAAAGCCGTCACATGGGAAGCCACCAAAAAGCGTGCAACGCTCGATTTTTTTGCGCAGCACACGGTCAAGGAGCTGCTGAGCTGGAGCGATCACGATCTGGAAGACACAGGGCGTCTGACCCACCCCATGGCCTACGAGCCTGGCAGCGACACCTACCAGGCCATCAGCTGGGAAGAGGCCTATGCACGTATTGCCCAAGTGCTGCAGCAACAGTCAGACCCCAGCAGCGTGGAGTTCTACACCTCAGGCCGGGCCTCCAATGAAGCGGCTTTTCTGTTCAACATCTTTGCACGGGAGTACGGCAGCAACAACTTCCCCGACTGCTCCAACATGTGCCACGAGCCTACCAGCGTGGGCCTGCCCAAGACCATTGGCCAGGGCAAGGGGTCGGTCTCCCTCGATGACTTTGACCGCTGTGATCTCATCTTGAGCTTCGGGCACAACCCAGGCACCAACCACCCACGCATGATGAGCAACCTGCATGACTGCGCACAGCGTGGCGTGCCGATTCTGGTGTTCAACCCCTTGCGCGAGCGCTCGCTGGAGCGCTTTGCCAACCCGCAAAGCCCTGTGGAAATGGCAACCGGAGGCTCCAGCCGTATTGCTTCCTCCTACTACCAGCTCAAAGTCGGCGGTGATGCCGCAGCACTCAAAGGCATCATGAAAGCCCTGCTGGAGCTGGATGCCCAGCAGCCTGGCGTGATCGACCATGCCTTTATTGCCCAGCACACCTCGGGCTTTGAGGCTTTCAGCGCTGATCTGCAAAACAGCAGCTGGGACAGCATAGAAGCAGCCAGTGGCTTGCCCCGTGCCGCCATGCATGAGATTGCCAGCATCTACGCCGCATCGCATGCTGTCATTGCCACCTATGGCATGGGTATTACCCAGCACATCACTGGCACCCACAATGTGCAGCAAATCACCGCGCTGCTGCTCATGCGCGGCAATATGGGCAAGCCCGGTGCTGGCATCTGCCCATTGCGGGGACACTCCAACGTACAAGGCAACCGCACGGTTGGCATTACCGAGCTGCTCAATCCCGCGCTCTTTGACCGCATTGAACAAACCTTCGGGTTTCGCCCTCCGAACAAGGCAGGACACAATGCGGTTAGCGCCCTGCAGGCCATGAGCGAAGGTAGCAGCCGTGTACTCATCAGCCTGGGGGGCAATTTTGCAGCCGCCATGCCAGACCAGGCACGCTGCAAGCAAGCCATGCATAACCTGGAGCTGGCCGTCCACCTGAGCACCAAGCTGAATCGCTCACACTTGCTGATTGGCAAGGCATCCATCATCCTGCCTGTACTCGGACGTACCGAGCGTGATGTTCAAGCCAGCGGCCCGCAGGCGGTAACGGTGGAAGACTCCATGTCCATGGTGCATGCATCTCGCGGTGCGCTGCCACCTGCTTCAGCAGAACTCAGATCAGAGCCAGCCATCATCGCGGGCATCGCCCAGGCCACACTGCCAGCAAGCCGTGTCAACTGGGCCTATCTGGTTGAAGACTATGACTGCATTCGAGACCTGATCGAGCAGGTGTACCCAGACTTCAAAGACTACAACGCCCGCATTCGCCACCCCGGCGGCTTCCGTCTGCCGCTGCCTGCCACGGAGCGCATCTGGAAAACAGCTTCCGGGAAAGCCGAATTCCATGTCTTTCCCGGCCTGCATGAAGACCCTGAGTTCACAGACGTGCTGCGGCTGACCACCGTGCGCAGCCACGACCAGTACAACACCACCATTTACGGCTATGACGACCGTTATCGCGGTGTATTTGGCCGGCGCGATGTGCTGCTGATGCATGCACAGGACATGGCCGAGCGCGGCATCGAAAAAGGTGCTCAGCTGGTGGTGCAGACAGCCTTGCCCGGCCAGACCCACAGACGACTGGTACTGACTGCCGTCCCGCATGACATTGCCAGAGGCAGTGTTGCTGCCTACTTTCCTGAGGCCAACGACCTGTGCCCCATGGAGTACCACGACCCAGACAGCGGCATCCCCTGCTATAAGTCTGTGCCCGTGACCCTGGAGCCGTTGGCTGGCTAGGCCAGCACTGACTTTGCAAGCACTGCATCAGGCCATGCGCGGCGCATAGCCTGATGCCTGGATCCATTGCCTGGATCAGTGACCTGCAACCTGCGCGCGCACGTCCTGCAAATAAGTCTTGAGGCGCTGGCGGTGCTCTGCCCCCAGGCGCAGCAAGATCTTCTGCCCTGCAGACAGTGACTGCAGCTGAGGATCAGCATATTCGTAGCGCAGCCAAGGCTGCTGCGGCGCGATCTGGCCCTGTACCTGCACCAGCGTTACAGCCAGCGGCCCTGCTGGCTCGGGCGTGAGCAGCAGATGGTCAATGACTTCCACCAATCGGTCATTGAAATATTTACCGGGATAGCCCAGCTCTTCATAGGTCGTCTGCAGCACGGGGTAGGCCTGTCGATACCAGCTTGCCGCCTGTGTGGGGGCGATGCCAGTCACAAAGTCCACCACGGCGTCATAACGGGCACTGTTGGCTGGTGCGATCTGCTGCCCCTCAGCGCCTTCCTCCAGCAATATCTTGCCGCCCACGGGCGACAGCGGCCACAGGCGCGGCGCTGCATGACTGCGCGGCAGGTTATCGATGGTAGCCACCACATGGTGAGCCAGACCTGGCAGCATCAGGAACTTCAGCGCAGGCTTGCCCAGCCATTCGACAGCCCAGCGGTCCAGCGAAGCTGCATCCGCCACGGGCTGCACATCCCCCACCTGCTCGGGCACAGGGTGCTGAGGGCCTGGCTCCGTTTGCGGTGTCAGCTCCCGCAGGGGTGCTGCTGGCACAGCCTGTTCAGGCGCAACCGTCTCGGGCTCTGGTGGAGTAGCAGGGATGGCAGGCGGCGTCGGTACAGGCACAGTCTCTTGCGTCAGCCAGTCATCCTTGGTGTACCAGGCTACAGCTGCGGCGACAGCGATCACGACGCCCCCCACCAGCCACTTACTAGTGCCCGTTGGGCGATGCTTTTGCTGCAGGGGTGGTCGCAAATCATGGTCAGTCATGCTTTTCCTTTCAATGCCGTACATCCCACCATTGCTGTGGGAGATGCAACCATCCTAGCGCGCCTGCAAAGCATGACCAAACCTGAAGCGCACTGGCTGCAGGCCATGCAGCCAGTCAGCCCGTACGCAGCGCTTAATCGTGGTAACGCTCCGCCAAGGCATTGGCCGCCAGCATCGCGTCATACACCTCTTCCTCGGTGATCACGCGCCCCATATTGCCCATGGTGTCGTTCTTGTCGCAGGCCAGCTTGGCCACCTGCCGCCACTCAGCCTCCACCCATTCGGTCAGGCCAAAGTCGCGCAACGACAGGGGCAGGTCCGCAGCCTTGATGATGCGGATCACTTCTTCCACCTCTGCCAAAGGCGCGTTTTCCAGCACCAGTTGGGTCAGCAGGCCAAAGGCCACTTTCTCACCGTGCTGGGCGTTGTGCAGTGCAGGCACCACAGCCATGCCATTGTTCACAGCGTGAGCCGCTGCCACACCGGCTGCTTCCGCACCTACACCGCTCAGGTAGATCGTGGCTTCAATGGTTTCTTCGAGGGCTGGCGTCACCGCCTTGTTGCGCACAGCGTCCATGGCGGCATCAATGTTCTTGCGCAGGATTTCATAGCACATCTCACCCAGCCCCAGCCCCGTGCGCGAGGGACGCTTGAGAATCAGGTTGGTGCCATTGCAGCGCCATGCCGCACGGGCTTCAAAGTAGGTCGCCAGTGCATCGCCCACGCCCGCTGCGAAAAAGCGTGCGGGTGCCTGCGCAATGATCTGCGTGTCAGCCAGCACGGTATCGGGGTTGTGGGGCATGAACAGGTAGTGGTCAAACTCGCCGTTGGGCTTGTAGATCACAGACAGGGCCGTGCAGGGGGCATCAGTCGATGCAATCGTGGGCACCAGAATCTGGGGCAGCTTGCAGTTGTGGGCTACGGCCTTGGTCACGTCCAGGCCCTTGCCACCACCCACACCCAGCAGCACATTGCAACCCGCCGCTTTCACGGCAGCTTCCAGGCGTGCCACTTCATCGGTGGTGCACTCGCCGCCAAACACTTCTACATGGGCACGAATGCCCTGAGCCGCCAGCTGGGGCACGGTCTGCTCAACGATGCGCTGCTGGAAGAACTGGTCGGCAATGATGCAGACGAAATCACCATGCTCGGCGATGTATTCGCCCACCTGATTGAAAAGACCAGCGCCAATCAAAAACTTTTTGGGAGAAGAAACAGAACGTGGAGTCATGGAAATCTCTGATTACTCGTACTAGGGTTTTCCATAATGCCTCGTCTGCCCTCACCTCCTGACAGGCCTGAACAGGCTTCTTGATGCGGATCAAGCAAGCCATGGTTTTTGTGACAACTGTGGCCTGCGCGGTCAACCTGCGCGCAAGGTGGCTGCATCGCACCAGCGCTGCGCCACCTTGGGTGTGGTGATGCACACAGCCTCGTGCGTCACCGTGGTTACGGCGCGCTCCAGCAACTGGATGTCGGCCTCATGCTGGCGTGCCACATGCGGGTCTTCAAAGAAAATGGCGCGCTGGCAGCGGCGCTCCAGCACCAGATCGGCAATCTGTGCATCGCCACCCAGCGGGCCGCTGTTGTAGCGATCCACCCAGGGTTTGTCTGCGGGCCAGCCTTTGCTCCAGGCCATTTCATTCAGGCGCTGGCCCGTGGTGCCTGTGCCCACACGGCGCTTGAAGCGTGAGAGCAACGCAAAGTTCTTTTCCGCGAATTCCAGCATGGCAGGCTTCATGGCATCGTGGGCAATCAGCGCCACGGTCTGGTTTTCGTAGTCGTGGAAGCGGTCGGCATTACGGTCGGGCTGCAGACCTGCATGCATGCGCTCCATCTCTATCCAGTCACGGGCGCTGGCCACCGTAGACAGAAAAGGCTTGCCGTGAATCACGCACTGGCGCTTGAGCGCCAGCGCTTCGGGAAAGATGGACGATGGATCCACCGGGTCCGTGAGGTAGATCGCACCGTCCAGCGTACGCCCTTCCCCCATGCCCACCACCTCGGCCACCAGCTTCATCAGGCCACCTTCACGGCCATAGGGATAGCGCACCAGACCAGGGTAACGGTGCAGCATGTCGGCTGCCGCAATGGCGTCATAGGTACGGCCCACGGCATGCAGGCCCAGGTGCAGTTCACGAATGCCGGACTCGCACGCGCGCAGCAGTGCAAACAGGGCGGCATCTTCGGTTTGGTGGTGGAGCCGGTTGGCAGCAATACCCAACAACATCATCACATTGTCCTTTTCAAGCAGGGGCAGCCGTGCTGCTGCCCGCGGCGCACAAGCATAGATGCAATCGATGCCCTCTGGCAGGCCAAGGTCAGATACTCAGAAAATTCCATAGCTGCATCGGCTCATTCCATGGGCGTTATCGGCATTTTTCACCTGAAACGTCTGACCCAAGCGACACCACACAGCAGACAACTCTGCTAGCCTGCGCATGCCGCAGCGCAACAGCGGCTTTTGTTTGTACTGGATTCCTGCTTCGTGTCTCATACCCCTGCCACTGCGGCGGCGGCACCAGCCGTCATGTCCCCCGTCTTCATCGTTGTACTGCTGGCCGTGCTGCTGGGCTTTCAGCCATTGACCACGGACCTGTACCTGCCCGCCCTGCCGCAAATCTCACAGCAGCTGCAGGCCACCGTGGCCCAGACCCAGACCACCTTCTACGCCATGGTGCTGGCATTTGGCTGCTCACAGCTGGTGTGGGGGCCGCTGTCTGACCGCTTTGGTCGCCGCCCCATTCTGCTCACCGGCATTGCGCTGTATGCCCTGTCTGGCTTTGGCTGCATGCTGGCTCCTGACATGAACATGCTGATCACCATGCGCAGTGCACAGGGCATGGCGCTGGGCGCTGTGGTCATGGCCGGGCGCGCCATTGTGCGTGACCTGTACCAGCCTGTAGAAGGTGCACATGTCATGTCCAAGGCACTGACCGGGCTGGGGCTGATTGCCTGCACCAGCCCCATCCTTGGCAGCTGGCTGACCACCCAGTACGGCTGGCGTGCCACCATGGCCGCACTGGGCGTGGTGGGCATCATCGGCTGGCTCATGGTCTGGCTGCGTTTTCGTGAAAGCGTGCAGCAGCCCAACAAGCAGGCACTGCAGCCACGGCTGCTGCTGAGCAGCTGGTCACAGATTCTGCGCCACCGCACCTTTCTGGCCTACACAGCTACCACCACCAGCTCCTATGGCAGTCTGGTGATCTTTCTCACAGCATCCCCTTTTGTCTTTATACAGGTACTGGGCTGGACGCCCGGGCAAGTGGGCTGGCTGCTTTCGTGCAACGGCATGCTCTACATCGGTGGCACCATTTTGTGCCGCAAGCTGCTGCAACGCATTGGCCTGCGCCAGACCGTGGCCTTCGCAGGCTGCCTGGCGGTAGCCTGTGCCGCCATTTTGCTGGCACTGGCATTCAGCGATGTGCGCCATGGCCTGCCCTATGCAGCCACCTGCATGCTGTTTTCCGTCTCCCACGGCCTTCAGCAGCCCTGCGGGCAAAGTGGCGCCATCAGCCCCTTTCCACAGGCCGCAGGCATGGCTTCTGCACTCAATGGCTTCATCATGATGCTGTTTGCCTTTGCCTCCGGACAGGTGCTGGGCCGCAGCTTCAATGGCACTGTATACCCCTTGGTTTTCGGATTGAGCTTCTGGTGCCTGTGCGCAGCCTTGGCATCATGGACGCTGGTGCGCCGCCATGGCGAACCCGGCAGCCACTGATGCCTTCGATGCAGGCTGTCGCCCGGTTTGATTTGTTTGTTCCTGCTTGACCTTGACAGCCTCCACTTCCCCCCTGCCCTGCATCGCGATTGCAGGCCCGACTGCCTCCGGCAAAACCAATGGCGCACTGGCACTGGCTGCCGTACTGGCTCAGCGCGGCCAGGCCAGCGAAATCATCAGCGTGGACTCTGCCCTGGTCTATCGCGGCATGGACATTGGTACGGCCAAGCCCACCCCTGAAGAACAGGCAGCCGTTCCCCACCACCTGATTGACATCATCGACCCTCTTCAGTCCTACAGCGCAGCAGAGTTTGTGCAGGACACCCAGCGCCTGGTCGCCGAGATTCGTGCACGCGGCGCTATCCCGCTGCTGGTGGGTGGCACCATGCTGTACTTCAAGGCACTGCTGGATGGCATTGATGAAATGCCCGCAGCCGATCCTGAAGTGCGAGCCAAGTTGGATGCACAGGCGGCTGAAATAGGCTGGCCTGCCATGCATGCAGAACTGGCCAAGGTGGACCCTGAAACCGCAGCCCGCCTGGCACCTGGCGATAGCCAGCGCATTCAGCGTGCGCTGGAGGTCTGGCATGTCTCCGGCCAGCCACTGTCGAGCTTTCATCAGGCAAAAAAGAGAGCTGCTGAGGCAGGACCAGCCTTCGATTGCACGCTTTTTTCCTTGGAACCCAATGACCGTGCCTGGCTGCATGCACGCATTGCTCAGCGCTATGAGAGCATGCTGAACGCGGGCTTTATTGACGAAGTCAAAGCCCTGCGCGCACGTGGCGACCTCAACCCCGATCTGCCCAGCATGCGCTGCGTGGGCTACCGCCAGGTCTGGGAAGAGCTGGACTGGCAGGAACGCAAAGGCGCAACTGACATCAACCTGCATCTGGTGCGCGAGAAAGGCATTGCCGCCACGCGCCAGCTGGCCAAGCGCCAGATCACCTGGCTGCGCAGCATGCCCCAGCGCCACACCATTGCCTGCGATGACCCACTAGCCACCATGAAACTGGTGGAAGCAGCGCTGCGCTATCTGCCTCAGGGCTGAAGCACTGCAGCAGGACCAGAGTGCATGACAGCTGCTTACGACTGCTGCGCCAGATATGGTTTAGCCTGCAGGCCAAGGAGTTTTTCCATGCACACACGCTATCTGGCCATTCTGGCCCTCGCCATCTCCACAGCCCTGAGCGGCTGCGCATCTTCTGGCAGCTACCAGCCCGGTGAGACTTCTGCAGGCTCGTCCAGCGGCATCACCGTCTATGGCGAGATTGATGCCAGCGTAGGCCGCGTGCGCTGATACGGCCTCTCAGCTCTCTCTGCCGCCTCGCAGCGGCCTATTCCTTGCGCTCGTAGGGAATGCCGTTGCGCTCCAGGATTTTTTCCATCAGCACGGTGTACAGCGGCCTGCCGCCCAGCCACTGCGCCACGATGGTGGCTCCCAGACAGGTGATGATCATGGGCAGCAGCAGTGTGTAGCTGGCCGTCATCTCCAGCACCAGCACTGTCCCCGTCAACGGAGCGCGCACCGTGGCGGCGAACAGCGCCCCCATGCCTGCGATCACGAACGAGCCCATCTGTAGCTGACTCTCCGGAAACATCATGTCGGCCACATAGCCAAAGATGCCACCAAAGCTGGCTCCCAGCGCCAGCAGGGGCGAGAAAATACCGCCCGCAGCACCAGAACTGAAGCTGATGGTGGATGTCAGAAACCGCAGCACGAACACCAGCATCAGCAGGCCCAGACCAATCTGCCCGGCAGATACCTGGTGCACCACATCAAAGCCGCCGCCCACGGCCTGCGGCAGATACAGACCAAACAGGCCGCAGCACCCGCCAATAAAAGCCCCCGTGAGCACAAAGCGCAGCATGCTGCCCTGATAGAAGTCCAGAAACTTCTGCTGCAGCCACAGCAGGAACTTGTTGAAGCCAATACCGATGACGCCAAACAGCAGCCCCAGCACCAGATACAGCCACAGCGTGCTCTGTGCAGGCATGTCATAGCTGCCCAGCAGCAAAATGGGCGACTGCCCACTGACCATGCGGCAGGCAATCGTCGCCATGACGGCCCCCACAAACACCGCCTTGACCGAAATCAGGTTGTAGTTGAACTCCGAACGCATCTCTTCGATCACGAAAAGGATGCCTGCCAGCGGCGCGTTAAAGGCCGTGGTCAAGCCCGCTGCGGAACCGGCTGCCAGCAGGGTATGGCGGGTTTCCCTGTCTTTGACGCGCCCGACATCTGCCACCATCTGGCCGATATTGGCGCCCAGCTGCACAGTCGGGCCTTCACGGCCCAGCACCATGCCAGAGCCCAGGCTGCCCACGCCACCCAGAAACTTCACCGGAATCACACGCCACCAGCGCACAGGGCGCAGGTCCTGCATGGAGGCTTCAATCTCCGGAATGCCCGAGCCCCCCGTCTCTGGCGCAAAACGCTTGACGATGTAGTAGGAAGCACCCGCCAGCAGCGCAGACACGGTGAACGTGGCAGCAATCACGGCATAGGTGTTGGAAAACCACTGGTCCACCCAGACCGAACGCTGGCCGAATACCCAGCTGGTGGCCATCTCAAAAAAAATACCCACAAAGCCCACCAGCGTGCCGATGACCAGAGATAGCAGCACCGTTTTGATGGCAAGTTTTTCCGTGGCTTTGATCTGTATGGGGTGAGGCATGAGCTTCCTGGTGAGCGTGACAATGCAGACAGGCCATGCAGAGATCACCGCCTTGGCCGAACCGCTGCACTGGTACAGCACTTATAACGCAAGAAACATCCGCTCAGAAACTCACCCTTGGGGTCTGCACCTTTGCCGCCCCTGCTGCCGAACCAGCTGCTGCCAGCCAAGGCTTTTGCCGTCCAGGTAGCAAGGCATGTGAGTGCAAGCAGACATAAAAAAACCGCCGGGGTAGATCTCCCGGCGGTTTTTCTGGCAATGCTGCAGTTTTGGCTTACTGGCCGCTGCGAGCGATTTCCTGCTCCACTTCAGCATACACCTGCTGCACGCGCTCGGAAGGTGGCTTGCCCAGCCAGCTCACCACCACAATGGCGATGGACGAGAACACAAAGCCAGGCACGATTTCATACAGATTCAGCCAGCCATACTGCTTCCACACCAGCACCGTTATCGCACCCACCAGCATGCCAGCCAGCGCGCCGTTACGGGTCATGCGCTTCCACAGCAGCGAGAACAGCACGATGGGGCCAAAGGCCGCACCAAAGCCTGCCCACGCATAGCTCACCATGCCCAGCACCTTGGAGTTGGGGTCCTGCGCAATCAGGATGGCAATCACGGCAATCGCAAACACCATGGCACGGCCAAACCACACCAGTTCCTTGTCGCTGGCACGCTTGTGCAGGAACTGCTTGTAGATGTCCTGCGTCAGCGCGCTGGAGCACACCAGCAGCTGGCACGACAAGGTAGACATCACCGCTGCCAGCACGGCAGCCAGCAGCACGCCGGCAATCCAGGGGTTGAACAGCAGCTTGGCCACTTCCAGGAACACGGTCTCTGCATTCGCATTCACCGCACCAGCCTCATCGGGGCGCGAGCCAAAGTAGGCAATGCCAAAAAAGCCCACGGCTACCGCGCCACCCAGGCACAGAATCATCCAGGTCATGCCAATGCGGCGGGCGTTGGGAATGGTCTTGACCGACTCAGCCGCCATGAAACGCACCAGAATGTGAGGCTGGCCAAAGTAACCCAGACCCCAGGCCAGCAGCGAGATGATGGCAATCCAGCCATGGCCCTTGAGCATGTCAAACGCACCCTCACGTGCCGTAGCAATTACGTCCATGGAAGCACCCACGCCACCATCGGCGTAGATCACCATCAGCGGTGCCAGAATCAGCGCCGTAATCATCAGCGCCGCCTGAATGGTGTCTGTCCAGCTCACAGCCAGAAAGCCGCCGATGAACACATAGGCCATGGTGGCAATCGCACCCACCCACAGCGCGGTCTGGTAGTCCATACCGAACATGGACTCAAACAGACGCGCCCCCGCCACCACACCCGAGGCGCAGTAAATCGTGAAGAACACCAGAATCACCACCGCCGTCACAATGCGCAGCAGGCTGCTGCGGTCTTCAAAGCGGTTGGTGAAGTAGTCGGGCAGCGTCAGCGCATTGCCCACCTTCTCGGTATAGACACGCAGGCGTGCCGCCACAAAACGCCAGTTCAGCCATGCACCCATGCACAGGCCAATGGCAATCCATGCCTCTGACAGTCCGGACAGAAACACCGCCCCCGGCAAGCCCATCAGCAGCCAGCCACTCATGTCCGAAGCACCGGCTGACAGCGCTGTCACCACACTGCCCAGGCTGCGACCGCCCAGGATGTAGTCCGAGAGATTGCTGGTCGCGCGGTAGCCCATCCAGCCAATCAGCAGCATGCCGATCAGGTAGATGGCAAACGTCACCAGCGTCGGTGTATTTGCAGTCATTGTTCTCTGTCCTCCAGTGTTGTCATGGCAAAAGGCCTTGCTCACACCCGCTCTCCAGCCACTGCCACAGCAGTGCCTGCCAACAATTTGCCACCATCACCACAGACAGAAGAAATCCCAGCAAGCGCGCTCACATGCCCCGCACACCCGGCCTGTGCAGCGCCACTCACCCGGTCAGCTGCGCTCCTAAAGTGAGCATGCACAAGCCTGTGCAAACCGGAGATTGGAACAGGTGTTACCAAGTCATTCCCGGCGCAGGCCGTATGCCGCCTTGCTCCCATGGGGAATTGGTGCATCCACACATACTGACACGGGGTGCCAGCAGGTCTGTAACTGCTGGTGGCAAGCACCCCTATGCACACCTCAGCGCGGCAATTTCTGTACAGTCTGGCCCCTTACAGCCCGGCACACACCATGAATCCAGATCAAAACGACCGTATCTCCGAACTCAAGAAAATCGAACTGTGCGATGCCTGCACAGGCATCCAGCGCAACTGGCGCAAAGCTCCCGGCCACGTGGAGCTGACCCAGGGCAGCAACTACAAGCGCGAGCGTGAAACCGGCACCGTCACCATCACCCGCTATGTGTGCGAGCGCTGCGGCACCAACTGGGAATACGAGAACGACAAGAACAACATGCACGCTGGCTGGTCGGTCACGGGCCGTCGTTCCTGATTCGTCATTTTGATAGCTGCCAGCGTTTGATGGACAAGCTCTGGCGCTCAAAAAGCGCCCCAAAACATGCAAGCCACCGCAGTCACTGCCGGTGGCTTTTTTCATGGCCATGCATTGCAGCCTTGCGAGTCATTGCAAGTACTTGCACACATTTTGAAAACCCATGACTCCGACGGAATATGGGGCTTCAGAGCAATAGCTTATAGATTATTCATCTAAACCATATTCATTATTAAAAATAAATCCAAGCCTTTGTTTTAAAACATTTTTATTTTCAAGCATCGCCCCAAGGATGTTTTGATAATTTCTATATAAATAAATCAAAAATCAGCGTCCATAGAATTCGCCGCAATCCCATAACCCGCCATGCCGGAGCAGCCAGATTCAGCGGCTGCATCGGTCTGGCCCTCTGACTGCTCAGGCTGACTGGCGCTTTGTTACGCGGCCCGCAGCGCAGCAGGGGACGAACGAATTCTTGCTGCCATGCGCATTCTGATTACTGAATTTATGGACCTGCCCGCCGTGGCGCGTCTGCAAGCCGCTCACGAAGTCAGCTACCAGCCTGATCTGGTCGACAAGCCTGCCGAACTGCTGGCTGCCGCACAGACCTGCGACGCCATCATCGTGCGCAACCGCACCCAGGTGCGTGGTGAGCTGCTGGCTGCGCTGGGCCAGTGCCGCGTCGTGGGGCGCCTCGGCGTGGGGCTGGACAACATCGATGTCGCAGGCTGCGAAGCACGCGGCATCACCGTCATTCCCGCCACTGGCGCGAATGCACTGAGCGTGGCGGAATACGTGATTGCCACCGCCATGCTGCTGCTGCGCGGTGCCTATGGCTCCAGCCAGCTGGTGGCGCAGGGCCAGTGGCCCCGCAGCGCCCTGTCGCAGGGCCGTGAACTGTCGGGCAGCACACTGGGGCTGGTGGGCTTTGGCTCCATCGGCCAGCTCACCGCACGTCTGGCCCGCGCACTGGGCGTCACCGTCGTCGCCTATGACCCTGCCCTGCCAGCGGACAGCAGCGTCTATGCCGAGCACCAGGTCACGCCGCTGTCGCTGGACGCCCTGCTGCAGCAGGCCGATGTCGTCAGCCTGCACATGCCGCTGCTGGACAGCACCCGCAACCTGTTTGATGCCCAGCGCCTGGCCACCATGAAGCCCGGTGCCGTGCTCATCAACACCGCACGCGGCGGCATTGTGGATGAAGTGGCACTGGCCAGCGCCCTGCGCAGCGGCCAACTCAGCGGCGCTGCGGTGGACGTGTTTGCGCAGGAACCCCTGCCCGCGGCTCGGCACTTTGTGGACTGCCCCAACCTCATCCTCACCCCACACATTGCCGGCCTGACCGTGGAATCCAACGAACGCGTCAGCAGCCTCGTGGCTGACAAGGTGCTGCAGGCCCTGGCCAAGCTGGCCTGAGTGCCGTAACCATCGCACGCCGCCCTCCCAGAACATCCGAAGCGTCTTCCCATGTCCCAGTTTGCTTCCTCCGCTTCCCCTCTGACTCGCCGTTCCCTGCTGGCCGCTGCCGCCTTTGCTCTGGCAACACCTGCCGCCAGCTGGGCGCAAAGCGATGCTGCCTATCCCAAGGCAGGCAGCGTGCTGCGCTACATCGTGCCCTTTACGCCTGGTGGGCTGACCGATGTCATGGCCCGACTGGTCGGCCAGCATCTGGGCGAGCGCATGAACCTCAACGTGCTTATCGACAACAAGCCCGGCGCAGGAGCCATGCTGGGGGCTGAAGCTGCCGTGCGTTCAGCTGCCGATGGCTACAACATCCTGGCCGTGAACATGACGCACTCCGTCAACGCCACGCTGTTTCAGGGCCGCGTCAAGTTTGATCTGAGCAAAGACCTCAAGCCCGTGGCCTTCCTCGCGGGCTCCCCCGTGCTGGTGGTCGTGCCTGCCAACAGCCCTATTCACAGCCTGGAGGATCTGGTCAAAGGCGCCAAGCAAAAGCCGCTGAACGCTGGCTCCAGCGGACTGGGTACGCCCTCACACCTGTCACTGGCGCTGTTCAACCAGCTCAATGGCACCAGCATCCAGCACATTCCCTACAAGGGTGGCTCACCCTCGCTGTCGGACCTGATGGCCGGTCAGCTGGATGTGATCTTCAGCAACTTCCCTGAGTCCATCCCCTTTGTCAAGGCTGGCAAACTGCGCGCCATCGCCATTGCGACCGACCAGCGCAACGCCCAGGTGCCAGAAGTGCCCACCACCGCTGAAGCAGGCATGCCCAAGCTCAATGTGGAACAGTGGACCGCGGTAATGGTGCCTGCCGCCACACCCGATGCTGTGGTCAACACCCTGTCCCAAGCGCTGGTGCAGATCATGCAGATTCCAGAAGTGGTGGCCAGAAGCACCGAACTCGGCTTTCGCGTAGACCCTAAAGGCCCGGCGGAATTTACCCAGTTCTGGAATGCCGAGGTACAGCGCTGGAGCGAAGTGATTCAGGCCGCAGGCATTACAGCAGACTGATCAATTGCCATGGTTTCTATAGCTATCAGCGCTTGATACACGGGCGCTAGAGCCAAAAAACACTATAAAAAACAAAGGCTGCTTGAAACATCAAGCAGCCTTTTTTCCGTCCCCCCTATGAAGCGCTCAGAACCCAGCGCCCGGCTTGCTCAGATAGTCCCGCTCTGAAGCCGTGCTCTCCCGCCCCAGCATGGCATTGCGGTGCGGAAAGCGCCCAAACTGTGCAATCACCTCACGGTGGCGAATGGCGTAATCCAGTGTCGTGGCAAAGAACTCGCGCAGCTCGGGCGTGGCAGCTTCCTGGTGCAACTGCTCGAAGGCCACCACGCTGTGCTCCTGCATCAGCAGGTCTTCCGAATGCTCCAGCGGCAGGTACATAAAAATGCGCGCCACGGTGGGAATGCTTTCGTCCGTGTCCCAACCCAGATCAATCGCCTTGCGCGCCAGCGCCAGTGCGCGCTCGTCGCCTGCAAAGCTCTTGGCCGTGCCACGGTAGGCATTGCGGGTGAACTGGTCCAGCACAATCAGCACGGCCAGCATGCCCAGCGGCTGCTCCAGGGCCTCACCGTCAAGCTTGCCCATCAGCGCCTCCTGCAGCAGGCCAGCAAACAGCTTGCGGATTTCCTCATCTGTGGTTTCCGACTTGGTAAACCACAGCTGCTTGCGCGTCAGGGCTGAGGCGTTGTCTGGAAACTCCGCGCCCAGCCAGTACTCCAGCACCTGCGACAGACGGGGGTCCAGCGCATGCGCAATCGGAATGGACAGATTCTTGGACGTTTCGGACATGGCTCAGCACCTTTCTGCTCATCAATAAGAGCGGCAAACAACACCGCACACTGCAGTGCATCCTGCATCCAGCCCCCGCGCTTGGCAAGTCAGTACACAACCCATGCTGCGTGGCTGGCAATGCAGATACAAAAACTATAGCTGCCCACAGCCCTGATGCAGGCCTGCAGCAACCGTTCGTCGCTTTTATCAGGCAGTGCTTCGATTATCAAAAAAAATAGCTGCCAGCGCTTGATACATCTGCCCTGGAGGCCAAAAACACTCAAAACCGGCTGCAGCCCGCTGCTTACATTGAGCTTGCAACTGTCAGCCAAGACTCAGCAAAAGCCTCTATAAGCTCGCAACAAACAGATACATAACAGGCGAGAACCAGCAGCGTTTCAACGCACAGCGCCGTTCACCACTGCTGGGTAAAGAGAGACATGGCAACGCTGATCCCTGCACTCAGCACCTGCTTGAGCCGCATGACCGCTGGCGAAAAGCGTCTGGCCGACCGGCTGGAACGCAAGCTCGATGACGACTACCTGCTCTGGTGGGACGTGCCCATCGGCCCCAAGCAGACCTACCCGGACTTTGTCGTCCTGCACCCGCACCGTGGTGCACTGATTCTGGAAACCAAGGACTGGCACCCCAGCACCATTGTTCAGGCCAATCGTGACGACTTCATCATCCTGGACAGTGCCACCGGCGGTACCAAAACTGTACGCAACCCACTGGTACAGGCCCGGCACTGCGCCATTCAGGTCATTACCGCCCTGCAGCAAGACCCACAGCTGCTGCACGGCGAAGGGCCGCACAAAGGCAAACTCGCTTTTCCCTGGGGCTATGGCGTGGTCTTTACCCGCATCACCCGCGCCCAGTTTGAAGCGGCGCAGCTGCACCACGCCATTCCCGAGCGCCTCGTCATCTGCCAGGACGAGATGTTTGAAAACGTAGACCCCGAAGCCTTTCAGGAGCGCCTGTGGAACATGTTCCACCACAGCTTCGGGCGTGTCGCCATCACCTTGCCCCAGCTCGACCGCATCCGCTGGATTCTGTTTCCTCAGGTACGCATTCCACAGCAGGCTGACCTGTTTGCCGATGAAAGCGCTGAAGCCGCCGCAGAAAACGCTGCCGCAGCCCGCCTGCCCGACATCATGCGCGTCATGGACCTGCAGCAGGAACAGCTGGCACGCAGCCTGGGAGATGGCCACCGCGTCATCCACGGCGTAGCAGGCTCGGGCAAGACCATGATTCTGGGCTACCGCGCCGAGCATCTGGCCCAGACGCAAGGCCCCGGCAGCAAGCCCATCCTCGTGCTCTGCTACAACGAGCCGCTGGCCGTCAAACTGGCCGCACACATGCAGGCCAAGGGGCTGGAAGCCCACGTGCATGTGCGCCACTTTCACAAATGGGTGCGTGAGCAGCTCGTCACCTACCACCAGCTGCCCGGCTATGCGGAAGGCTGGCAAGTCGGCCCCAAGATGGAGGAATACGTGCGCTGCCTCATGGCCGCCGTGGACCGCAGGCACGTCCCCGCCGGGCAATACCACGCCATCCTGATTGACGAAGGCCACGACTTTGCGCCCGAGTGGCTCAAGCTCGTCACCCAGATGGTCGATCCGCACACCAACAGCCTGCTGCTGCTCTACGACGACGCGCAAAGCATTTACCGCCGTGGCAAGCACCTGCGCTTCAGCCTCAAGAGCGTGGGCATTCAGGCGTAGGGGCGCACCACCATCCTCAAAATCAACTACCGCAACACCCGGCAAATCCTGCAGCTGGCACACCAGGTGGCGGGCGATCTGCTGCAGCCGCAGGACGCCAGCGAAGACGGCATTCCCCTGCTCGCCCCCATGAGCTGCGGCCGCGAAGGGCCGCAGCCCATCGTGATCGACCTCCCCACCCTGCCCGAACGCGCCGCCAGGATTGCCGACCTCCTGGCCGACCAGCATGCCCAGGGCCACGCCTGGAACGAAATGGCCGTGCTCTGCCGCGACTGGACCGCCATGGACCTCTGCAGCCACGCCCTGCGCCGCAAGGGCCTGCCACACCGGGTGCGCCGTAAAGCGGGTGATTACCGGCCGCAGGAAAACACCATCCATGTCATGACCATGCATGCCAGCAAGGGGCTGGAATGGCCGGTGGTAGCGGTTTTAAGTGCAGATACCGAAGGATTAAGCCCCGAAGATTTGGAAATGGAAGCCAAATTGGCTTATGTGGCGGCGACGAGAGCCCGTGCCAAGGGGTTGCCATGCTGATCAGTCTTCATAAGAACGCCACGACGACACCTGCCACCCGCCTGGCATTGCAGCAAGCCACTGGTACAGATCGAGAGTTAGGGAACCTCTGCATAAGTCCCCAACGCATGTGCTTGCACATGCGTGCCGGGTGCGGCAGCATCCCGGCCTATGCAGCAATTTGATCTTGGCCTGAACCTTTCCACCAAAAAAAACACGTAAACGCGAATTCCTGGAGCAGATGCAGCAAGTCGTTCCATGGC
>ERZ1034984.838-NODE-838-length-32592-cov-8.483849_pt1 | contig 32592 bp, 30 predicted proteins | sample MGYA00520589_ERZ1034984 | MGnify/ENA primary metagenome ERZ1034984 (study PRJEB33766, sample SAMN09781790) | gut metagenome | biome: gut microbiome | host: Homo sapiens | place: Madagascar | study: EMG produced TPA metagenomics assembly of the PRJNA485056 data set... | reverse complement strand
CTGTTCTTCCATGAACGCAAAATCACTTAATGCCGGTACAACTGCCAATCCTCCACCACAATTACCGAATATTGCCGAAATCTGCGGAACTACGCCACTTGCCTGCACTTGTTTCGCATAAATCTCACCAAATCCATTTAATGCATCTACGGATTCCTGTAATCGCATACCTGCACAATCAATCAATCCAATAACCGGTGCACCCATTTTCATCGCCATATCATAGATAGCTGCGACTTTTTTACTGTGCATTTCTCCAATTGTTCCATGTAATACGGATGCATCCTGACTATAAACGTACACCAAATTTCCATCAATCAGACCATAACCAGTAATTACTCCATCTGAAGGGGTTTGGGACTGTTGTAAATTAAAATCTGTGTTTCTTGCAGTCACCAGAGCACCGATTTCCATAAAGCTTTTCTCGTCAAGAAGACTGATAATCCTCTGTCTTGCTGAGTTTGTAGTATTGCTCATTCCTTAGACCTCCATGTGTATTTTTAATTTTTCTTACTTTTTATCCAATATAATTGTATATCTTTAGCACATATTTTTCAATAGACATTTTCTTATTTTTGTTTATTTTTTCGCCATTTTCCAGTATATTCCACTATTCATTTATACATAATTTTTTCACCATCCAGAATCTTTCCAGTAAATAATGTATGTACCATATTCCATCTACTTTTTTTACTGTTTTCTTTGCTCTTATGGCAAACTTTCCTATTTCTTTTTCGTCCAAATAATAGGTTACTGAACCAATCTTTTCTCCTGCTTGAACAGGTGCTTTTAATTTTTTGGGAATATCATATACGGTATGTATTTGCTCATCGCTTCGTTTTAACACACGCAATGTATTTTCCTCTAATTCTATTGGAACGGTTACTTGCTGATAAAGCTCATCATTTTGGGGAACCGCCTTTTGAACAACTAGTTCTGCAAACTTCTTATCACGTTCAAATACATCTTCATAATGATAGTTTTCTAATGCATAATTCATTAATTGTTTGGTATCAGACCATTTATAGGTTTTATTGTTCGGCCATCCGCAAGCCAACAAACTTACGATAAATGTTCGGTCGTCTCGTCGCAATGCACCTACATAACAATACCCTGCATTTCCTGTAAACCCGGTTTTTCCAGACAATGCCCCCTCCATCATTTGCAAAAATGCATTATGATTACTGCAACTATAATTTTTCGTTCCGGCAATATTAGAAAAGCTGTGATTAGGTGTTCTGGTTATCTCCAGGAATTTTTCATCTTTAATACAATAGCTCATAATTCGTGCCAAATCTGCTGCTGTTGTTCCATGGATTCCATTTTCATTCTGAGCATCCAGACCATTCGGTGTAATAAAATAGGAATCTGTACAACCCAACTCTTTCGCCTTTCTATTCATCATATCCGCAAACCCTTCTACACTTCCACCGATATGTTCTGCAATTGCAACTGCCGAATCATTATGCGATTCTAACATAAGGGAAAATAATAAGTCTTTCAAATAAAAAGCGTCTTCCGTAGTCATCCCCAAACGCACCTTGGGCATTGACGCCGCATAACTGCTTACTTTCACTTCATCATCTAAATTTCCATTTTCAATTGCCAGTATACAGGTCAGAATTTTCGTTGTACTGGCATTTGGCATGTGCGTATGCCCATCTTTTTCGTATAGGATTCTTCCACTATCTGCATCCATCAACACTGCACTTTTTGCATAAAGATTTAAGTTCGCCTGCTCTTGAGCACAAGTGGGAACAGATAAAAAATTGCACATTTGTAAGCTTAAGATAACAGATAAAAATATCAGCACATATTTCTTTTTTATCATTTTATCTTCTTTTCTGCTTTTTTCTTTTACTATATGCAAATTTTCTTTTCCATAGAACAAAGAGTCCGGGCAGTGTCGTTTACGACTAATTTCTTCTCCGCGAGATGCGTATCCTTAGTGGAGCGTTTTTATGCAATAGGACGTAATTTCCTATTGCATAAAAAACGTCTCTTACACGCATTGTATAAGAGACATTCCACTATCATGTTTTTAAGAATTTTTAACAAAAGTTGATAATTCATTTGCCCAAGAAACAATATCCTCTAAAGTTGAGATGATTTTATCTGTTTCTGTTGCCTGTGCTGTTGCGACTTCCGTTGCCTGTGTTACTTCATCTGTTACTTTTTTTATCGCTTCAAAGATATCTGTAAGAGATGTATCAATTTCCTTCGCAGAGCTTCCACTAACCTGTGCTAATTTTCCCATTTCATTTGCTACTACCGCGAATCCTCTTCCGGCTTCTCCAGCTCGCGCTGCTTCAATAGAAGCATTTAATGCAAGAATATTAGAACGTGATGCATTTCCCTGAATAGCACTTACTAACTTAGATGCTTTGTCTGCCTGATCTCTTACCATCTCAGATGTTGTATGTATATTACTCAGTTTTTCTGATAAATCAGTAGCACCCTGAGCTATTTCTTCTATGCTTTGTAATGATTCAATCAGATTAGAATCCAAAGAATCGGTCAATGCGCCAACGCGAACTTTTTCTTTCGTAGAAACAATGCTTGTCAGTAATCCAACTACTTGTCCATCCTCGTAAATTGGAATCAGTTTTCCTCTTACCGGTATTCCAAATATTTCTTCCGGTACCTCTTCTTCTGTTGCACTTCCATTTGCCATTGCATTGAGAATAAACTCATGTTTTGGATTAGATGCGCTCAATGGATCTCCTACTTGTACAAAATCAATTTGAAAGCTATCTGCCTTCCATACGCCAAGAACCTCTGTTCTGCTAAATAATGCAAGATGCATATCATTTGTTGCCAACTGACGAAACAATGGCATTGTTTCCTTTAATTCCTCCAAAATTTTGCTTTCATTTCCCATTTATAAGTTCCTCCTTCGTTTATCCGCTATGTAAATATCTTATGTGGCGGCAATATCCTTCTATGATATTTTATACATCAAGTTTTAAATGCATTTCTTCTTCTGCCTGTTGCTTGAATTCCTCTACCTGTTCTGCATTTAACACTGGAAGTTCCTCTAATGACTGTACTCCAAAACTTCGTAAAAATTCTTCTGTTGTTCCGAAGAGTAACGGTCTTCCCGGTGCATCTAATCTACCAAGTTCACATACCAAGTTATATTCTACTAGCTTATTTACTGCATGGTCACAAGAAACACCTCGTATTTTTTCAATTTCCAATTTTGTAATTGGCTGTTTGTAAGCAATAATAGACAATGTCTCCAAGAGAACATCCGTCAGCACATGCCGTTTCGGTTGTTTGGCAATCTTGATTAAATACTCATACATTTCCTTTCTGGTACACATTTGAAATGCATCTTCTATCTCGATAATCTGAATACCACGATTCTCTTTTTCATACTTCTTCATCATGCCATAAATAATATTTTTTGTTTCTTCTTTACTTAGCTCTAATACTTCTGCTATTTTCTCAAGTTCTACTGATTCTCCCATTGAAAAAAGAACTGCTTCTATAATCGCTTCCTGTTGTTCTAATACCATTATTTTACTCCTTATATTCCTAAGCTGCAACCCTTGATTCAATAAAAATATCATCAAAAATATTTTCTTGAGATATGAAAATCTTTCCTGTTTTCATCAACTCTAAAATCGCTAAAAAAGTAACAATTATTTCCATCTTGCTGCTCTGTTCTTCAAGTAATCCGCGAAAGCTGAAATTTTTATGTTCCATAGCATACTCTTCTAAATATACCATGCGCTCCTCTAAAGACACTTCTTCCTTCTCTATCTTACCGAATTGAGAGCGAATCGGGTCAATCTTATCTACTTGTTTTTTCATTACAGATTTGAATATGGCGTTCAACTTTGTAAGAGTAATATCAGAAACCAGTTCTTCTATATCTATAGGTTCTTCATACTGTCTGACTTCGTCCGGTATCGTAGGCACTTTAAACAATACTCGTTCTGCATCCATTTGTCGGTCTTTTAGCTCATATGACATGCACTTGTACATCTTGTATTCTAATAACTTCTGTACCAATTCTGCACGAGGGTCTTCTTCCTCTTCTTCTGTCTCTTCTTTTGGCAATAACATTTTTGATTTAATATCAATCAAAGTTGCTGCCATTACCAAAAATTCGCTCATTATATTTAAATCCTGACGCTTCATCTCGCCAATATATTCTAAATACTGATTTGTAATTTCTACAATTGGAATATCATAAATATTTACTTTATTCTTTTCTAACAGATGCAATAGTAAATCCAATGGACCTTCGAACACCTGCAACTTTACTGTTAATTCCATATACACGCTCCCATAATATCTAACATCCTCTATTTTACCTTCTGTTTCAAGAAAATTCAAGAAATTTTTATATGCACTCTCGTGAATTTTGAGGTACAAACCGGATGTCTAATAACTCTGCCCGATTAAATATACGAATGTGAAAGGTATGGATTCCAAGCCCACGACTTACAATCACATTTTTATCTCCAAATTCAAATCTTCCTGCATCGTATTTCGGAAAAAAAGTGAGCTGTGGAGACAATAGGCTTCCTACTCCCGGAATTCGTATCAAGCCACCATGATTATGCCCGCAAAAAGCCACATCCGCTCCCCATGCAGCATACTGCTGCGCATAAGCCGGATTGTGCGCAAGTAAAATACCAAAAGCCTCCCCTGCCGGCTTGGGTAAAAAATCTTTCAGATCATTTTCTGCCATCGGTACAATTCTTCCTTTTTCATAATACTCTATGGGAAGTTCTAATCCGGTAATGCGCACTCCCTCCCAGTCCTTTAACGAAACACTCTCATTATTTAAAACTTTTACGCCTAATTTTTCTACTTCTGACATATATGCTTCAAACGCCTTATGATTTTTTCTTTTTTCTTCACGCAAACGTGTTTCATGATTTCCGAAACTATAATATACCGGTGCAATCTGTACTAAATTCTTTAGAAATTCCAGTGCAATTGGAAATGTATCCGAATATTTTGATACAATTAAATCCCCCGGAATAAGTATGATTTTGGGATGGCGTTTTTCTATTTGTTGCAATAAGCGTTGATTTTGTTCACCATAGGAAAACCCATGAAGGTCTGCAATTACAACTGCATGCTGTTCTTCTTTTATCTTTTCTGATTCTATCACATAATCATTTACTTCAAACTTTGTTAATTCCCATCTTTGCCAGAACATAAAGACTACCACAAGCAAAATTAAAACTATCAGTATTTTTATCATTTTACTACCTTTCTCTCTTATAATTACATACTTGTAAAAAACAAGAATAACAGACAAGCATCCGGCTTAAACTGTATTATAATATTTGGAGGTTATGCCATGCGTTGTATTTTATCGCTATTTTTATCAGCATCCATGCTGTTTACTTCTCTTTCTTTTAACACTGAAACGCCTGCTCAAACTTCTACCGAAGAATTAAATATTTCTGCTCCCTCCGTTGTATTAATGGAATCTTCTACCGGACAAATTATCTATGAAAAAGATTCCCATACCTCTCTTCACCCAGCCAGCATTACCAAAATCATGACTATGATTCTTATCTTCGATGCATTAGAAAAAGGAACCATCACTTTAGATGATACGGTTACAGTATCTGATTACGCTGCAAGTATGGGCGGTTCCCAGGTGTTTTTAGAGCCCGGGGAAACCCAAACAGTCGATACCATGTTAAAATGTATTTCCATCGCAAGTGCTAATGATGCCTGTGTGGCTATGGCTGAATATATTTGTGGTAGTGAACAGGAATTTGTAAACCAAATGAATCAACGCGCCAAAAGTCTTGGTATGAAAGATACTACTTTCGTAAACTGCTGCGGACTTGATACCGATGGTCACATGACTACTGCCTATGATGTAGCATTAATGTCTCGTGAACTGATTACAAAATATCCCCAAATACATAATTACTGTACTGTCTGGATGGATACCATTACCCATGTAACGGCTAAAGGTTCCTCGGAGTTTGGCTTGACTAACACAAACAAACTCATTAAACAGTACGAATACGCCACCGGACTTAAAACCGGTTCCACCTCACAGGCAAAATATTGTCTTTCCGCAACTGCCAAACGGGATGATATGGAACTTATTGCTGTGGTGATGGCAGCTCCTGACTATAAAGTTCGCTTTCAGGATGCCGTATCGCTTCTAAATTATGGATTTGGAAAATGCAATATCTATCATGACGAAAATCAAGACGAATTACCGAACTTACCGGTTACCGGCGGTGTCTCTGACTCTGTGGCAATCGCCTATGAATCCGGATTTTCTTACCTGGATGTATCCGGTGCGGACCTTTCTAAAATTACGAAAGAACTAAAACTTCCTAAGACAATTTCCGCTCCTAAAAAGAAATCCTCCATTGCCGGAAAAGCAGTTTATAAGCTCAATGGAAAAGAAATCGGCTCTGTTAATATTCTCTTTCAAAGTTCTGTAAAAAAAGCTACCTTCCGTGATTACTTTAAATGGACGCTGGATGCTCTTTTTATGTCTTAATTTTAAATTTTTATAATAATGGTGCAAATATTTTTAAAACACCTAACATTGTACGGATAACTGCCGGTCTTTTCCGGCAGAATTCCATGGTAATCTCTTCACACTGTTGCAAGGTATCCAATACATCTTCTTTTACCTGCATGACTGCCTTTGACTGGTACATCCATACTCCACATTCAAAATGCAAGTACAAACTCCGGTAATCCATATTAATGCTTCCAACGGTAGCAATCTCATCATCACAAACAAAGCATTTTGCATGTACAAACCCTGGTTTGTACTGATATATTTTCACGCCACATTTCAACAATTCTTCATAATAAGACTGTCCCATCCAATAGATAATTTTCTTATCCGGTATTCCCGGCATAATAATCCGCACATCCACGCCACTTTTAGCTGAGTTTTCCAAACATTTAATCATTTCATGATCCGGAATTAAATATGGCGTAAAAATATACACATAATCTTTCGCACGGCTAATCATATTCAGATAAATATTTTCACCGGAAGTTTCATGATCCAATGGACTGTCATCATATGGTTGCACATACCCATCATTCTCATTTTTTTCTTTTTGATATACCTTTGGTTTAAAACAAACAATGTCTTTTTCAATTTCTTTTGTAATATAGCTCCACATTTCTAAAAACATTACTGTAAAGCTCCAAACAGCCTCCCCTTTTAAGCGAAGTCCTGTATCTTTCCAATATCCAAATCGTTCAATGGCATTAATGTATTCATCTGCCAGATTGATTCCTCCGGTAAATCCAATTTTGCCATCTACCACTAAAATTTTACGATGATCTCTATTATTCATAATTACAGACATCACCGGATACAACGGATTAAATTTTACGCATTTTATACCAAAGGACTGCATAGTCTCATAATATCTTGCCGGCAGTGTAGTAACACAGCCAAAATCATCATAGATAAAACGCACATCTATCCCAACCGCTGCTTTTTCCTTTAAAATATCTAATATCTGATTAAACATTACGCCTTCTTCCACGATAAAATATTCCATGAAAATAAAGTGTTCTGCGCTTTTTAATGCCTCCAATATGTCAGGGAACATTTCTTCTCCAACACGATAATACTTTGTTTCTGTGTTTCCATATACCGGGAAATTTGCCCAATCACTGATATATTTTGCCTGATTATAAATACTCTTATCCTTTTGGCGTATTTCTTCCATGTATGAACCTCCATCTGGAAGTTCTCTTTCAAGTTCTCGGTTAATTATTTCCATTCTTTTTCTTGTTCTTCTAGTCATTTCAGAACGTCCAAAGATAAAATATATCAACAATCCCACAATAGGAATGGAAAGTATCACAAAACTCCAGGCAATCTTATATGAGGGATTACTTCTTTTATTTACTATGACCAAAACCACAATAACCGCAATTAATTGTACAATCGTATCTACATACGAATATTTCGCCATAACACCATTCAAAAGCGATAATATCCATAATAACTGTATGAGAATTGCCATGGCTACAATCATAGTTCTTCCCATTAAAAGTTTCTTTATTTTCTTCACATAACCATCCTCTCATTTGCATTATCTCTTCTACTTTATCACAATAATCTTCCAATGTCCACCATTCCCCACCCCTGTTTCGACGGCACCATTCCTAAGTCTAAGGCTCTTTCATAAAGTCGAAGTTTTACTTCTGCCGGGGAAAATCGCGGATATTTTGAAAGCAAAATTGCCACACAACCACTGACAATCGGTGCTGCCATAGAGGTCCCGCTTTTTTTAACATATTCCCCTGTTATAGAACAACTGATGATATTTGTTCCCGGAACCACCAATTCCGGCTTTACAACACAATGATCGGTAGGTCCTTGACCGGAATAGTCTGGTTTTAGTCTGGAAACACCAATCTGTTCTTTGGTATCATCACAACATCCTACGGTTATAATTTTTCTTGAAATTCCCGGAACCGTTACACTATTCTCTCCCGGGCCATTATTTCCGGCTGCCGCCACAACTACAATTCCATTATCCCAGGCATAATCTACTGCCTGAAGCAATCTTCTTCGTTCTGAACTTTCTGCTTCTAATACCATTCCAATGGAAATATTCACTATTCGGATTTTATATTTTACTTTTTCAGCAACCAGCCATCGAATGGATTCTACTACATTTTCGGTGTTTCCGTTTCCCTTCTGATCCAATATTTTTACAACTATAAAATGTGCTTTTGATGCAATTCCCATATATTTTCCACCGGAAATACTACCGTTTCCACCAATGATACCGGCAATATGGGTTCCATGTCCATTGTCATCATAAGGCTTTGTTCTTCCATTTATATAATCACGAAAACATACCACCCTTTTTTCAAAGTCCTGATGTAAAAAAATCCCCGTATCCAAAACTGCAACACCCACACCCTCACCATAATAACCGCGACGATATGCCTGATTCGCACTGATAATCCTTCTTACTCTGTCCATTGTTATTTTCCTTTTTCTATTACTATATGCAAAAAAGTTTACCGGGGCTATGTAAAATACATAAAAAGAGGTCTGTTTTCTATCTGAAAACAAACCTCTTATCTTTTTCCTTTTATGCTTCTGCCGGAACGTCTTTAATAGAGAAACTGATTCTTCCCATCTTATCTTTTCCGAGACAAACTACTTTTACCATGTCTCCTAATGTCAAAACATCTTCTACATGATTGATACGTTCTTTTGAAATCTTAGAAATGTGAACCATTCCTTCTTTTCCTGGAGCAAACTCAAGGAATGCACCAAATTCTTTGATACTGATGACTTTTCCTACAAAAATCTGTCCTTCTTCAAAGTCTGTAGTAATAATCTGTATCATCTTTACAGCCTTGTCCATCATTTCTTTATCTGTACCGCAAACAGAAACTGCTCCTTCATCAGAAATGTCAATCTTTACACCTGTCTGTTCGATGATTGCATTGATTGTCTTTCCACGTTGTCCAACTACATCACCAATCTTAGCCGGGTCAATCTGAATCTGAACAATTTTCGGCGCATACTTGCCAACTTCTTTTCTTGGCTCTGCGATTGCCTTAGACATTACATTATCCATAATATAAAGTCTTGCTTCTCTTGTTCTTGCGATTGCTTCTTCTACGATTGGTCTGGTTAATCCGTGAATCTTAATATCCATCTGGATAGCTGTAATACCATCATGTGTACCGGTTACCTTGAAGTCCATATCTCCAAAGAAGTCTTCTAAGCCCTGAATATCGGTAAGTACTACATAATCATCATCTGTTTCTCCTGTCACCAAACCACAGGAAATACCTGCTACCATCTTTTTAATCGGTACTCCTGCTGCCATCAATGCCATACAGGAAGCACAGGTAGATGCCATAGAAGTAGAACCATTGGATTCAAATGTTTCGGACACTGCACGAATTGCATATGGGAACTCTTCTTCTGTAGGAAGAACCGGTACCAATGCTCTTTCTGCTAATGCACCATGACCGATTTCACGACGTCCAGGACCTCTGCTTGGCTTTGTTTCTCCAACAGAATATGCTGGGAAATTATAGTGATGCATATAACGTTTGTTTACTTCATTTTCATCTAATCCATCAATTCTTTGTACTTCAGATAACGGTGCTAATGTTACAACATCACAAATCTGAGTTTGTCCACGAGTAAACATAGCTGAACCATGAACTCTTGGAATCAAATCTACTTCTGCTGCCAATGGACGAATCTGATTGATAGCTCGTCCATCCGGACGCTTATGATCCTTCAAAATCATCTTACGAACAGTCTTCTTCTGATACTGATAGATTGCTTCTCCTAATACTGCAAGCCATTCTTCATTATCAGCAAATGCTTCTTCTAACTGCTCTGTAATCTTTCTGATATTTTCTTCACGTTCCTGTTTTACATCTGTGAAAACAGCTTCCTCCATTGCCTCTGGAGGTACAATTTCTTTAATTGCCGCAAATAATTCTTCTGGTACTGCACAACTGGTATATTCATGCTTTTGTTTTCCAACTTCAGCTACGATTTCATTGATAAATGCAATAATCTTCTGATTGATGTCATGCGCCATATAAATAGCTTCAATCATTTTTGCTTCCGGAATCTCATTTGCGCCTGCTTCAATCATAATTACCTTTTCACCGGTAGAAGCTACAGTTAAGTTCAAATCTCCGTTCTTCCACTGTTCCTGACTTGGGTTGACGATAAATTCTCCGTCAATCATTCCCACCTGTGTCATTGCACATGGACCGGCAAATGGAATATCAGAAATGCTTGTTGCAATAGCAGAACCTAACATTGCTACGATTTCCGGACGACATTCCGGGTCTACACTCATAACTAAGTTATTCAAAGTTACATCATTTCTATAATCTTTCGGGAATAATGGTCTCATAGGACGGTCAATAACACGAGAAGTTAAGATTGCATTTTCAGATGCTTTTCCTTCTCTCTTATTAAATCCTCCCGGAATCTTTCCTACTGCATATAATTTTTCTTCATATTCTACACTTAATGGGAAAAAGTCAATTCCTTCTCTTGGCTTTTCTGATGCAGTTGCAGTACTAAGTACTACAGTATCGCCATAATGCATCAAAGCAGCTCCGTTTGCCTGTGCAGCTACTCTTCCAATATCTACGCGAAGAGTTTTTCCTGCAAGTTCCATTGTAAACTGTTTAAACATTCTTCTATCTCCTTCATATATATTCTGGAAGACATTGTCCTCCGTTATGGCAGAAGAGACCGAAACTACTGAGTTACACACAAGTATTTATGTACATCTCAGTGGTCTCGGAAGTGCCTCCCGCCAATTTTTCTCCTCTATACGAGTAACGAAAAACTTCAGTGCTTGCATGAAGACTTGACAAGTACTGCGATAGCTTCTAACACTCGCAAAGTGTGTTTTTCATAGTTATGAAAATAGAGCGGAACTCCGCTCTATTTTCTATAACCGCCAGAAAATTACTTTCTGATACCTAAACGGTCAATTAATGTACGATATCTTTCGATATCAACCTTCTTCAGGTATGCAAGTAAACCACGTCTCTGACCTACCATTTTCAAAAGTCCTCTTCTGGAATGATGATCCTTTGGATTCTCTTTTAAGTGATCTGTTAACTCCTGAATTCTTGCTGTTAAAATAGCAACCTGTACTTCTGGTGAACCTGTATCTCCAGGTGTTCTTCCGTACTCAGCGATGATTGCCTGTTTCTTTTCCTTTGCTATCATAATGATAACCTCCTCTAATTCTTAAAATCGCCCTGTTACTGTGCATATTAAGTAATGGTTGGAGTGTCCGATTACTGAATATGGGCTTATTCACACCAATGCATTATAACATAGTTATTCTATGTTTGTAAAGCACTTTTAATCATTTAATAAACGAACAACACAAATCGGTGTACGATAAAAAGCATTTGAAATTTTAATTCCAGTTTTTGCTGAACTTGCATGTACAACTTGTCCACCGCCGATATACATTGCAACATGGCTGATACTCTTACCACTTCCATAGAAGAACAAATCTCCCGGTTTTGCCTGTGAAGCATCAATTCTTGTACCACAGTTCGCCTGTGCTTTAGATGAATGAGGTAAATAAATACCGTATTTTTCATAAATTCTCATGGTAAATCCGGAACAATCCACTCCGTTTGTAAGGCTTGTGCCACCCCAAACATAACGGTTACCTACGAACTGGCATGCATATTGTATCATATCTACACGAACATCCGATACACCCTGTCCATACTGAAGTTCTGTTAATGTCATCGCCTTTGGCAACTCTTCTGCTAAAGTTACAAATTCTTTTGCAACATAACATTCATCACCATCTACATCTACTTTTATCCAATCACCTAAGTCTTCTAATACTTGTAATTCTTCGCCTTCAGCTATGGTTGTCCAGATACTGCATTCTGTATTGGGTTCGGTTCTTGCATTTAAAGTCATTGTATTGGAAGTCGCCATCGTAGACTTCACTTCTTCTGCCTTTTGTGCTGCCACATCTCCGGTAAATAAAAACTCACTTTTTACATATCCGGTAACATCACCTGACTGTATCTTGGTCCATTCTCCTTCAGTACCTAATATTTCACATCCGGCATCCTTTGGTAACTTTCCTACCAAATCATAATCTTCCCCGGCACCTTCACGAATATTCAAATGATTGTCAACATTTGCAATTCCAAGATTTGTATATCCACATATCGTAGCTGCTGTGGCATCCGGATTTGCAGCTGTTGTATTCTGTGCTTCTACCGCAGACATTCCCACACCTGCACCACTGGCAAGGCTCTCACCTAATACAGCGGTAATTCCTGCATTTACTCCATTTGCCGCTTCTGTATAAGCAGGAACTATACTACAAATTGTAACGCCTGTCATACAGGCTGCAATTATTTTTTTCACTTCATATCTCATATTTAACCTCCGTGCTGACTCTCCCGCTGGTTACTACTCAAATTTTTCGCTAATTGTGTAAACAAAAAACAGTAGAATATTTATGATACTCTACTGTTTTTCTTTGCTATTATATCAACAAAAAATTACATTGTCAAGTTTTTCGTAACATTTATGTAATATTTATATGGTTGCTTCTTCTGGATCTTTCTCCAAAACAGAAAATGCAATATTGGTAGAATGATCTCCGATACGTTCCAATCCTGTCACCAGGTCTGTGAATATAATTCCTGCCATTGGAGAACATTTTCCCTTTGCCATACGTTTTACATGATTCTGCTGAAGCTCACGTTCCATACGGTCAATGCTGTTTTCTAATTCCATGATTTCATTTTGCATGTCCGCATTCTGTGTAATAAACATTTCCATGGATTCTTTGAAAATGCGCATCGCTCTTTCATGCATTTCTAAAATTTCTTTTGTTCCCTTCTTAGTAAAGGAAATTCCATCTTCGATACATTTGATTGCCGCATCTGCAATGTTTTCCGCATGATCGCCAATTCTTTCGATATCACTTACTACATGGAACAACCCACCGATTCTTTCTGCATCGGTAACAGGAAGCTGCAACTGATTGATTTTTACCAGATAATTTGTGATTTCATGACTCAAAAAGTCAATCTGCTTTTCGGTTTCATATACCTGTTGAATCTTTTCCTGTGAACCATCAAAAAAGCCTTCCATAGAAAGTTCCAAATTGTCATATGCCATCTTTGCCATACGTTCAATTTCCTGTGTTGTTTCTACTACAGCAGTAGATGGAGAGAAAATATTTTGTTTTCCAATATACATGAGTTGATAATCCTGATTTTCTTTATCTTCTCCCGGAATAATCAGTTTTGTCAATGCCACAAACTGCGACGATAACGGTAAGAACAAAATTGTCTGGAAGGTTTTAAACAATGTATCGGCATTTGCCACACATCTTCCTACGTCAGAACCTGATATTTTTAAAATAAACGGTTCGAAATACTGCATGCCTAACGCTAACAGCAATCCGATAATCACCATTCCGAACACGTTAAACATTACATGGATTAATGCTGCTCGTTTTGCCTCTTTTCTTGTATCTAAGCTTGCTAAAACCGCCGGTGTACAGGAACCGATATTACATCCCAAAATCACATAAAAACAAACCGAAAGGTCTATCAAGCCCTGCCCTGCCATTAATAACAAAATACTAACGGTAACGGAGGAACTTTGTACAATAACTGTAATTACAGTTCCCATTAAAATTCCAAGCAATGGATTATCAAGACTTCCTAATACATGAAGTACAGATTGATAATTTCTTAAATCTGCCATGGCATCCTTCATCATACTGATTCCCATAAACAGCGCACCAAATCCCAGAATTACCTCACCGATTTTCTTTACCATAGGCTTCTTTCCAAACATCATGAAAACGGCACCTACAAACAAAATAAACGGCGCTACTCCGGTTAAATTAAATGCAACTAACTGAGAAGTGATTGTTGTACCAATATTCGCACCAAATATAATTCCTACAGATTGTGCTAACGACATGATTCCGGCGTTAACGAAACTAACTACCATTACTGTAGTCGCACCTGACGACTGAATAATAGCCGTAAATAATGCTCCAAAAATAACTGCAACGATTTTGTTTTTGGTCATCACCTCTAAAATACTACGAAGTTTTGCTCCTGCTGCCTTCTGTAATCCCTGACTCATAAAAGTCATTCCAAATAAAAATAGTCCAAGACCACCTAACAATGTTAAAATAAGCTCCATATTTTTCACCCTTGATTTTCTCTGAAATATTGTTTTCCTAATGCAACATCATGTGACATCTGCTTTTTTAAATCCTCTAACGATTCAAACTTTTTTTCCGCCCTTATTTTTGTGATAAAGCTTACCTTTACTTCTTTTCCATAGATATCTTCATCAAAATCAAATATATGAGTTTCTACACCTACCGGATTTTTCCCTTCTACTGTGGGTTTGCACCCTATATTGGTTATTCCCGGATGTATTTTTCCATCCCATTCTGTTACAGAAAAATATACCCCAAAAGGCGGTAACAGTTTTTCATCTGGTGGAATCAGATTAATTGTGGGAATTCCAAGCACTGCTTTTCCCATTTTTTTGCCGTGAAGAATTGTTCCTTCTACGAAGTAACGATATCCCAACAATTCATTTGCCTTTTCAATATTGCCTGCTACTATCTGTTCTCTTACAAATGTGCTGCTAATATCTCTTCCATCTTCTTGCATCTTATCTACTACTTCTACTTCGTATCCGTATTTAGAAGCATATTGCCGAAGCATATGATAGTCTCCTCGGCGATTATGACCGAAATGAAAATCTTTTCCTACTACCATACACTTTACATTGAGCTGGTTAACCATATACTCAATGAACAATTCCGGTTCCATGCACATAATCTCTTTTGTAAATGGACATTCTATAAGATAATCAACGCCAATCTTTTCAAAAAGCTGACTTTTTTCTTCGTTTGTAGTAAGTACCTTTGCTGCTACATGATCCACACTTTTTCTTGGAGGAATATCAAACGTGAAAACGACTGCTTTTAATCCCTCCTGCTTCTTTTGAAACATATAATCCATTAACAATTCATGTCCTCGATGAAGTCCATCAAATTTTCCCAGAGACAAAACCGTTGGTTCCTCTATTTTAAATGCTGTTGTTCCTTTTATGTATTCCATGATTGTGTCCTATTCCCTAAAAATCTTAATCGGTCTGATATCCTTATACTTATCGTTATATTGATAAACACCTATAAATTGATGCTTAGAATCATAAATTCGAAGTTTTTGTTGTTTTAAATCTTCCTTCCATCCCACCAGCCATTCTGCTTGCATAGCATTTCCATTATACAACATTTTGGTAAATTCTTCTCTGACACTAAGTTTTGGATATCCCTCAAAGACTTCTTCTACTTTAAGAATTACATCTCCTAAGCTTTCTGTGCTAAGTTCCTGTCCTTTTTCTTCTCGGACTTGTACTGCAATCTGCTCTATCTGTGTTAAACGCAATGCATTTTCCAGTGTAAACTGAGATACTTTCGTACGAAGTAAGGATTCCATACATCCTTCGCACCCCAATTTTTCACCAATATCCTGACAAAGTGTACGGATATAGGTGCCCTTGGAACAGTGCACAGTTAGTTTTACTCGTGGAAGCTCAATTTCTTCTATATCTATAGAAAAAATCTGCACTTCTCGAGGCTTTCTCTCTACCTCAATACCTGCCCTTGCCAAATCACAAAGCTTTTTCCCATTCACTTTCAATGCTGAATACATTGGCGGAATCTGGGCATAAGTACCTACAAATCCCGCTATTACTTCTTTTACTTGTTCTTCGGTGCAGGTAACTTCTCTTTTTTCCAGTACTGTGCCGGTGATATCCTGTGTATCTGTTTTTTCTCCTAGCAACAATACCGTCTCATATACTTTATCTTTTTCTGTCAGCATATCACATACTTTTGTTGCTTTTCCTAAGCATACAGGAAGAACCCCTTCTGCCTCTGGATCCAGCGTTCCGGTATGTCCTATTTTCTTTTGTTTGAGAATTCCACGAAGTTTTGCTACCACATCATGGGAGGTAAATCCTCTTTCCTTGTACACATTAATTATGCCATTAATCATAACGATATTACAATTGCTCCTTTATATCTTCACACAATACACTGATGATTCGCTCCGGTGTCTCACTCATTGTAGCACCTGCTGCTCTAACATGTCCACCACCTTGATGTTTCATCGCAATTGCCGCCACATCAACATTACCATTGGAACGCATACTTACTTTCCAGGTTCCGTCTTCATTTTCATATAAAAATATTGCCACTTCCACATCTTTTGTGATTCGTAACTGACTTACAATTCCCTCTAAATGTTTCGGTAAGACATGGTAATGTTCCATTTCTTTTTGAGAAATGGTCGTTGCAATACATGCTCCTTCTAAATACAGCATACTATTTAGTAATGCCTGACCTAATATCTTATTCTGTTCAAAGGTCTTTGTATAAAAAGTTTCATCTACAATCTTGGAAAAATCAATTCCTTTTTCCATCAATTTTCCTGCAATATTCATGGTTTTTGCCGATGTACAAGAATACTGAAATACACCTGTATCATGTACCATACCTACATAGATACATTCTGCAATCTCTTTTGTGATTTTTTCTTCCTCTAATAATTCAAAAACCAGTTCGGATGCCGAACTTGCTTCCGGAAAAATATAGTTTTCATCTGCAAAACTTGCATTACTTACATGATGGTCAATACATACTGTTTTTTTTGCAGTTTCAAAGTATTTCACTGCGTTTCCAAGTCTTCCTGTATCGCCACAATCCTGTACAATACACAAATCATACACTTGGTTTGAATCACAGTTATTTTTTATTTTCTCTGCATTTTTCAAAAACTTAAAAATATTAGGGATTGGCTCCAAATACAAATCTACTTCAATATTCGGATACCATGTTTTGATATAATTATAGGTTGCTAAACAGGAACCTACACAGTCCCCATCCGGACGTACATGTCCGGCAATGGCAACTGTTTCTACCTGTTCCAGCTGTGAAGCCAGATTCTCCATAATTTACTGCTCCTTATTTACATCATCAATCAGCTTTGACATATTTACACCATATTCAATAGACTGATCCAGTACAAACCGAATCTCCGGTGTATTTCTCAGATTGATATTCTTTGCTAATTTACTCCGAATATATCCTTCTGCACTCTTTAAACCTGCCAAAGTATCTTTTTGAGATTCTTCATCTCCCAATACACTGATATATGCTTTGCAGCTCTTTAAGTCCGGAGCAACTTCTACTGCTACCACGGAAGTTAACGGATTGATTCGTGGGTCTTTTATTTCCCCACGAATGATATTACTTAATTCTCTTAAAACTTCTCCGTTTACTCGTGTATTTTTAATACTGTTTTTTCTCATATTCTTTCCTCAAGTCCTATCGTGGAACCTCTACCATAGTATATGCTTCTACTATATCCTGTTCCTGAATATCATTAAATCCTTCAAAGACAAGACCACATTCATAGCCTGCTTTTACTTCTTTTACATCATCCTTAAATCTCTTCAAAGATGCCAAATCTCCTTCAAAAATCTGTTCACCTTCACGAGAAATACGCACTTTGCAACCTCTCTGGAATACACCGTCCAATACATAGGAACCAGCAATATTTCCAACTCCGGAAGCTTTGAATATCTGGCGCACTTCTGCATGACCCAAAACTTTTTCTTCGAATATTGGGTCTAACATGCCCTTCATAGCTGCCTGAACATCTTCAATAGCGTTATAAATAACCTTATACAGTCTAACATCTACGCCTTCACGCTCTGCGGTTGCTTTTGCTGTTGCATCCGGACGTACATTGAATCCAATAATAATTGCATTGGATGCAGATGCAAGGCTTACATCAGATTCATTGATAGCACCAACACCACCATGAATTACCTTTACAACTACTTCTTCATTAGAAAGTTTTACAAGACTTTGTTTTACGGCTTCTACGGAACCCTGAACATCTGCCTTTACAATGATTGGAAGTTCTTTTACATTACCAGACTGAATCTGAGTGAACAAATCATCCAGTGACATTCTGGATTTTGTTTCTTCCAACATTTTTTCTCTTCCTTCAGAAATAAAGGTATCTGCAAAACTCTTAGCTTCTTTTTCAGAATCTGTACATACAAAGATTTCCCCAGCATTTGGAACATTATTCAATCCTAATATTTCCACCGGTGTAGAAGGTCCTGCTTCTTTTACTCTTCTTCCCTTGTCATCAATCATAGCTCTGACTTTACCATAGCAGCTTCCGCATGCAATCGGCTGTCCTACTTTCAAAGTACCTTTCTGTACTAAAACAGTTGCAACAGAACCTCTTCCCTTATCAAGCTGTGCCTCGATTACAACACCTCTTGCATTTCTCTTTGGATTTGCTTTTAATTCACAGATTTCTGCTGTTAAAAGTATCATTTCTAACAACTGCTCGATACCTTCGTGTGTACGCGCAGAAACCGGTACGAAAATAGTACTTCCACCCCAGTCTTCCGGAATCAATTCATATTCTGCTAATTCCTGTTTTACACGCTCGATATTCGCACTTGGTTTATCCATTTTATTTACAGCTACAATAATTTCTACTCCTGCTGCTTTTGCATGGCTAATTGCTTCTACCGTCTGTGGCATTACACCATCATCTGCTGCTACTACAAGGATTGCAATATCTGTAGAATTAGCACCACGCATACGCATTGCAGTAAATGCTTCATGTCCCGGTGTATCTAAGAATGTAATCTTTTCTCCGTTACACTCAACCATATATGCACCAATATGCTGTGTAATTCCACCTGCTTCACGGTCAATTACATGTGTATCACGAATTGCATCCAACAGGGATGTTTTACCATGGTCTACATGACCCATAACACATACAACCGGTGGACGTTTTACCATATTTGCTTCGTCCTCGTCATCCTCTTTCAAAAGTTCTGCAATAACATCAACTTTTTCTTCCATTTCACAAATACAGTTGAATTCTAATGCAATTTCTTCTGCTTCTTCAAATGTAATCTCACTGTTTACAGTTACCATATTTCCCTGTAAGAATAATTTCTTGATAATTACAGAAGCCTGAACTTTCATGCGATCTGCTAATTCTTTAATAGTCATCTTTTCTGGAAGTGTAATTGTTTTAATGGTATCTTCTTCCTTCTGCTGTGGTTGTGGAGCAGGTTGCTGTTTTTTCTTTTTAGTGCTCTTCTCTAAATTATCAAAACGCTCCTGCTTCTTTCCCATAATATCCTTTTCATGACGCTGGTTATTATTCTTACGGTTTTCGCGTTCGCGACTTTCTTTTCCTCTTTCCTCTACTGCCGGAACAGGAGAATTCTGATTCAACTTACTAATTTCCTGTTCAAAGCGGTTCTTGGAATTATTGGAACGGTTCTGACCATTTCGGTTATTATTTCTATCGCCTTGTGGACGTTGACGGTTTCCGTCCTGTCTTTGTCTCTGGTCGTTCTGCGGACGCTGCTGACGATTTCCGTCCTGTCTTTGTCTCTGGTCGTTCTGTGGACGTTGCTGACGATTTCCGTCCTGTCTCTGGTCATTCTGCGGACGCTGCTGACGGTTTCCGTCCTGTCTTTGTCTCTGGTCGTTCTGTGGACGTTGCTGACGGTTTCCGTCCTGTCTTTGTCTCTGGTCGTTCTGTGGACGCTGCTGACGGTTTTCATCACCATTTTGTCCCTGTGGACGCTGTTGACGATTTCCATCACCGTTCTGTCCCTGTGGGCGTTGCTGACGGTTTCCATCCTGCTTTTGTCTTTGGTCATTCTGTGAATGTTGCTGACGATTTCCATCCTGTCTTCCACCCTGCTGTGAACGTTTTGGTGCAGTTTTGCTATTTTGTGGATTGAAAACGGCTGTGATACTGGACTTCTTCTTTGGGCGTTCTGCTGCCTTTTTGTCCTTGTTTTCCTCTTTATTTGTTTCCTTCGTTTCCTTTGTTTCTGCTGTTTTCTCTGTCTTACCGGAAAACTTCTCTTTTACCATAGAAATCACATCATCCTCAATGGAACTATTTGCTACTTTTCCGGTAATATTCTTCTCTTCAAGAAATTTTATAATATCTTTTGACTGTATATCTAATTCTTTTGCAAGTTCATGTACTCTGACTTTTGCCATACTCTTGTTACCTCCGCTATTTAGTTTTTTCCAATAATTTTAATTTTTTCTCCAGACTCTTGGCAAATCCTTCATCTAATACTGCCACCGAAGCTCTGAATTGTTTACCTATTGCATGCCCTAACGCTTCTTTCTGAGCATATATATACATTGGAACCTGATAAAAAGAACACATATTGCGAAACATTTTTCTCGTATTGTCTGATGCCTCTTCTGAAACCAATACCAGAAATGCTGTGCCGCTTTTTACCGCCTTTTCTGTTGAAAACTCGCCGCTTGTCACTTTTCCTGCTTTTGCTGCTAATCCAAGCATTGACAATATTCTATCTTGCTGCAATGTTTTCCATCTCCTTTGTCAGATTCTCGATTACTTCCTGTGGTATGGCAGTTTTTAAGGAACGTTCCAGTCCTTTACTTTTAATTGCCTTTTTCAGACATTCTCCATTAGGACATATATATGCACCTCTGCCATTTTTCTTTCCAGTTGTATCTAAAAGGATTTCTTCTTCTGATGTTTTTATCACACGAAGCATTTCCTTTTTGTTTTTCATTTCACCACAGCCTACACATTGACGCATGGGAATTTTTTTATTCATTCTCCTGCTCCTCTTCATAACTTGAAGCTTCTAAATCTTCTTCAAAATCATCCTCATAGTCATTTTCATAATCCATGAAGTCACCTGCTTCTCTTGCCTGTGTTTCACTCTTAATATCAATCTTGAATCCGGTTAATCTTGCTGCAAGTCTTGCATTCTGTCCTTCTTTACCAATTGCAAGTGATAACTGATAATCCGGTACGACTACTTTTGCTGTCTTTTCTTCTGCATCTGCAATAACAGAAATAACTTTTGCAGGACTTAATGCATTTTCAATAAGCATTGCTGCATTGTCACTCCAGTTAATAATGTCAATTTTTTCTCCACGAAGCTCATTTACAATGGCATTTACTCTGGCACCATTTAGTCCAACACATGCACCTACCGGATCTACATTTGGATCATTGCTCCATACTGCAATCTTAGTTCTGCTTCCTGCTTCTCTTGCAATACTCTTAATTTCTACGATACCGTCTTTTACTTCTGTTACTTCAGATTCAAATAAACGCTTTACTAATTCCGGATGTGTTCTGGAAACTAAAATCTTTGGTCCTTTGGAAGTTGATTTTACTTCTAAGATATATACCTTGATTCTTTCTGTTGGCTGGAACACTTCTCCCTTAACCTGTTCGTTTTCGCTTAAAATCGCATCTGCTTTCCCAAGGTTAATGCTGATATTCTTACCTACATAACGCTGTACCACACCGGTAACAACATCTTTTTCTTTTCCATAATATTGGTTAAATAATACTTTTCTTTCTTCTTCACGAATTTTCTGTAAAATTACGTTCTTTGCATTCATAGTAGCAATACGTCCAAATTCTTTAGACTTTACTTCTACATTTACAATATCACCCAGCTCATACTTAGAATCTATCATTTTTGCATTTCCTAAGCTGATTTCCAATGCATCATCCTGTACTTCTTCTACTACAGTTTTTTCTGCATACACATGGAATTCGCAAGTTTCCGGGTTGATATTTACCTTAATATTGTCTGATTTTCCAAAATGGTTCTTACATGCTGTAATCAAAGAATTTTCAATTGCTTCTAATAAAGTATCTTTACTGATGTCTTTTTCCTTTTCCAGTATGTTTAACGCTTCTAATAACTCATTGTTCATTTTTTTATCCTCCTGAATGTTTTCTTGTTATCGACGCATTTATGACGTATTCTAAAAATCAAAAGCTAAACGAATTAGCGCTATGTCTGACTTATTAAATATCATTTCTTCTTCATCTTCTGTTTGAATGGTAACAGTATTTTCATCATATGCTGTTAAAATACCATAAAATTCTTTTTGTTTGTTAATTGCACGGTAAGTTCTAATCTCTAATTCTTTTCCCATGCTTCTTACATAATCCTTTTCTTTTTTTAATGGTCTTCCTAACCCCGGAGAGCTCACTTCAAAAATATAGGATTCTTCAATAAAATCTGCTTCATCTAGTAAATCACTCATTTTCCTGCTTACTACTTCACAGTCATCTACAGTGATTCCACCTTCCTTATCGATGTACGCACGAAGATACCAGTTGCCACCTTCTTTTACATATTCCACATCTACCAATTCAAAATTATTTTCTTCCATGATTGGCAGTAACAATTCTTCCGTACGTTGTTCATACGTCTCTTTTCTTGACATATTCTACACCTCTTTCCATATTCAGTTTTCTTTGCCTCACATAAAATTGAGAGTGGACCAATGCCCACTCTCAAGTCTAAGATTATCTTTGTTATCGTAAACATCATATCACTTAAATCACGGAATTGCAAGGGTTTTACTGAAATTTTACAAATTTAAGCCTTTCTCTTGCTCTCTTTCCTGATTTCCAGATTCCTCCTATTGCAAAAATATTACGATTTTGTTACAATTCTTTTGTAATCAGCTGATACACAAAAAAAGAAATAAGGAGGACGAAACTATGTGTTTTAATTTCAATAGCTGTTCCGAGTTATTTAATGCTATCTGCAAATATTTTAACTTCGGTTGTTAATTTTATTGCCCCGACAAATGTCGGGGCTTTTTTATGCAATAGGCAATTGCGTCCTATTGCATAAAAAGCGCTCCGCTAAAGTGTAAAAATCATGATTTTCCTATTATATTTCAACAAATAAAAAATGCTCAAAGTATGATATACTCAATACTTTCAGCATTTTCTACGGGTTGGGCTATTCTAAATAGCTAGCAGCTCGTAGGGGAATCGAACCCCTGATTCCGCCGTGAGAGGGCGGCGTCTTAACCGCTTGACCAACGAGCCATGTTGAAACTCAACAATAAAGATTATATATGCTGAGTTTCAAAAAGTCAAGTACTATTTTTCAAATTTTTCAAAAAATTGAAACAACTTGGAAATTAAGCTACTTTAGATTTTGCTAATTCTGCTAATGTTGCAAATCCTTCTGCATCATTTACAGCCATTTCAGCTAACATCTTACGGTTTACTTCTACACCAGCTAATTTTAAACCATGCATAAACTGGCTGTAAGAAATTCCGTTGATTCTTGCTGCTGCGTTGATACGAGCAATCCATAACTGTCTGAACTGTCTCTTTCTCTGCTTTCTACCTGCATAAGAACTTGTTAATGCTCTCATAACAGACTGTTTAGCTACTCTATACTGTTTGGAGCGTGCTCCTCTATATCCTTTTGCTAATTTTAATGTTCTATTATGTTTCTTTTTAGCATTTAATCCGCCTTTAATTCTTGCCATGACTTCTATTCCTCCTTAACTTATTCTTACAAATATGGTAAAATCTTCTTCATATTCTTAACATTAGTTGCATCTGTCATTGCTGCTTTTCTTAAGTTTCTCTTAGTCTTAGTAGACTTCTTTGTTAAGATATGTCTCTTATAAGCTTTATTTCTCTTTAACTTTCCTGTACCTGTCACTTTGAAACGTTTTGCTGCTGCTCTGCTTGTTTTAATTTTTGGCATTTTTGTTTCCTCCTTAAATCCTGTTTATTTCTTTTCCGCCAGCACCAAACTGATACTGCGGCCTTCTAATTTAGGTGCCTTTTCCACTACTGCAACATCTGATAAAGCTTCTGCGAACTCATCCAGAATGTGCTTGCTGCTCTGCATATGAGCCATTTCTCTTCCGCGGAAACGCAATGTTATCTTTACTTTATTACCTTTAGCAATAAACTTTCTTGTTGCATTAATTTTTGTATTCAAATCATTGGTCTCAATGTTTGGTGATAAACGGATTTCCTTTACCTCAACAGTTTTTTGCTTTTTCTTGGCTTCTTTTTCTTTTCTAACAAGCTCGTATTTATACTTGCCATAATCGATAATCTTACATACCGGTGGCTTTGCAGTCGGGGCGATTTTTACCAGGTCAAGATCTGCCTCCTGTGCAAGCTTTAATGCCTCTCTTGCTGACATAATACCAAGCTGATCTCCGTTTTCGCCAATCAAACGAACTTCCTTATCTCTGATTTGTTCATTAATCATTAACTCGCTAATGGTTTTGCACCTCCAAAAATTAATATAAATAAAGTGGATAGGCAGACTATCCACTAATATTCAAATACTTCCGTATTTTTATCGAATATAAACCATTAGTCACTCAATTGTGCTAAGGTGAGAGTGGATACTCTACTTTGTTTTCTACTTACAACTCCATTACTTTACCACACCTTTTTACTATCGTCAAGTGTTTTTTTCTATTCTTTATAAAACGATAAAAAACCTCAATTTATCTTAGTGGGAATGATGAATTATAATTGACGTATCAACATCTGTTGACGTACAATTATCTTGTATATTTTAATACAAAACATTGTACAACGCAAGGAGGAACTAGCATGGAATTTCAAAATGTATTAGAACAAAGAAGAAGTATTCGCCAATATACGGCACAACCTGTGGAAGATGAAAAACTCCACCAGATGATTCAGGCAGCAACACTTGCCCCTTCTTGGAAAAACTCACAGGTTACCCGCTATTATGTAGTAAAGGATTCAAAAAAACTTGCTGAAGTTACTGCTGCTTTGGCTGAATTTAATCAAAAAAATGTTGTAAATGCACCAGTCTTAATTATTCCTACAATCGTATTAAATCGTTCCGGTTTTGAAAGAGATGGTTCTCCAACAAATGAACTTGGAAATGGATGGGGATATTATGACTGTGGTTTGCACAACATGGCTTTGTTATTAAAAGCAACCGAACTTGGTCTTTCTACCCTTGTTATGGGAATCCGTGATGCAGAAAAAATAAAAGAGATTCTTGATATTCCAGAAAATGAATCTGTTGTCAGCGTCATCAGCGTAGGATATAGTGATGCTACACCTGATATTCCAAAAAGAAAAACCGTTGAGGAGATTGCACATTTCTTATGATTGACTTACATACACACTCCACGGAGTCTGATGGAACCCTTACTCCTCAGGAGTTAATGCAATTAGCCAGCGATATAGGGCTTTCTGCAATTGCACTCACAGACCACGATACCGTAGGTGGGCTTTCCAAGGCAAAGCCTGTTGCCGAAAGTCTGGGGATTGAACTGGTACCCGGTATTGAACTTTCTACCGATTATAATGGTACGGAAGTGCACATGCTTGGTTTTTATATTGATGATACCAATCCTGCCTTTCTTAAAAAGCTACAGGAATTTATTGACAGCCGCAATCTCCGTAATGAAAAAATGGCATTTTTGCTTCAAAAGGAAGGATTCTCTATTACTTTAGAGGATTTATATCGTGAATATCCTGACAGTGTCATTACCCGTGCTCACTTTGCACGTTATTTAGTAGAACATGGCTATGTTAAAGACCGGGATACTATTTTTCGCAAATATCTTGGTGATAACTGTCGCTGCTATGTTCCACGGGAAAAAATCACTCCATTTGAAGCAATTGACTTAATTCATCTTGGTGGTGGACTGGCATTTTTCGCTCACCCGGTACTCTGTCACATGAATCATGACAGACTACGTTTCTTTGTTCGGGATTTAAAAGAAGCCGGTCTTACCGGAATGGAAGCCGTCTATTCCATGAACTCTCCCGGAGATGAACGGAATATGAAAAAACTTGCTCAGGAGTTTGACTTACTTATCAGTGGTGGTTCTGATTTTCATGGAGAAAATAAACCTTATATCCATCTCGGAACCGGAAAAGGTAACTTAAGAATTTCCGATAGTATATTAGATGCTATCAAAACAGAAAAAGAAAGAGTGTCCCAAAAGTCTTTATAGACTTAAGGGGCACTCCCTTTTTATGTAATAGGAATTGCGTCCTATTACATAAAAAACGCTCCGTATTAATTTAAAATAAACTTTTCTATCACTTCTGCTACTGCGCCATGACGGTAATCATGTTCGGTAATGTAGTCTGCCACTTGTTTTAACTCTTGCATACCATTTTTTACAGCTACTCCGACATTTGCTCTTTGAATCATAGAGATATCATTTCTGGCATCTCCTACCGCCACTGTGTTCTCTATTGGTATATTTAAAAATTCTGCCATGTACTGCACACCCATTCCTTTATTAACATCTTTCGGGCAAAATTCTAAATATTCATCATTGGAAATAAAACAGTTACAATATTTTTCCATGTGTGGATATTTGTTTTGCAATTTTTCTCTAAATTCCTGCAAAACATTCATTCCATCAACACTAATCGCCACTACTTTGTTCGGTTCCTTTTCCAAACAGTAAAAAATATCAGGAACTAACTTATATTCCATTTTAGTCCACTGCAAATAGAATTCAAGTTCTTCGGTATGCTCCTGGGTCAAAATATGATTATTCTGATACGTTTGAACATAAATACTTTCTTTATCTGCTTCGTCAAAAATCTCTCTTACTACTTCTAACGGAAGTGTACGTTCCATTAAAATACGGTCTGCCGCACAATCATAAATAACTGCACCGTTGAATGCCGCCATATAGCATCCCGGCATAGTTAAACCCAAATCTTTTATCACATTTCTCCCAACTACAATGGGCTTTCCTGTCACTGCCACAAAGTAGTGTCCTGCTTCTAGCATTTTTACAATGGCATCGCGGTTCTCCTTAGAAATTGTTTTATCCGGATCAACTAATGTATCATCTACATCAGAAAACAAAATCTTACTGTTCACTTTTTCTACCCCTCTCATTTCCTTTTTCTTTGGTTTTTATATTTTATTCTATCGGTTCCGCCGGTATAAACACTCTTTCCTGATAAATATTTTTCTGCTTTGGAATCGCCTTTTTCGCTTCTTTGCAGAATTGTTCCTGAGAATTTACCAGACGCTTACCTCTTTTATCTATTTTAGCATATTCACCATCACTTTGCAAAACATGAGCTTTGGTATTATCTTCTAACTGAGTATTTAAAATGTGCTTAATTTCTTCCATCAAGCGTTCATTTTCCACCGGGAAAAGTATTTCAACTCTACGGTCTAAGTTACGAGGCATCCAGTCTGCACTTCCCATATAGATTTCTTCCTGTCCATCATTGTGGAAATAGAAAATTCTACTATGTTCCAAGAAATTTCCTACAATGGATTTTACTGAAATATTCTCGCTGATTCCCGGTATTCCAACTCGCAGGCAGCAAATTCCTCGTACCACCAATTCGATTTTTACTCCGGCCGCAGAAGCTTCGTATAATGCTGCAATAATTTCTCTATCACACAAGGAATTCATTTTTGCCTTGATAAATGCCTCTTTTCCTGCCTGTGCATACTTTGTTTCACGCTTTATCAATTTTAAGAACTTCTTTCTCAGCCAGATTGGGGCTAATACCAATTTATTCCAGCTCAGTGGTTCCGAATATCCTGATAACATATTAAATACGGCTGTAGCATCTTCGCCGATTGCTTCCGAGCAGGTAAACATTCCTAAGTCTGTATACAGTTTTGCTGTAGAATCATTATAATTTCCCGTTCCTAAATGTACATATCTGCGAATGCCATCTTCTTCCCGACGTACTACCAACGCAATTTTGCTATGGGTTTTAAGTCCCACTAATCCATAGATTACATGGCATCCTGCCTTTTCCAGCTTCTTTGCCCATACAATATTATTTTCCTCATCAAATCTTGCCTTTAACTCTACCAGTACGGAAACCTGTTTTCCATTTTCTGCTGCCTGAGCCAAAGATGCAATAATCGGTGAGTTACCGCTAACTCGATATAAAGTCTGTTTAATTGCAAGTACATTCGGATCAACCGATGCCTGTCTGATAAAATCTACCACCGGGTCAAATGTCTGGTAAGGATGATGCAGTAAAATATCTCCTTTACGAATTTCTTCGAAAATATCTTCTCCCGGTACAATCTGTGGTACACGCTGTGGTTTATATGGAGGATAACGTAACTCATCGCAATCTTCCAATCCATACATTTTCATTAAAAATGTTAAGTCCAGTGGGCCTCCAATTTTATAGATTGCCTCCTGTTGAATATGCAATTCTTCTTTTAATATATTAAGCAGACGCTTATCAATTCCATCTTCTACTTCCAAGCGAATAACTTCGCCCCATTGACGTTTTCGAAGCTGTTTTTGAATCTCCTGTAATAAATCTTCTGCCTCGTCCTCGTCAATACTTAAGTCTGCATTTCTCATAATACGATACGGATACGCACATAAAACATCATAATTCAAAAACAGTTGATTAATATTTCGCTCAATTATCTGCTCCAGTAAGATAAAACTACGCATTCCTTCTTTTCCCGCCGGAATCTGAATGATTCTGGAAAGCACGGAAGGTACCTGTACGGTAGCAAATTCTACTTCCCCTTTTACATCACCTTTTTTGGAAAGTAATGCCGCTATATTTAATGTCTTATTACGAATAAGCGGAAATGGTCTGGACGCATCTACTGCCATTGGTGTTAATACCGGATACACATTTTCTTCAAAATATCGGTCTACATACTCGCCCTGTTTTTTGGTTAAATTTTCAAACTGGTCGATAATCTCAATCCCATTTGTTTTCATCAATGGAACCAAGGAACGGTTATAGGTGGAATACTGTGTCTCCACTAATGCTCTTGTATCCTTATTAATTGCCTCCAACTGCTCTGTTGCAGTCATTCCGGCGATATCCTTTTTCTTATATCCTGCATGGACCATATCCTTTAGTGATGCTACACGCACCATAAAGAATTCATCTAAATTTGAAGATGTAATACTAACAAACTTCAAACGTTCCAGTAAGGGAATTGACTTATCTCTCGCTTCATTTAACACACGTCCGTTAAATTTCAACCAGCTTAATTCCCGGTTTTCATAATATTCTGGTTTTAAATAGTCTTTTTCCATAATGACACCTCCCTATTGAAAAACTCTCTTTTCTTTTATCGTTGGTTTTACACTGAAAATCTCTTCAAAAGAATCTGCATATGTAGAAAATAGTCCCTTTTCTAACACAATACTTTCCATAGTTTCTACGGTAATCACCAATTCTTTTTCCCGTAATGCAGCTCTTACATTTTTAAATTTCTGTTTATGACTTCGATCCATTGCATTGGAAATTTTTAAAATAGCCGCCAGCTTTGCCACTATCATATAACTTTCCTGATCCATTTTATCCATCATTTGTTCGTAAGGAGGTAATGGATGGGAATTGTATTTTACTGTGCTAGCCACAATTTCTCGTTCCAAATGAGTCATACCTATAATTTCAGAAGCCATAATAATCTGATAGGAACATTCTGACTGGTTGACTAAGCTAATATATCTTCCACAATCATGAAGCATTGCTGCTGCTTGCATTAGAAGTCGTTCTCTCTCCTTCATACCATGTACTTTCTTCATCGCATCGAAAATTGTCAATGACATATTTACAACTGCCTCTGTATGTTTGGAATATCCGCGATAACGTTCTGCTAAATTTCTTGTAGCAGAAAGAATATCATCATCGAAATCGTGCTCAAAACGAATCATTCTATGTTTTTCAGCATAGTCATATGCAATTCCGTCACTTATATTTAGTCCCGGTATCCAGATATATGGTGCACCCATTTCTTCTATCAGTCGTTTATATAAAACTACTGACGGTAAAATCAATTGATCATGCTCATTGGTAAGATTTAATTCTTTTGCAATTTCTTCCGGAGATTTTTTGCTCAACTTATTTAATAACTTTATGAAACGCTCTGTCTCAATACTTCCATCGGGCTCTCTTTTTGAAACTCCCTTTACAATTTCACCGATATAATCTCCCATCATAATGACATATTTAATGTCCTTCTTTGGTAAGTATAATCGTTTAAAGATATCTAATTCCTTGTCAATTAGCTCCTGTATTTGCTCTTCATAATGCGATACCAAGTTTTCAATTCCGGAAAGTTTTTCACGAATACGCATAATTCCCAATACAATATGCTGTGTTGTAATCGCACTTCCCTGCCAGAACAATGTAGCCTGCATACTTCCACCGCCTACATCTACTACAGCCGCTCCCTTTTGAATCATTTCTTCAAATTCAGGCATTGCAGCAAGTGACTTATAGCCCATAAAACGATGTTCTGAATTACTCAGTACGGTTACTTTTATTTTTGTTCGCAGACGAATTTGATCTAAAATAAACAATTCATTACTTACATCATGCAACATATTTCCTGCATAGGCTGCATAAGCATCTACTTTATATCCATCCATAATTGTATGGAATTCTTTTAGCACATCACAAAGTTCTTCTACCAATTCATAGCCAATAATTCCCTTTGTGTATGCATCTCTACCTAATTCTACTCTGCTTCTCACATAATCAACAGGACGAATTTTTTTGCGGGCAGAAATTTCAAATATCTTTAAACTCACTTCATAAGAACCAATGTAAATTGCTGCAAATGTTGTAATTTTCATTACTTCTTCCTTTCTCTGGGTATTGCAAAATTATTGTTTGCCTAGTAAATAATTGATAAACTGTTGTGCCGTTCTTCCGGACAATCCTCCATGACTTAATTCCCACTTATTTGCTTCTGCTAAAAGTTCTTCTTCCGGCATTTGTACCTGATACTTTTCAGCTAAAGTCTTTACAATGTTTTGGAATTCTTTTTTGTCTGGTGCTCCGAAATAAATTGTAACACCGAATCTTGCCACTAAGGACAATTTTTCTTGTACAGTATCGTTGGTATGTAAATCATTATTTCGTTCTTCTTTATCTTTAAAGGTTTCCCGAATCAAGTGACGTCTGTTAGAGGTTGCATAAATCAGTACATTGTCTGGTTTCTTTTCCAATCCTCCCTCAATGACAGCCTTCAAATACTTATACTCAATTTCAAATTCTTCAAAAGACAAATCATCCATATATATGATAAACTTATAATTTCGATTCTTAATCTGTGCAATCACAGAATTCAAATCCTGAAACTGATGCTTATAAACCTCTATCATACGAAGTCCTTTATCATAATACTGATTGATAATGGCTTTGATACTGGTGGATTTTCCTGTTCCTGCATCGCCGAACATCAAGCAGTTATTTGCCTGTTTTCCCTGTACAAATGCTTCTGTATTATCAATCAATTTCTGTTTTGCGATTTCATACCCCACTAAATCATCCAAATGTACATGAGCAATATTGGTAATTGGTACAATTTTTGCCTCCTGTTCACCGTGTTCAATTCGGAATGCCTTATGCAATCCCAGTTTTCCTACCCCGAAATCTTTGTAAAAATCTGTTACTGCATCTTTAAACTCTTCTGCACTTTCTGTTTCTTCCAAACGTCTACTTAAATTACAGATACGATCACGAATTCGATGATTGAAAATTTTTCCTGTTCCTTCTGTTCTGGTATAATTTTCTAATATAGGCATGCACTCTGTTCCAAGAACAGCTTCTACCTGATTTAAATCAAATTCAAATAATTCTCGAAAAATACTAAAATCATGTAATGCAAGCTGGTTAATGCTGCCCTCTATCTTTCCTTTAATCTCACAAGCCTTACTATAAGCATTTTCATTATTTACCAATAAATATGTCAGATAGTTATGCCAAAGATTTCCTTCAAATCCATGACTTGCAGCTAATTCAATCAATTCGTGAAAGCATTCATACCAGAGAGCTCTTACATCCTCTGTATTGTAATAGTCGTTTTCAAAGTTTTCTATTACCCATGCAACATCATAAAATACTTCTTCCTGGTCAAACTCTTTGTATAAAATCAAATCCTTTGTACTTTTCATTTTCTTACCTCTTTTAATAATTTCCTAATATTTTTACGGCACTTGCCTCTTCACTTAATCCTTTTAATGCATTCTGTACTGCTCCATCCGTAAGCTTTCCTTCAAATTCTACAAAGAATCGATATTCAAAGCTCTTATCTTTAATTGGTCGTGATTCAATTTTTACCATATTAATATTATTAAAAATAAAATGGGATAACATGCGGTATAAGGA
>ERZ1034984.837-NODE-837-length-32597-cov-26.155891_pt1 | contig 32597 bp, 25 predicted proteins | sample MGYA00520589_ERZ1034984 | MGnify/ENA primary metagenome ERZ1034984 (study PRJEB33766, sample SAMN09781790) | gut metagenome | biome: gut microbiome | host: Homo sapiens | place: Madagascar | study: EMG produced TPA metagenomics assembly of the PRJNA485056 data... | reverse complement strand
GCACGCTCATCCACCCGGAGATGTGGGAGGACTAGGCTATCGGCCTAAATCAGAATCTACTTCGGTAGAACTCTGAACATGTAATAGAAAGGGGGCCTGGCAAGACAAGTTCAGCCAGGCCCCCTTTTTAGTTCGCCCTCCAATCCAGTCAACAAGGGTTTTCGATTCGACCGGGCAGGATCGAGCTTAGATAGGGGCATCAAAACAAGCACGACCTAGTTTGGTCAGAACCGAAATTGGGTGAATTGGAGGCACCTGTACATGCTACTGGTTTTTTAAGGAGGAACCAATGGCAGACGAAATCAACACTAAGGGCCAGGGGGATGGCTCTCAAGACTATCAGATGAATCGCAAAATCGGCACTATCTTCATGCTGATTTCTGCAACGGGCATGGGTCTGGTGCCGCTGTTCAGCCGCTGGGGTACGCGTACCGACATGTTCGACGCTACTCAGGGTTTGAACGGCTCCGACTCCATCGGCGCAATTATGGCACTTGGTCGCATGGCCATGGGTGTGCTGTTCTTCGTGATTCTCATGGTTGCCACCCATAAGGTAACCACTTTCAAGAAGCTTAAGCTTACTCCTGCAATCGCACTGGGTGGCTTGATGATCGGCATGTCCCTGGCATGCTACGTCACCTCTACGCTGATGACCACCGTCGCGAACGCCGTTATGTTCATCTATACCGGCCCGGTTATCTGCGTGTTGCTGGCTCGTATCTTCCGCAAAGAGCCGATGAGCCCGCTGCAGTGGGTATGCCTCTGCGTCGTGTTCGTTGGTATGCTGTTCGGCGAGAGCCTCCTCGGCTTCGGCGTCGGCGGCAACGTCTTCGGCCTGGACTTCAACCTGGCCCCCTCCACTCCGGAATTCCCGCAGAAGATGGTTGGTGACATCTTCGGCCTGCTGTCCGGCGTGTTCTACGGCGCTTCCATGTTCTTCAACGGCTACCGCAAGGATGCTGACACCACCGCTCGTGGTGTGTACAACTTCATTTTCGCCGTTATCGGTGCAGGTGTTATCGCTATCCTGATGAACGTTGTCGGTATGGCTACGGGCCAGACCAACTGGATCACCGAGATTCACTTCACCGCCTTCAACTGGGTGGGTGCCGTGCTGCTGTGGATCGTTTGCGGTCCTATCGCTCTGGGCTGCCTGCTGGTCGCTGGCCGCAACCTGCCGGCAATGGACTACAGCACCATCGCCTACTGGGAGGTTCCTGTTGCCCTGTTCATCGGTCTGGTTGTGTTCAGCGAGCCCGTTACGCTCAACACCGCAATCGGTATCATCTTGATCGTTGGCGGCGGCGCATTCCCGACCGTCAAGGCTATGATCCAGGGTTCCAAGATGGAGAAGCAGCAGCAAGTTGCTGAGAATCTGTCTGAACGTCTTGCCGAAGAGGCTGCCAAGGAGGAAGAGCGCTAGCATCCGCCAGCGCTAGACGTAGGAGCCTTTGAAAGGAGGCTGCGTCATGAAGGTTACGAATCGCTTAACCCATATCGCAACGAAGGTTAACTTTGAAGCAGCAATGACCGAGGACCAGCTGAAGGCTGCGTTCGAGGCAAAGGGCATCGCCGGGTTCCCCGCAATGCTCGACATCAAAGAGCGTACGGAGGAGCATGTCCAGTTCATCGCGCTTGATGACCTGCTGGCGTTTGCCAAGGCTTCCGGTGTTGCCGCCGTCACGTATGATGTTACGTATTTCCCGCACGCTGATCAGGGCGAAGTTGAGCGCCAGCTCAAGCAGCTCGGTCACGACCTGGAAATCAGCGCTGAAGTCATTAAGGACGTGTGCGCAACCGAGATTCAGGAGTACCTGGATCTTGATGCCAAGCGTGATGTGGCGGTTCCCGTCCATAGCATCGTCGAGTGCTATGTCAACGGTACGGCTTTCGCGTGGTATGGCCTGAACGACTATCCTCGCCTGAAGGGTGTTGTGCTTCAGAAGCTCGCCCGTGGCGGCCAGAAGGCAAAGCATGATTTCATCATGCGCGCCAGCCGTGCTCAGGTTGACCTGATGGACGAGGACGACATGCCTACGGACGTTGTTCTGCGGTAATAGTTAATTATGGTGGACTGTGCTTATATAAGGGAAGGTGCAGTCCACCATTTTTTTTGTCGGTAGCGGAACGTAAGTCATGAGGGATAGCGTTTCGCCTGATGAGGGCCTCTATGAAACGGCGAAATCATAGGAGGGGAGCCCTCAAAGAGGAGATTGTGATGGGGATATTCAAATCAATTGGATTGGGTTCGTGTTCGAGCGATCTGAAATGGTTCCAGGGTGATTTCCATGAAAGATAACGCTCGCTTCGACGCGGAAAAGAGCAAGACCGTACGTAAAGTGGCAACGGCGTCCTTTTTCTGCAACTTCATTGAATGGTTCGACTATGCCACGTACTCGTACTTCGCGGTAGTTATCGCGCAAGTGTTCTTTCCGAACGACGATCCTGCGTTAGCATTGATCCAAACGTTTGCAGTGTTCGCTTTGTCGTTCTTGCTTCGTCCTATCGGCGCCATCTTCTGGGGTAACATGGGCGACAAGAAGGGCCGTAAATGGTCGTTGACCGTTTCGGTCTTCATGATGGCCGGTGCCACGTTCTGCATCGGTCTGCTTCCCGGGTATGCTGCCTTGGGCATCTGTGCTCCGGCTTTGCTGCTTCTGCTCCGCATGATCCAGGGCTTTTCCGCTTCTGGCGAGTATGCGGGTGCGGCAACGTTCTTGGCCGAGTATGCGCCTACGGACAAGCGCGGTATGTATTGCTCTATCGTTCCCGCTTCTACGGCGATCGGCTTGTTGGTTGGCAGCGCTTTTGCGACCGTCATGTACACCGTCATGCCGGAAGCCGCGGTGAACGAGTGGGGCTGGCGTATCCCGTTCGTCCTTGCCGGTCCTATGGGTATCGGTGCGTATTTCGTGAACATTCAGCTCGAGGACTCTCCTACGTACCAGGCAATGCAGCGTGCATTGAAAGACGCTGAAGCCTCTGGCGCCGCCGGTGCTCCTGAGCGTCCTATCCACTGCCTGTTCACGAAGCATCTGCGTAAGCTCATCATCTCCATCGGCGCTGCAATGCTGAACGCCGTTGGTTTCTATGTGGTGCTTACCTACCTTCCGGTATACCTGGAAACGGCCGTCATGATGCCGAAGAACGAGGCGTCGTTGATCACCACCATCGCGTTGGTAACCTACGTCGCTTTCATTTTCGCGAGCGGGCATCTGTCCGACAAGTTCGGTCGCAAGAAGATGCTGATCACTGCATGTGTGTGCTTCATCGTCTTCACCATTCCGGCGTTCATCCTGATGAGCACTGCGAATTTCGTGACCGTCCTGGTGGTCGAGCTGATCATGTGCTTGATCCTCACCATTAACGACGGTACCCTTTCCAGCTACTTGAGCGAGACGTTCCCCACTCAGGTGCGTTACTCGGGCTTCGCCCTTAGCTTCAATATGGCTAACGCGCTGTTTGGTGGTACGGCATCGTTCATCTGCACATCGCTGATCACGGCGACGGGCTCCACCCTTGCTCCTGCGTTCTATATGGTTGCGGTTTCCTGCGTTGCGCTGGTGGCCATGATCATGTCGCACGAGCACTCGAACAAGGATTTGTCCGAGATTTAGAGGTTCGAGTAGGCGATTGCGGACTCCTCCTACCGTGATTGCCTGTTCATAGCAGGCAAGTTGTTGGAGAATTTTTATTTGGGAATCGCGTTTTGCCAACGCGTTTACTTGAGACGATTCTTCATCGGGCTACGTTGCTGAAAGGTAACAACTTGCCTGCAAATGGCTAACATTGATAAGCGCACGGTATCATCTTCTTATCCGCCAGTGCATAGGCGGGCCTTTTTGGTCCTGCCTTGAGGGTAAGGAGGTTGAAATGCGAAACAACATCGCTTCAAGGGGAGGCGATGAACTGCCGTGTGCTGCAGTCGGTTTCAGTCTCAAAGCCGCTGCACTGTTCTTAGGGGAAAATCATGAATGCTGACCAACCGAGACCGATTCAAAACGAAGCTGAGCTGACCGAGGCTGAAAAGCATAAAACGCTGAAGAAGGTTGTGTTCTCTTCGTTCTTGGGTAACTTCATCGAGTGGTTCGACTATGCCAGCTACTCCTACCTTGCCACCGTCATCGCTTTGGTGTTCTTCCCGGGCGAAGACAAAATGGTCTCAACCATGATGACGTTCGGCGTGTTCGCGCTGGCGTTCTTGGTCCGTCCTCTTGGTGCCATTTTCTGGGGCAACATGGGTGATAAGAAGGGTCGTAAGTGGGCTCTGTCCATCTCCATCCTCATGATGTCCGGCGCCACCTTCCTTATCGGCTGCTTGCCGGGCTACGCCGTCATCGGCGTTGGCGCTCCGCTGCTGCTCCTGCTTATGCGTATGGTGCAGAGCTTCTCTGCTTCCGGTGAATATGCCGGCGCCGCCACGTTCATCGCCGAGTATTCGCCGAAGAACCATCGCGGTTTCTACTGCTCCATGGTTCCCGCCTCCACGGCCGTTGGCCTGCTGGTGGGCTCCCTGTTCGCTACCTGGATGTTCAACACGTTCGGCGCTGCGTCCGACTTCGTGGTGAACTGGGGCTGGCGTATCCCGTTCTGGCTGGCTGGTCCTCTTGGCTATATCACGCACTACATCCGCGAGCATTTGGAAGACTCCCCGGTGTATGCGAAGATGCAGGCCGAGCTTGCCGAGAAGGGCATGAAGAGCGAAGACAAGCCGATCCGCACCCTGTTCAAGAAGCACTTCCGCGTGCTGGCCATCTCCTTCGGCGCATGCGTGCTGAACGCTGTGGGCTTCTACGCTGTTCTGACCTACCTGCCGAACTACCTTGAGGCTACGCTGAACTACGATCCTGCTCAGGCGTCCATCATCACCACTATCGTGCTGGTCGTCTACATCGGCTTCATCTTCCTTTCCGGCCGCATCTCCGACAAGTTTGGTCGCAAGAAGATGCTCATCACGGCTGCTGCAGGCTTCGTGGTCTTCACTATCCCCGCGTTCTGGCTGCTGAACACGCTGGACTTCTTCACCATCCTCGTGGTCGAGCTGGTCATGTGCCTGATGCTCACCATCAACGACGGTACGCTTTCCAGCTACCTGTGCGAGACGTTCCCGACCGACGTGCGTTACTCCGGCTTCGCTCTGAGCTTCAACCTGGCTAACGCTATCTTCGGCGGTTCCGCTTCCTACATCTCCTTCGCCCTGATCAACTTCACGGGCGACCCGATCGCTCCTGCGTACTACATGGTCTTCATCGCCGTTTTGGCCTTGGGCGCCATGATCGCATCGCACGAGCACACCGGCAAGGACCTGTCCGAGGTGTAACGCGTACGCGCATATCGGCAATCCTACGATTTGCCTGATGAATGCCGCTCGAGTGTCTGCACTCGGGCGGCATTTCATTTACAATGGAACCATTGGGTTTTTGCGTAAAGGAGACCGATGTGAGTGAGGCGAATCAAACCCCTAAATCGTTGAAGGCTCAGATTACGCGCACGTCGCTTGTGCTTGCCGCTGCGGCGCTTTTGCGCGAACAGGGCCCGAAGGCAGTCACGTATCGCAAAGTTGCGCAATGGGCGGGGGCCGCTTCATCATCGGTCGGATACTATTTCGAATCCACCAACCAGCTTCTGTATGAAGCGGGTCGTTACAACATCCAGCTTTGGGCCGAGCGTGCTGAAAACGCTGCCGCTACTGCCGAATCCATGGACCAGGCTGACTGTCGCAAGCATCTGATCAACCTGCTCATCAGCGCTAGCCTGCCCGATGATTCCGTGAATCCCGCCGCTCATTACATGCAGTTGCTTGCAGCATCTGAGTCCGAGGACGTTACCGAGGCTTATCGTAACGGTCGCGTGCAGCTCGACCAGGCAGTCGGGCGGATTCTCAAGCATGCGGGCGTGAAGCTGCCTGCACATGTGGTGGGAATCGTCGTCGACGGAGCAGCCGTCGCGGCAATCTCCGAAGGTCGTGAAGTCAGGGAAATCGCAGCCGAGCTCTTGGAGAGCCTTGTAGCGGCGTACGAGGGCTAGGGGCTGTTTGCGCGTTGACTCGCGGGCCTGTCCTGTCGTGTGTGGTCTGGATACATGCAAAACATTGCGATGCTTGCTCGGTCTGGTCCGCAATAAGAGCATCGTTCCAGTGTGCAAGGGTTAGAGAAGTGCTATTTGCGCTGACTCGCAGGTCTGCTTAAGCGCTTGCTAAGCTTCGGTCCTGGTGCGACGAAACAATGAGTGCCTATGCGTTCTCGTTTCGCAACGTGAATAGCTGCGATCCGTATCGGGACGCTATCCAGGGTTTCTTCGACAAGTGCTTCCGAGCTCTTGTTCCGCAATGCTTGTAGCTTAGTTAAGCGGCTATCTGGTATCGACGTGTTCTGAAATACGCTGAAACATGAAAAAGACCCGGACCATATGGTCCGGGTCTTTCTGCATCTTGCGAAGGAGGGGGATTTCGCTTAGATGCCGATCACGCCCATGCCGACGAGAACCAGGGCTGCGACGCCGAGTGCGGATACAACGCCCATGCCGACCTTCTCGCCGTTCGTCAGAGCGTAGCCGCGGTTCTTGCGGGCCTTGGCGTACACGAAGAAGCCGGGGATGTAGCCCACGCAGGTGAGCAGCAGGAACGACCAGCCGTTGTACAGCACGCCGACCACCTGGAAGGCCAGGGCGATCACGCCGATGGCGATCTGAGCCGCGTTCTTGTCCTCCTTGGCGGAGAACTTGATCTGGTACAGCGCGATGAACGCCCAGGTGATCACGATGGAGACGGTGCACATGCTGAAAGCGAAGTTGTAAGCGTCCTCGCTGAACATCAGCACGATCAGGAACACCTGGATGCAAGCACCGACCAGCAGCAGGCTCATCTGCGGAGCGCCCTTGCTGTTCAGCTTACCCCAGGACTCGGGGAGCAGATGGCGCTCGGCCATTTCGGAGGTGGTCTCAGCGGGCAGCATGGTGAAGGACAGCCAGGCGCCTGCAACACCGACGATGATGGCGATGCTGATGAACGCGCCGCCCCAGCCGGGAGCCATGGAATCGAACACGTAGAGCATCGCGGGGTAATCGAGCTGAGCGATCTCGGTGTAGCTCATGTAGCCGTAGGGAAGCACGGAGCAGCCGACGTAGATGAGCAGCAGGCAGATCAGGCCGATAACCGTTGCCTTGCCCACCTCATGCTTGTTGCGGGCACGGGAGCTCATGACTGCAGCGCCCTCGATGCCGATGAACACCCACATCATGATGATCATGCAGTTCATGACCTGCTCGAACAGGCCGCCCATGCTAGCGGCGTCGGCGCCCATCTCGCCAGCGGCGACGGCGTTGTTGTACACGTTGCCCCAGAAGTCGGCGGTGAAGATGCCGGCGTTGAACATGAAGATGGCGAAGATCAGGAAGATGCCCAAGGAGGCAACCTTCGCCACCATGACGATAGCGTTCAGGAAGGAGGCGCTCTCAACGCCGCGGATGACCAGGAAGGTCAGCGCCCACATGAACAGCGAGGCGACGATCACACACGGCAGGGTGTTGCCGGGGAGGAAGGTGGGGAAGAAGTAGCCGAGCGTGGACATCATCATCGTGGCGAACGCGATGTTGCCCAGCCATGCGGACAGCCAGTAACCCCAGCCGGAAACGAAGCCGGCAAGCGGGCCGAAGCCCTCCTCGGCGTACTGGAAGATGCCCTTGAGCTCGGGCTTCTTGGCGCCCAGGTTGTTCAGCGACAGGGCAAGGGCGGCGAAGCCGATACCGACGACTGCCCAGGCCACCAGCACGGCGCCGGGGCTGGCGACGCCCGCAAGCTGCCCGGTGATGGCGAACACGCCGGAACCGATGCAGGAACTGACGACCATGCCGATCAGCCCGAACAGGCCGATACCTTTAGCTTTCTCGCTCATGATTTCCCTCCTTAGTAGAAATCAATCGTTTGGTTTCGCCCCTGGACTCCGCTTGTTTAGCCGGACATACCGAACCTGCCTACGGTGGCGAATCCCGTTTACAGGCTCAAACGGAACGCAGAGGCGAAACCGATGGAAACAGCGGGCAGCGCGTCGTTTCGCAAGCTGCCCAAAAGGGAGGCCGATCGATCCGGCGGCCTCCCTTTATGAAAACGATTAGTCCTCGCGCACGACCGGCATGCTCATGCAGCGCGGGCCGCCACGGCCGCGGGACAGCTCGGCCGAGGGGATCTCGATGACGTCGATGTTGTTCTTGCGCAGCACGGCGTTCGTGACGTCGTTGCGCTCGTAAACAACCACGCGACCAGGAGCGATGCACAGCGTGTTGGAGCCGTCGTTCCACTGCTCGCGCTCTGCGGCGATACGGTCGCCACCGCCGCAGGGGATCAGCGTCACCGGCATGCCGATGTACTTCTCCAGGATCTGCTCGAGCGGGGCGTTGATCTCATGAACCTTGATGCCGTCGCCTTCGGGCGTGATCTCGAACACGGACAGCGGGCCCATGATGCCGGGATGGATGGTGAACTTGTCAACGTCGATCTGGGTGAACACGGTGTCCAGGTGCATCATGGCGCGGTTGTTCGGGATGTTGAACGCCAGGATGGTGTCGACCGGGGAGGTGGGGTCGTTGAAGATGTTGTGGGCGATGCCGTCGATGGCGTCGGGCTCGGTGCGCTGGGAGATGCCGATGGCCAGCACGTGCTCGTTGATGTTGAGGATGTCGCCGCCCTCGATGTGGAAGGTGTTGTAGCGGCTGTAGTACTGCGGGGTGCCCTGGAAGTCCGGGTGATAGTTGAAGATGTACTCGCCGTAGATGGTCTCACGGTTGCGGGTGACGGAGTACATGCGGTTGATGGAGACGCCGTTGCCGATCATCGCGAAGGGGTCGCGGGTGAAGTACAGGTTCGGCATCGGGGCGACGACCATCTTGGAGGCCTCGGACACCAGGTCGACCAGCGAGTTGGACTTGTCGGTGTGCAGCTCGGTGAGGTTGATGCCCTCCATGGTCTTCAGAACGAAGTCCTTGGAGTCAGGGTAGTTCTCCTGCATGTAATCGAAGATGATCTTGCGATAACGCTTGGTCTTGATGCCGGCTTCGTCGATCCACTGCAGCAGGAACTTCTCGCGCAGCTCGGGGTCGGCGGCCAGAACCTCGGCCGTCAGGTCCTCCAGGTACACGACTTCGACGCCGTTGTCGCGCAGGGCCTGTGCGAAGGCGTCATGCTCTTCCTGAGCAACCTTCAAGAACGGGATGTCGTCGAACAGCAGCTCCTCGAGCGTGTTCGGGGTGAGGTTCAGCAGCTCCTTGCCGGGACGGTGCAGCAGCACCTTCTTCAGCGGCTTGATCTCGCTTTTGACGTTCACGCCAGCCATTGCAAACCTTCTTTCGTCTCGTGGGATGAAGACTATCTTCGCCGTGCAAGCCTTCCAGCGCTTCTTGGCCTAACGCTTTGGGCTTGCGAGTGGGGCGTTTTCGGTGCCCCGTTCCGTTGGCTCCACTTTGCAACCTCCACGTAAAATCCGGAAGGTCTAACGCGGATTTAACGACCCCCGTTTAGAGGTGGAACCAAGGACTATCGCAAAGCGAAACTTCCTAAACCCGCGATAAACCCCTGATGGAGAGCTTATGGTATGGTGTTAAGGAAAGCTGGTAAACAGAGTCGGCCCTCATCGGTTTAGCTGACTTCGGCGCTCATCGTTTCTGTAAACAGGGTGGCGAATCGGGGTTGAGGATAAAATAGGTACGGGGAAGTAGTTACAATACCGAGGATTGCCTTGGCCGGCTGCGGGAGGCTGGCGGCAAAGCGTTCTACGGAGGGGCCTGTGGAGCTTGCACTGTTCTATTACACGCTGCTGATGCTGCTCGTTTCCATTTTGGTGGCGGCGGTATGCTTGTCCTCGTACCTGGTGTCGCGCAAGAAGACCATGCTGTTCCTTTCGGTCGCCTTCGCGTTCTACTTTTTCGACATTTCCTTGGTGTTTCAAGACGAGTTCATCGTCCGCTCAAGCGGAGATACGCTCACCTCCGGATATCTCCTAGTCCGTTCGCTTGCTTCGGTGCTGACCGGGGGCGGGTTCGTCACGGCGTTCTGGGTCTTGCTTTGCGACTATCTGAACGAAACGCGCCGCAGCATGTTCGCGGTACCGCCGGCGGTTTTCGCGATCGCCAGCATTGCCACGCTGGTGGTTCTTCCCGATGGTGATGTGCAGCGCTTCTGGTTCTGGTCCATACGCCAGTTCTATATATATTGGATCCTGTTGTATGCGGGATATAGCTTCTTGCGTCAGAAAGACGACGCCGAGCGCGCCCGCATGTGGCGGCATCGGGGTTTGTATGCGGTGGCATGGGTACTGGGCCTGATCGTGTTGGCCGAGGATGCCGCTTCCTTCCTGGTGCTGGACTTGCCATCGGTTAACCTGGGCTTGATTATCTTCAGCGCCGAGCGCAGCTATGCGGAGAATCTGCTGATGCTGGTCATCGGCGTTGCCACGGTGCGCAATGGGGTTCGTATGCTTTCGCTTCGTTTCGAGCGTCCTCCTGCGCAGGGTGGTAGCAAGCAGCAGGAGCAGCAGATCGTCGAGAACCTGAACGTGTTCGCCACGCGCCATAAGCTCTCCCAGCGCGAGCGCGAGGTGCTTTACCTTATCCTGCTGGGCAAGGATAACCAGAACATCGCATCCGAGATGTCGCTGGCGCTTTCCACGGTGAAGGTGCACGTGCACAACATCTTGAAGAAAACGGGCGATGCCAGCCGACAGGAATTGATCCAAAACTTCTGGAAGATGTCGTAAGGCTTGCTACGCTCGGCGCGCTTCAGCCGCCTGTCCCCGAAAACCTACCCTCCGCCGCCGTTGGCCGACATGCTGTGTTACGGGCGTGTGTCGAAACGGCGTCACAAACGCTTTCGCGTGCTAAAGTATCCCCCATATACCACAAGGAGGGGCGGGGATGCCCCAGTAGGAAAGGAGGGAACGATGGCAAGCTCGATTACCGAGAAGCTGAAGAACATCGGCCCCGGTGCTTTGGTCGCAGCTGGTTTCGTCGGTCCCGGCACGGTCACCACGTGCACGGTCTCTGGTGCAAGCTATGGCTACACCATGTTGTGGGCGCTGCTGTTCGCCACCGTCGCAACCATTATCTTCCAGGAGATGGCGGCCCGTGTGGGCATCGTCACGCAGGAGGGCCTGGGTGAGAACATCCGCGATCGCATTTCGCATCCGGTGCTGAAGTGGATTGCAATCGTGATTGTTATCATCGCCATCTTCATCGGCAACACCGCATACGAGACGGGCAACATCACGGGCGGCATCCTGGGTATCCAGGCGGTAGTCAACGCTCCCATGATCCCCATCGTCATCGTGTTGGGCATTTTGGCTTTCGCCGCCATGTGGGTGGGTTCTTACAAGCTGGTCGAGAAGATCCTCACGGGCATCGTCATCTTCATGGGCCTGGTGTTCCTGATCACCGCGTTCGCCTCTCCCGTTGATTGGGGTGCGGTCGTGGCCGGCCTGTTCACGCCTACCCTGCCCGAGGGTCAGGCTGGCGCTAAGGGCATCCTGACTGCCGTGGGCCTGATCGGCACCACCATCGTGCCGTACAACCTGTTCCTGCATGCTTCCGGCGCATCCGAGCGCTTCAAGGATCCCGAGCAGATCGCCGACGCACGTTTCGACTGCGTTCTGTCCATCGGTCTGGGCGGTATCATCTCCATGGCCATCCTCGTCTGCGCTGCGGCTAACATGCACGCTGCCGGCATCACCGTCACCAACGGCAAGGACATGGCCGTCGCCCTGCAGCCGCTGCTGGGCAACTGGGCTACGGTGCTCATCGGCATCGGTCTGCTGGCTGCCGGTTTCTCCAGCGCCATCACCGCTCCGCTTTCCGCTGCTTACGCCGTCAACGGCGTGCTCGGCTGGGGCAAGACGCTGAAGGACCTCAAGTTCAAGGTCGTGTGGATCATCGTGCTGGTGGCTGGCTGCTTGATGGCCGTGCTGCTGGGCAAGAGCCCCACGGAGCTGATTCTGGTGGCTCAGGCGGCCAACGCCATTCTGCTGCCCATCATGGCGTTCTTCGTGATGTACGTTGCCAACGGCAAGAGCCTGGGCAAGTGGCGCAACCATGCGTTCTCCAACATCTGCGGCGTCATCTTCATCTGCATCACGCTGTTCATGTGCTGGCGTAACATGTCCAGCTTCCTGACCACGCTGCAAACGCTTATCGGCGCATAGCGGCTTCGGATACGGGAAACATGCGCAAAGGCCTGTCGGGCGAAAGTCCGGCAGGCCTTTTTGGCTTTAGGCTGACTTTTGCGCCCTTGGCGTGAGAGGTGGTAAACCGCCTGCTATGCGGGTAGTCCTGATTCGCTGTCTGGATACGCTCGGGCGATGCTGTAATCGGGCAGTGGGATTGTTTGCCTTGGTTGACCAGATTGCCTGGCATGTCGGTTGGGCTGCATGTGCGCGAGATGTTCGGGTATGTGCCCCGAGGTGGGGAGGTGCGCTATCGGCGGGGAAGCTCCTTTCGGTTGGATAGCCCGTTCGGTGCCTCCTCGTGCTGGTTTGTCGAAGCCTGCTCGGTTTTACCCAACAATTACCTTCGGGTCGCCCCGGGTGTCTCGTGGGCCGCATATACTAATAGGGTAGAAGCGGAATGGTTTTCGCGCGGCGCTTGCGCCAATTTCGCAGGCAAGCCGAGTTTGGCTGCGAAGGTCGCAAAACCTGTGCTGGCCCGCGCTGGAAGGCGGCCGCGGATTCGGCTGATGAAGCCGACAGAGGCGCATCGATCGGATAGAGGCGATGCGCCGCCGAAGTAAGGAGCGCCCGATGAACATCCTGGCAATCAACGGAAGCCCTAAGGGTACACGAAGCAACACTTGGCGCTTGACCAGCGCTTTTCTTGATGGAATTGTCGCTCAAGAGGAGAACGGTCGCAAGCAGGCGCCGGAGATCGAAACCCTTAGCGTCAGCGCGCTCGATATCAAGCCTTGCCTGGGCTGCTTTTCCTGTTGGAGCAAGACGCCGGGCGAATGTTGTATCCATGACGATATGCAGGCGGTCATCGAGAAGATCTTATGGGCCGACATCGTCGTCTGGAGCTTTCCCTTGTATTACTTTGGGCTGCCCGGCCAGCTGAAGAACCTGATTGACCGCCAGCTTCCCATGTCGCTGCCCTTTATGAGCGCGGAAACGGAAAGCGGCGGGCATCCTTCCCGCTACGATATGAGCGGCAAGCGCACGGTGGTCATCTCGACCTGCGGTTTCTACACGGCAAAGGGCAACTATGATTGCGTGACCAGCTTGTTCGATCGGCTTTGCGGGAAGGACGGCTACGCGGCGATCTTCTGCGGGCAGGGCGAACTGTTCAGGGTGAAGGAGCTGGCGGATCGCACTGACGAGTACCTTTCCTGGGTTCGGAAGGCCGGGGAGGAGTTCGCTTCCGGCAAGGTTTCGAGGGAAACCCGCCGCAAGCTTGAGCAAAACCTGTTCCCGCGCGATATCTTCGAGGCGATGGCTGATGCCAGCTGGGGAGTGGGCGAATCGGGCGAGAAAGAGGACCCCAGCCTGGTGTTCACTCGGCAGATGGCGGCCTTGTATCGCAAGCAGGCATGGCCGGGGCGGGATATCGCGCTCGACATGAACTATACCGATATCGACAAGACCTATCGCATCGTCCTCGGGGAAGGTGGAAGCCGTGTCGAAACGGAACCCGCCGAAGGCTTCTCTGCGGATTTCACCACGCGCATCAACACGCCTTTGGCCGTTTGGCGCTCGATTGCTAGCGGGGAGATCGCCGGCGACGAGGCGCTCATGAAGCACCTGTACTCGGTTGAAGGCGACTTCGACCTGATGATCCATTGGGATGATTATTTCGGCGCAGCGAACGTTGCGGATGCCGGCGAGCAGGGCGCTGGCGAACAGGTCACCGCTGCAGGCGCGGGCGCGAACGCCAGCGAGCCGAAGACCAACATGTTGTTGCTTTTGATTCCCTGGATCGTGTTTTGGGTTGCGGCTGCGATCGATGGCTTCTGGGGAAGCCTGATCAGCATAGCGGTATGCGTCTTGCTACCTGTCCTGATGCAGCGGACGAAGGCGACCGTGTACGACCAGATCTCGGCACTGGCGGTCGGCGTTTGCTCCATCGCGTTGCTAGCGGGAGCGTCTTCTACCCTGATCATTTCAGCGTCGTATTTCCTGTTTGGGGCGTTGTGGACGGCTACTTGCTTCTTCAAAGTGCCGCTGACCGCGCACTACTCGAAGAACAGCTACAACGGGGAAGCGGCGTTGCGCAATCCGATCTTCATGAGGACGAACCGCATCCTGACCGCGGCATGGGGCGTGCTGTACTTGATCACGCCCATCTGGACGTGCTTCATCATGCAAACGGATGCAGCCAGCTTCGTCGGCGCGATTAACTCCATTCTTCCGGCGCTGATGGGCGTGTTCACCGCCTGGTTCCAAAAGTGGTATCCCCGGCACATCGCGCGTGGGTAGCCGAGATTTGGGAGTCGGGGAGCCATGGCAGCGCCCTTGAGACTACCTTGCCCGTGCGTGTACCTGCGCTTTCGTCTGAGAGCGAAGGGCGCTTCTCGGTCTATTGATAACAGTTGCGGGTAGTTTCGAGCGGATTCTCCCCGGCGCATCCGCTTTGCCGGGAAATGAGGCCTCTCAGGAAATGAAAAGGCCATCGGCTTGAGCCGATGGCCTGGTGCTTCATGGTGCCCCAGATACGATTCGAACGTACGACACCCGCTTTAGGAGAGCGGTGCTCTATCCCCTGAGCTACTGAGGCGCGCACATCATTGTAGCATTAAACCTTTTGGCTCGATGCTCGCACATGCCAATATCACGGGTTAAGCTTCGCGGCTGCTACGCCCTCGCGAACTCAAGCAGCTGCGCAGGGTCGGAGATGATCGCGCCCGCCTGGGCCTCAACCAGGGTGCTCGCCGGGTTGTAGCCCCAGTCGACGCCGATCGCGTATGTTCCGGCATTGTGGGCAACGCGCATGTCGCCGGCCGAGTCGCCCACATAGGCGGTGCGCTCGGGAGCGCTGCCCAACTCGCGGATGGTTCGCAGCAAGCCGGTGGGGTCGGGCTTGCGGGGAATGCCTTCGCATTCTCCATGTAGCACCTCGAAAAGGTCGGGGAGGAATCGCGGGATGACATCCTTCACGCCGCCCTCGTATTTGTTCGAAAGCACCGCAAGCTTGCATCCTCGCGATTTCAACTCGGCAAGCGTCTCGGGCATGTGCGCGTAATGGCGCGTGCGAGCATGCCCGGTTTTGGGGTACAGCGCCTTCCAATATTCAAGCGCCTCGGCGCACACGGCGTCAGAGGTTCCTTCGGGAAGGGCGCGATAGATCAGGCGTTGCGCGCCGTCGCCCACGAAGCTGTGGATAGCAGCGTCGGTGTGGGTGGGGTAGCCGAAATGAGCGAGCGTTTCATTGGTGACGTGGATGAGGTCGGGCATAGTGTCCAGGATCGTTCCGTCCAGGTCGAAGATGAACGTGTCGAATATCGGATGCGATTCGGTCATCGTTGCCTCCTGAAAATGAAAACGACGGCTCTCGGCCGTCGTTGATGATCGATGGAGCGGGTGACGGGACTCGAACCCGCGAATGCGAGCTTGGGAAGCTCGTGCCTTACCACTTGGCGACACCCGCATGCTTGGCAGGCGCTCCTTGCCATACCGTGTGGGCATTATAGCCTAAAACGTGCGAATGGGGGTAGGGAATGTGAACGCATGCGAAATTCCCCACACCTAGGCATTACGAATGCAATCGCACCGGCTTATGAATACGGATCGAATTGCCAATCGGGGGCTTTGCGCGGGATGGCGATGCTTGCCGGATCGAATTGCTCGAACAGCAGCTTCTCCGGCGTGGTCTCAAGCGCATCCGCAAGCTCTTCGACCATCGAAAGGCGAACATTCGCCGTGCCTTTCTCGATCTTGTTGAGCTGTGGCCGGCCGATGCCGACCATGGCCGCGAAGCAGGTCTTGTTGATTCGGCCCCGTTCACGAAGGCGCTTCACGTTGCGGCCGAGCGTGACGGCCATCTTCGGCTCGTCGCTCGGCGTACTCGCCAGCTCATCGATATGTGGGACGGAAGTCTGCATGCATCGAGCGTAACGGCAGGGTTACGCAACGCTGTAACCTGGCGGTTACGTTCCAGGAGATTTTTTCAAGAAAAGGAAGCGTTGCGACCTATATATAGGAGTGGGAGAGCGCGAGCTCCCGTGAACACCCTGTTTCGGCCGCATGCCATTTTTATGGTTGTCAATCTGGGATGATACAATGCACGATGATTAATTGGGGCTTGGTGCACGGTTGTGGCCGTTCGTCAAGCCGCTGAAGGAAAGTTGAAATCGGGTAGCGTAGGCACCATGCCGGTGGGGAGCCGCATGGAATCTGTGCGGTGCGGAAGAAGGTAACGCATGCCCGAACGGACTGCTGTGAGGAGATCTTGCATGGCATTCAAAAAGAACCGCCGTCCCCAAGCGAACGATCCGCTAGCTTCCCAGGTGCCCGCCGGCTACCGTCCGGCGTTCACTCCCGGCTCCCAAGGCCCTGGCGCAAACAACGCGTTTCGCAATCAGGCGGGCGCGTCGCAGTATTCGCGTTCGAACCCACAGTATTCGGCACAGCGTTCGCGCAAGTCCGCCAAGGGTAAGAAGATCGCCCTTGGCGTGTGCTGCGCGCTGATCGTCGCCCTTATCGGATGCGGAACCGCGTTCGCTGTTTGGTACAACAACGTGAACAGCCAGCTGAATACGGGCGGCAAAACGTCCGAGGAGCTGGAGAACATCAACGAGCAGCTTGTCAGCTCCAGCTTCAACGAGCCGTTCTACATGATGTTGATCGGCTCGGATAAGCGCGAGGGCGATGACGAAGGCGGCGCACGTTCCGACACGAATATCGTCGTGCGCGTCGACCCGACTTCCAACCAGGCAACGCTCGTGTCCATTCCCCGCGACACCATGATCGATATCGACGGCTACGGCACCAACAAGTTCAACGCTGCGTACAATTACGGCGGCGCTGCGGCGACCATCCGCGAGGCAACCCAGCTCACCGGCGCCAGCATCTCGCATTATGCCGAAGTCAACTTCGAGGAGCTGGTCAGCCTGGTCGACGCCGTCGGAGGCGTCGACGTCATGGTCGACGAGCGCATCGACGACACCGATGCCGACAACACCACCGACCACCCCGAGAACCCGCACATCATCATCGAGGCCGGCGAGCAGCACCTTAACGGCGAGCAGGCCCTGGTGTTCGCGCGTAGCCGCGCCTATGTCGACGGCGACTTCACGCGTACGGCCAACCAGCGCAAGCTCATCCAGGCTCTGGTGGACAAGGTGCTGGCCCTGCCCGTCACCGAGCTGCCTGGAGTTATCCAGGCTGCGTCGAAGTGCGTTACCACCGACATGAAGGTCAACGACATCATCTCGCTGGCGCAGCAGTTCAAAGACGATGGCGATCTGGTCATGTATTCCGCCATGTTGCCCTCTATCACCGGTTATGTCGACGGCGTTTCCTATGTGTTCGCCGATGAGGACAAGGTCACCGAGATGATGAAGGTCGTCGACCAGGGCGGCGATCCCAGCGGCATCACCGGCTCCACCAGCAAGCTCGCGCAGAAATATGGCGCCGGCTCCTCTGCTGGCGGCTCTTCCACGGGCGGCACCGCTACGAGCAGCGGGATGTATGCCGGCAATGACTACGATACGGGCGGCGCATCTGCTTATAGCGGCGGTTCCTCCGCAAGCGGAACCGGCTCTTCGTCCTACTATGGCGGTGCAACGGGCGGTGCCACGGGCGGCTATGCTGATACGTCGTCCAGCGTATCCGGTGCCGGGACGGGCTACTCCGGAGCGGCATCCACCAGCGGTTCTGCTGGCTCGTATGGCGCGGGCGGCTACGCATCAGGTGCGGGAACCGGCGGCTATGCAGCGGGCACTGGCGTAGGTTCTGCCTACTAGCGCTTTCCTTGATCTTCAAAGGGATGCAGTTCAAAGCTGCGTCCCTTTTTGTTTCCCAATGAAAAGGCCCCGCAATCCGAATGAGATTGCGGGGCCTCGTGCGTTTGGCGATGGATAACGAGTTACTGCTCGGTGGCGTATCCATCGGGGTTCATGGACTGCCAACGCCAGCTGTCGGCGCACATGCGGTCAAGGTCGTACTCGGCGACCCAGCCCAGCTCGGTGCGCGCCTTGTCGCAAGCGGCGTAGTTGGTGGCAACGTCGCCGGCGCGGCGCGGCTTGATCTGGTAAGGGATCTCGTGGCCGCAGGCCTTCTCGAACGCGTGCACGACATCGAGCACGCTCGAACCCTTGCCGGTGCCAAGGTTGAAGATGCCTACGCCGCGACGGCTGCCGTCGGCGGCCGCTTCGCCTTCCAGCGACCCCAGGCCCAGCGCCTTGCCGGTGCCCACTTTACCGCCCATCCATTCGAGCGCAGCCACATGGCCGCGGGCCAGGTCGACCACGTGGATGTAGTCACGCACGCCCGTGCCGTCCGGAGTATCGTAGTCGTCGCCGAACACGCCGACGCACTCCAGCTTGCCCACGGCAACCTGGGCGACGTAGGGCAGCAGGTTGTTCGGGATGCCCTTCGGATCCTCGCCGATCAGGCCGCTCTCATGCGCGCCGATGGGGTTGAAGTAACGCAGCAGCACGACGTTCCACTCGTTGTCGCCCACGTACAGGTCGGTGAGCACCTGCTCGAGCATGCTCTTGGTCCACCCGTAGGGGTTGGTGCAGTCATGCTTGGGGCACTCCTCGGTGATCGGGATGAACTCGGGCTCGCCGTACACCGTTGCGCTGCTGGAGAACACGATGTTCTTCACGCCATGGTTGCGCGCCACATCGCACAGCACCAGCGTGCCGGCGATGTTGTTCCAGTAGTACTCCAGCGGCTTCTGCACGCTTTCGCCTACTGCCTTGAAGCCGGCGAAGTGGATGATGGCGTCAACGTCGTTTTCGGCGAAGATAGCGTCAAGCGCTTCTCGGTCCAAGATGTTCTGCTTGTAGAAACGCAGCTGGGTATCGTCGGCACCGATTCCGCAGATCTTGCGGATGCGGTCGACGGCGATCTGGCTGGAATTGCTCAGGTCGTCCACGATGACCACGCTGTAGCCTCGCTGGATCAGTTCGACGCAGGTATGGCTGCCGATGAATCCGGCACCGCCCGTGACCAGGATGCTCAGGTCCTTCTGGTCTTTCGCCAGTCCTTTGTTTGCCATGAAAGCTCCTTATCCTTTGAGCAGGTCTTCCCTGTACGCGCAAGCGCGTTCTCATGGGCTTCATGGTAGCAGTCCGCCGGTCTCTTACAGGTAAAGAGTTTGAAAGCAACACGCGCGTATGAGCGTGTCGAAGACAACGGCAGCGCTCGTGGCTGATAAGCCGCCGTTCGGAACGAGTTCAAAGATTATTCTTGACCTAGAACAATTATGTCGCTATTCTGTTCTCAGTTGGAGATAACGCTTCTCGATATCTCCTCCCCCTCGTTTCACTCGTCTGACGCAAAGGCCGCCTCCCCCGCGGCCTTTCGTCATTTTTGGGGATATCGAAGCGGGGGTGCCTGCTGCGTTCCGAGGCTCCGATGAAGTAAATTCTAGGCGACCATTGATTTGCGGTTTGCGCAATCACCTGGCGCGATCATCCCCGCTTGTCCCCGAATTTCGGCAGCTTTTTCAGCAAAGCCCAGGCGATTTGCTTATCCTGGGGCGTTTGTAAAAGGGACCCGAAGTCAAGAAACGATATCGCGGTGCGGCCAAGCAGGCGGGTTGTCTTCCCGGAGGGAACGGCAAGGTGATACGCCTGCCCGAGGAGCGCGGCGCTTTTGCCGTCCGCGGCTACGATGCAGATCGGGTCCAAGCCCTCGATCAGAACGAACAGGGCCTGCTGGTCAAGATCGCCGGGCACGACGTATGTGCACGCATCATGCCCGTACCCCAAAGCCGCCAACGAACTGTTCAGCGCTTTTTCGGCAGCCTCCGAAAGCGGTTCGGAGCTGATGACGCAGCACAGCCCAGCGCGGGTGCCGCTCATGTACTGACCGAACAGCTCCCAGGTTTCGTCCAATGCGACCTCGTATTTGTTACCGCTCATGGTTTTTTTCACACCCGCTCTTGCCCTCGAAACGCGTTCGCCGTATAACCGAATCATACCAAGAACGCAAATAGCCGCGAACGGCGTGGAGCCATCGTCGCGGAAACAAAGGAGGACGTTATGTGCACTAACGGCATCAACACCGGTCAGTTCGAGATGATGATCGAGCAGATCGACGACCATTTGAAGCTCGAGCGCCGTTGGGCCCACACGCTGGGTCACAAGGCGGGCGACGCCGGCTATGAGAACGTTTCCAAGAAGCTGCACGAGGCGCAGGCGCTCATCGACGATGTGCGCGCGCTGCTCGACGAGGCGAAGGATGCGCTGGAAGACGATGCGGAGGCCGCCGGCGGCGTTACGGTCGAGCTGGTGTAGCCCGGTATGGCGAACGACCTGATGCGGTTCTCGGTCGCCATGCCTGAGGACCTGCTGGTAAGCTTCGATCGCCTGGTATCGCGACGGGGGCTGGCGAAGAACCGCAGCGAAGTGGTGCGCGACCTGGTCCGCGATGCGCTGGTCGAGGACGAGTGCGCGATGCCCGGCGTCGAGGTTGCGGGGTCGTTGACCATCGTGTTCGACCACCACGCAAACGACCTGCAGGAAAAGCTGCATGCCATCCAGCACGAGTACTTCGGCAACATCGTGTCGTCAATGCATGTGCACCTCGATGAGCACATGTGCTTAGAGGTCATCGTGCTGCGCGGCTATACGGAGCTGGTTCAGAGCATTGCGAACTTGATCCTCGGAACCAAGGGCGTGCAAAACGGCAAGCTCGTGCTCACCGTCGCCGAACATCACCACGAACATCATTAAGCGATCATCGGCCGTGCGGATCGAACGCCGTGCGGCCGTTCACATATATAAGGAGCAATGCAATGGATACTACGGTCATGCTCGGCCATGGCAGCGGCGGCACCATGATGAAGCGCATCATCGACGAGGTGTTCTTCGCCGCCTATGCAGGCGAAGAGCTTTTGCGCGGCGATGACGCGGCGGTGCTGCCCGCGCCGGCGCAAGGCGAGCGCCTGGCGTTTTCCACGGATAGCTTCGTGGTCACACCGCACTTCTTCCCGGGTGGCGATATCGGCCGTTTGGCCGTGTGCGGCACGGTGAACGACGTCGCCACCAGCGGCGCCACCCCGCGCTACCTGAGCTGCGGCTTCGTGTTGGAAGAGGGCTTCCCCATCGAGGACCTCAAGCGCATTTGCACCAGCATGGCCGAAGTGGCGAAGGAGGCTGGCGTGCACCTGGTCACGGGCGACACCAAGGTGGTCAACCGCGGTCACGGCGACGGCGTGTACATCAACACTGCGGGCATCGGCACGCTGCGCGAGGGCGTGAACCTAGGCGGCGCGCAGTGCAAGCCGGGTGACAAGGTGCTGGTCAGCGGCACGTTGGGCGACCACGGCATCACCATCATGAGCTGCCGCGAGTCGCTGTCGTTCAAAGCAGACCTGCAAAGCGATGCTGCGCCCCTGAACCACCTCATCGCCGAGGTGCTGGCGGCGGCGCCAGGCACGCGTTGCTTCCGCGACCCCACGCGTGGCGGCCTGGCCTCCACGCTCAACGAACTGGCGTCGCAATCCGGCACCGACATCACGGTGGAGGAGGACGCCGTCCCCGTGAAGCCCGCCGTGCAGGGCGCGTGCGATATGCTCGGCTACGATGTGCTGCAGGTGGCCAACGAGGGCAAGATGGTGTGCGTTGTCGCCCCTGAGGACGCCGACGCGGCGCTTGCGGCCATGCGCGCGAACAAGTACGGCGCCGATGCCGCAATCATCGGCGAAGTGTCCGAGGCGCAGCCCGAGCGCGGGTCGAAGGTCTTCCTGCGCACGGCCTTCGGCGGCACGCGCATCCTGGATATGCTGGTGGGCGAGCAGCTGCCGCGCATCTGCTAGACGCGTTTAGGCGACAACGGTTCGATCGGCCCCGCTTCTCCTCGAGAAGCGGGGCTTTTTGCGTGTTCGGCTGGAGCATTCGGTGACAAAACGGTCACGACGTGGGTGAAACGCCGTTGCGAAAGCGTCGTCGTAACCGCTCCCCGGGTATTTTCCTGATTCGTATTGCAATCATCGGCAGTAGTGGTATTGTGCCTGCATTGCTTAATTGGGGTATGACCCGGTAGCATTTCGCCGGGGCTTATAGACGAGAAGGAGTTACCATGGCACATCCGGTTATTGTGGCTGACGAGTGCATCGGCTGCGGCATTTGCGTTGACGCCTGCCCGCAGGAGGTCCTGGAGGTCAACGGTGGCGTTGTCGAGGCTGTGAACGAGGAGAACTGCATCGCTTGCGGTGACTGCGTCGAGGAGTGCCCCATGGGCGCCATTCCCGAGGTTGTCGAAGAGTAACCTCTGTCGTTGATCGCATTGAACGAGGCCCTTGCCTATATATAGGCAAGGGCCTCGTTGCGTATGAGGGTTCGATACGGGGGTCGGGCCGAGCTGTGAGGCGGGCTCGACCTTCTGCGTGCAACGGCCGAAACGTGCGCTGCGAAGACGGAAGGGCGTCTCCGGTGCCGGCGTTTGAGTGGGCGCGGGGTCTTGCGCCAAACGTCCTTTGAGGATCTATTGCATAGCGACTGAGATCCTGCAAGTTGCATCACATTCGCGATTAAGCCGCGATTCGGTGCCAGTATGGGCGTCGTTCTTCGGAGGAGAACATTATTTCCCCAGTTCAAAAGCTTGATAGAGAAATTTCAACCTATCTGACATTTTGGTGTTGACAAAACGTAACATTATATTTCTCAAATAACTTGACATGCCCAGACTTAGATTTTATAGTACGAATCGTTGGAAAAAGGCTAAGCCCTTAGAGCCTAGCCGCAGTACCTGATTTCGGTTACATAACTCCAAGTGAGAGGAAGCAATCATATGAGCAAGATTCTGGGTATCGACCTTGGCACCACCAACTCCGCCATGGCCGTCATGGAGGGATCCGAGCCCGAGATCCTCGTGAACGCCGAGGGCGACCGCACCACTCCGTCCGTCGAGGGCTTCCGCAAGGATGGCGAGCGCGTGGTCGGCAAGGCCGCTAAGAACCAGGCCGTCACCAACCCTGAGAATACCGTCTCCTCCGTCAAGCGCTTCATCGGCCGCTCCTTCGCCGAAACCCAGGCAGAGCAGGCGAAGGTCAGCTACAAGGTGCAGGCAGGCAAGGACGGCCGCACCGTCGTCGACATCGACGGTAAGGACTACACGCCCGAGGAAATCTCCGCAATGGTCCTGCAGAAGCTGAAGAACGATGCTGAGAAGCAGGTTGGCTCGCCCATCACGCAGGCCGTCATCACCGTCCCGGCATACTTCAACGACGCTCAGCGTCAGGCCACCAAGGACGCCGGTAAGATCGCCGGCCTCGAGGTCCTGCGCATCATCAACGAGCCTACGGCAGCTGCTCTGGCATACGGCCTCGACAAGACGAACAAGGACGAGAAGATCCTCGTGTTCGACCTGGGCGGCGGCACGTTCGACGTGTCCATCCTGGAGCTCGGCGACGGCGTCTTCGAGGTTGCCGCTACTGCAGGCGACAACCAGCTGGGTGGCGATGACTGGGATCATCGCGTCATCGATTGGCTGGCCGACAAGTTCGCAAAGGACAACGGCGGCATCGATCTGCGCAAGGACAAGATGGCCCTGCAGCGCCTGAAGGAAGCTGCCGAGAAGGCCAAGATGGAGCTGTCCAGCACCACGCAGGCCAACATCAACCTGCCGTTCATCACCGCTGACGCCACCGGCCCGAAGCACCTGGACTACACGCTTACCCGCGCTGAGTTCGAGTCCATCACCAAGGACCTTCTGGACCGTTGCCGCAAGCCTGTCGAGCAGGCGCTGCGCGATGCCGGCATGTCCCAGGGCGACATCGACGAGGTCATCCTCGTCGGCGGCTCCACCCGTATGCCCGCCGTGCAGGAGCTGGTGAAGCGCATGACCGGCAAGCAGCCGAACATGTCCGTGAACCCCGATGAGGTCGTGGCCATGGGCGCTGCCGTTCAGGGCGGCGTGCTCGCCGGCGACGTCGAGGGCATCCTGCTGCTGGACGTTACGCCCCTGTCCCTGGGCGTGGAGACCATGGGCGGCATCATGACGAAGATGATCGACCGCAACACCACCATCCCCACCCGCAAGACCGAGGTGTACTCCACCGCAGCTGACAACCAGACCTCCGTTGAGATTCACGTGCTGCAGGGCGAGCGCCAGATGGCCAAGGATAACAAGACGCTGGGCAAGTTCCAGCTGACCGGCATCCCGGCTGCCCGCCGCGGCGTGCCGCAGATCGAGGTCACGTTCGACATCGATGCCAACGGCATCGTGAACGTTTCCGCTAAGGACCTGGGCACCGGCAAGCAGCAGCAGATCACCATCAGCGGCTCCACGGCTCTAAACGATGAGGAAGTCGACCGCATGGTCAAGGACGCCGAGGCTCATGCCGAGGAGGACAAGAAGCATAAGGAAGAGGTTGAGACCCGCAACAATTGCGATGCGCTGGTCAACGCCACCGAGCAGACCCTGAACGAGCTGGGCGACAAGGTGCCCGCGGACTCCAAGTCCGCCGCCGAGGAGGCCATTAACGAGGCGAAGACGGCTCTGGCCGGCTCCGATATCGAGGCCATCAAGGCTGCCACCGAGAAGCTGCAGCAGGCAGGTTACAAGCTGGCCGAGGTCGCATACAGCCAGCAGGGCGCCGATCAGGCGGCCGGCGCGGCAGCGGGCGCTCAGTCCGATGACGGCCCCATCGAGGCCGACTACGAGGTCGTCGACGACAAAGAAGGGAAGTAAGAGCCATGACGATGCAGAGCACGCCCGAGCCTGAGCGCGCAACGCAGGATCAGGGCACCCAGATTCCCATCCAGGATGAAGCATCCGATGTGAAGCAGGAAGGCGCCGCCCAGCAGGGCGGTGCCGCCCCCGAGGCAGCCGATGCCGCATCTGATGCGGTCAAGGAAGCCGAGGAAGTGCTCGAGGCCCAGGCCGAAGAGGCTCCCACCAACGACGAGCTAGTGGAGAAGGTCCAGGCAGAGGCGAAGGACTGGCAGGACAAGTATTTGCGCCTGCATGCCGAATGGAACACGTATCGCCGTCGTACGGCAGAGCAGCGCGAGCAGGAGCGCCTACGCGCCGGTGAGAAGCTGGTCGAGAAGCTGCTGCCCGTTATCGACGATTTCGAGCGCACCATCGACTATGCCGAGAAGAACGGCGAGGCCGGTTTGATCGACGGCGTGAAGGCCGTGCACAGCAAGTTCGTGAACGTGCTGGAAACCGGCGGCGTGCAGGTCATCAACCCTGCCGGCCAGGCTTTCGATGCGCTTGAGTGCCAGGCGGTCGCCACGGTCGACGATGCGTCGGTGCCGGACGAGACGGTGCATGAGGTGTACCAGAAGGGCTACAAGATGGGGACGAAGGTTCTCCGAGCCGCAATGGTCACCGTCACCACGGGCGGTCCGAAGAGGCCCAAGCCCGAGAGCGAAGACGAATAGATAGCTTTTGCGAGGGCGGGCGGTATGGTCCGCCCTCGTGTTTACTTAAGAAAGGAAGGTGGAGCGCATGCCGGCTACTCCGGACTACTACAAAACGCTGGGCGTTCCGCGCACGGCGACCACCGACGAGATTAAGAAGGCGTTCCGAAAGCTAGCGCGCAAATACCACCCCGATGCGGGTGGCAGCGAGGCCAAGTTCAAGGAGATCAACGAAGCCTACGAGGTCTTGTCAGACGATAAGAAGCGCAAGCTGTACGACCAATATGGCACGGCGAACGAGAATCAGATTCCCCGAGGATGGGGTGGCGGTTCCGTAAACGTCGAGGATATCTTCGGCGGCGCCGGTGCAGGCGGTTTCGGCAGCTGGGCCGATATCCTCGAAAGCATCCGTCGCGGCGAGGGCGCGTTCGGTTCGAACTGGGATTTCAACGGTGCCGGCGCCAGCGGCTTTGCAGGACGCCAGCCGCGTCCGCGCAAGGGCCAGGACATGAACGTCACGCTGAACGTTACGTTCGAAGAGGCGTTTTCCGGTACGGAAAAGCGTGTCACCGTTCGCGTGCCCGGTCGCGCCGATTCGGAAACGCTCACCGTCAAGGTTCCTGCGGGCGCCGTCGACGGCGGACGCTTGCGCTTCCGCGGCAAGGGCGCGCCCGGCGAGTCGGGCGGTGAAGCCGGCGACCTGCTGGTCACCACCCGCATACAGGACCATCCGTACTTTAAGCGGGATGGGGCCGATGTGCTCATCGATGTGCCTGTCAACGTGGCGGAAGCCGCGTTGGGCGCCAGCGTGGTCGTGCCCGCTCCCGACGGCACGAAGGTGCGCGTGAAGGTACCTGCCGGAACCCAAGACCAAACGGTCATGTCAGTTCGTGGCAAGGGGGCGCCGAGGGTGAAGGGCTCCGGCAACGGCGACCTGAAGATCACTATCAAAGTGCAGGTTCCCAAGTCCATGAACCCGCAGCAGCAAAAGGCCATGGAGGCGTTCTTGGAGGCGTCGCCCGATGACGTGAGGAGCTGGTAAGCATGCCCGAATGGAACGATCGCAACCGGCCCCTGTACATGATCGGCGTAGCGGCCGAGCTGGCAGGCGTGCACCCTCAAACCCTTCGAGCGTACGAGCAGAAGGGCTTGGTAACGCCCCAGCGCACTAGCGGCAATACCCGCATGTACTCGCAGGCGGATATCGAGCGCCTGTCCCTTATCAACGAGCTCACCGGGGAGGGCATCAACCTTGCCGGCGTCATCCGCATCCTCGATCTGCAGGGCCGCCTGGTCGATCGCGATCAGGAAATCGACGACCTGCACAAACGGGTTCGCCGTCTTGCCGACCGCGTGCACGAGCTGGAAACGCGTGAAAGCGTGAACTCCCTCGTGCAGTCGCCCACGGCGATCGTCGTCCGTCGTCCCAGCTCGCTTTTGTAAACAAATGCGTTGAACCGATTCAAAGGAGGTTCGCATGAGATTAGATAAACTTGCCGTTACCGCTCAAGAGGCCTTCCAGGCTTCGATGGGTGTTGCCGGCGATGCGCAATCCAGCACCATCGAGCCCATTCACTTGCTCAAGGCCATGCTGGACGCATCGGAGAACAATCTGTCCGCCATCATCAAGCGTATCGGCGCCGATCCGGCGCAGCTGTCGCAAAACGTCGACGCCGCCATCGCCGCCATGCCGAAGGCCAGCGGCTCCACCATGCCTATGGCCATGCCCAGCAACAACCTTATGAAGGTCATCGACAACGCCGTGAAGGCGGCGGAGCGCATGGGCGACAGCTACGCAACCACCGAGCACCTGCTCATCGCCTTGGCTCAGGACAAGGGCGACGCCGGCCGCGTGCTCAACGGCCTCGGCATCACGGGGAAAACCGTTGAGGAGGCGTACAGCTCCCTGCGCGGTTCCACCCGCGTCACCGATCAGCAAAGCAAGCCTGAGCTCGACGCCTTGAACCAGTACGGCCAGAACCTCACGCAGAAGGCGCGTGAAGGCAAGCTCGACCCGGTCATCGGCCGTTCCGAGGAGATTCGCCGCACCATCCAGGTGCTCAGCCGCCGTACGAAGAACAACCCCGTGCTCATCGGCGAGCCCGGCGTCGGCAAAACCGCCATCGTCGAAGGCCTGGCGCAGCGCATCGTCGCCGGCGATGTCCCGTCCGGCTTGAAGGATCACGACGTCATTGCGCTCGACCTGGGCGCCATGGTCGCAGGCGCTAAGTACCGCGGCGAGTTCGAGGACCGCTTGAAGGCGGTTCTGCGCGAGGTCAAGGAGTCGAACGGCCAGATCATCCTGTTCATCGACGAGCTGCACACCATCGTTGGCGCCGGTTCCACGGGCGATAGCTCCATGGATGCGGGCAACATGCTCAAGCCTGCCCTGGCGCGTGGCGAGCTGCATGCCATTGGCGCAACCACGCTCGACGAGTATCGCAAGTACATCGAAAAGGATGCCGCTCTAGAGCGCCGTTTCCAGACGGTCATGGTCAGCGAGCCCACGGTCGAGGACACCATCGCCATCCTTCGCGGCCTGAAGGAGAAGTACGAGATCCATCATGGCGTGCGCATCACCGATGCCGCCATCGTCGCCTGCGCGGAGCTGTCGAACCGCTACATCTCCGATCGTTTCCTGCCCGACAAGGCCATCGACCTCATGGACGAGGCCGCCAGCCGTCTGCGCATCGAGATCGACAGCATGCCCGAGGAGGTCGATCTGGCGGAGCGCAAGCTCACCCAGATGCAGATCGAGGAGCAGGCGCTTATGAAGGAGACGGACGAGGTCAGCCGCGAACGCCTTGAGCATCTGCGCAAGGAAATCGCCGACGCGAAAGACTCCTTGTCGAAGCGCAAGGCCGAGTGGCAGAACGAAAAGGACGTCATCGAGGACGTCCAAACGCTCAAGGCCGACCTCGAAGCTGCGCAAACCGAAGAGGAGCGCGCAACCCGCGAAGGCGACCTGGTGAAGGCCTCCGAGATCCGCTACGGCCGCATCCCCGAGCTGCAGCGTAAGCTGGAGCAGGCCGAGCAGGCGCTGAACGACAAGCAGGAAGACGGTGCCATCCTTAAGGAGGAGGTGTCGCAGGAGGAGATCGCCGAGGTGGTGTCCACCTGGACCGGCATTCCCGTGTCCAAGATGATGCAGGGCGAGATGGAGAAGCTCGTCGATCTCGAGGACAAGCTGCATGAGCGCGTCATCGGTCAGGATGAGGCCGTCTCGGCGGTTGCCGGCGCCATCCGCCGCAACCGTGCGGGCCTGTCCGACCCGAACAAGCCCATCGGCAGCTTCCTGTTCCTCGGCCCCACTGGCGTGGGCAAAACCGAGCTGGCGAAGGCGCTGGCGGAATACCTGTTCGACAGCGAGAAGGCCATGGTGCGCATCGACATGTCCGAGTACATGGAGAAGTTCAGCGTGCAGCGCCTGATCGGCGCCCCTCCGGGATACGTCGGTTACGACGAGGGCGGTCAGCTTACCGAAGCCGTGCGTCGTCGTCCGTACAGCGTCATCCTGCTCGATGAGGTGGAGAAGGCTCACCCCGACGTCTTCAATATCTTGCTGCAGGTGCTCGATGACGGCCGCTTGACAGACGGCCAGGGTCGCTTGGTGTCGTTTAAGAACGCCATCATCATCATGACCAGCAACATCGGCTCCCAGGCAATTCGCGAATACGAAAGCGCGAACGCTCAGAAGGAGACCATGGGCGACGTCATGGAAAACGTCATGAAGGGCGATGTGGAAACGGCGGCGAAGAGCTTGGCGGAGCTGTCCAACAAGATCAACGATGCGCTTCGCAACACCTTCCGCCCCGAGTTCCTCAACCGTATCGATGAGGTCATCACGTTCCATGCGCTGTCCATCGCCAACATGGAGCCCATCGTCGAGCTGCAGCTCAACGATGTGCGGCAGCGCCTGGCCGATCGCCGCGTCACGCTCGACGTCACGCCCGCTGCCATGGATCATCTGTCCATCGACGGCTTCGATCCGGTGTATGGCGCGCGTCCCTGCAAGCGCTTGGTGCAGCGCGAGATCGTCGATCGCATCGCGCAGAAGATCGTCGAGGGCAAGCTGCCCGATCGCAGCCATGTGCTCATCGACATCGACGAGGCGACTGACGAATACGTGTGCCGCGTCGAGCCGCCGCTGGAGCTTGACGCCGTACCGGTCGACTAGCCAAGCTGCCGTGCGTTGCGGTTATCGCGGCGCAGCTGCAAGCGTGTAACGAAAAGAGCGCCTGCCGAGTTTCATCTCGGCAGGCGCTCTTCGTCTATATGCGAGGTCGACGCTTCTCGTCGTCGGCCCTTCGACCGCATCGGCGGCGCAGGGCTTAGCGTTCAACCAGGTCAAGCAGCTCTTGCTTGCTATGCACATCTAGCTTCGAGTAGATATGCTTCGTGTGGCCCTTCACGGTGTTTTCGGTCAGGTACAGCGTCTCGGCGATGTACGCCTTCGTGCGTCCCTTGCACAGCAGCTGCATGATCTCAAGCTCGCGCGGCGTCAGCTTGTGCTGCTTGCCGACCTCATCGCAGCGTTCTTCAAGGCTTCGATAATCCGCCGGCGCGCTCACCGGCTCGCCGCGCAATTCCGCGAACAGCCACTTCGTATCCTGGTCGCGCATTTCCAAGCAGAACGAGGACACCAACAGCAGCACGAACATCAACGCGACCACGATCACGGCATCGTGCTCGCCGCCTGAATACGCAGGGGACATCATCGATCCGATGGCGAACGGCGCCGTATAGCAGGCCCAGCCTATGCCGAAGACCCACGGGGCGGGAAGCTTCGAATGCTGCGCTACGTCGGACAAGGTAAGCCAGGCGAACAGAACGATAAGGTCCCAAGCGCTGCTTTCCACGCAACGCAGCACGGTGATTTCAGGGAACATGGTCTGGCTGAGCATGTCCAGCGCCAGCACCAAAAGCGCGATACGCCACAATTGCGAGAAGTTAAACGGCTTGTTCAGCTTCACCACCACATACAGCACGATGCCCGAAATCACCATTTCCAGCAAACGCCCCAGCAGAAAGTCGACAGCAGGCACCTGGGATTGGTTTCCCGAGAATCGGCTTACCAGGAACGCGGTCACGAAGCTGAACGCGGCAATGGTCACAGCTACCTTCCAAAGCCCTCGCATGTTGTGGGAGTCAAAGCGAATGACGGTCTTTTCTGTGCTGGCGTTCTCCACGCCGGTGAGCGCGGCACGGCACATCCACACCGAGGCGATGGGTAGCAGCATGGCGAACGCGCATTGGGCCTCAACGGGAACGAAATGCGTGAGCGCTTTCAGCGTCGATCCTCCGATGTTGGCCAGCAGCAGATAAACCACCGCATGGCGCAAATCGAGCTTCGCGTAGAACGTACCCCACTGCAGGTATAGCCAGCCAAGAACGCACGCGCATAGGGCCATGGCGGCAAATTGGAGCGGAATCGAGGGGATTGCGGTAAGCGTGAGTGCGAGCAGCAGCGCGCCTAGTGCGCCGAACGCGCCGACAACCGCTGCGGAAATCCCAGAGGTGAAAAACCTCGGCGCTTTGCGTGAAACGGCGGCGAATAGCAAAACGGCCACCGCCAGCAGAAGGTAGGAAAACGTCCAGGGAAGCTGGGCAGAGGGGCTGACTCCTCCGAATGCGTTGATTAAAAAGCCCCAAGCCAGTGGACACGCTATGCCCGTTGATGCAAACGCGGTCATCTTGGCGCTAAAGCGCGGCTTGTCGCCGGCTGGTTCGAGATTCGTCTCCGGTTTCGCTGATGCTGCGGTTTTCATTTCTCCCCTTCTCTCAGGAGGAATGGTAGCATACGCGGTTAACAATGAGCTTGCGCTCCAAGAAAAGAAGCGCAACAACTTGACCAGCGGAAATACCCGAGGCACCCCTTTCGGGTAAGTAAAGAAAACCGTGCAGCGGGCCGAAAATAACCACCAAAGGGTGGCGCGCGACGGCCTGGCCCGGCGTACTATCCATGTTGTCGGGAGCGAAGCCGCACCTTGGTCTTAGCCGAATCCAATTTCAGCCGAGGCCGTTTCGCCAATTGTTTGCGGCTTGCGCTCGTACGACGAAAGAGACGGAGCGTTGACAGTCGATAGCATATCCGCGGAAGCTCGCAACGCCGAATGGCCAATCCCCTCCGGTCAAGCGCATCCCCATAACGCGCAGGCGATCCCCCCTCACTAGCGCTGCTTCCGAATCTCCTCCATAGCCCGCGAGCCCCCTTCTCGCGGGCCTCTTCTTTTTTCGGGGGGGGGTTAGCCGTTCAGGTAAGGAAGCGTAGCTCGAGCGCCGACAAGCAAGCACGTTCGGGCAGCGATAAACGGGTATAGGAAGAGAACCAGGCGCAAGAGCAGCGGTCGCATGAGCCGAACCTCTTATATATATCTATATATCTGTATCGCGGCACCGAATGCTGTTCGGCCGAAAAAGCGAATCCAGCGCGAGCGAAAGAGCTCAGCCTCGCAATGCCTCAAGGGCGCTCCTCTAAAGCTAGTCATATTAAAACCGCCCCCTTGCTCCATTCGAACTGCCTCTCGTTTCTCATGTTCAAGAAAAGGGGCGGTTCAGGAATGGAGGAAGGGGGCTTGCCGCTATACAGTGAACCGAGCAGAATCGGGGGTTGGTGATTCAGTTCCCTTCTTTGTGCGTATAGGAGAAAAAGGCTTGCGCAACCTTCTTCGCTCAGATCTATGGAGCCTTGCTGTGCCCGGCCGAATGTCCCTTTGCGTCCTCGACACGGTCGAAGAGAACGCATATCGCCAATGCGGAAAGCGGGCCGGGCCCTCTGTCCTCCGCCGGATTCGCTCGCCTTCGTCGCCATGTCGGGCAGAGCCCCGCGCTCCCGTCGCCGCGGCTCGACCCAACGCCTTCTGGTCCAAGCTCCACCGCCCGTCGATATGCCGTGCGGAGAGCAGCGAGATTGCGCGTCGTGCCGCAGCGCATCCGCGTATAGGCCGTCCAGGTGCGGGGAAGGCCGCGTGCCTCGCGTTCCGTCTCCCGCCGTCGCGGCTTGCGGAGGCACAGTGAAACGTGTCCCACCCCGGGCGCGCCCCGTCTATATACACGGAAGGGCGCAAAGCGCTCGAACCCCTCCTGG
>ERZ1034984.834-NODE-834-length-32678-cov-78.883242_pt1 | contig 32678 bp, 39 predicted proteins | sample MGYA00520589_ERZ1034984 | MGnify/ENA primary metagenome ERZ1034984 (study PRJEB33766, sample SAMN09781790) | gut metagenome | biome: gut microbiome | host: Homo sapiens | place: Madagascar | study: EMG produced TPA metagenomics assembly of the PRJNA485056 data... | reverse complement strand
AATCAAGTGATGAAAAAACACTATGTGGAACAACAGGAGAAACAGCAGTAAAAACAAAGTTGTATTCAAGCACAATAACAATAGGAAAAGATAGTAACACAAAAACAATAACAAGAACCGAGCCAGGAACAACAAGTTCACCATATTACCGTGAGCCAGACCTAGTAGTTGGAAGTAATGGGTTAAGTTATGATGCAAAAGATACTTACTATAAAACAATATTAGGAAAAAATGGAACAAAAGAAGAGTTAGCTCAATTATTTGTAGAAGATTATAAAGAAATGATAGAAAGCATACAAAAATATGGAGGATTTTATATAGGAAGATATGAGCTATCAGAAGCAGGAGTGCAAAAAAATCAACCAACATTAACAAATACAAATTGGTATAATTTATATAATGCTTGTAAAGATACAAAATTGCAAGCAAGTGACAAAGTAAAAACTGGGATGATATGGGGATGTCAGTGGGATGTAACATGTAATTTTATAGCAAATAAAGGAGAGCAAAAAAGTATAACAGATTCAAGAACATGGGGAAATTATAACGATAGTGAAGGTGATGCAAAAGTAATAGTAACAGAAAATGGAACAGAAACAAACAAATATGGAACTAAACAAAATACAGGCTATAGTGAATATTGGAAAGCAAATAACATTTACGATTTAGCAGGAAACTGTTGGGAATGGACACAAGAGGCGGACATCGCCGGCTCTCGAGCTGATGGGGGTGGCGGTTACTTCGGCGGTGGCTCTAGCTTTCCAGCTTCTAGCCGCACCAGCCGCAGCAATCCAGGCAGCGGCTACGACAGCATGCGGTTCTCGTCCCACTTTAATAATAAAGTCAAAATAGAAGCGTTTGAGAGTTTAATTCTAAATGTGTAGAAGCAAAAAAGGGCATGAGCACCAGGGTGAAGAATAATTCTCAAGCAGACATAATAAAAACTAAAAAAGGCAATAGATAAAAAAGCTATTGCTTTTTTTATGTATTACTAGTATAATAAGTATGAAAAGTATAACTAAAATATGGAGGCGGAAATGGATAAAAATAAATTTGTAGGAATCAGCAAAGTAGGAGAAAAAGGACAAATAGTAATACCAAAAGAAGCAAGAGATATGTTTGACATTAAACCAGGAGATTCAGTAGTGGTATTATGTGATAAAAATAGAGGAATGGCAATAGTAAAAGCAGAAAGTTTAGAACCTGCGATAGAAAAATTTATTCCGAAAGGAGATAAATAACATGATTCAAATAACAAACTTAACAAAAAAATATAAAGAAAAAATAGCAGTAAACAACATCAACTTAACAATTAAAGAAGGAGAATTATTTGCTTTATTAGGAACAAATGGTGCAGGAAAAACTACAACAATAAAAATGCTCTCAACACTAATACTTCCAACAGAAGGAGAAATCAAAATAGCTGGATATGACATAGCAAAAGACAGTGTGAAAATAAAAGAAATAGTAAATGTTTCTCCACAGGAAACAGCTATTGCGCCTAATCTGACAGTAAAAGAAAACTTAGATTTTATGGCAGGAGTTTATAAAATAAAAAACAAAAACGAAAAAATAGATGAATTAGTAAAAACATTTAAATTACAAGAAGTATTAAAACAAAAGGCAAAAACTTTATCAGGAGGATGGCAAAGAAAATTGTCAATAGCAATTTCTTTAATAAATGATCCGAAAGTATTGTTTTTAGACGAACCAACACTTGGACTTGATGTACTTGCAAGAAGAGAGCTATGGGCAGTGATAGAGTCACTAAAAGGAAAAATAACAATAATATTAACAACTCATTATATGGAAGAGGCAGAAAGTTTATCTGATAGAGTAGGAATAATGGATAAGGGAAATCTGATTGCAGTAGGAACAGTAAAAGAACTTATGCAAAAAGCAGGAACAAATAATTTTGAAGAAGCTTTTGTTAAAATAGCAACAGGAGGTAGAGAATAATGAGAATACTAAACTTTGCAAAAAGAAATTTTAAAGAAATAATAAGAGATCCATTAAGCATAGTATTTGCAATAATTTTACCTCTATTTTTACTATTTATATTTCAACAATTTAATATACCAAATGAAGCGTACAAACTAGAAAATTTTACTCCAGGTGTACTAATATTTAGCTTTTCATTTATAACACTATTTGCATCAACACTCATTGCAAAAGACAGAAAAACATCGTTGTTAATAAGACTTGGAATAAGTCCAATGAAGCCAATAGAATACATATTAGGGTACATGATTTCATTTATTCCAATAATATTATTGCAGGGCGTAGGGACTTTTGTAATGGCACTAATCTTAGGACTACCCTTTAGCATAAATATACTTTGGACAATATTAGTATCAATAATTATAGCAATATTATTTTTAGCGATAGGAATATTAATAGGAAGCCTAGTGTCAGATAAAGCTGCGTCAGGTGTTTCAAGTATAGTTGTTCAATTAGTTTGTTTTACCAGTGGAATGTACTTCCCAAAAGAATTGTTAGGAAGTGCATATAGCAAAATATGTGAAATACTTCCATTTGATTCGGCCTTGATAATAATCAAAGGAATACTAAACAACAATATAAAGAGCATAACAATTCAAAACATACTAATTTTTAGCGTGTATACAATAGTGTTTGTAATACTATCAGCAGTAATATTCAAAAATAAAATGATAAGTGATAACAAGTAAACCTGTACAATAGAAGAAAAGAGTGGTATAATTTTGGAGTAAAGAATTTTAGGAGATTACTGCAAAATGGAAAAACAAAAAGTAAAAGTATTTAAACTAACAATGACAATACTAGCAATAGCAATAATTGTAGGAATAATAATATACATGTTCCCTGTAATGAGGGAACTATCAACAAAGGAAGGACAACTAGCATTTAAGGAAAAAGTATCAAGCTCAGGAATATTAGGACTATTAATGTTATTTGCTTTGCAAGTGGCACAAATATTTCTAATAATCATCCCAGGAGAACCAATAGAAATACTGGCGGGAATGTGCTACGGCCCAATATGGGGAACGGCTTTTATAATGGTATCGGCAGGGATAATATCTACAATAATATTTTTCTTAGTAAGAAAGTATGGAAAAAGGTTTGTATACAACTTTTGCGATAAAGAAAAAGTTGTGAAAATAGAAAATAGCAAGCTATTTAAAAATCCAAATAAAATAGAAATGATAATGTTTATATTGTTCTTACTTCCAGGAACACCAAAAGACTTGCTAGTTTACATTGCAGGACTGTTACCAATTAATCCTGTGAAATTTGTGCTAATATCAGTATTTGCTAGATTTCCATCAGTAATATCATCGACACTTGCTGGTGCAAACTTAGCAGTGGGAGATTGGAAAAAAAGCATAGTAATGTACTTGGCGATAGTGCTTGTAGCTATTATCGTAATACTAATAGCTAACAAATTTGACAAAGACAAGCTAGCCGAAAAAGCCATAAAAACAATAAAATAATCTAAATTGCAGACGAACTCTGCGATTTAGATTTATTTTTTTATTACCCTTTACAACAGCACCTCTTGGCATATCTTAAAAAATATGCTATACTAGATAAGAGATTTCTAGGAAAAACTAGAACAAATGAAAGGAAGAAAAGAATTGAAAATATTAGCAATAGGTGACTTGGTAGGAGAAAGTGGAGTAAGAAAACTAAAAGAACTTTTACCTAAAATAAGAGAAGAAGAAAAAATAGACTTTGTAATAGTAAATGCTGAAAACTCAGCAGACGGAATGGGAATTACAAATAAAATATTTAATGAGCTAAAAGCACTACATATAGATGTAATAACAATGGGAAATCACACTTGGGGCAAAAAGGACATCTTTGGCTTTATAGATGACAAAATTTTAATACGACCAGCAAACTACGTGTCAAAAGTTCCAGGAAAAGGTTATGGAATATATGAATGCAAAGGCAAGAAAATCTGTGTTGTAAACTTAATAGGAAGAACAGATATGAATGTTCAATCAGAAAATCCATTTACAAGAATGCAAAGTATTTTAGAAAAAGTAAAAGACAAAGCAGACATAATAATATTAGATTTTCATGCTGAAGCAACAGCAGAAAAAATTGCAATGGGTTATTATCTAGATGGAAAAGTAACAGCAATTTTTGGAACACATACACATGTACAAACTGCTGATGAGACAATATTAGAAAAGGGAACAGCCTATATCACAGATATAGGAATGACTGGTCCAGCAAAATCTGTAATAGGAATGGATATAGATGCATCTATAAAAAGATTTGAAACAACACTTCCAGAAAAATATAAAGTTGCATCAGGAGAAGCAAAATTGAATGGCTGTATTTTCGAGATTAATGACGAAAATTGTCGAGTAAACAAAATTACTAGAGTAGCAAGGAAATAAATGACGAAAATTGCAGAAAACGCACGATGAAAACTGTAAGAAATTACCAATTTTATATAGACAAATGACTCCGAATATTATATAAATATAACTGTACTTAAACATACAGAAAAATAAAATATTAGGAGGAAAAAAATGGAAGTTTTAAAGATCTCATCAAAATCAAATCCAAATTCAGTAGCAGGAGCAATCGCTGGGTTGGTAAAAGAATCAAACAAAGCAGAAATGCAAGCAATTGGAGCAGGAGCTCTAAATCAGGCAGTAAAGGCAGTAGCAATAGCTAGAGGATTTGTAGCACCAGCAGGAGTTGACTTAATTTGCATTCCAGCATTTGCAGAAGTAGAAGTTGAAGGGGAAGAAAGAACAGGGATGAAACTTATAGTGGAGTCTAGAAAATAAAAATCAATTTAATTTAATAAATATGGGGGTATGACAAAAACATACCCCTTTTGTATTTTTTAGAAATAAAATTCCCACAACTATTGAAAAAATCAGACATTTAATGTATTATAAGCATATAAGAAAATAAAGAGAGGACAAAATATGAAATTAAGCAATGTATTTAAATACATATTTATAATATTTGCAATAGGGATAATTGTATATGCTGGTTACCGAATTTATAAGACTCAAAATACGCAACAAAACAATACAAAAGAACCTAATACGGTGGCAGAAGAAAATATAATAAAAGACATAAGACTAGCACTTACCAACTACGATACAATGAATCCGCTTATTACGTCAAATAAAGAAATATTAAACATAGACACTTTGATATTTGAACCACTTTTTACACTGACCCAAAACTATGAAATAGCACCTTGTTTGGCAAAGGAATGTGCTAAAACAGGAAACAACATATATGTAATAAAGCTTAAAGAAGGAGTAGTTTGGCAAAACGGAAATCCATTTACAGCAGAAGACGTAAAATTCACAATAGAAACAATTAATCAGGGCAACTCAATATATAAATATAATACAAGTCACATCACAAATATTGAGGTAGTTGATACAAATACTGTAAAATTAACACTAGATGCAGATGTTCCGTTCTTTGTATATAATCTAATATTCCCAATCGTTTCTAGTGCGTATTACCAAGGAGAAGATTTTTACAACAGTGCTAAAACCCCTATTGGAACAGGAAAATTTACCATAACAAACATAAGCACAAACAATATAACACTTGCAAAAAATACTAAATATAGGGATTTAGAAAACAATCCTATAAAAATAGATACAATAAAAATAAATTTATATGCGTCAATGGGAGAAGCATACAATAATTTTAAAATGGGAAATATAGACTTGTTAGACACATCAAACCCTAATTTTCAAGATTATATTGGAACAATTGGATTTGAAAAAACAGAATATTCTGGCCGACAATTTGACTTTTTGAGCCTAAACTGCGAAGACACAATTCTACAAGACAAAGCTGTTAGACAAGCTATTAGCTATGCAATAGACAAAAGTAATATAAATTCAGCGGTATTTAACAATCAAAATTATGTGGCAGAATACCCTTTAGATTATGGAAATTTCTTATATGAAGCTAATAATGCAAGTTCAGGCTATAATCCAGAACAAGCGAAACAAGTTCTTCAAGATGGTGGATGGACATATGCAAACAACCGCTGGAGAAAAGAAATAGATGGGGTAACTAGAACTTTAAGACTAAAAATTGCAGTAGACAAAGAGAACCAAACGAGAGTTGCAGTAGCCGACTTGATAAAAGAGCAATTAGAATCAATAGGAATGGAAGTAAGAGTCAACAAAATATCTAAAGACCAATATAATGAATATATTGGTGGGGACGACTATCAAATTTTACTTACAGGGGTGTACACATCATATAGTCCTGATATAACATATTATTTTGCGCCAGGAAATATTGAGAAGTATACAAATGATGAACTGTTTAAACTCTTGCAAAATGCAGGAATGATAAATGACAGTGGCAAAATAAAAGAAATATACCAAAAAGTTTACAATATATATAAAGAAGATGTTCCGTTCATTGGATTATATAGAACAAAAGGTATGGTAATAACAAGTTCATCATTAATTGGAACAGTAGAAGCAAATTGCTATAAAAGCTTTTACGAGATAAATAATTGGTATAGAAAATAAAAAAATACGTCAAGTGAAAAGTTAAATGCAATTCTGTAAAGTAAATGCAACTTGTACGAGAAATAAAAAAATAAAACAAATGTTTGAAAAAAGTCTTGACAAATAAAAATAATAGTATATAATATAACAAGATTGATAATACAAACACATGTTTATAAATTAGGAGGAAAACAATATGGAAAATAATGAAAAGAAAAAAGCACTAGAATCAGCTTTAGGGCAAATAGAAAAACAATTTGGAAAAGGCTCAGTTATGAAATTAGGAGACTTTAAAGCAATGAATGTAGAAGCTATACCTACCGGGGCTCTAAGCTTGGACGTTGCTTTAGGAATAGGTGGAATACCAAAGGGAAGAATTATAGAAATATTTGGACCTGAATCTTCAGGAAAAACAACACTTGCATTACATATGATTGCAGAGTGCCAAAAATTAGGTGGAGAAGCAGCTTTTATAGATGCAGAACACGCATTAGATCCAGTGTATGCAAAACACTTAGGAGTTGATATAGACGATTTAATCGTATCTCAACCTGATACTGGAGAGCAAGCTCTAGAAATAGTAGAAGCACTAGTTAGAAGTGGTGCTATTGATATAATTGTAGTAGATTCAGTTGCAGCATTAGTTCCAAAAGCAGAAATTGATGGAGATATGGGTGATGCACATGTTGGTCTTCAAGCGAGACTTATGTCACAAGCTTTAAGAAAATTAGCAGGTGTACTTAACAAATCAAATACAGCAATAATATTCATAAACCAATTAAGAGAAAAAGTTGGAATAATGTTTGGAAATCCAGAAACAACTCCAGGAGGAAGAGCTCTAAAATTCTATTCTTCAGTTAGATTGGACATAAGAAAAGTAGAAAACCTAAAACAAGATGGAGAAGTATTTGGAAATAGAGCAAGAGTTAAAGTTGTAAAAAATAAAGTTGCTCCACCATTTAGAGAGGCTGAATTCGACATTATATATGGAAAAGGAATTTCAAAATCAGGAAATATACTAGACTTAGCAGTAAGCTTAGACATAGTAGAAAAGAGTGGTTCTTGGTTTAGTTATGATGGAACAAGAATTGGACAAGGTAGAGAAAATGCAAAAAAATACTTTGAGGATAATCCAAAAATAATGGCAGAAGTAGAGAAAAAAGTTAGAGCAAAATTTGATGAAGCTTTCGAAAAAAGCCTAAATGATGAAGGCTCAGAAGAAGTAGAAGACCAAGATGAGCCATTAGATGATGAAGAATAATAGAGGGTATAAATGTACACGATAGAAGAATATGATAAACAAAAATCAAGAGTATTAAAATATGTGTTGTATAAAAAGAGAAGCAAGCAAGAAGTAAAAAACAAATTCTATAACGATATAGAAGAAAATATGTTAGAGGATATTATTTGTGAATTAGAAGAGAACGGTTATATAAATGATACTAACTATATAGAAAGAGCAGTTAATGAGTTTATAGCTCTAAACAACTTGTCTATCAAAGAAATAAAATATAAATTAATTGCAAAAGGTATCCCTAATAGCTTGCTAGAAGACTATATAAATGATAAAATAGAGAAGCTTGAAGAATACGAAATAACCTCGGCTAAAAACATAATTGTAAAAAAACAAAACCAAATGGATGAAGAAGCAATTATACAATTTTTAGTAAAGAAGGGATATAAGACAAGTAATATAAGAGAAGCAATCTCAAGACTAAGTGATGAAGAGCTATCATAACAATATAACGAAAAGGACAAAGAAAATGCAAAATGTATTAACATTAGAAACAAAAAAATATGCTATAAAAATAGAAAATTTTGAGGGACCACTAGATTTATTGTGCCATTTAATAGACAAAAACAAAATGAATATTAACGACATAAAATTGAACGAAATTACGGACCAGTACATAGAACACATTAATAAAATGGAAGAAATGAATTTAGAGGTTACTAGTGAATTTCTAGTTATGGCGTCTACCTTAATATATCTAAAATCAAAGAGCTTACTTCCAAAAGAAGGAGATAACGAAGAAGAAATTTCAGAAGAAGAACTATTAAGGAGAATAATAGAATACAAAAAATATAAAGAAATAACAAAGAATCTTAGAGAAATGTATAATAATAGTGCAATTAGATTCTACAAACTACCAGACAACATAGAATTACCAAAACAAAAATTAGAGATTGAATATGAAAAACAAAACATTGTTGATGCATATTCAAATATAGTGAGAATAAATGAAGAAAAGCAAAACGAAAATGCACAAAATATAGAAAAAATTGCTATTACTGATAAATATACAGTAGCAAGCAAAGTAAAAGATATGTTGAAAGAATTGGTAAAAAGACCTAAATTCATATTTAATACATTATTTTCGTTAAACAGATGTGAAAAAGAAGAAGTTGTTACAGCTTTTTCTGGACTATTAGAATTGTCAAGAAGAAGTAAAGTAATCACTAGTCAGGAAGAATTATTTGGTGATATATCAGTAGAAAAATATAAATAAGCAAAGTTCTAAAACATAAAATAAAGCATATACATATAGTATGTGCTTTATTTTTGTGTAAAGGAGAAATATGAATCTAGAATATATCTTAAAATGTTTTCCGGTTAATATCAGACAAGCAATAGAAGAAAAGACCGAACTCAATAATTTGGAAGAAATTAGACTTAGAAACAATTTGCCAATAATATTGGAGCTGGGAAAATATGAAAAAGTAATTCAATATAAAATTAATCCAGAAGAAATGAACTACATATTTCAAAAAATATGTGAGAACTCAATCTATACATATCAAAATCAAATAGCAAGTGGATTTATTACAATAAAAGGTGGAAATAGAGTTGGACTTGTTGGTACAGCGGTAGTAAAAGATGGATGTATAACAAACTTTAATTATATATCAAGTTTAAATATAAGAATAAGTAGAGAAGTAATTGGCTGTAGTAATCAATTAATGGATGAAATTATAAACAAAGAAGAAAACACAATATACAATACTCTAATCGTATCCCCACCGGGGATGGGAAAAACAACTTTGCTAAGAGATATAATAAGAAACATAAGCAATGGAATTGCTAACGAACTAACCGGCAAGAACATAGCGGTAATTGACGAAAGATGTGAAATCTCAGCAATGTACAAAGGGATTATACAAAATGATTTGGGAATAAGAACAGATGTCATAAATGACATTCCAAAATATCTTGGAATGAAAATGGCAATTAGATCAATGGCACCACAAGTCATTGCAGCAGATGAGATAGGTAGCACAAAAGATAGTGAAGCTATAAGATATGCAATGTGTTGCGGAGTTAAAGGAATATTTACAGCACACGGAAAAGATATGGAAGAGTTAAGAAAGAATCCAGAATTAAAACAGCTGATAGAAGAAAAAATATTTGACAAAATAATCTTCTTGCAAGGAAGAGAAAATAATAAAATAAAATTTAGTATATAAAATAGTTCTAAAATAAAAATATTGGAATATACATATATAAAGTGAGTATAAAATCAGAAAGGACAAGACATGGACTTTATAAAAGGTATTCTAATATTTTTTGTGTTTTTAATATTTGTAAAAATAGGAAGCATATATTCTAAAAAATACATAAATAGAGCGTCACAGCTAGAACAGATGAAAAATCTATTAAACATATTTAAAGTAAAAATAAAATTTACTTGCAATACGATACAAGAAATCTTTAACCAGTTATATGAAGACACCCCAAATGAAATAGGAGAAATCTTCAAAAAAGCCAATGAATATATGGAAACGTACAGCGCAAAAGAAGCTTGGAACACATCGTTAGAAGAAGCCAAAACTGACTTAACAAAAGAAGATATAGAGACACTTAAAAACTTAGGAAAAATATTAGGAGAAACGGATGTAGAAGGACAAATAAACCAAATAGAACTGACAGAAACACTATTAGAAAATCAAATTAAAGAAGCACTTGAAGAAAAGCTAAAAAACTCAAAAATGTATAGAACTTTAGGAGTAACAGTGGGACTTGCTATTTCTATAATTTTAATATGAGAGGAAAGTAAAAAGTATGGACATAAATCTTTTATTTAAAATTGCAGCTATTGGAATACTAGTAGCTGTACTATACCAAGTATTAGTAAGAGCTGGAAGAGAAGACCAAGCAATGATGACAACACTGGCAGGGCTAATAATAGTTTTAACAATGGTCATAAAAGAAATAAGTACATTATTTGACACAGTAAGAACCATCTTTAATTTATAGGGAAGGATTGTGACTAAAGATGGACATCATAAAAATTATAGGAATAGGTTTGGTATCTTTAATTATAATTGTAATTTTAAAACAATATAGACCGGAATTTGCAATGTATGTATCATTAATAGCCGGAGTACTAATATTTGCGCTAATTGCTACAAGACTGTCAGGAATCATAGATGTGCTAAAAAGCATTGCGAACAAAGCAACTATAAATAGTGAATTTCTAGTCCTTCTCATAAAAATAACAGGAATTGCGATACTAACTGAATTTGCAGTAAGTATTTGTAAAGATACAGGCGAATCGGCAATAGCTCATAAAGTGGACTTAGGTGGAAAAGTAATAATAATGTCGATGTCAATACCAATAATGGCAAGCTTATTAGAAACAATTATAAAAATATTGCCATAAATATTTTACAAAAGAAAATGGGAGCAAAGATGAGAGATGTAATAAAAAAATTAATAATTACAATCATATCAATAATCTTAGCACAATTTATATTTACAAGTTTTTTCTATAAAGTAAAAGCCGAGAATACAGAAACTGATCAGAACAGCATTATAGAAAGCCAATCTAAATCATTTGGAATATCAAGCTTTATAGAAGAAGCAGACAAATATCAAAGCGAAGACTTTTCGATAGACGTAAGCGAACTATTTGCATCAGCAGTAAAAGGAAATGTTGACAACAAATCACTTGGGCAAAGGATATTATCGATTTTATTTAAACAAACAAGTAGTGCTATAAAAACAATACGGCATAATAATGATAATAGTAATAATATCAAGTGTAATGAAAAGCATAAGCGACAACCTGGAAAACTCGGGCGTAGCCCAGATTACACACTATGTTACATATATTTTAATAGTTACAGTAATAATGAAAAATTTTTCAGACATTATAGTAATGGTAAAAAACTCAATAGAAAACCTAATAGGCTTTACTAACTGTCTATTACCATTATTAATAAATCTAATGATTACAACTCGGAAACATTACATCAGCAAGTTTGTTGCAACCAATAATACTATTTTTAATAACATTCATTGGCAACTTTATAAATGCAATATTAATACCAGTAATACTAATATCAGTGTCACTTAGCATAATATCAAACATATCAGACAGAGTTCAGGTTGACAAACTAGCAAAGTTTATAAATAGCTCAGTTGTGTGGATTTTAGGTATTGCATTAACAGTCTTTGTTGGTGTTACGTCGTTAGAGGGAAGTATTACAAACGGAGTAGATGCGCTAACGGTAAAAACCACAAAAGCTGCAGTATCTAACTTTATACCGATAGTAGGAAAAATATTACGGCGATGCTGTTGAAACAGTAATGAGTTGTAGCAATATATTAAAAAATGCGGTGGGAATAGTTGGAGTAGTCATAATAATAAGCATATGTATAGTTCCGATTATAAAACTAATGGCGCTTATGGGTGTGTATTACTTAGGGTCGGCGCTCTGCCAGCCAATAGCAGACGAAAAAATAGTAAAACTTTTAGAGAAGATTGGGGCTACATTTAAACTACTTTTAGCAATAATGAGTAGTGTTTCTGTAATGTTGATAATTGGCATAACACTAGTAATAAAAATATCAAACAGTGGAATGATGATGCAATAACAAAGGAGAAAATATGGTAGCGTTTTTTAGTAGTTGGGCACAAGGAATAATAGTTGCAGTAATAGTAGCGACAATAGTTGAACTACTATTACCAAATGGAAGCAGTAAAAAATATGTCAAAGTAGTTGTGGGAATTTATATACTGTTTTCAATAATAGCACCAGTAGTTAATAAATTTGCAAATCAAGACATAAATGCTGAAATATTTAACTTGGATAAATACGAAAAAAAGATGGAAGATAGCAACAATAAAATCTTACAAAAAATAGAGGCAAATAATAGCAGAACCGTAAAAGATATATATGTGGCAAACTTAGAAGCAGACATAAAAGCAAAACTAAAAGATAAAGGATATGAAGTCACAAGTACATATATAAAAGCTAAAGACGATGAAAACTACACAATAGAAAATATCAGCATCACAGTTAAAAAGAACAAAGACAAAGAAAGTAAAAATGAAATATCTATTGGTGAAATTACAATAAACAAAACTAAAAACAATACAAGTTCAAACGAAGAAATAAGCAGACAGGATAAACAAGAAATAAAAGAATATTTAGCTAAAACATATGATATATCTGAAAAAATTATAGATATAAATTAACAAAAGAGAGGTGAGAGGTTTGATAAAAGAAAAATTCAAAGATGCCTTTAAAATTAAAAAAGGAGAAAATAATAAAAGATCAATAGAAAATTTGATAGTTCTGGGAATCTTATTAATCATAACAATAGTAGCAATCAACTACATATTGTCAGGCAATAGCAAAAAGAGTAAGAATATAACAAACAGTCAAGGAAAAACACTAGCAACGGAAGAAACAAAAACATCAGAGCAAATAGGCGAAAATATAGAAAATAAATTAGAAAACATATTATCAAAAATAAAAGGGGTCGGAAATGTTAAAGTTTTAGTTACATATTCACAAACAAACCAAATAATACCAATGTATAATGAAGATTCAAGTACAAGCACAACAGAGGAAAAAGATTCTGGCGGAGGGACTAGAACAGTAAATGAAAACAGCAGTAAAAAAGACATAATCTATGAAGAAAAAAACGGAGTCAAAACACCAATAACACAAAGCATAATAAATCCAACAATAGAGGGAGCCATAATAACTGCGCAAGGAGCTACAAACGCAGATGTAAAAACCAATATAGTTCAAGCAGTTGAGGCCGTAACAGGTCTTGCTACATATAAGATACAAGTTTTTGAAATGGATTAGGGGGATTAAATATGAAAATGATATTAAAGAAAAATCAAGTAATAATATCTGTTATTGCAATAATGCTAATAGCAGCAGGATACATGAACTATACGGCAAATAACAAACAAACTTTACAAACAGCAGCATTAAAAGACAGCGAAAAATATGGAGACTTAGGGGATGCGACACTCGTGAGTGCAAATGCTGTATTTGAAAATGTAGAAGAAACTGGGGCTCTAGTAGAAAATACGCCAGAAAATACAGAAACTGTTACTGAAAACACGGTAAGCGAAACATCTGTGCCAGCAGTATCTGATAATCAATATTTTGCAGAATCAAAACTAGAAAGAGAAAAAATGTATTCTCAAATGTTAGAAAGTTATCAAAAAATAATAAACAACTCACAAATATCGGATACACAAAAAGAAATATCACAAAACGAAATAAAGAAAATAAATGACACAAAAAATGCAATAATGATTTCGGAAAACTTATTAAAAAACAAAGGATTTGAAGACTTAATAATTTTCGTTAATGGAGATAGCATAAGTGTTGTAATAAAAGCAAAAGAACTAACACAAGAGCAAATTGCACAAGTACAGAACATAATTGTAAGAGAACTAAAAGCAGATATAGAAAATATCCATATAAGCAATAAAGAATAAAAATAAAGTGAACTCAATTTGTTAAAAACAATTTGGGTTCACTTCAAAATTTTAATGTTTTAATTTTATCAATATTGCGATTGCTAAAAGAATTAGAACAACTCCTACTGTTATAAGAAGGATATTCAATATATTGGTTAATCCTAACTCTGCTTCTGGCAATGAACTTAAACGATTGAAATTAGAAGAATTAGAAGTTGCAGTATTAGATGCAACACTGTTATCAGTTGTACTATTATCTATTTCATTATCATCAACAATATTAGAATTATTATCTGCTAAATTTGAGGCTAAATTCATATCTATATTTACCGCCAAGCACTTTCCTGTAAAAATCAAAAATACAAATAAAAAAGTTACTAATAAAATTTTAAAAGTCTTATTCATCAAACTCATCCTCTCTTGTAAAAAATTAATATACTATAATAATACACAAAATTTAAAAAAAAGTCTAGACCTTTATAAAAATATTTCAAAAAAACTAAAAAATACAGCAGTAAAAACGCTGAAAAGGTACAAATTTCACAAGATATATGATATAATAAACATTGTAAAGAAATAGGAGGAAAAATGTTTAATTTACAATCAAAATATAAGCCAACTGGAGATCAACCACAGGCAATAGAATATTTAAGTAAAGGAATAAAAGAAGGTAAGAAATTTCAGACACTTCTTGGAGTAACAGGCTCGCGGAAAAACATTTACAATGGCAAACATAATAGCAAAAACACAAAGACCAACATTAATCTTGGCCCATAATAAAACACTTGCAGGCCAGTTATACAGCGAGTTTAAAGAACTGTTTCCAACGAGCAATGTAGGTTACTTCATATCGTTCTACGACTATTATCAACCGGAAGCATATATCGCTTCATCAGATACATATATAGAAAAAGATTCATCGATAAATGATGAAATAGATAAACTTAGACACTCGGCAACAGCGTCGTTATTCGAAACTAGAGACGTTATAATAGTTGCATCTGTTTCATGTATCTATGGTTTAGGAGACCCAATAGACTATGAACATATGATAGTGTCGATTAGACCAGGAATGAAAATAGAAAGAAACGCCATGCTAAAAAAATTAATCAATATGCAATATAGCAGAAATGAATTGGATTTTAAAAGAGGAACATTTAGAGCAAAAGGCGACATAGTAGAAATATTCCCATCAGATTATGGAGAAAGCGCAATAAGAGTTGAATTCTGGGGAGATGAAGTAGAAAAAATATCAGAAATAAATCCTTTAACAGGAAAAGTTACAGCAACAAGAAGCCATGTAATGATATTCCCAAATTCACATTATGTTACAACTTCTGAAAAAATGGAAAGAGCCATCAAAAGCATAGAAGAAGAAATGAAGCAACAAGTAGAATACTTTAAATCTCAAGGGAAACTAATAGAAGCACAAAGAATAGAAGAAAGAACAAACTTTGACCTTGAAATGATGAAAGAAACAGGATTCTGTCAAGGAATAGAAAACTATTCAAGACACATAAGCGGAAGAGCACCAGGAAGTGCGCCGTTTACGCTATTTGATTATTTCCCAAAAGACTTTTTATTATTAATAGATGAATCCCATGCAACAATCCCACAAGTAAGAGCAATGTACAATGGGGACAGGGCAAGAAAAGAATCTTTAGTAAAATACGGATTTAGACTACCTTCTGCATTTGACAATAGGCCTTTAACATTCGAGGAATTCGAAGAAAGAATAAACCAAGTAGTATTTGTTAGTGCTACTCCGGCAGATTACGAAAAAGAACATTCAAAAGGGAATGTAGTAGAACAAATAATAAGACCTACTGGACTTTTAGATCCAGAAATAGAAGTAAAACCGGTAGAAAATCAAATCGATGATTTAATCGAACAAATACATGATAGAGTAAACAAAGGCGAAAGAGTGCTAGTGACAACTCTAACAAAAAAAATGGCAGAAGATTTAACAAGCTACTTATCAGAGTTAGATATAAAAGTTAAATACATGCACTCAGACATAAAAGCGCTAGAGAGAATGGACATAATTAGAAATTTACGACTTGGAGAATTTGATGTTTTAGTGGGGATAAACCTTCTAAGAGAAGGACTAGACATTCCAGAAGTATCGTTGGTAGCAATACTTGATGCAGACAAAGAAGGTTTCTTACGTTCAGAGCGATCATTAATTCAAACAATAGGACGTGCTGCAAGAAACACCAATGGAAAAGTAATAATGTATGCAGACGAACTAACAGATTCTATGGATAAGGCAATTTCGGAGACAAATAGAAGAAGAAAAATTCAAATGCAATACAATAAAGAACATGGAATAACTCCACAAACAATAAAGAAAGACGTAAGAGATTCAATAAGAGCAACAATAGTTGCGGAAACCTCTGAAAAATATGAATTAGAAGAAAATGCAAGTGTAGAAGAAATAATAAACAAACTAACAGAAGAAATGTTAAAACACGCAGAAAAAATGGAATTTGAAGAAGCGGCTAAACTAAGAGACAAAATCAAAGAATTAGAAAAATCAATTTAGTCAACCTTGAAAAATAAAATAGCATATGATAATATATAAACGTAAAACAGAGGGGAATGTGATAAAAGATGGCGAATAATATTGTAGTAAGAACTTTCAAACATTTTAACTTAATAACAAGACACAAATGGGAAGTATTTAAACTAGCATGCAGAGCAGGAATCCCCTGGAGAGGCTTCATGCACGACTGGTCAAAATACTCGCCAACAGAATTTTGGGAATCAGTTAAATTTTACAATGGAAGAAGAAGCCCTATTACATTAGCAAGAAGAATGCAAGGATACTCAAAAGCGTGGTTACACCATAGAGGCAGAAACAAACACCATCCAGAATATTGGTATGACCCGGCAGGGGGAAAAATTCATTCAACACCAGTTATACCATACAAATATGTAGTGGAAATGATATGTGACAACTTGGCAGCAGCAAAAATATATAACGGGAAAAGATGGAGAAAAGATAGCTCACTAAAATATTGGTTAAAAAGAAAAGAAGACTGTCCATTAAACGAAAAAACAAAAGCAATGCTAACAGAAACATATACTCAAGTAAGCATAAATGGAATAGAGAAAACCATAAATAGAGCAAACTTAAAAAAACTATATAAAAAATACTGTGGGAAATAAGGAGAAAGAACATGAAGATAGGATTTTATGCAGGAAGTTTTGACCCATTCACAATGGGTCACATGCATGTGGTTGAGACGGCCGCTAAATTGTTTGATAAACTAATAATAGGAATAGGAGAAAACTCATCAAAACTAAGAAACTACGACAAAGAAGTAATGAGACAAGCAATACAAAAAGCCTTAAACCAAGCAAACATGCAAAACGTTGAAGTAATTACATATGATGATTTATCAGTGGATGCTGCAAAAAAACACAACTGTAATTTCTTAGTAAGAGGAATAAGAGACGATATGGACTATTACTACGAAGAAAACATTGCACAAATAAATGAGGAAATATCAGGATTAGACACGATATATGTGCGAGCAGGAACATATGGAAGCATAAGCTCAAGCACAGTAAAAGAATTATACAAAAACGGAAAAGACATATCAAAATACGTTCCAAAAGAAATATTAGAAATAATGTAAAAGCCCTAAATATTAGTAAAAAAATTGACTTTATGCAATATTTGGAGTAAAATAGTAAATGTAATAAAAAGAAAAAGGAGGAATAAACCATGTCAGGACATAGCAAATGGCATAACATTCAAGCAAAAAAAGGAAAAGCTGATGCAGCAAGAGGAAAAATATTCACAAAATTAGGAAGAGAATTATTAATAGCAGTAAAGCAAGGTGGACCTGACCCGGCAGGTAACTCTAAACTAAAAGACGTAATAGCAAAATGTAAGGCAGCAAACATGCCAAATGATACAATAAAAAATGCAATAAAAAAAGCTTCAGGAGCAGGAGAAGCAGAGAATTATGAAGAAATAGTATATGAAGGATATGGCCCAGCAGGTGTTGCTGTAATTGTAGAAGCAAGTACAAACAACAGAAACAGAACAGCAGCAGATGTAAGACATGTATTTGATAGAGCTGGTGGAAACTTAGGAACAACAGGTTGTGTATCATACATGTTCAATAAAAAAGGAGTAATGGTTATAGATAAAGCAAACTGCAACCAATCAGAAGATGATCTTATGATGATTGCACTAGATGCTGGAGCAGAGGATTTCGAAGCTGACGAAGAGTGTTATACAATAACAACAACTCCAGAAGATTTCTCAAAAGTTAGAGAAGCTTTAGAAGAACAAGGAATTGAATTCGTAGAAGCAGAAGTACAAATGGTTCCAACAACATATGTTGCATTAGACGAAAAAGCTCAAGAAAGAATGGAAAAACTATTAGATAATCTTGATGAATTAGATGATGTAATGAACGTATATCACAATAGCGAAAACAATTAAAAATAAAAAAATCAGATAGTGGTTGAAAAGCAAAATGAAATGTTGTATAGTAAAATCACAAAAAACGAGAACAACAAATATGGACAAATGAAACTAAAATTAAAAAAACTTAGGAGGAAAAATCATGTTAAAAAACAAAAAGGGAATAACCCTAATCGCATTAGTAGTAACGATAGTAGTACTTTTAATACTAGCAGGGATAAGCATAAGCTTAATTGTAGATAAAAATGGAATAATACAAAAAAGTAAAGATGCAAGAAGGATAGCGAGTGAATCAGCAAAAAATGAATTAGATAACATGAACAGGTTAATAGAAGAAATGAATGAGGTTGCTCCAGAATGGAGTGGAAAAACAACAAAATTGCCAGAATTCAAAAATAATGAAACAACTAATAAATTTGATTGGTATATTTACAATGAACCACAAATGAAGTTCTTTGCTAACTTTGTAAATCAAACGTTAACAGCACAAGATGAAAAATTAATGTCCGATAAAAATGTAACAGCGGAAGATATTGCTATTACAGAAGAAACAACAATATATTTAATGAATGATTTGGACTTAGGTGCAAGATTTGATGAAAATGGAAAATTAACACTGGGAGTTGAATGGGTACCTGTTGGAAAAAATACTGCAAACAAATTATTAGGAACATTTGAGGGAAATAATCATTATATAAAAGGTGTATATGTAAATTCAGACACTAAATTTTGCGGTATATTTGGAAATACAAATACTATAAAAAATTTAACTGTAAAAAATAGCTATATAGAAGGAAACAACTGTACAGGTGGAATTGCTGGTGCTGTAAGAGGTGGAAAAGTAGAAAATTGTCATAATATGAATACAACTGTTGTATTGAAAGAAGGAAATATGAGCGTTGCGGGAATAGTAGGGCAAAGTTCTGTTAGTATTGAGAATTGTACTAATACAGGAACTATATATGCTTATGGAAGATACACCAACGACTATACACACGCTGGAGGGATAGTTGGAATTTTTATAGGAAGTTCAATATCTAATTGTATAAACAAAGGAAACGTAATTTCAGGAGAAGAAGCGGGACTATATGTAGGAGGCATTTGCGGAAGTACAGGAGCAGATTATGTAGTTACTATTTCAGATTGTAAAAATGAGGGAAAGGTTAGTGGCGTGGCTGTTACAGGTGGAATTATTGGATTGCTTTCAACAAAAGGAATTGTTGAAAGATGCTGCAATGTGGGAGAGATAGTTGCTATTCAACAAAGTGCTGCAGGAATAGCAGGTCAAATGAATCAAAAAAATGGACAATCAAACTCAATAGTTAGACTATGTTATAATTCTGGAAATATATCAGGAGGACCTGAACTAGGAGGAATTGTCGCATTCTTCTGTGGTCAATCTTAGCAAGGTACAGTAGAGAATTGTTATAGCAAGGGTACAATAACTACAACTGACAATGATAAAGGAGCAATTATAGGAAAGAAGATTCAAGCCGACGGAAACGCAACATTTAATAACTTATATTATTTAAATACAATAGGATTATATGCAATAAACAATAATCAGTCATATGAGTCTGATACAGTAAAAGCAGTAGATGATGACATAAAAACATATGAAGAATTTTTAGAATGGATAAAAACTAAATAATTAAAATAACATATTTAATAAAAAATGAAAACACAGCTTTGGATTTGTATTATAAATCCAAAGCTTTTTATATGCAAAAAATAAAATCATTATAATTCTTTAAAAAACAAATTCTACTTGACAAAATAGCAACATATTGATAATATAAGAACAATAACATAGGAGGCAACAATGATTTTTTACCCAAAAAGTTACTTTAATAAAATAGTGGATATAGATGTCAACTTTTTTATAGAAAAAAACATAAAAGCAGTATTATTAGACATAGATAATACCATACTAGATAAAAGACACAATATGGTACAAGGATTAGAAGAATGGGTAAAAACATTAAAAGAAAACAATATAAAAATTTGCATATTATCAAATACAAACAAAAAAAAGAAAGCACAAAATTTGTCAGATAAGTTAGATGTGCCATTTATATATTTTGCAAAAAAACCATTAAAATTTGGGTTCAAAAAAGCAAAAAAGATATTAGAAATAGAAGATAACAAAACAATTGCCGTAATAGGAGACCAAGTGTTGACAGATGTATTTGGCGCAAATAGATGTAAAATGTATTCTATATTAGTAAAGCCACTAAAAAAAGAAGACATTTTTGTAACAAAAATAAATAGATTAATAGAAAAGCAAATACTAAAAAGCTATTTCAAACAAATAAACCAAAGTGAAAAATAAAAAGAGGTATTTTAATGTATATTAACAACATAAATATATTATATTATTTATTAATAGGAATAATAGGCCTTGGAGTGGGGCAATTTGTATCTTGGTGTACAGTACGTATGCCAGACTACAGCAAAGTATTCGTAAAAGACTTTTTTTCATTATACTTAAAAAATGAAAAGCCTAAATACATATATATGACAGTAACTGCAGTAATCTTTATAGGGCTACTATATTTATATGGATTCCAATTAAAAACACTGGCATATATGATACTATTTCCAATGTTACTATGTGCCTTTGTGATAGACTATCGACTAAAAATAATTCCCAATAGACTAAACCTTACAATATTTGAAGTTGGTTTAGTATACACATTTTTAGAGGGAATAATAAACATCAACATAGCGATTGACATGCTACTAGGAATGGTAGCTGGTGCAGGAATTTTCTTGTTTATAACACTGGTTGGGGGACTGATAGCAGGAAAAGAAGCAATGGGCTTTGGTGATGTGAAATTGATGGGGGGATTAGGATTATTCTTTGGATGGAGAACCATAATAATTATTTCTCTTATAGCATTCTTATTAGGAGCAATAGTGGGAATAGCGCTAATGTTAAGGAAGAAAAAGAAAAGCGATGAATACATCCCATTTGGACCATTTATAGTAATATCAGCAGTAATAGCAATGTTTGTACCGTTTAAATTACTACTAATAGCAACACTAAACATATTTACATTAGGAACATACAGCAGGTAATGTATCAATAAATAAAACAAAGAAATGAGTGAGATATCTATGAATAACAATATTCGTTGGTTAAGAGATAGAATAAAAATGTTGAATCTACAAGGAATAATAATATCAAATCCTATAAATGTAAAATATTTAACAGGAATTGATGCAGAAGGAACATTTTTAATTACGCCAAAAGAAAATATCTATATAACAGATGGAAGATATATAGAAGAAGTAAACAATGTTATAACATTAAATGATGAAATAGTTGTATATGATGCAAAAGATTTATCTAAAGATGACTATGAAAACTTTTTTTTGTTCTGCGAAAATGTAGGATTTGAGGAAGAATATGTAACATATGCAACATACAAAAAAATTATGCATAGATATAAAATTAACAACTTAGAAGAAACAGAAGGAATAATAGAAAAGCAAAGAATGATAAAAGACCAAGAAGAGATAGATATCATTCAACAAGCTTGTAAAATTACAGACGACTGTTTTACACACCTAAAAAGTTATATAAAAATAGGATTAACTGAAAAACAAATAGCAAAGGAAATAAGTGACTTCTTTATGAAAAATGGAGCTGATGACTTGGCATTTGAGACAGTTGTAGCGTCTGGAAAGAATTCATCAAAGCCACACGCAGTACCAACTGATAAGGCTATTGAATTTGGTGATCCAATAACAATAGATATGGGATGTAAATACAAAGGATATTGTTCAGATATGACAAGAACAATATTTGCAGGAGAAGTACCAGAAGAAATAAAACCAGTATATGAATTAGTGCTAAAAAATCAGAAGCAAATAACAAACGAAATGAAGGAAGGCGTAAATTTAAAATTACTAAGCAGAATGGTTGAAAGTGATTTTAAACTAAGAGGATATGATTTAATACACGCATTAGGACATGGAGTAGGATTAGAAGTGCACGAACTTCCATATGCTAGCACAAGAATAGATTTTAATTTGAAAAACAATATGGTTCTTACAAATGAACCAGGAATATATATTCCAAACAAATTTGGAGTAAGAATAGAAGATACAATAGTAATCGATAGAGCAGTAGCTATAAGCTTAACAAAATCAGAAAGAGATTATGTAATAGTAGATAAAAAATAAGAGGAAAATATGAAATTTGGATTAACGATAGAAAGCTATAATAAAATAAAGAATATTATAAATAAATATAAACAGTACACTTTTAAAATATTTGGTTCGAGAGCAAGAGGCGATTATAAAAACAGTTCTGATATCGATATAGCTGTTGCTGGAAAAATAGATGATACTACAAAATTTAACATTAGAAATGATTTTGATTTAATAGATATACCATATATGATAGATTTAGTATTTGAAGAAGAAATAACAAAGCAAGAGTTATTAAAATCAATAGAAGAGGAAGGAGTAAAATTCAATGAAGAGATTTGAAGAAAGACAATCTGATTATAAAAAAGCGCTATTAAAACTTAAAGAAGCACTACAAGAAGAACCAACAGAGATTGTGATTGATGGCATACTTCATAGATACGAATTCACATTTGAATTAGCTTGGAAGACAATAAAAGACTATTTAGAATATATGGGAATTGTGAATAAAGTAGGAAGCCCGAGAGAAAATATACAATTAGCATATCAACAAGGCATAATAAATGATGGAGAACTATGGATCGAAATGATGCTTTCTAGAAATTCTTTATCACATTTATATGATGAAGAAACATCAAGAAAAATTTATAATGATATAAAAAATAAATACATACAAGCATTTGAAAAATTAGAAGAGAAATTTGAAGAGATACTATAATAAGCAAAAAAATGAACAAACACTTGATTTTAAGGCAAAAATGTAGTATCATAGTATAGTCAGATAAAAAATAATAAAAAAGTAATAAAAAATTTGAAAGGGGTAATAATAATGGCAAGTGTATATATGGCAGGAGATTTTAGAAATGGAACAACATTCGAGATGGACGGAAATGTTTATAGAGTAGTTGAATTCCAACACGTAAAACCAGGAAAGGGATCAGCTTTTGTTAGAACAAAGTTAAAAAACGTAATAACAGGAGCAGTTATAGAAAAAACATTTAACCCATCTGAAAAATATCCAGGAGCAGAAATCGAAAAGAAAGATATGCAATATCTATACAACGATGAAAACTTATATTATTTCATGGATAATGAAACATATGAGCAAATTCCATTAAACAAAGAACAAATAGGAGATGCGTTAAAATTCATAAAAGAAAATATGAATGTAAAAATGTTATCATACAAAGGAAACATATTCGCAGTAGAGCCACCAATGTTTGTTGAACTAGAAGTTACATATACAGAACCAGGATTTGCTGGAAATACAACTACAACATCTGGAAAACCAGCAACATTAGAGAATGGTTACGAATTAACAGTACCAATGTTCATAAACATAGGAGATGTTGTTAAAATAGACACAAGAACTGGCGAATATATGGAAAGAGTTTAATTTGCTAGAAAGGGAAAGTCAATGTCAAAATTAAGTAATGAATATCTAAAAATTATAGAGGATATAGAAAAACATATTTCTAATAAAGAAGAAAGCAAATATGTTACTAAAAAAATAGGAGAGCTAACAGCATTATATATGGATTTAATAGAAAAATCCATAAATGCAAATTTAGATAGAATAGAAGAAATTGAAGAGCAATTAGATAAAGTACAAGAAACAGTTAGCTTAATCAAAAAAGATATATATGAAGATGAAGACTATGATTTTGAAATAGTTTGCCCATATTGCAACCATGAATTTGTTGCAGATGTGGAAGATGAACTTAAAGAAGAAATTGAATGCCCAGAATGTCACAATATAATAGAACTTGATTGGGACGAAGAAGAAGGCTGTGGCGGTTGTTGTTCTTCTTGTGGAATCTGCGATGAAGAAGATGAAGAAGAAAACGACGAAAACGATGATATGTAAAAAATAAAATTATAAAAACATCCCCTCAGAGAAAATCTGAGGGGGTTATTTTAATCTTCTTTACTAATTTTTGCATATTTTCTTAACTTAGCATAAGCTAGGCAATTTACGCTACCAGCAGGAAATCTACCAGTTAAATCTTTTCTTCCAGCAGGAACGCCGGTTAAAAGTTCAATACCTTGTTCAATAGTGGAAATTGCATAAATATGGAATTTCTTATCTTTAACAGCAGAGATGACCTCGTCTGATAAATTTAGATTTTTTTCGTTAGATTTAGGAATCATAACTCCGTGTGAGCCGTCAAGACCACGCATTTTACATATCTCAAAAAATCCTTGTATCTTTTCATTAACTCCGCCGATTGGCTGAATTTCGCCTTTTTGATTAACAGAGCCGGTAACTGCGATTGATTGATTAATTGGAATTCCAGACAAGCTAGAAAGTATAGCGTAAAGCTCTGTACTAGAAGCACTGTCTCCATCAACACCATTATATAATTGCTCAAAACAAAGACTAGCAGTTAACGAAAGTGGCATGTCTTGTGCAAACATTTCGCCTAAATAACCAGAAAGAATAAGAATTCCTTTTGAGTGAGATGAACCAGACATATCAACTTCTCTTTCGATATTTATAATTCCGTTTTTACCAACATAAGTATTAGCAGTAATTTTTACAGGCAATCCGAAAGAATAGTTACCAAGATTCATAACAGTAAGACCATTAATTTGACCAACTTTAAATCCAGATGTATCAATCATAAGAGTGTTAGAGTTAATCATCTCGAAATATTTTTCGTTATATTTTTGCTCTCTTTCATCTCTTTGAGATAGGGCAAGTTCAATGGTTTTTCCAGTAATAATTTTTTCTTTATTTAGTCTAGCCAATGTTCCAGCTTCGCCGATGACTTGTGTAATTTCGCCAAATCTTGTAGAAAGTTTAGCTTGGTCATCTGCAAGTTTAGAAGCATATTCTATAACCCTTGCCATTGCACTTTTATCAAGAGGAGGCAACTCTTCGGTTGCACAGAAACCGTGAATTACGCGAGCTAATTTGTTCATATTATCCAATGTTAAAGGAGCATCATCTTCAAACTCAACTTTTATCTTAAATAGTTTCTTAAAATCTGTATCGACAGAGATAAGAGTTTGATAAAGAAGTTCGTCACCAATTAAAATAACCTTTAAATTTAGAGGAATAGGCTCAGGCTTTAAAGAAACCATAACCATAGAAGTATGTTGCTCTACAGAATTTTCTATTCCAAGTTCTTTTGTTCTAAGAACCTTCTTCAAAGTTTCATAACATAATTGATTAGAAACGATGTCTCTGGCTTGCATTACAAGATAACCACCATTAGCGTTATGAAGAAGTCCAGGTTTCAACATTGTGTAATCAGTTCTTAAACTTCCATAACAATTCTCATATTCTAATCTACCAAATAAGTTAGGGTATGAGTAGTTAGAATCCATTATAACAGGGGCTCCGTCTAAATTGCTATTATCGATAAACAAGTTTACTCTATAATTTAACCAAGGTCTTTGAATTTCTGGACGTTGCATATTTTGAGGGGTGTTTGTTTTAGAATCATCTTTTACTAAGAATGCGTTTACATTCTTTAAAATATCTTTCTTGACATCATCCAAAAACTTAGTTATCTTTTTATTTCTCTTGAAATTAGATTTTATAAAATTAATATGAGCGTTTACAGTTAAAAGGGCAACATTAGATTGCCATTCATTGATTTTCTGGTCAGCTTCTGATTGGATTGATTTGATTTGAGAAATTGCTTCCATTACGTGTTGTTGAACAATAGAAGATTTATCTTCAAACTCTTTTTTAGTTGCATCATCTAATTTTTCAAACTCTTCTTCTTCAATAGTTTTGCCGTTTAGAACAGGCATCATGTAGATTCCGTTATTTGCAGATTTTACCTGAAAGCCATATTGTGCAGAAGTTTGATTTAATTTCTCCATTAAAGCAGATCTTTTTAAATCATATTCTTGTTTAATAAGAGCTTTTTCTTTTTCAAAATCTTCATTATTAAATGTGTCGCGGATATCTCTTGTAATATCTTTTACAAACTTGTCCATAGCTTCCTTAAATTCTTTACCTTGACCGGCAGAAAGGGAAATAGCAACTGGCTCGTTTGGATTATCAAAATTGTAAACATAGCACCAATCTTGTGGAACTTTTTTCTTCTTAGAAATAGAGTCAAGAAAATGCTTAGTGTACATGGTTTTCCCAACACCGCTAGGTCCTTCAACATAAAGGTTATAACCATTAATATCCACATTTAATCCAAACTCTAAAGCTTTGATACCTCTATCTTGACCGATTCCGCCTTGAATTGGTTCTAAGCTTTCTGTTGTATCAAACTTAAATAGATTTGGGTTACATGTGGATTTTAAACTCCTGTATGAAAGTTCAAATTCGTTTTTCATTAGTAATTTCCTCCTAAAATTTATCTTATTATTGTATATATTAAAGCTTATATGTCATAAGCAAAGCATCATATGTATTGTCGTAATATTTTTTTCTTAAACCGACTTCATTAAAATTATACTTTTTATAAAAATTAATTGCAATAGTATTTTGAGTATTTACTTCTAAATTTAGCAATTTAATATTATTTTCTTTGCAAATAGCAAGTAAATGATTAAGCATAGAAGATGCAATCCCACAATGTCGCATATCTTTTCTTGTTACAATATTCATTAATTCAGCTTCATCTAAAATAATTTTTATTCCTGCAAAACCCACAATAGTATTATCTTTATTTTTAGCAACAATATACCTTGAATTGCTAGACGAAAGCTCACTAAGTAAAATATCATAGCTCCAAAATTCGTCAAAATCAGATTGCAAAAAATTTTTTAGATTTTCTAAATCTGCAAAAGTCATATTTGATATACTAATCTCCATATTTAGCCCTTTCTGCTTGAGATTTTCTTAAATAAAGAGGCGATATGTGATTAGAATCTCCATAATCTCCTTTTAAATATTTATTATAGGCACATTCTGCAAGCGAAATACTAGATTGAATATTATCGCCAGAAAACTTAGCGTTTGGAAACTTTTGCAAAATTAAATCTTTATGAATTATACTACCATTTCCAATAAATGTGATTGAATCAGAAGTAAGGTCACTAATTTTGTTTAAAGTAATATCAATACTTTCTGCAATGTTTTCTCCAACTTGCTCCATGTTGTAAAATAGAGCTGAATAAACATTATTGTTTTTGCAATCTATAATAGGGCAAATATAGCCAGGCTCGTTAATATTGTATGCTAAAGACTCAAGGGAAGTAACTCCTACAACAGGAATGTTCTTAACATCAGCAAATGCTTTAATTGTAGCAATACCGATTCTGATTCCGGTAAAAGATCCGGGCCCTAGACAGCAAGCTAATAGATTGATGTCACTTAAAAAAAGATGTGCCTCTTTTAAAGCTTCGTCAATCATAGGCATAAGCTTTTGAGAATGAGTCTTTTCATCATTGTTATTCTTTGAAACTATAATATTAAAATTCTTATTTTCATCTACATCTGTAATAGAAACAGAACAATTAGAAGATGAAGTATCAACTGCTAGTATTTTCATGTTTAAAACTCCTCGATAATTAGTTTTCTAAAATTAATATTTTCTAAATCACGGTCAAAAGTAATCTTTATAAAACCATGACCAAGCATATCTTCTATCATTTCGCCCCACTCAAAAATACAAATGCCATTACCTAAATATTCTTCTCCACCCATAGCATAAAATTCATCTATATCGGAAAGTCTATATAAATCAAAATGGTAAATATTCATATTGTCTGAATGATATTCATTTACAATAGTAAAAGTAGGACTTGAGATTTCGTTTTCAAGACCAAAATGTTTTAAAATTCCTTCTGTAAATTTTGTTTTGCCAGAGCCTAAATCTCCAGACAAAATAATAACAGAATTTTTATTCAAATTTTCTGCAAATTTATTTGCAAAATTAATAGTATCTTCTTCTGAATATGAAATAAATTCTTGCATAATTCCTCCACAAATATTATCTGTCCATATTTTATATTAATATGTAAGAATTTGCAAGTAAATTGTAGAAAAACCTTGTATAAAATCATTGACAACACTTGCTAATCGATTATATAATTAGTTATGTAACTAAAAAGGAGACAATATGGAAGACAGAAAAAAATACATTAGAAATTTTAGTATAATAGCTCATATAGATCATGGAAAATCTACGTTGGCAGACAGGCTAATAGAGATGACAGGCGTTCTTTCTAAGAGAGAAATGGAAGAACAAATACTAGACAACATGGATATAGAAAGAGAACGTGGAATAACAATAAAATCTCAAGCTGTAAGAATGAAGTATAAGGCTAAAGACGGAAACATATATGAACTTAATTTAATAGACACTCCTGGACATGTTGATTTCAACTACGAAGTATCAAGAAGTCTGGCAGCATGTGATGGCGCAATACTTGTTGTAGATGCGAGTCAAGGCGTTGAAGCACAAACGCTGGCAAATGTGTATTTGGCAATAGATAACAATCTAGAAATATTGCCAGTAATAAACAAGGTGGACTTGCCAAATGCTAGACCGGATGAAATAAAAAATGAGATAGAGGATATAATAGGATTACCAGCTCAAGACGCACCTTGCATATCAGCCAAAACCGGATTGAATGTAGATGAAGTATTAGAAAGAATAGTGACGGACTTGCCGGCACCAACAGGAGACGAAAATGCGCCACTTCAAGCCTTAATATTTGATTCAATCTATGACAATTATCAAGGAGCTATTGCATATGTGAGAATTAAAAATGGCACTGTAAGAGTTGGAGACAAAATAAGATTGATGGCATCTGACAAAACATTCACAGTAACAGAGGTTGGATACTTCGAGCCAGGAACCTATTTGCCGGCAGACAAGCTTGAAGCGGGAGAGGTTGGATATATAGCAGCAAGCATAAAAAGCTTATCAGACATAAGAGTTGGAGACACTATAACGCTGGACCAAAATCCAGCACAAGAACCGTTGCCTGGATACAAAAAAGTAAATCCTATGGTATATTGTGGATTATATCCTGTTGATGGTAGCGATTATGAGAATTTAAAAGTTGCGTTAGAAAAATTAAAGCTGAATGATGCAGCACTAGAATATGAACCTGAAACATCAGCAGCTTTAGGATTTGGATTTAGATGTGGATTCTTGGGATTGCTACACTTAGAGATAATCGAAGAAAGACTTGATAGAGAATTTAATTTAAGTTTGATTACAACTTCCCCATCGGTTATATATAAAGTGTACAAAACAGATGGAACGATGTGTGAAATATACAATCCATCAGATTTGCCACCAACAGACGAAATTTCTAGAATAGAGGAACCGTTTGTAGAAGCGGAAATTTTGACACCAAAAGAGTATGTTGGAAACTTGATGGAGATTTGTCAAAATAGAAGAGGAATATATATCGACATGAAATATTTAGATCCAACCAGAGTAACGTTGGTATATGAACTTCCGCTAAATGAAATAATATATGACTTTTTTGACAGCTTGAAATCAAAAACAAAAGGGTACGCTTCATTTGATTATGAATTAAAAGAATATAAAACTTCAAACTTGGTTAAGCTGGATATATTGGTAAATGGAGAAAATGTGGATGCGCTTTCGTTTATAGTCCATAGAGACAATAGCTACGAGAGAGGCAAGAAGATGATTGAAAAATTAAAAACTGTAATACCAAGGCAGTTGTTTGCAATTCCACTTCAAGCGGCGATTGGCGGAAAAATTATAGCAAGAGAAACAATTTCGGCTATGAGAAAAGATGTTTTAGCAAAATGTTATGGTGGGGATGTAACAAGAAAGAAAAAACTACTAGAAAAACAAAAACGAGGCAAGAAAAAAATGCGTGAGATTGGAAATGTACAAATACCACAAGAGGCATTTTTATCTGTATTAAAATTAGATGATTAATGAAGAGGTGAAAGTCTATGAATGAACAAGCAGAGGAATTTATCGAAAATGTATTAAAAAACAATATAGTAGAAACAATTATTACAATAGCAATTAGTATTCTATTATATAGTATAATAAAAAAGTTGATGAACAAGAATCAAAAGAATAAAGTATTGAAAGAAAAAATTGGTAAAAAACAGAGAACGTATATCAGAGTTCTAAATAGTGTAATAAAATATGCTTTTTTAATAGTAACAATATTGATAGTCTTACAGATAAATGGAGTTAATGTAAACTCTATGCTTGCTGGAATAGGAATTATTGGTGCTGTTGTGGGTATTGCACTTCAAGATGCACTAAAAGATATAATCATGGGAATTAATATAATAGTAGATGATTATTTCTCTGTGGGAGATTACATTAAATATAAAGGACAAGAGGGAAAAGTTGTAGGATTTGGATTAAAGACAACTAAGATGCTACTAAATGATAGTAACAATATTCTATCTATAAGTAACAGAAATATATCTGAGATAGAAAAGGTATCAAACTTTATATTTGTAAGCATTCCTGTGTCGTATGATGTTTCAATAGCAAAATTCGAGACAATAGTTCCACAAATTGTGGATGCGGTAACTCACTTGGAAAATGTGGAAAATTGCAAATATTTAGGATTAGGAGAGTTAGGAGATTCTAGTATGGTGTATAAAATAGCTGTTGAATATGTACCAGATTATAAATTATCAGTATCGAAGGCAACGTTAAGAGCAATAAAGCTTGTGCTAGATGAAAACGAAATAGAAATACCATATCCACAATTAGATGTTCATAATAAATAGAAAGGAAAATAAGATGGAGGAAAATTATTTAGACCAAATAGAAGGAAGAAATTCCGTAATGGAATTGCTTGAATCTGGGAAAGATATAAATAAAATATATGTAGCTAAAGGAGAAAAACACGGATCAATAAATAAAATTATAGCAAAAGCTAAAGAAAACAAAATAGTTACAGTTGAAATAGAAAAAACAAAATTATACAAAATGGCACAAACTGAAAATTGTCAGGGAGTTATAGCAATAGTACCTCCATTTGATTATTGCAGTGTTGATGATATATTAAATGAAGCAAAGAGAAAAAAAGAAAAAGCCTTCATATTAATATTGGATGGAATAGAAGATCCTCATAATCTAGGATCTATAATAAGAACTGCTGAAACTGCGGGAGTTCATGGAATAATAATTCCTAAAAGAAGAGCGGCGTTAGTAAACAGCACTGTGAATAAAACTTCTGCGGGTGCAACTAACTTCATGAAGATTGCAAGAGTAAACAATTTAAATGAAACGATTAAGTACTTGAAAGATAATGACGTGTGGATTTATGGAACTGATATGGACACAGAGACAATATATTATGATGAGGACATGACAGGAAATGTGGCAATAGTAATTGGAAGCGAGGGATTTGGAATGAGCAGATTAGTAAAAGAAAACTGTGACTTCTTAATAAAGATCCCTATGAAAGGAAAAATTACATCATTAAATGCTTCAGTGTCAGCCGGAATTGTGATGTATGAAGTGGTAAAACAAAGAAAAATTAAATAAATCGATAATGAAATCATAGAAAAAATGACAAAAAAATTGCAGAACAAAAGAAAAATAAAAAAATATTAAAAATATTCAAAAAATGTGTTGACAACAATTAACTAATATGATAAGATAATTGAAGTACGAAAAAGACAAAGAATATATTAAATAAATAATATATAAATTAGTAAAGAAAATAGCGAATTTGATTATTAAATCATCAATTTACTAATTTATTATTTTGACCTTTAAAAAAGTTCAAAAATTTTTAAAAAAGATATTGACTTTGTTAAATAAAAGTAGTACAATAAAGCTCGTTATACATTTTAACCAAATGAGGTAACGAAAAAGTACATTGAAAAGTAAATAACAAACCTTTGAAAAAAGACCAATAGCGGTAGTTATTTGTACTACCATAAAAAACAAA
>ERZ1034984.833-NODE-833-length-32686-cov-30.043762_pt1 | contig 32686 bp, 41 predicted proteins | sample MGYA00520589_ERZ1034984 | MGnify/ENA primary metagenome ERZ1034984 (study PRJEB33766, sample SAMN09781790) | gut metagenome | biome: gut microbiome | host: Homo sapiens | place: Madagascar | study: EMG produced TPA metagenomics assembly of the PRJNA485056 data... | reverse complement strand
TTAGAGTAAGACTGAACAGTATAAGGTAAATACAAATACCGCATCCGATCCAGTTCTTCTCTGGCTTGTCGAAACCATGTCCCGGCATCGCCAATCAATGCTCCCCGGTCTGCGCCAACCGGATGTCTCCCCTGCCTTGTGACGGGATAGCGATCCAGTACCGGGGTCCAGTCTTCCGCCCGCATGTCAATGAAATGGCGGCTGAGCAAATAAATATAATCCCCTACGGCTTGCAACAGATCGGCTGAAAGTACATGGTACGGTTGAATTTCACGAAGCAGCCCATAATCAGGATCATAGTCCGCGGCAAGACTGCGTTCCAGAATGGCTTCCCGGATGGCAGCGTAGTAACGGAAGTCCGCAGGATCCGGCGACTCCCAGTCCAATCCACCATCTTCCCAGGATACTGGATACGGCGTGCTGATTACCTCCATATTGCAAATTCTCCCAGATAAGTTGTGAACCGCTCATCCCCCTGAATGAAATCCTTGAGCGAAATACTCAGATCAGATCGTTCCAAATCGGAATCCTCATTTTTGCAGAACCGGAAAACAACAGCTTTTTGGGTATTCGGCTCTTCTCCCTCAAACCATCCGGATTCACTGCCTTCCGTCCCGATCAGCCATTTATTCCCTGCACGATGGATCGCGCCATAGGTATACGCCCCGTCGACCCGGGAAAAACTTCGGATATATACAGAACCTTCATTGTCGATAAAACGGGGTAGCCCCATGATGCGCTGCCCGGAAACTGCTGTATTTGCCGGGGTGTAAATGCCGAACTGTGTTTTGGAAACCCGCCGGGGCATCCAAAATTCCAATGTCCGTGTGCTTCCATCGTTTCGAATCGATCCTCGCGGCTGGAAAACCGTTACTGCGCCATCCCGGGTATCCGGAAGACTGCCAGACCAGAAACGATCTCCCATATAGGATTTTCTGGAACTGTCATAATATTCCACAGGCTCTTTTCCCGGTCCGCAGGTTGTAAGAACCCATCCCCAGGAATTGGAGTAAAAGAGATTTTCTCCATTGTTTGTCCAGTACACATACCCATTGACATCATTGAATATCATCCGGAAATATCCGTTTGAATTTTTAAACAAATATCCGACAAAATTCTCCGTCATGATGTAAGTATTGAAATTCTGTGCGCTGACATAATAGGCAAACAGATTCCGGTCCTGGTCGATTCCTGTCCAAAAATCACGGATGTTCATCCCCGGCATTCGTGGAGTCTTCAATGCGGTGGGATTCAAAACAAAACTCATGTTTCATTTCCTCCTGTGATGGAAATCATGTGCTTGTGTCCCAATACCCAGGAACCCGTCGGCAATTCAGCATTTATCGCCAGTTCAGCCGCAAAGAGCAACCCGTTTCCCGTTGATGGCTGATCTTTCCCGTTGGGAAAGAGCGATACTGAAAAACCATTTTTTGCATTCCCTCCGGTGATCTTGCAGAGGATCACCCGATCGTCCGGACCTCCACCGCCGGATCCCGCGCCTCCGAGCTGCAGCATGCACCACTGACTTCCAGTATTTCCGGCCTTCCAGAGAATCCGGGCAACACCGTTTTCCGCCGACTGCATTGCCCCGGAAGCATTCCCGATCATCGGTTCGGCAAATTTATGTCCCGGATCCAGAATGCTCACCTTTACCGGGACAATTCCCAGCAGAAGCGCCCGGCCGATTTTTCCCGCATCAACAGGTTCCAGAAGCACCGCATATGGATATTCCTCATAGGCATTGGTCACCTTTCTCCCGAGAAACGCCGGACACTTCCCGGTAAATTCCGGTTCGTTCGCATCCGGCCGGATCAGCACGTCTGTGATCGCCATGGCCGAAAACCGGGGAAACAATGTGCTTTCCCCGTTTTTCAGCAGGACCACTCCGCTGTAATTGCCGTTACTGAGCGATCCTCCGCGTTGGTCAGACTGGAGATTTTTCACATATTCCGCCGCATCGATAAACGAATTCCAGGTCGCGGCTTTGATCTGAATCGGATCGCCTGTTTGTACTTTGTTCATTGCCCGATCCCCAATCCGCCGAAATCAGCGGCCTGATAGACACGTTCCACATAGGCTGCTTCAGGCTTCTTTATGAGACTTTTCTGATCGGAGGAAACCTCATCGGCATAACGGACCCAGAGGTAATCCCAGCCGAGTTTCTCCTTGATGGTCAAGTCGCCGATTTTCAGATTTTCCCGGTTTGGCGAAACTGCGAATCGGAAGGTAATTTCCCAGTCATCATCGGAATGTTTGCCGCGACGGCTTCCGCTCGCTCCGAGGAAAAGGACTTCGCCGGGAGCATACCCTTTGAATTTTCCGTTGTTTACTGTCCCGGTCAATTCTGCGAGACGTTTCTTGTAAGCGGTGGTCACCTTCGAAGCCCGGAAATAGTGAGTCTCCGAGAAGTTCATGACCGGCATCGTGATATCGATCCCGTTCACATTGCCTTCCGAATCCACGCTGATCGCGCCGCCGTAATCCGGGGCGTCCGATGGAGTTTTGGATACCGTCGCAATGCTCTGATTGACATGTTTGCTTCCGCCTCCGGTATCGAATGCAAAACTCGGTTCCGGTTCGTTATCTCCATTGCTTCCGCCGAACACATCCATCTCATAGGTCACCAGAACCTTGAAGATGTCCTGATTGATCCGTTCAGAGATTTCCAGCGTCTGACGAGTCAGATTTTCCAGCGTCTCCGGCGAAGCCTCCCGAACCGCATTCAGCGCGGCAAGCTCCTCTTCCGCTCCAAACACCAGATACGGAACTTCCGCCTGGGTCAGAAAACCGGAATAGTCCATATATTCATTCAGATCGTAAAAACATTTTTCCACACGGATTTCGTTTGCCATAACAGCTCCTTTCCATCAGGCGAATGTTCCCATGCCGTTTTGTTTTTTCAGCAGGGTGTTGGTTTTCTTCGTATTGGCGGCAATGGACTCGGTCGCCTTGGCGGTACGGTCGGCGGCACTTGATTCCCCCAGATTTTCCAACGCGGCAGCAAGGAAGGCTCCCTGCGGTTTCGACGCTCTCTCCGCCGCCTCCCGGGTACCGTCCTGAGCCGAACGCAGGCGGTCGGAATATTTGTCCACCATCGACTCCGCACGGGTGTATGCGCTGTGAGCGTCATCCAGTTTTTTGCGTTCGTCATCATCGATCTTTCCGTCCGCCTGCGCATCCCGCAGTTCCTTTTCGAACTGCGCCTTTGCCGCCGCAGCTTCTTTCTGATATTGAGCAATCAATCCTTCCAGCATCTGCTGTCCGGCGGCGGGATCGTTTTTCAGCGTTTCATCGATTTTTCGATCCTGCGTCGCCTCTGAGCGACGATCCTGAATGCTCTGTTCGGACTCCTGAAAGCGCTCCTGATAGGAGGTAACGTCATCCTTCATTTTCCGAGCTGCTTTTTCCCGCGCTTTGGCGATGCGGTCTTCCGCTCTCTGATCCGCTCCGGCTAGTTTCCCCTCCAGTTCCGCGATCTTCGCCTTGTCCTGTTTTTTTTCCGGCTTGGATTTTTCATAATCCAGCATCGTCTGAATCAGCTGTTTGTATTCGTCGCGAAGCGCAATGATGTCGTCGATCTCGTTTTCGAGTTCGGTTTTGCGTTCTCTTGCGAGCTGCTTGTCTATTTCCGCGACACGTTTTGCGGCGATGTCCGCGTTGTCGGATGCCGTCTGGCGGCGTTGTTTTTCCGCCTCAACCTTTTCCTCGGTGGTCGCTGTTTTCCCTTCTTCACCGGTCGTTGCGCCGGGCTTTCCTTCCTGAACCGCCTGACGGCGTTTCTGCAATGCTCCAATCTTCTGACGGTAACCCATGGCGCGATCACCGTTGGCTTCGAGTTTCTTCCGAGCTTCTTCCTGTCTGCCGGAAATCTGCGACCAGAGGTTGTTGTTCCAGTAGGAGAGCAGAGCTTCGTTTTCCGCCTGAAGTTCCTTGAGGTTGGCTTCCAGTTCGGCGATTTCCGCATCCAGCTCCCCAAGGGTTGCCACTTTCATGGCTTCATTGAACTTGTCCTGCGCCGAAGCGGCAAGATTCAGTTTCCCGGTGATCGTGTCGATTCCAAGCCCGAGGTCGCTGTAGGCTCCATTCAGCGTATTGACAATGTTTTGCGCTTCCTGCTGTTCCGCGGCGGTCAGCTTTTCCTGTTCCGCCAACTGCTTGAGCCGCTCCAGCCGGGCAAGATGCGTCTCCTTCTGCGGATCGTTTCCTGCCTGAATGATTTGTGCGGCTGCGGTAAATTGCCTCTGCGCTTCCGTCAAGGCGACAATGCGTCCTTTGACCGTATCCACGGAAAGTCCGAGTTCGCCGTATTTTGCTCTGAGCTGCTCAAGAAGAGTGTTTGACTCCGCAATTCCGGATGCGTCCAGCTTCGGCATTTGGGAAAGTTCCTGCAGACGGCCGACCTTGTCCGCGTCCTCCGTCCCGGAGACCTTGAGGGAAAGCTCCCGGAGATTCGCCGCAACGCTGTTGAGCCGGACGATCTTTCCCGCTGTCTGGTCGACCGCCACACCGAGATCACCATATTTCTTCGACAGTTCGCCGATTAGGCGTTCCGCGTCGTTCTGCTGATCCACATCCAGTGTGACTTCCAGTGACAGTGCTTTCAATTTCCGCAACTTGTCAAGGTCACCGTTGTCCTTGATGGAAAGTTCCAATGCTCCGATCCGTGAAGCTGCCGCACCCAGCGCGGTAATCCGCATGGCGTTGTCGCTGATCGTGATCCCGAGGTCGCCGTATTTTTTCTGCAGTTTGGATGCCAGCATACGCGCTTCCGCCATCTCGGCATTCGTCAGTTTCTGCTTTGCCGCCAGCTGCTGGAGCCGTTCCATGCGGATTTCATCCGTTTTGCGGAGCTGGTCTCCCTTTTCCCGAAGCGTGCTCATCTTGTCAGAAAGCTGCGCGGTATAGGTTCCGGCGCGGGAAAGATAGATGCACACACCCGCCAGAACCGCCCCCAGCGCAATCAGAGCAACCGCCACCGGGTGAGCGGCAATAAAGCTCATGACCGCTCCCAGAGCCACCATTGCCGCAGCCGCGACTTTGGCTGCCGCCGCCAGCAGGAAGTTTCCCACCGCAACTGCGGATACCGCAACCACGGCTTTCAGATTCGCCGCCGTGAAAAGCGCGGTAACGGCAATTCCGGCTTTGCGGACCTGATTCAATACCACGCTTCCCGCCGTGCAGAGCGCTTCTGCGACAGTTTGCGCTCTCACTGCGACAGTTGCTGCAATCGATGCAGCCGTATAGGATTTCAGAGCACTTGCCATGGCCATCCAGGCTGTTGCCAGTGTGCGTCCCGCCGCCATGGCTCCTTCTGCGACAGCCTGCGCCTTGAGTGCCGCCGCTGCCGCGATGGAAGACAGTGTCAATCCCTTCAGGGCGTTCGCCATGGCCGTCCAGCCGGAGACCAGCGCCGTTTTCACCGCTGCCGCCGCTTCGGCCGCCACCTGTGCTTTCGTTGCAGCGGTTGCCGCAACGGCGGCGAGACTGAAGTTTTTCAGCGCACTTGTCATGGCTGTCCACTTTGCCGCCAGCGTCGACTGCGCGGCAGCCAGAACTTCGGCTGCAACCTGTGCTTTTGTCGCAATGGTTGCCGCCAGCGCCGTGTTCCGGAATGAGGCAAGAGTCTTCGTTACAGCTTGCCATTTGGCGGCCAGCGCCGACTTCGCGGCCGCGGCGGCTTCGGCATTGCTCATCAGAATGATGCTTGCCCGTGCCCGGTTCGCGGACGTCGAGGCAAGTCCCAAAGCCGCGCAGAACTTTTCCGTTCCAACCAGCGCCGGAATCGCCGTATTGCGGTAGTCCGCGAACGACTGTGTCAACAGCGTAAAGGAGGTCTTGAGCGCTGTCCCCTGCGCAATGGCCCCCCCCTGAAGGAAGGTGAATCCCTTGATCGCCGTCTGAACTACGGCGATTCCGGCCGCCGCCCCTTTGGCGGCAACTCCGATGGCAATCAGAACCACGGCAAGACCGGCCGCCCCTGCCACCGTCACGGCAAAGGCTGTCACCAGCCCCTGATTCGACTCAATCCATTGGGTGAAGGCGTTGATGACCGCCGTCACCTTGACAACCAGCGGCTGGAGAGTCGAATTCATCGCCTCGGCAATCGCATTCATCGCTCCTTCCACTGCGGAAAGCAGAAGACGGAATGCGCCACCGAGTCCGGCATCCATCTTTTTGGCGGTGTCCGCCGCAACTCCCTCCACATCCTGGAGCTTGGCCAGCATCGCATCCAGTTCGTCGGTATTAGCTGTCAATGTCAGACCCGCGAGTGAACCGCGAATATCAAAGATATCCTCGGCAAACGCCAGCTTTTCAGCGGTGGGCATTGTGCTCATTGCCTTGGCAATGTCCCGCATGATCTCCGCCATTTTGCGCAGATTCCCGTTTGCGTCGACTGTTTCCACGCCCACGGAACGGAGCTGATCCTGAACTTTCACTTTGGCAAACTGCGAGAAACTCTTGCGCAGAGCCGTTCCGGCAAGAGATCCCTTGATGCCCATGTTCGCAAGAACCGCGATCGCCGCGCTGGTTTCCCGAATCGACTCTCCTGCGGCAGCAGCCTGCGGGCCTCCCATTTTCAACGCCTCAAAGAGGTCAATCAGTGTCTGCGCCGAACTGTTCGCAGTGACCGTGAGAACATCGGCGACATCACTCATCCGCGACGCTTCAATGCCGAAGATCCGCATGCTGTTCGCGGCGATGTCGCCCGCTTCCGCAAGTTCCGTTCCCGTTGACCGTGCAAGACTCAGAACCGCATCAATGGATGCCTGGATTTCTGTCGGGGAGAAACCCATCCGTCCCAGGGACACCATTGCATCCGCGGCCTGCTGCGCGGTATAGGAGGTGTCACGTCCGAGACGCTGCGCGGTCTTGGTCAAAGCCTTGAAATCGGCGTCGGTCGCCTGTGTAACCGCCTGCACAAGACGCATGCTGTCATCGAAACCGGCGAATGACCGGGCCGCCATCACGAGCGGTGCGGCCATTGCACCCGAGAGCATCAGGAGATCTTTCCCGACATTCGTACAGGTTCTTCCAAAGTTTTGCAGCTGAGCCTGGGCGCTGGTCAGATTCCGCTGAAGTTTGCTGGTCTCGGCGGTTACCTCGACATATGCCCGGCCTGCCCGGATATTGCTCGATAGGGACATTTTTTCTGCCTTTTTTGATTTTACGTCTTGCGTTTAACGCGAAAAGATATATATTGTGCCATGAAGAAAGGGGTTTCCACATGATAAAAAGTTTCAAATGCAAAGAGACGGAACAGTTGAAAGCAAGCGGGCGAAGTCGCAGATTCAAAGCATTTGAACGGATTGCATTGCGGAAACTGGATATGCTTGACGCAGTTGTCATACTGGAGACTTTGCGGATTCCTCCAAGCAATCATTTTGAAGCATTGCATGGGGACCGCGAAGGACAATACAGCATCCGAATCAATCTTCAATGGCGTATCTGTTTCACGTGGCATGACGGCCATGCGTATGATGTGGAAATCGTTGATTACCATTAAGGAGGTGAATCATGATCCGAACAGAAAATCTTATTCATCCCGGCGAGATTCTCGCGGAAGAGTTCTTGAAACCGATGAACATCAGCCAGAACAAGCTGGCGATGGACATTCATGTTCCGACTCCAAGGATCAATGCCATTGTCAAGGGATCCCGGGCAATTACTGCGGATACCGCATTGCGGCTCGGCAAGTATTTCGGGACTGGTCCGGAGTTCTGGATCAATCTTCAGGCCAATTACGATCTTTGTGTCGCAGCGGCACAATCGGAAAAGGAAATCGCCACTATTCCACAACTGGCTCTTGCCTGATTCTTTCTGCCCACTCGGCAGATTTTCTGCCTATTTTTGCCGGAAGAACAGGCAGAAAATCACTTTTTGACAAAGACGTTTCGCAGAACGAAAAGCGGCGCTTTCAGTGTGGCCTTTTCCTTCACTGTATACGGGTTGAAATCTTCCGCTTTAACCGGCTTGTTCTTCTTCGGGTCACGCATCAGGTTGACGATGAGCGCCATTAGGCTTGCTGTCTGCTCCCATTCAAAGCGCCCCCGCGCATCCGCGAGGGCGGCAAGTTCCCGAAGCGTCAGGGGGTCGGGATTGACTCCGGCGATTCCGGCGAGACGGAGGATGAGATCGTCAAGCGATCGAGGGCCTGATCGATTTTTTCGTCGAATGCCGGATCCTCGAGAAGTTCCGTCAGCGCCTGCTTGCTTTTTGCTTCGAAGCGGCGGCTCGCGTCGAGGATCTTCCGGAACACCTTTCGCTTCGCCTCGGGGAAAAAATCGATGATTTCGTCCAACAGTGCCGTTGCGGCAAGCTCAATGGCGTCGCCCGCCATGGCACGACCGAATTCTTCATCCGTGATTCCTTTGGCGTCCGCTTCAGGTTTGCAGACCGCAAAAAGCACATCGACCAGAAGAACAGGATCGGACGCAAGGCGCTCCAGCAGTCCTACATTCGGCGATTTTCCGCTCTCCATGGTGATGATGTTTGCCAGATCCACACCGCAAAGGGCGCGCACCCGTTTGATCGTACCGACCGTGACCGAGAGCGTCCAGGTACGGCCGGTGTTATCGGTAAAAGTCTTCATATGTGACTAAACTCCCTGTTGGGTTTACTTGAAGAGGACGAGTCCATGAAATTTACGCTCCGCTGCCTCCGCTCCCGTTGGTCCACTGCGGTGCACGCTCCGAGGCGGTCGGTTTGGCGGTAACGCTCACCGAAAGCGCCTCCTCCAGAGGCTGTTCAATCGAAAATCCGGTGATGGAGAAGTCCGCATCAAGTCCAGTTCCTTTGCCGTCCGTAACGAACAGTGCGAGCGGCGTGTTGTTGAAGTAGGCGTCGGCAAAGGCGTTGTAGTCCTCGTCCTCGGTATCATAGAGGATTTGAAATTCCAGTGATGCTTCCTTCAGCGTCGCAACCGACGCACGCCAGCCTTTGGTCGCCCGCGTCGTAACGTCCGCATCGCCGCTTTCCAGATTCAAAGTCAAATCCTTGACGTTTTTGACCTCGGTCGAGCCGGTCGAACCGGCGGGACCGCGCATCAGTACAGCGTCAAGACCAAGTACAATAGCCATAAAAAATCTCCTCTTTATTTTTTGACAGAATTTTCCCAGAGTGCGGGGAGTTTCGGAAGCGTCTTTTCCAGAGTCGGCCCCATGAGCGGCCGTCTGGGATAGCGCCGTTTGCGGTAAATTCCGCCGAATTCATGCGCAGTCATCGCTGTTCCGATGAAGGACTCCGCCGGTCCGATTACAACGGACTGACGCTGTTTTTCCACACCGAACAGCAGCGATTGCTTCAGAAGTCCGCGCCGGGTGTTCGGCGGTGTACCGGGCATGGATGCCTTCTGACTCTGTGAAATCCGGTTGCGGGCGGATTTCCGGATGTAAGCTCCCGCGCGCCGCAGTGCTGTTATGTTACCGCCTCGAACGGCAAGCAGGATCCGCCTGTCGTCAAATTCAATTCGGCATTTCACGGTTTCAACACTTTGAATACGAGTTCAATGACGCTGGTGAACTGCCCCCGCTCACGCAAATGCTCCGGACTGTAGATGGGGTTGTAGATGACCGAAACACAGGTTCCTCCGGCAAGTTTCCGGTTCAGGAAGCCAAGTCCGAGTTTTTCCGCAAAGCACAGCATTTCATCCAGCGCATCCTCCCGGCATCGTTTCAATATGCCGATCTGCACTTTCGGCAGTTCCTCATGAGCCGCGCGGGAAAGTGTCTTGTACTGTGTTCCGGCCGGAACCACAACGATCCGCAGATCATCCAGATCACGCAATTCAAACTCCGGGAAATAAAGCAGCTCGGCTTTATATTCCCTGAGTTCCTCCGCAACCGCGCGCGCCAGGGTCAGAATGTCGCTCACTCTTCACCTCCGTATGAATTCCATGATGATATTGCCCACTGCCGCGAGAAGCGCGATCAGCGTCGCCGCCAGCGATGAAAGCATCGTTTTCTGCAGATCCGCCGCAGGTTTGCACGGCGGATAGTGATGCTGTCCTTCGGAGAAATGCATACTCAGCATTCCCCGCAGTTCCGCGATATCCAGCCGTGCCTGATTGAGTTCATGCCACAAGTCGCGATGATCCGGAGTATCAGGCATCATGCACCTCCGATTTCTTTTGTGTGAATTCTCCGCAGAATCCGCCCGGTTCCGGACCAGCGCCAGACCGGTTCGCCGTTCGGCGCAAGAACTTCATAGCGGAGTCCGGCATGGAGAATCACATCTCCGCGCTCCGGATCATCCGGCAGATCCTCCGCCGCGATCAGAAAATCGCGCGTCTCCGTCCGGATGGTCACGCCGTATTCATTTTCCGCACGGAACAGCGTCCGCCCCAGCGTCGCCGGGATATTCAACGTTTCGCCATCCCGGCGCTGGTAGACAATCGGAACGGAGAGCTCCCGGATCCGCTGGGATTCCAGCCATTTGGCTGCGTTCTCCAGCAGTCCCATTATTCACTGGCGATGATGCCGACCGCGCGGAGTGCGGCAAGAATCGTGTTGGTTTTCTTTGTCAGCGAGGCAATCGCATGTTTGCAGTCACACCCGCTTTCACAGGCGAGAACGGGAATCGTGTCGGACGGAGTTCCGCCCGAATTGTCGGTCAGATCCGTGATCGGATCGCCCGCGGCAAAGGTCGTCGCGAGGCTGTACGGGGCGTTGAGAAGCACACGAACCGTCTCGTCGGCCGCCTCCGCAGCCGCAATGGCCTTGCCGAGGTAGTGGTTCGATCCGCTGACCGTGGTCGCCTTCTTCGCTCCCGCGTCCCAGTAGACCGTCGAGCCGGAAGGAATCGCGCCGTCCGCTTTCACAACATCGAACACTCCGACCACTGCGAGGGAACCGAGCGTTCCCGCTTCGATATCGAGCCGGGCGATCCCGATCAGATCCGCGATGATGACCACATCTCCTGCGACAACCGCCTCCGCCGGACGGTAATCAATGGCGTCCCCCTTCTGAACATAGCGTGCAAGCATTGTAAAAAATCTCCTTGAATTTGAGTTTGAAGGTTAACTGCTTACGCGGCCCCGTTGGCTTTGACCATGCCGCGGTGATCCTGCTCGCGAACGCCAAGATCGAAATACACACGGAACCAGAGGCCGAGGGTGTTGAAGTCCGTCTCGCCGCGCTCAACGGTCGGCGTGCGCTTCCCTTTCAGGAAGCCGATCTCCCAGGTATCGACCGTTTTCGGGTCGCCGAAGAGATACCACCCGGTCTGGCTGGATCCCTCGTAGGCGCTGTTGCCGAGATACGGCGAACTGATCACCTGCAGATTTTCATCGGAAAGCACATTCAGCGCCGGACGAACCGCGTTGTCCGTGCCGCTCATGATGAGGGTCGCCCCCTGCGTCAGTTCGATCGCGAGATGCTTGAGCGCAGTCGGAACCAGCAGATATTTCGGTTCCACCGAGATCGGCTGACCGTCGGCATCCACCTGATCCAGGAAGAGCTGGATTGCCTTCTTCAGACTGTCTGCAGACAGAGCACTGGTCGCGCCTGAGAGCAGGTTTTTGTGATTCGTGCTGAACAGCGCCTTGCCGTCCGCCTGCGCCGGATTCGAGAGAAGCCGGCTGAAAAACAGCTGATCGATCAGTCGCGCCGCCCGGTTGCCCATCGCCGTCGGCACTTTCATGAATGCGCCCAGATCATCGTTGATGATCATTTTGCGCGTCAGGCATAGAGTCAAATGAGGACGAGTTGTCAGTAGGGCTGACACTTTTCCCCCAAGTGCTCTCAGAACCGTGCGAGCAACTTTCATTGCACACGGCTCGCTGAGTATTAATAACTTGCATTGCTTTCCTTTACCTCCAACGGGGTTTGCGCCCCGTTTCTGATTTGACGTGCAACATCAAAGAGACTGCGTTTTGGAACCGGGGCTGTTATCAGATACTCCCGTTCCAATTCGCCGTTGTCATTTGTCGTTTCTGCAAACCACGTCTTCTGACCGCCTTTTGGATTAAGCGAAGATGCAGGGCATCTGCTTATCCATCGTTTCGCGGCATGTGCGATACTGCAACCATTTTTCCGACTGACGTATTCTGCGTATATCCACCATGTGTGAGACAAAACAGAACACATAACCCGGCTGGGTGCATTTACGCATCGGTAGTATAACATCCATCCTCTTAACATATTGTTAAGTTTCCGAATGACTTCCGTTTCCGAGACATTGGGCTGCTGACAAATTTCTTTAACGTCCCTTAATTTAGTTTGCGCGACTTCGTGCGGAATGACCATTTTAACTCTGGGCTGTACCGTCTCGGTTTTCTTTGCCATAAATCCATAGCCAAGGAACCGGAACCCGTCCGTTATGTGTGTAATCAGAGTTTTCTCCGGACTTAACACAAGGGCAAGTTCTTCACTGATCCACAGAGATAATTTGGATTTGATTCTTTCCGCTTCTTCTTTCGGTAAATTGCGCAGTAGAATGACAAAGTCATCCGCATACCTTACATAAGTGATGCGTGGCTTCATTGGTTCAGTAGTGCACGGGAGAGAAGCTCTGAATTTCAAAAGTCTTTGCAGTTCCGTTTCTGCTTCTGTTCTCGTAAGCGGTGATTTGAATTCGCCTTTGAGAATTTTACGCAGTCGGTAAATTCTGCTGACAACCTTTCTCCATTCTTTGCTGATTCGTGCACCCCTTTCACTTGGAGACTGCACCGGAGTTTGGTTTGCCCCAAATTCATCCTGTACGAATCTGTCGATTTCATGCAGGTAGATGTTGGCAAGCAAAGGAGAAATAATGCCACCTTGCGGTGTTCCGGCTTTTGTCGGATTCCATCTTTCTCTTTCAAAGTATCCCGCTTTCAGAAACTTCGCTATCAGTTTCAGCAGTCGGTCATCCTTGATTCTCCGTTGCAGAATTTTGAGCAATTTCTGGTGACAGATGTTATCGAAACATCCTTTAATGTCTCCTTCTATTACCCAGTCTATCCGCACTCGTGGACTGTCCATTATCTGCATTGCCGCAGTTTGGCAGGCTCGGTGCGGACGGAATCCATGGGAACAGTCAAAAAATATTGGTTCGTAAAGAGCCTCAAGAAGTAACTTGAGTGCGCACTGTACGATTCTGTCCCTGAATGTCGGGATTCCAAGCGGACGTTTTTGCCCCGGTTTGTTTTTCTTGTCAATGAGAACTCTCCGGACAGGTACAGGCTCATATTCTCCGGATTGAAGTTGTACTGCAAGTTTTACAGCTTCTTCTTCATTCCAGTTAAATTTATTGAGCCCGTCTATACCGGGTGTTTTTGAGCCCTTATTATTTTTGATCTGCTCATAGGCATACATCAACAAATCGGTCTTTGTCAATTCACGATACAAGCGGTCAAACCGCTTGCTTTTGTCTGCGCTGGCAAGTCTTGCCAGTCTGCTCAATCGATTTTCTACGTTCATTTAAGGTCATGCCCTTACGTTTGATTTTCGATTTTCGCTAATACTCTGTTCCCCTTCGCTCCACGGTGATTAGCCGCTTCATTGCTACTGCGGGAACTCTGTCACTCATGATACATTCCATTCACTGACATGGTATCATTATCATGAGCTTCTCCGGTAATCACATAAATCTTTATACAGCGAACTTAGGCTCTTGATTTGTGCTATTGCTTGCAACGCAAGCCGGTTGGGGACGGACTTCGGGGTATATATTGACAGCTCCGTTATCCTCGGCAATTCCAAACCTTTCGCATTCAAGTTCCATTGAATGTTCAGTCCCCATTACCCCGTATACAGGTGAGGTAACTGGGCAAATTCGCAGACCCACACTCAAGTTCAAACATTTCAGCCTTAGCCATATTCGCTTCCCCTGAGAAACCACTACAAGTGCCTGTCACTCTATGTTTCCCATTTGTCATCCAAGAGCTAACCATCCTGCAATGGTCATAACATTGCAAAACGTCGGATTAGGGGTGTATCCTGTCAAGATACAGTGGTTTAAGTATTTCTACTCCACTGACTTATGCAATCCGAACGGACGCCCAGAACTTTTTCCCGTAGGTGTCAAGCTGGTTTTTCGCGCTCTCTTCGATCAGTCCGCCGTCCTTGATCTCGCCGTCGGCGGCAATCGGAAGCAGATCGCCCACATCCGTCAGGCGGAAACGGTCGTTCTCCTTGAAGTCGTTGAGGTCGCCCGTGGAACACAGCTTCATGGCGATAATCGGCTGGGCCTCGTAGCTCTGCAGGAGTTTCTTGTTCGCCACGTTGCTCAGGATCCCCGGAAGCGAAACACTCGAGAACGCCGCACGGATCGTTTCATTGTCGAAGCCGCGGCTGTAAGGAATGCCGTCGAGTTTCATACATTCGATCAGAAGCTGCTTCAGCGGCATATCCATTTCGGCCATCCCTGCTTCCACCGTTTTGCCCCCATAGGATTTCTCCAGCTGCTCGGCGCTCACTCCGACCCGGAGACACATTGCCGCTTCGATGGTCTTGCGCAACTCTCCGCCTTCCGGGGCGGTCTTCACGCTGATATTGACATTGGCGGCGGGACGTTCGGCACGGATCGTTTCGAGCACCTTCTTCGTCACCACTTCCGGCGTCCAGCCTCCGGCAATCGCCTCCCGTTCGATTTCCGGGAATTCACCGTCGCAGATCGCCTGAATCGCACTGATGCGTTCACGTTCGGCTTTGACGGCATTCTGAGCCGCTTCACGGGCGGTCGCCGCCACATCCCCGGCAGAGGCCTGAATCGCGGGCGGTGTCGCCTCCGCGGCCGCCTGTCCGGGCTTCTTTTCCGCGTTATCGGGTTTCTTTTCCGGTTCGCCGGGCTTGTTCGCCGGATTGCCGGGCTTCTGTTCCGGTTCCGGCTTTTTCTCCGGAGGTGCAGCGTCATTCGGGGCGCTCACGGCGGAAACACTCTTCGTTTCGGACTTGTTGTTCATAGCTTCTCCTTCCTGGTTGACAAGGTTGAATTTCGCATTCACTTTCATATTGGTGTGAGCATCCGCGCCCACGGCAACAACGGAAACCTCCCGCAGCGTCGATTTTTTGATGTGGTAGAACGGGCCTTCGACTTCCTGACCATTCACCTCGTGGCTGCCTTTGACCAGCTCGCACTCTTTCACATCCGCACCGATGCTCAGCTGCCAGTCCGCTCCTGCCTTGCCCTGCGCAATGATATCGGCCGCATCCCTGCTGTCGGAGACGATCTCCCCGGTAATCTCCAGCGCATTGTTCCGGACTGCGGCCGAAATGAGTCCGATCCGGCTGTCCGTCTTGTTCTCGTGATTGGTCAAAAGCGGGACGCTTTCGGGGATCTCCATTCCGGCAAGATCGACCACAACAGGATGTCGCCACCCCGGCAGACTCATTTTCCCGCCGGAGTAGGCAACTCCGACCACTTTCGGTTTCGCGCCGTTTGACGCTTCAATCAGCGTTAATTCACTCATATATCCTCTCTGGGTTCTGAACCGTCATCCGGTTCGGTTTGCTGTCCCGGGGATTTCGGGGATTCCGGGGACTCGGAACTGATCGGGATTCCAAGCTCCTTCATCAGTTTGATCTCTTTTGCCCGCTGCCGCAGAACGGACAAGTAATCCCGTCCGTCCTTGGCACACTCTGCCGCAAGAGTCGTTGTGTTGTTCGTCAGCCGGGTTGCCTGAGCGGTGGCTTCTTTCGACGGATCGACATGCGGGAAACCGTCCCAGAACCATGTGTGACGCTCGTCCGGCACTCGTCCGCCCGCAGTCAGGCGGTATTCCCGGAACCACACCTCAAAAATCCGGTTCAGGACCTCCGTTTCCCAGAACGACCGGTCGACAAGAATGCTTTTATGGTAAATCTGGTTGTCCAGTCTGCCGCTGGCGTAGTTGTGCCCGGAAAAATCTCCCGCCAGCGTGCCGTAGGTCGTCACCACACAACGGGCGATTTCGCTCAGAATGATCTTCACGAACTCCGCATGGTTCGCCGCCGGCTGTTTGGGATCGAGCTGTCCCATTTTCCACCCGGCCGGAACCGTCAGCATCATGTTCCGTTCCAGCGGAATGGCATCCATGGGCTCGACTTCATCCGCCTCGCCGTTCGGCGGGGCGTCCGTGTAGAGAATCGCCGCAAAATCCGCCGCGGCCTCCGCCGCTGAAAGCACGGCCAGATTATATCGCCGCAACTGGGCAAACAGCGGCAGTGCCGGTGTGATCTCGGGAACTCCTCGATGCAATCCCGGACGATCCTGACGGTAAATGTGAATCATGTATTCCGCCGGAATGTGGATCGCATCGTTCCCCGGCATATACCGGATGTCGCCGGGATGGTACTTCAAAACCCGGTAGTCCGTCGGATTTCCCCAACGGTCATACGAGATTCCGTCGACACTGGTATCATCTTCAAACCAGCGCAGTTCTCCGGAAACACGATCCGCCTCAATCAACTGCAGATCCAGCTTCACGCCGTGGCGGATTTTGGGATTCGTTGCCAGCACGGCAAACGCTTCGCCATCTTGACAGCGGGCCATTCGCATCGTCCGGAGTTTCGGAGCAAGACGAACTGCATCCGACCAGCGCATGAATGCCGTTTCCACAGTATCGTTGAACGTCTCGTCGGCGGATAGCATCTGCAGTCGCGGACCCGTACCGATGGTGTCGTTTGCGAGCATCAACACCAGTCCTCTGGCGTAGGAATTGTTGGCGACTTCGTAGCGCGAGCGCATCCGCAGCGTCCGGCGGACTTCCGGCGCGGCCTCCATGTCCGCTGACAGATGATCCGCCGCCGACCAGTGACGCCAGTTGTCCCGTGTCGTCTGCGCCGCATCAAACCGGGCTCGGACAAGCTGTTTCGGAGGGGTTCTGCTCCGAAAAATGGATTTGAGTCTGTTGAACATCGATGGATCCTCACGCCCCTGAATGGCACAATTTGGTTATCTTCAGGCCGGAAGTCCGGGATTTTACCGCCTTTTTCGACGCGAGATATTCATCTGCCGCAATCTGATCGGCAAGGGAATGCTGCTCGACCTTCTGTCCGTCCACTTCTGCAGACTTCGGTCCCGAGGCATTCCGCCGGATCGCCTCTTCCAGTGTCTCATTTTCCGGCATGGCAGCACTCCGGTTCATACTTCCCGCGATAGGATTCACATTCGCCGATGATGAACTCCGCATGATGATCGCATTTGTTGAGAAGCGCGCACTCGATTGCCGCAAACGATTTCCGCATTCTGCGGATCTTTTTCTTCAGTTTACGATACCGGGCAGCCAACTCGGCATATTGCGCCGAACACTCCAGGCATTCCACATCAGCTTCACTCATTGATTTCCTCCGTTTTTATGTGATTTGAAGACTCATTTGAGGCTTCGGTTATTTCTCTGACCGGAAATTCGCCACGTTCGTGGCTGATTTCCTCTTCCACTTTCTGAATCCGTTCTCCGAGCCACACTATCTTCGACTTCTTTCGTGCAGTTTTTTTACAACCAGTACATATGCAGGAAAATGGAAAACGTTCACGGTTTTTCGATTTTTTTGCAAAAAAAATGCGTGCAACCACATTTTCGCGGTTGCACGCAATAGATACAGAATTCTTATTTATCAGCAGGAGTGTGCATTTATTACATTTCGGGCAGCCTCTATAACCTTTTCCTTCAAGCTGTCAGGTTTCACGACAGTCAACTTCCCACTTTGTTCCAGTATTCGTTGCACCAGGATTTCCTGCGGTGCTACTGGAATTTTTATCAGTTTGAAGATGGGATCATCGGTATCCCAGATGATTTCCTGATTTTCATGGAATGGATTGGAAAAAATGGAATCATGAATGTCTTTGTGAAAACGCAACACCACGTCTTTCACCGGAGTTAAGGTAAAGCGGATATTGTTGTAAATTTCCGGATCCGGTTCAAACGCTTTCCGGATAACCTCAGCCTTTTGAATTCGATGGACCATAAAATTTCGTGGTTCTTCTGCATTACATGCGCGCGCGTAGATATACCAGTTGTTATTACGGAAAAAAAGCGCATGAGGTTCAATGTCTCGCCCCGAGGCGTTTCCTTGATAATCGCGATATACAATATGCAGAAGAAAATGATCCCGCCATGCCTGGTAAACTGGTTCGAAAATCGCAGGATCCACATTGCCTGTCCGGGCGGAGAAGAATTTCATTTGTGAAACGAATGAACATTTCTGCAGATCCGGATTGGCTACGTTCAGCAGATAATCCACCGCACTGCAAATGTCACTCTTCAACGGTTCAGGGAATATATTTTCGGAAATCCGCCGTCCTACCAGCATCGCCATCATCTGCGATTCGCTTAAGTAAGCCGGATAAGCAAAATCCCAATGAATATCTTTCAGATAATATCCGTGACGGCTGCGGTCATATTCCCAGGGACAATGAAACTCTTCCTTGAGGATTTTCAGATCTTGCCAGATTGTTTTTCGATCACAAGTAAGAACCATGGTTTCTGTCGTATCAAAAGTGGCTTGTTCAAAAGCTCTTCTGATTTTTGTATAGTTGGGATATTGCTGTTTCCGCATCATATCCACAATGCGAATCATTCGTTTCAGCCGATGTTCACTGACAACCATGCTTCCCTCGATTCAGATTTTTTTTAATTTTTTTAGTATGGGGAGCGTTATTCCCCACACCATATGATAATTTATCCTTCAAAGAGGAAAAGTCAACAAATAAAGTATATGGACAAAGAAAGGAGTGGTTCCATGAGAGCATATAATCCGATGACTGTGATCCGGCAGACTTCCAGATCCGTGTTGAAAGAGTTTTTCACGGAACATAGATGCCTGGAATGTCTGAACTTTGAAAAAGACAAACTCTATGAAATTCAGGATGCCTTCCGAACTCTCCCGGATGGACTCCTCCGAAAAGTGGAAATTGTCATGCGCAACGTATTCAATCTTGCGGGAAATGAAGCTGTGATACTGCGGTTGCTGGATGAAGCAAAGACGCAGAACGGGGAATTCAATTCTGAAATTCAGCAATTCAAAAACCGTTACGACATGGCTTTTCACATCTATTTACATCATCGGACTCTCTGGGAAAAAGCCTGCACGTTTCTGCAGGTGGACAATCTTCCCGGCCGCCACTGGTGTCGCTGCCCGAATCTTCCCAAACAGACTCCGCGAACAGACCGGAGCACATGTGAGGACTTAGGACGTCAGATCTCCGCATTCTTCTGGCATAAGCAGGTTCGAGGGAAAAAATACCTGATCGAATACCAGAAAAGAACAGGGGATCTGCATTACTACTTTGTTTATCTGAGCGACTATGCAAACAGCTATGAAGCATGGAGTGAACAGAATTCCGAGCTGGAAAGAAAAAATGAAACCCGAGCCATCAATATGGTTTTTGCCTATGATATGCATTTCGGGACGCTGGACACCTATAATCTTGGAGGTACCAAAATAGCCATGGTTCTACAGAAGATTTTCTGCGATACAATTCTCGGATATCATCTGGTGGACAAACAGATCCTGAAGAGTGCATTTGACATCGAACGGCTCAAATACCGGAAGAACATTCCGATCGCGTTGCCTCATGTTGGAATTACCCGGGCATGGATCTCCTGTCTTGAATTCAATTATCAGGGAGCCGGCAAGCGGCGGACTCACCGAATGAGCCTGGATGATGTTGTCCGGGATGATGAAATCTACTCCGTAATGGAACATGATCTGAATCGGGAAAATGTGCCTTTGAATGTGATCGTAATAAAATTTGTCAGAATCATTCTGGAAATTGAATGGAACAACTGCAAACGGCGAATGACGATCGAATTGACACGGAACAGTTGCTCCTTGAAGAGCAATGCCGATGAACTGAGAAAAATTGGAGAATATTTTATTCAGGAGAATGGAATCGATGTACAACCAAACCTCTTTTGAAACCCTGTTGGCTTTTGGAAATGTAGCGGAGAACATCGACCTGGACTATTACGGGCTGGAAGTCAACCATCTGGCTCCGGAAGAATGGAACCAGCTTGGAATACTGCAAAAAAGACCGATTGACAAGTTTGTTCGCTGTCGTGGATGTGGAACGTTCATTCCCATATCAATCAGAGATTCCGGCGATGAAATCCAGCTTTGCGCGGATTGCCCGGAATGTGGTCCCTATGAACTTCTTCCAGAGGAAAAAGCAGTTTGGAGAGTTGATTTCACTCCGGTATTTGAATCTGCACGCAAGGCATTGAATTGTGCGGGGTTGGTGAATGAAATCGTCTCGAATGCATTGTGGTCTCTGGGCCGGGCTCCGGTTAGCGGGCAGTCTCGTGAGATTTTTGCATGCGCTGGAATCAATACGGAACGCAACTCGGAAATACTGGGACATCTCCCTAAGGGAAAAACTCCGATTTTGCTGGTGCTGGGAGATTCTCCTCTGCCATGCAAACTTGGTTCTTTTCCCTCCGATCAGGTATTTTGTTTTTCACAGCTTGAAAGAATTGAGGATGGAAAGATCGTTTTTGAGACGTCTTGTCTCCATAGTCAGGGCATGACTCCGACCGTTTCGGGGACCTCCTCTCGAAAACTTTCTTCCGGGAAAAACAGCAAGATCGGCGATGTCATCATCAAACTGAAAGCTGAGCTGCGACAATTTATGTGCGGAGTTTATTCAGAGTTCTCTCAAGCAGAACGTTCCGGAAAGGATCCTCGTTTTGCCGGAATTCGTCAAAATGAGCTGGCGGCAGCAGCCAATGTCAGTTCTGTCATGGTTAACCGAGCCTTGAAAAAAGATATGGAACTCAAAGCTCTTTTCGATGCCGCCAATAATCCCGGAGCTGCTTATGCTTACGGGAGACGGGCAATGAAGTAATCTGCCAACTGTTTTTTCACTGGATATCCGCATTCAGCCATTGACGCTGAGTGCGGATTTTTTTGCTTCTGAAATGGGAAAAATTTCATTTGTCGTTTTTTTGTGAAATCGATTTTTGAAATTTTGATTTTTTATTTCATTGATAACCAATGAGATATGGAATAAAAAGAAATTTCTGTCGTTTTTTTGTGAAATTTTCCTGACTGGTCGGACCCGACGCAATGGTGCGACGGGCGAAACCATCAGGAGCGCAGAAATGCCGAATGTTAAATTTGAAGATGTGTATGCAAACGCATACGTCCGGGAGTCCGTTGCTTACCTCGTCACTACCACCATCAGACAGTATCCCATGCTTGCGAACAGTGAGAAGGATCTGGAACAGGAATTGTGGATCGCTCTGGCTCGGAAACTCCCGCGTTTCCAGTCCGCGAGAAGCTCGCTGAATAAATTCTGCCGGATGATCCTGGAGGTCTCATTGAAGGAAATCCGCCGCAAACTTTTCTCCCGGCGTTCCATTGTGGCACGAACCTCCCTGGAGTTGACAATGGAAATGCAGGAATTCCTGCCCTGGGATGGTCTTGAAAAGGCGATTCTGATCTTTGATGTTCAAAGCGTTCTGCAAAATCTCTCTCCAGAGCAGAAGGAAATTTGCGAAATGCTCATGGATGGATTCTCCATCAGACAGATCGCCCAGCGCATCAACATTCCGGTAGGAACCCTCTACAAACACCAGATTGCGGAATTGCGAGAAATTTTTATCCTCGCAGGGTTAAAAAAATAGGAAAAACCGTGAACGTTTTCGATTTTTCTGCATATGTACTGAGTGTTTACACATTCAACTCGAAAGGATAAAAATGAACAACACGAATTTCATCATCCATGAACCGGCGACGGAATATCACGCCCGCAGTCGCAGCGGAGAATTTATGTCGAGCCACCTCCTGGCCGACTTCCGGGAATCCCCGGCTCTCTACCGCAGGAAAGTTTCCGGGGAAATCACGGAAAGCGAATCCTCCGCATTCGTCATGGGACGTGCGGCGCACTGCCTGATTCTGGAGGGACGGAACGCCTTTGACCGCGAATATGTTGTGACTGACGGGCCGATCAATCCCCGGACCGGCGAATCCTACGGGCGCAACACCAAGGCGTTTGCGGAATGGGCGGCGACTCAGGAGCGCGAAATCATTTCCGGAAAGGACTTCAGCTTTCTCCTGAAACTGCAGCGCGGCGTCTGGCTTCACCCCCTCGCGTCGGAACTGCTGGCGGACGGGATCGCGGAAGGTGTGGTTCGGGCAGAGTACTGTTCCGTTCCCTGCCAGATCCGGATGGATTGGTTCAGCATGAAGTCCGGACTTGTTGATCTGAAAACCTGCGACAGTCTCCGCTGGTTCGAGTCGGACTGCCGTCGTTATGGCTACATTCAGCAGCTGGCGTTTTACCGGGCGATTCTCCGGATTGTGACCGGCAAAAACTTCCCCGTCCACATCATTGCTGTGGAAAAGAATGAACCGTTTTCCGCCGGGGTCTGGAAACTGACGGATGAACTGCTGGATCTGGCGGAACTTTCCAACAAAAGCGCCCTGGAGCGCTTCCGAGCCTGCTGCATCTCCGGAGTCTGGCCGACCGGATATGAAGATCTCCGTATCATTGACACACTCTAACAGAAGGAATTTGATCTATGAGCATGCTTGACAACATTCAAACCGGGCGGGAAAACAAGCCGCCGCGAATCATGATTTACGGCAGTGAAGGCGTGGGTAAATCGACGTTTGGAGCATCCGCGCCGGGGGCGATCTTCATCCAGACCGAAGACGGTCTCGGCGAAATCGACTGCCGGAAATTCCCGCTTGCACATTCGCTTTCCGAGGTGATCGCAGAACTGACCGCGCTCCGGGACGAAGCTCACGAGTTCCAGACCGTCGTTGTGGATTCCGTTGACTGGCTCGAACGCCTCATCTTCGACGAGGTCTGCCGCGAATTCGGTGTCCGTTCCATCGAAAAAGCCGACGGCGGCTACGGCAGGGGATATACCCATGCGCTGACTCACTGGCGCAAGGTCATCAGCCTGCTTCAGGAATTGCGCGACAAGCGCGGAATGATGGTCATTCTGGTTGCCCATGCGAAGGTCGAGCGTTTCGAAGATCCGGAAAACGCCGCCTACGATCGCTACACACCGCGTCTTCACAAGCACGCTGCGAGCCTGATCGCGGAATGGGTCGACGCCGTTCTGTTCGCGAACAAGAAGTTCCGGGTGACGAAGGAAAACGCCGGATTCAACGGAGAACGCGCGATCGCCGCTCCCATCGGCGCGGATGGCGGGGAACGCATCATCCGCACGGTGGGAAGCCCCGCCTGCATCGCGAAAAACCGCTACGGCCTGCCATCTGAAATTCCGCTCTCTTGGCAGGCATTCATTGAGGCATACACAAAAATCGAGGAGAACCATCATGAGTAAGTGCGGAGCCATCTGTGAGGTTTTCAGTCGCGTCTGCGGGTATTTTCGGCCAGTGACGAATTGGAATAAGGGCAAGCAGGAGGAATTCAAGGAAAGAAAGGTTTTCGAGGTGACAAAAAATGCACGAAAAAATCCGGACGGCAAATCGCCCGCTGGTGTGTGACGTCTGCGGCGGAATGATCCAGGTTGGGGAACCGTTCCGTGCTGTGCGGGATGAGTATTCGCCTGTTGAGTATCACGAACACATCCAGTGTCCCGGCAGTCCGGCAGTCGCGGTAAGCAAACCGCCCCCGGAACCGCCGAAAATCACAGCATTCAATCACCACTGCCATTGCATGGCATAACGCAAAGGAAACACAAATGTCCACAATCAATTTCAACGCGAACGAAGTCGAACCATCGACCGGTTATGATCCGATTCCGGCCGGGAAATACCAGGCTGTCATCACCGAATCGGAAATGAAACCCACCAAGACGGGAAACGGGCAGTATCTCCAGCTGGAATTCGAGATCATCGAGGGCGAATACAAGAACCGAAAAGTCTGGGCGCGGCTGAATCTGGAAAATGCGAACGCGGACGCGGTCCGGATCGCCCGGGCGGATCTCTCCGCCATCTGCCGCGCGGTGAATGTGCTTCAGCCGCGTGATTCGGTGGAACTGCACAATCTTCCGCTCACAATCACCGTGCGCTGCAAAAAGAATCAGGATGACGAGATCGTCAACGAGATCAAGGGCTACGGTCCGCGAACGTCTCTTTCCGGCGTTGCCGCCGCCAGGCCCGCGACGCCGCCTCCGCAGAGCGGTGCGAACTCCGCGCCCCCATGGGCAAGGAAATAACCCATGTCACGGCTGTTTGCTCCGGTTTTCTGGCTGACGGCAACGATTGTTCTGGCGAGACTGACCGCGCATCTCGCGCCGTATCTCGCCGGAACAGACACTCTGGCGGAGCAGGTCAACGGAACCTTGCCCGCAGGAATGCTCTATCAGGTTGGACTCGAATCACTCAACACCATTTTCAATCTGGCCGTCTGGTTCTGTATCGGATGGCTGATCGTGCGAATTTTCAAACTGGCAAAGGAAAAACAACATGCGTAATTTCAATTTTATCCTTCTTCTCATCGCGGTTTTCACTGTGGTTGGACTCACCGGCTGCGGACCGTATCCGACTGAACAGGCGGTTGAGGTCAAAAACAACGAAACCGCCTTTGTGGTTCCGCTGGAAGGCGACTCCAAATCGAAACAGGCACAGTTCATGAGCATCGAATATCTCGAAAAGGCGAAGGTCGCCACCAAGCGTATCGTGATCCCGCTGCGGAAACGATCGCTCGGCAGAGCATGGTTTGATTATGAATGGATTCCGCTTGCCCGCGTAATCGTCGTCGATCGCAGCCCGGTAACACGGGAGTGGCTGGACAAAGAGGGTATAAAAGTTGAATCTCTGGACTCCGTCGGCTTCACGGTCGGCGTGAACTGCACCGGCATGATTCGGGAGGAGGATGCGGCAAAATTTCTGTATTACTATCCCGGAAATTCGCTGGCTGACGTGATGAACAAAAACGTCAAGGGTTTTATCCAGAACGTCCTCGCCCGCGAGTTCGGAAGCCGGGATCTCTCGGTCTGTCAGAAAGAAAAGAAAAACATCGTTCTTGATCTGGCAAAAGAGCTGGAAACGCATTTTGCCCAGTATGGCATCACCATCAGCAATGTCGGAATTGCGGACGGCATGAGTTACGACAATGCCGAAGTGCAGAAAACCATTGATGCCGTGTTTGTGAATGAAACCCGGGTCAAACAGGCGGAACAGGAACGTGAAGCTCAGAAGATTATCAACGAAAAAGAGTTGAGTATCGCTCAGAATGAACGTCTGAAGGCGGAAGAATTTGCGAAAGCCGCAGAAGCTCAGACAAAAATGGTGGAGCTCAAGATCCGGCAGATGGAAGCGGAAGCTCGTCTGGAATCAGCGAAGCGCTGGGACGGCAAAACGCCGTCGGGGGTTGTCCCCTCCAACAGCCCGTTTCTGTTCCAGTTTGGTTCCGGAAAATGACATTGGAACTGGAACTGCCGTGGCCGCCCAGCGTGAATCATTACTACCGGCATGTCGGGCCGAGGGTGCTGATCTCCCGCGACGGGCGGAAATACCGGGAATTGGTGACTGCGCTCGTGAACCGGAACGGCTTTCGTCCATTTCAGGGCAGAATTTCGCTACATGCGGAATTCTACCCTCCGGACCGGCGCCGGCGGGATTTGGACAACGTTGGCGGAAAAGTCCTGCTGGATACTTTGCAAGCCGCAGGGCTTTTCAAAGATGACAGTCAGATCAAACGAATCCTGCTTGAAATGCATGAACCGATCGAAGGCGGCATGTGTTTCATAAAACTGGAAGACATGGATGGGATAGAATGGAAGAACGAAGACAGAACGGCGGACGACGCAGGCAAATCGTCCAGGAATTCGTGAAGAACATCACCGACGACACCCGGCGGCTGGTCTGTTTCCTTTATATGAACGGTTACAAAGACGGCGCGATCCGGAGAATCCTGAAGATTGACAGACAACGTCTCCAGCAAATCAAAACACAGCTTGCCTTTGACCTAATCAAGGCGGGCATACGGAATTCAGAATAGATCGCTGTGTGAACCTGTTCGCAAAAGAGTAAGAACCAAGACCGTGTCGTCATAGTCATAAATCAGGAGCCAGTCCGGACGGATATGACACTCATGGAGTCCGGAATAATCCCCAATTAAAATATGATCGTGATATTCCGGAGGCAATGTTTTCCCTGCGGCAAGCATTCGGATGACATTGTCCAACAGCTCCATGTTTTCGCCCCGCTTCATCATTAGTTTATACTGTTTTTTGAAGCGGGAAGACCACTTGACTGCATAATTCATGACTTCAGCTCCCGAAGAGCCTCGTCAACATCGACATATCCTTTGATTTTCGGATCGCTGGCAATACTTCGAGCCTCACGAAGAACGGAGAACATTTCATTATTGGGAATGTTTTCAGTAATATTGAACGGAATACCGCGAACGCGCAGAGACTGCTTGACAAAGATATTGAACGCAGTCGAAATGCTCATGCCGAGGTTTCCAAACAGCTCTTCTGCCTGCTGCTTTGTTTCCGTATCCATACGAATGCTCAAATTGGTGGTAGCCATATTCGCCTCCTCCGTGTTTTACTTGATACAATGTAATTTATTTTACTGAAAATGCAAGCAAAAAACAGTGCATTTTATGTAAAATACCGGAATTATAAATTTAAGAAGGAGAATTTTATGCAATTACGGCCTTATCAGCAGGCTGCGGTTGACGCCGTATATGAACACCTCCGCAGCAAAGAGACAAACCCGTGCGTGGTAATCCCATGCGGTTGCGGCAAATCGCTGGTTCTCGCTCAGATCGCAAAGGATGCCGTTGAAAAATGGAATGGTCGGGTGCTGCTCCTCGCCCATGTCAAGGAGCTTCTCGAACAGAATGCCGACAAGATCCGCAAGCTCTGTCCGGAATTGAAGATCGGCATCTATTCCGCCGGACTCAGGAGCCGCGACACCACGGAGCAGGTCATTGTCGCCGGAATTCAAAGCATGTACAACAAGGCCTGCGAGCTGGATGCCTTCGACCTTGTGGTTGTGGATGAGGCCCATGCAATCAGCAGCGAGGGAGATGGTATGTACCGAACCTTTCTGGCCGATATGAAGGTCATCAATCCACACGTCCGGGTGATCGGGCTGACGGCAACACCCTTCCGGCTCAAGGGCGGGCTCATCTGCAAGCCGGAAAACATTCTGAACGAGATCTGCTATGAAGCGGGACTCAAGGAAATGATTCAGCAGGGGTATCTTTCCCCGCTGATTTCCCGGGCGGGCCGCGCGGAGGCGAATCTGGCAAACCTGCACATCCGTGGCGGCGAGTTCATCAGCGACGAGGTCGCCGCAGCAATGGACAACGATGCGCTGGTGACATCCGCCTGCAGGGAGATTGTGGAACTGACCCGCGACCGCAAGTCTGTGCTGATTTTCACCGCTTCGGTGGATCATTGCAAGCATGTTGCGGAAAAAATCCAGGCGTTTTCCGGCAAGGAGTGTGCGATCGTGACCGGTGATACGCCGCCTGCCGAACGTGCTGAAATCATCGCCCGGTTCAAGGGGGAATTCATCCCGGCGGATCTTTTCGGAACACCGAAGCCGCCGCTCAAGTTTCTGACGAACGTCAACGTTTTGACTTGCGGCTTTGATGCTCCGAACACGGATTGCGTTGTGATGCTCCGCCCGACGAATTCGCCGGGGTTGCTGATTCAGTGCGCCGGACGCGGGACGCGCCTCAGTCCGGAAACCGGAAAAAGTTCGTGCCTTTTTCTGGATTACGGGGGCAACATTCTGCGGCACGGTCCGCTCGACATGATCAAGGTCAAAGAGCCCGGCTCCGGGAAAGGCGGTGATGCCCCGGCGAAGAAGTGTCCGCAATGCCTCGCGCTCATCCACGCCGGATATACGGCGTGTCCTGAATGCGGGTATGTGTTTCCGCCGAAGGAAAGCAATGACAAGATGACGCAGACGGCATCATCCGCCGGTGTGATTTCCGGACAGGTGGATTATACCGATTATGAGGTGCTGGATGTGCATTATTGCGTCCACGAAAAACGGGGAGCCGATCCCGATGCCCCCAAAACCATGCGGGTGGATTATCAGGTCGGCTTCAACGAGTTCAAATCGGAATGGGTCTGCCCGGAACATACCGGCTATGCCCGCGGCAAATTCGAGAAATGGTGGCACGAACGCGCCGCGCTCGGCTGCCCGATGCCGAGGAGCGCACGGGAAGCCGTTTCGCTGGCCAACGAGGGGCTTCTGGCGGCTCCCGAATCAATCACCGTTAAAACGATCGCGGGAGAACGTTTTGAGCGTGTAACGGGCTTCCGGTTAAAAGAGCGCCCGGTCATGCGAGAACCGGGCGAAGATCTGGAACCCGGCGAAACGTGGACATCTTACACTCCGTCTGACGATCTTGATGACAATATCCCGTTTTGAGGAGGGAACATGAATGCAGCAAAGATTTTTCCGATCATCCTGATCGCACTGGACGTCGGCGCAGCGATCGTTTACGCCTGCTGCGGCGACTGGAAACACATGACATACTGGCTTGCGGCCGCCACACTGACCGCGACTGTCACATTTTAACCCTGGGAGATTTCCATGTCTACACGAGGACTCATTGCAATCGAGGCCGCCGACCGGAGCTGCCGCTCCATTTACGTTCACTTCGACATGTATCCGTCCGGCGCGGGTGTTTGCCTGAATGCACACTACAACACGAAAGAGCGCATCGAAGCTCTGTTTGCGCTCGGTGATCTCTCCGGTCTTGGCGGGCGTTTGTCGAACGACGATCCTGAACCCGATGCGCAGGATGTCTGCTGCGCCTACCACCGGGATTATGGCGAGGAATTGTGTCCGCCCCGGGTCTGGGCTGACGCAGACGAAATGCTCGCCCGGGCGGCGGATGCTTACTGGGCGGAATATGTGTATCTGTTCCGCAACGGCAAGTGGTATGTGAATACGACATACCGTCCGAAAGAGTGGCGGCTGGTCGAAGAGGTGCTCAAGGAGCGGAACAATGGCTGAAGCCCCAAAAAAAACACATCTATGAAAGGAACAAGCATGACAACGGAACTCATCAAAACAACCGGAATCACTCTGAACGGAGACAAAATCACCGCAGTCAATGCCCGTGATTTGTGGAAATTCCTGGAATCCAAGCAGGAGTTTGCGAACTGGATTAAAGACAGGATCCGCAAATACGGCTTCAAGGAGGGACTGGACTTTACCGTTGATAAAATTATCAACGGCGAAAACAAAGGACGCTTCGCCGCCAATGAATACTTCATCAGCCTTGATATGGCCAAGGAACTTGCCATGGTGGAAAACAACGAACGCGGCCGCCAGGCAAGGCAGTACTTCATCGAAGTGGAGAAACGCTTCCGGCATGCCGGGAATCTTGTTGAGGTCATCCGCGCCGCTCTCACGCCGATTATCCGCGAAAATGAACAGTACCGCGCTCGTCTGGAACTGGCCCGGAACTTTCTGCCCAACGGCAATCCCGGTGATCTCAATCGCGCCGGATTGCCGAAAAACAAATTCCGCCGCGGTTGCTACGTCGCACGGAACGGGCGCGACATCTCGCTTCTGATGGAAAATCCGACTCTGCCGGGACTGTTCGAGGAGATCCCCGTTAATCTCATGAACGGTCACTTCGGAGCCCTACCGGAACCGGAGACGGTCTATGAAGATTGAAATCGCGCTGGCGCAAATCTTTTCCGAGGTCGAAAGAGCCGAAAAACTGCATCCCGACTGGCCGACAAGTCCGATTCATCAGGCGGCCATCGTAACGGAAGAAGCGGGAGAGCTTTTGCAGGCAAGCCTGAATCACAATGAACGCAGGGGATCGAAAAAGGCGATGATCACGGAAGCCATCCACACGGCGGCAAGTGTGATCCGGTTTTTGAAAAACATCAATGAGGAGTCCACCGATGAATCCTTTCACAACGTATCAGTTCCGTAAAATGCCGGTCCGGATTGTGCGGAAGAGCGATAAAAATTACTTCGTGATCCGCGACATCTGCAACATTCTCGGCTGGAGCAATCCCAACCGGGAACTGGCAAAACACACCGAAAACGTTCCGCTTTATGAACGGATCCGGACCCCGGGCGGACTGCAGGTCGTCCGGCTTGTTCCGCGCGCGGACGTCGAGAAGCTGCTTGCCGCAAACTCGGGACACAAGGCTCTGCTTCTGGAACGCTATCTGAGAAACGAAGTATTTCCCAGGCTGGACGCGGAGGAGAAGGCAGCGGCGCAGGTCAGAGCTCTGATCGTGGGATTCATTTCCACGATGCACACACTCATGACGGAACAGTATTTCGCCGACAAATACCATGGAGGACGCAATGACCGACGCAAATGAAATCACCCACGCTCTGCGCCTCTGGTTTCAGACCGGGGACGTGTTCGAGGTGCGTGTGCTGGATGCGGTCAGCGCCGATTACCGGCGGGAGCATATCGAGTCCGGTTATTTCGATTACGAGCACATCTCAGCCGTCCCGGAGGCGTTGAAGCGACTGCTCTCCTTTCGCGGAGTTTATGTCACGGTCAATCCGGTCAATCCCGATCTGCTTGCCCGCGCGGTGAACCGTCTGCGTCCGGCGGGGCGGAATCCGACGACCGCCGACACGGATATTGTCCGGCGGCGCTGGCTCCTAGTCGACTGCGATCCCAGACGAACCTCCGGAGTATCCAGCTCAAATGCGGAACACGAATCCGCGCTGGCCAAGGCTCGCGAGATCCGCGACGGACTTTCCTCCCTTGGCTGGGCTGATCCCATCATGACCGATTCCGGCAATGGGGCGCAGCTGATGTACCGGATCGACCTCCCTGCGGACGACGGCGAGCTGGTACGCCGGGTGATCGGCGAAATCGCGAAGGCCTCGTCCGAACAGGTCGCGATCGACACGTCGGTTCACAATCCGGCGCGGATCTGGCGGCTTCCCGGGACGATGAACTGCAAGGGCGACTCCATCCCCGAACGTCCGCACCGCATGGCCCGGATTCTGGAAGAACCACAAGATATTGTGCTTGTATCCCGGGAGCAAATGCAGGATATTGTGTCGTATCAGAGTGAAGACACTCAAACCGACGTTCCGGATGACGCCTGGAAGCACACAATGCCGGCGTTTGATCTGGACTCCTGGATCGCGCAGTACTGCCCCGAGCTTGGCTCACCGCAGCCGTGGAAGGGGGGACGAAAGTGGATTTTCCCCGTCTGCCCGTTCAATGAGGCGCACACAAACAAGTCCGCCGTGCTGATTCAGGAACCGTCTGGGGCGGTGGCATTCAAATGCCATCACAACGGCTGTTCCGGCAATGACTGGCGCGCCTTGCGTGAACTCCGCGAACCCGGATGCTATGACCGCCGGGAGGAGGCGAACTCCGATGTGGATCTGAGCGGAATCTTGAAGCCGAACAGGATCGAAAAGCAGGAAAAGGAGGCTCCTCTCTTTCCCAATCCCGGACCCGTCCCGGACAAGCTGTTGTCGATTCCCGGATTCATTGATGATGTCGTCAAGCTCTCGATGCAGTCGGCTCCGTATCCGAACCGTGTTCTTTCGTTCACCGGCGCACTGGCGCTCCTGGCGTTTCTCGTCGGGCGAAAGGTGCAGGACAAGCGCGACAATCGGAGCAACATCTATCTCATCGCGCTGGCAGACAGCGGAACCGGAAAAGATCATCCGCGCAAGGTGAATTTCAATATCGCTTTCCGCGCGGGAGTCGCCGGGGCGATCGGTGATGCCTTTGCTTCCGGAGAAGGACTGGAGGATGCCCTGTTCATGCACCCGTCCATGTTGTTTCAGGCGGATGAGTTCGACTGTATTTTCAATACTTTGAAATACAGTAAAGACAACCGGGCGGAATCCATCAACGAAAAACTGTTGAAGTTCTATGGCGCGTCCAACACCATCTATCCGCTGCGCAAAAAAGCGTCAGCGAAGAAAAAAGACGGCACAGTTCATGAGATCGCGCATATTGTGAATCCGAATCTGGTTCTGCTGGGAACCGCGATTCCGCAGTATTTCTATGAATCGCTTTCCCGGCGTGTGCTTGAAAACGGGCTGGTCGCCCGGTGCGTCATTGTGGAAGCGGGCAAGCGTGGCGAAGCCGGGAATCCCCAGCCGATCACGCCTTCGGACTCGCTGATCCGCGCGGCAACCTACCTCGCGAATCTCGATGTGAACGGCAATCTGACAAACGAGTATCCAAAGCCGCTGATCATTACGGAAACGCCCGAAGCAACCGCCGCGCTCCGGGAAGTTCAGCAGGAATGCGACCGGCGTTACAACTTCTATGAAGCACAGAACGAAGGAGCCGCCAAGGCATTGTGGGCGCGCGCTCATGAAAAGGTGTGCAAGCTCGCCATGCTGCACGGCATCAGCGGCAATGTCTACAACCCGCTGATCACGGAGAAATCCGTGCGATGGGCGTGGAAGTTCATCGATCATCTGACGCAGCGGATGCTTTACATGGCTGACCGCTATGTCTATGAAAACATCTTCGATGAGAAATGTCAGAGAGCAATCCGCAAACTGCAGGAGCATGGCGGCCGGTTGCCGCACAGCAAACTTCTGCGGCTTTTGCACGAGTCTGCGGACTCCATGAAGAAAATCGCAGAAACCCTGCAGGAAAAAGGCACTGTTCAGGTAGAATATGACTCTTCCGTCAGACCTGCGGCAAAAATATACCGGCTTGTGGAATGATTCACAAAAAACAATGTGAACGGTCCAGGGCTTCCCGGAAAAAAAGATGCAAAATGCCGGGAAAAGTGAAGGAAAAAAGTGTGAATAGCAGAATGAAAAGAGAAGAACAGAAAAAAATAATAATATATATATTTACCCACACCTGTCCTAACAATTTTCAAAATGGCGTAATTTTCTGATTACGCCCCCTC
>ERZ1034984.831-NODE-831-length-32728-cov-5.805650_pt1 | contig 32728 bp, 30 predicted proteins | sample MGYA00520589_ERZ1034984 | MGnify/ENA primary metagenome ERZ1034984 (study PRJEB33766, sample SAMN09781790) | gut metagenome | biome: gut microbiome | host: Homo sapiens | place: Madagascar | study: EMG produced TPA metagenomics assembly of the PRJNA485056 data set... | reverse complement strand
GACGCGAACATCGCCGCCATCAAAGCCGCTGGCGAAGACCACCCAGCGCCAAGCGCCCCCCAGGTCAAGCTCATCGCCCTCGGCAAAGCCCTCGACATCCCGGCAGAAAACCGAAACGGCACCGTCTACGCCCCAGTCCGCGCCCTTTGCGAAGCGCTGGGATTCGAGGTTGTGTGGAAAGACGGCGAGATCACCATTGCTTAGGTAGGAGGTAGCCCTTGCGTCCCGCAGGGACGCCGCGGGGCCGGCGCGTTTCACTTGCCGGCAGGTAGGAGGTAGGAGGTTTTCTGCTGCCCTGCGCAAGGTTTGCGGATAATGCGCAACGTTTGTCAAAGATAGCGGTCGCTGCGCTGTTTTCGTCATAACCTCCTACCTGCGGACGAGTTTACGAGTCCGTCCGCGCAGCGGCTACCTCCTACCTCCTACCTAAAATACCGGCTCACAAAGAATACGCGCCGGACATTGCTGTCCAGCGCGTGTGGTCAAAAGAGATCGCTGTGGGTACCGGTGCGCGAGAGAATCAATATCAGCTCGCTTTCACGTACTTCATAGATCAGGAGCCAATCTGGCGTGATATGGCATTCGCGATAGCTGGAATAGTTACCTGTCAGCGCGTGGTCGCGATATTTCGCAGGCAGCGTCTCGCCATCAGCGAGCATACGGATAACGTTTTCCAGCAATGCGATATCGTAGCCGCGCTTAACGATGCGCTTGTAATCTTTTTTGAAAGAATTGAGAAACTTAATCTTCAGCATTCAGCGCCTCCATCAGCTCTTCCACGCTGTTGTACGCTTTGCTGAGGCCTATGCCCTTTTTTGCGTCGTCAAGCGCCTTGAGCGTTTCCGCATTTGGCGCCTCTCCACCGATCTCGAACGGAATGCGGTATTCGCGCACCGCTTTCTTGGCGAAGATCGTGAACGCCGTCGTCATGCTCATCCCCACATCGTTGCAAAAGGTCTCAAACTGCTTTTTCAATTCCTTGTCCATGCGGATGTTTACGTTCGTCATTTCGCTCATGGTTCTCACTCCTTGTTCGTCGTTATACTGCTATCATACGACGAATTATTGACGTTGTCAATAATTCTCCGATAAATCAGCGCACAGCTCAGTAGCTGGCAGCCAATCAGCCTTCGTCACTTTGCTCCGCCTCGCTTCGCGTCGTGACTCGCCTTCCGACGCGAAGCTAGTCCTGTAAAGGGTTGGGCCAGCCTCGAGTCGGCGCCATTAGCCAATCAAGCTGCGCCTTGCGGCTTGCTTCCGACGCGAAGCTAGTCCTGTAAAGGGTTGGATGGCGCACGAAAAAGCGCCGGACATTGCTGTCCAGCGCGTGGTATGTAGCTTAAAACGCCAGCTTTTCTGCCTGCGCCTCGTGCGTCGCTTTCGCGCCGTCGAGCCAGATCTGGTTGGCGTCGATGGCGGCCTGCACCTGCTGTGGGCCAGGGGCGCCGATGGTCTGGCGCTTGTGAATGCAGGTGTCGATGGAGATCTTGTCGTAGATGTCCTCCTCGATGAGCGGCGAAAATCCCTTGAACTCCTCCATCGTGCAGTCGTCCAGGGCCTTGTCATTCATGATGCAATAGGCCACCGCTTCGCCGACAACAGCGTGGGCATCGCGGAAAGGCACGCCTTTGGTTACAAGATAGTCGGCAAAATCGGTGGCGTTGGTGAATCCACCAGCGGCTGCGCGGCGCATGTTCGCTTCCTTGAAGGTGGCGGTGGCGAGCATTTTTTCAAAGATCAGCAGGCATTTTTTCCAGGTGTCAACGGCGTCAAACACGCCCTCTTTGTCTTCCTGCATGTCCTTGTTGTAAGCCAGCGGCAGGCCTTTCATGGTGGTGAGCAGGCCCATCAGCGCGCCGTAGACGCGGCCGGTTTTGCCACGCACGAGCTCAGCGACGTCCGGATTTTTCTTCTGCGGCATAATGCTCGAGCCGGTGCTATAAGCATCGTCGAGATCGATAAAAGCAAATTCCTGGCTGGCCCAGAGGATGACCTCCTCGCAGAAGCGGGAAAGATGCATCATGCTGATCGATGCATCGCTCAGAAATTCCAGCGCAAAATCGCGGTCGCTGACGCCGTCCAGCGAGTTCAGGCATGGCCCGTCAAAATGCAGCGCCTCTGCGGTTTCGTTGCGGTCAAGCGGGAAAGTGGTGCCGGCCAGGGCGCCACTGCCCAGCGGCATGATGTTGTTGCGCGCAAGCCAGCTGTCCAGGCGCTGGTAGTCGCGCTTGAACATTTCAAAATACGCCATGATATGGTGGCCGAGAGTGATCGGCTGGGCGCGCTGCAAATGGGTGTAACCCGGCATGGCTGTTTCGAGATGCTTTTTCGCGATCGCCAGCAGGGTCTCGAGAAATTCGATGAGCTGCGCCTGGATGGTCATGACCTCGTGGCGCAGATACATGCGCATATCCACAGCGACCTGGTCGTTGCGGCTGCGGCCGGTGTGCAGCTTTTTGCCGACGTCGCCGACTTTTTCCGTGAGCAGGACTTCCATGTTCATATGGATGTCTTCATCAGCGGGATTGAACTGTACTTTGCCGGCTTCGATGTCGGCGAGAATCTCGCGAAGACCCGCCACCAGCGTGGCTGCTTCCTCCTTCGTGATGACGCCGACATTGCCGAGCATCGTCGCGTGGGCGATGGAGCCCTGAATGTCCCAATAATAGAGTTTCTGATCAAAACTGATGGAGGAATGAAAATCCTCCATCAGCTTGTCGCTGTCCTTTGAAAAACGTCCGCCCCAAAGCTTTGCCATGGTGCGCCTCACTTCTGGAGGTTGCGCTTCATCAGCGCGTTGACCTTGAGTGGCAGGCCAAAGAGGTTGATGAAGCCTTCAGCGTCGGCCTGGTTGTACACTTCGTCTTCGCCGAAGGTGACGAATTCTTCGTTGTAGAGGGAATATGGGCTGGTCATGCCGGCGGTGGTGCAGCTGCCCTTGTAAAGCTTCAGGCGCACGTCACCGGAGCAGGTTTCCTGAGTCTTGTCGATGAAGGCGTCGAGGGCTTCCTTGAGTGGGGTATACCAGAGGCCATCGTAAACGAGCTGGGCATACTTGACCGCGGCATGGGCCTTGAATTCCATGGTGGAGCGGTCCAGCGTCAGACTTTCCAGACCCTGATGGGCGATGTGCAGGATGGTGCCGCCAGGGGTTTCATAGACGCCGCGGCTCTTCATGCCGACGAGACGGTTTTCCACGATGTCGAGGATGCCGATGCCGTGCTTTGCACCAAGTTCGTTGAGTTTTTCGAGCATGGCCAGCGGGGTCAGCTCTTCGCCGTTGAGCTTAACAGCGTTGCCTTTTTCGAAGGTGAGGGTGATGTATTCTGCTTCGTCTGGTGCATCCTCTGGACGGTTGCAGATGAGATAGAGATCATCGAGCGGTTCATTGGCTGGATCTTCAAGATCAGCGCCTTCGTGGGAAAGATGGAGCACGTTGCGGTCCATGGAATATGGGCGCTTTTTCGTAACAGGCACTGGAATGTTGTGCGCGTTGGCGAAATCAACAGCGTCTTCACGGCTCTTAATATTCCAGATGCGCCATGGAGCGATGATCTTTGTTTCTGGGCTGAGGGCTTTGATGGTGAGCTCGAAACGCACCTGGTCGTTGCCCTTGCCGGTAGCGCCGTGAGCAATGTAGTCGGTCCCTTCTTTCTGTGCCACTTCAACCAGCGCCTTGGCGATCAGCGGACGGGCGCAGCTGGTGCCGAGCAGGTAGCCGCCTTCGTAGATGGCGCCACTGCGGATCACTGGATAAACATAATCGCGCACGAATTCTTCCTTCAGATCAGCGATGTAGACCTTGCTTGCACCGGAAGCCAGCGCTTTGTCGTGGACAACGTCGAGCTCGTCGCCCTGGCCAACGTCGCCGCAAACAGCGATGACTTCGCAGTTGTCGTAGTTTTCCTTTAACCAAGGGATGATGATGGAGGTGTCGAGACCACCAGAATAAGCCAATACAACTTTAGACATGAGAGATTCCTCCTAATTTGATTACATAATAGCAGCCATGATGGCTTTGTGAGCGTGCATGCGGTTTTCGGCTTCGTCAAAGACCACGCTGCGCTCGTGCTCGAGCACATCCTCGGTCATCTCATAGCCGCGATAAGCCGGCAGGCAGTGCATGAAGATGGCGTCACTCTTGGCCAGCGCAAACAGATCGGCGTCGATCGTGTAGCCGGCAAAGGCCTTGGCGCGCGCTTCCTTTTCGTCCTCCTGGCCCATGCTTGCCCATGTATCAGTATATACAACATCGGCATTTTTCACAACCGCTTTCGGATCATTTGTGAGCACGAATTCACAGCCGTTTTCTGCAGCGATGCCCTTGGCGTAGGCCATGATCTCCGCATCCGGCTGGTAAGCGTCCGGCGTAGCGATACCGACGTTGAGGCCGCACTTGAGCATGCCGATCGCCAGCGAATGGGCCATGTTGTTGCCGTCGCCAACGTAGCAGAAATTGAGACCAGCGAGATGCCCCTTCTGCTCCTTGATCGTGATCAGATCGGCGATGATCTGCGTTGGGTGGTAGGTGTCGGTGAGGCCGTTGATCACAGGCACGTCGGCGTATTTGGCGAAGGCTTCCACCTCAGCCTGCTCGTAGGTGCGAATGAGGATGCCGTCGACGTAGCGCGACAGCACGCGCGCCGTGTCCTGCACAGGCTCGCCGCGACCGATCTGCAGATCGCGAGTGCTCAGGAAAAGCGCCTGCCCGCCCAGCTGATACATCCCCACCTCGAAGGAAACGCGCGTGCGCGTCGAGGATTTCTGGAAGATCATCGCCAGGGATTTTCCCTGGAGGTATGGGTGTGGAATGCCTTTTTTGAGCTTGTCTTTGAGATCCAGCCCGAGATCCACAATGTACTGAATCTCTTCGCCGGTAAAATCACGCAGGGTGAGAAAATCTCTGCCTTTTAAGTTCATTGCTGTTCTCCTTTCGTTCCGTTGCTGTAAAAGATGATGTTCTTGAAGCCGACACAGGCGGCGATGTAATACGGCCGCAGCTTGAAATATTCCAGACTGCCCAAAGCCACCACGATCGGTTCGGCGTCGGCGTTGAGGAAGGTGATCACACAATCTTCTCCCTCTGCCGCGAAATCAACGTTGTACAGCCAGGCGCTTTCAGCGGCGCCAGCGCATTTATATTTCAGGTTCACGTATTTCAGCTTGCCCAGGGATTCATAAATGGTCTGATGGGCAGCCTCTATCATCTCGCGAGGACCGTTGCAAACGATCTCCTTGTCGATCATCGGCGCTCCCTCCTTTGTTATTGCACGTGGTCGTTGCTCCACTCCTTCTTCACTCTACCATCTTTGAGCAAAAATTCAAGGGTTTGTGCGTCGTGATCGTGCAAAACATCGCGATATTCTCTGAGATGCTTGATGATCTCGTCGATCTCGTCCACGAGAAAGTCGGCGTTGCGCAGGAAGAGATCCGTCCACATCTTCTCGTCGAGACGGGCCACCCGCGTCAGATCGCGGAAGGAGCCGGCGCTGTAGCCTTCCTCGCGCAGCATCGTCGGGCTTTTGATGTAGGCACTGGAAACGACGTGCGCCAGCTGCGAGGTGTAGGCGATGATCTGGTCGTGGGTTTCCGGCGTCGACGGCACCAGCTTGCGAAAGCCCAGAGCGTAGACGTATTCCTCCAGCTTCTGCCAGTCGACGTCGTAGTCCAGCTCAGGGTCCTTCGTCATCACCAGGCTCGCGCCCTGGAAGAGATTGACCAGCGCATGCTCGTAGCCGAAGAGCTCGCGCCCGGCCATCGGATGCATGCCGATGTACTGGGGTCCGTTTTCGAAAAAATATTTGCGGAAGCAGGCCATAATGTCGCGCTTCACACCGCAGACATCCAGCACCAGGCCATTCTTGTTCATCTTCGCGTGGTTTTCTTCTACAAATTGTATGATGTTTTTCGGCGTCAGGGCCAGAATCGTCACATCGGCATCCTCAAGATCCGGTTCCCCGGCAATGTAGGCGATGGACCCTTCATCCAGCGCCAGAGCCAGGGTTTTGTCGTCCTTGTCCATGCCGACGACCTTGGCATCGGTGTAAGCAGAAAGCGCCTTCGCCAGCGAGCCGCCGATCAGCCCCAGGCCAACGATCAGGATCTTCATGCCAGCACCTGCTTGAGAATGTCGATGGCGTCGTCGATCTCGTCCTTCGTGATCACCAGCGGTGGCACAAAGCGCAGCACCTGCTTGCCGGCGGTGCAGATGAGAAGTCCAGCCTCAGCAGCCTTCGCCACATAATCGCCAGGCTTCACGCTCTCTGCAAGCAGGAGCCCGAGCATCAGCCCGCGGCCGCGCACCTCCAGCACCTTTTCGCCGTCAACCAGCTCAGCCAGACGCTCAGCGAAATAATCGCCCTTCTCATGCACACTGGCCAGAAAAGCCTTGTCAAAGATCACATCGCAGACAGCGCAGGCCGTGTGCGCAGCCAGCGGATTGCCGCCAAAGGTCGACGCGTGATCCCCCGGCTGGAAGGCTGCGGCAACGCTGTCCTTGGCGAGCATCGCGCCCATTGGCACGCCGCCGGCGATGGCCTTGGCCATGGTCACGATGTCCGGATGCAGGCCGTATTTCTGATGCGCAAAGGCGTAGCCCGTGCGACCCATGCCCGTCTGCACCTCATCGATGATGAAGAGGATATCTTTTTCACGGCAGACTTCCTCAACGTGCTTGAGATAGGCTTCGTCCAGCGCGATGATGCCCGCTTCGCCCTGGATGACCTCGAGCATAATGGCGCAGGTGTCGTCATCGATCATTGCGTCGAGCATCTCAATATTGTTTGCTTCGGTGTATTTGAACCCTTCCGGCAGTGGCGCAAAGCCGTTCTGGTACTTCGTCTGGCCGGTGGCCTTGAGCGCGCCCATCGTGCGCCCGTGGAAGGATTGGACCATCGAAATGATGGTGCTGCGTCCGTTGCCATATTTGCGCGCCAGCTTGATCGCCGATTCGTTGGCTTCGGCGCCGCTGTTGCAGAAAAACGCCTTGCCCAGACCGCTCGCCTGGCAGAGCTTTTCCGCCAGCTCGATCTGCGGCACGTTCCAGTAGAGGTTGGAAATGTGGATCAGCTTTTCAGCCTGCTCTTCGATGGCCTTCACCACAGCCGGATGGCCGTAGCCCAGGCTGTTGACGGCAATGCCGCTGACCATGTCGATGTATTCTTTTCCGGTGTTGTCTGTCAGGATCACACCCTCGCCCTTTTCGATGACGATCGGCGCCTGACTGTAAGTGCCCATGATGTACTTTTTGCCTTTGGCGATCATTTCATTGTTCATCTTGTTTGCCTCCTACGACCATGGTGCCAACACCATCGTCGGTGAATAATTCTAAGAGTAAGCTGTGCTGCATCTGGCCGTTGATGATGTGCGCGCTGGCCACGCCGTTTTGGATGGCGTGCTGGCAGCAGGCCGCTTTCGGGATCATGCCGCCGGAGATCGTGCCATCTGCTTTCAAAGCGTCGAGGCCGTCGGTCGTCACCTGGCTGATGCGCTGGCCGTCCTTGTCGAGGATGCCGTCGGTATCTGTGAGCAGGAAAAACTTGTCGGCCTTCAGCGCCGCCGCGATCGCTGCCGCTGCAGTGTCGCCGTTGATGTTGTAGCGTCCGCCCTGCTCGTCCAGCCCGATCGGCGAGATCACAGGGATGTATTCCTTCTCCAGAGCGTTGCGGATGAGCTCTGGGCGGATGTCGGTGATCTCGCCGACATAGCCGAGATCGACAGGATGATGCTCCTTATCGTAGTGGAGCTTCTTCTTCGCCTGGATCGTGCCGCCGTCGATGCCGCTGAGGCCGACAGCGTTGCCGCCGTGCTTCTGCAGCAGGGCGACGATCTCCTGATTGACCTTGCCAACCAGCACCATCTGCGCAATGTCCAGCACCTCGCTGTCGGTCACGCGCAGGCCGTCGACAAATTTGCTCTGGTAGTTTTCCTTTTCCAGCTGATAATTGATATCCGGCCCACCGCCGTGCACCAGGATCGGGTTCATGCCGACAAAACGCATGAGCACGATGTCGCTGATGACCTTTTCGCGCATCTCCTTGTCGACCATGGCATGGCCGCCGTATTTGATGACAATGGTGGTGCCGTAGAATTTTTTGATGTAAGGCAGGGCTTCAACAAGGACCTCTGCCGTGTGGTTGCCAAATTCCATTGTTCTTAACTCCTGTAATCTGCGTTGATCGAAACATAATCGTGGGTGAGGTCACAGCCCCAGCCGATCGCTTCGCCGTTTCCTTCGTGGAGATCGATCGTCACCTCGATCGTTTTTTCAGAGAGGATCGCCAGCGCCTTGTCTTCGTCGAAAGCCAGCCCCTGGCCATTCTGCGCCACCAGCAGATCGCCGATGAAGATGTCCATCTTGTCGGGATCAAAAAGCGCACCGGAATATCCGGCTGCACAGGCGATGCGGCCCCAGTTGGCGTCGCGGCCGTACATCGCCGCCTTCACCAGGCTCGACGAGGTGACAGCGCGGGCGATGGTTTTGGCGTCGCGCGTCGTTGGCGCGTTCAGCACCTTCACAGCGAAGAGCTTCGTGGCCCCTTCGCCGTCGGCGACGATCTGCTTCGCCAGGCTCACGCAAACCTCTTTGAGCGCAGCGGCGAAGCGCTGATAATCCTCGGACTTGGCGTCGGTGATCACAGCGTTTTCCGCACAGCCGTTGGCCAGCACCGTCACCATATCATTCGTGGAGGTGTCGCCGTCGACAGAGATCATGTTGAAGCTGTCGCCGATCGCAGCCGAGAGCGCCTGCTGCAGGAGCGTACTCTCGATGGCAGCATCGCAGAGCACGAAACCAAGCATCGTCGACATATTTGGATGGATCATCCCCGCGCCTTTGCACATGCCCCAGAAATGCACCTCCGTGCCAGCGATCGTGATCGTGGCGCTGGCAGTCTTTGGCACCGTGTCCGTCGTCATGATGCCGCGGGAAGCAGCCTCAGCGCTTTCCGCCAGCGGCTGGAGCGCGTCCTTCGCTTTGGCAATGCCGGCGTTGATCTTGTCGACTGGCAGCGGCATACCGATCACGCCCGTCGAAGCGACGATTGTGTATTGTTCCGGAATGCCAAAGGTTTCAGCCAGCGTTTTTGCGACAGCCTCCGCGTCGTGGATGCCCTGCTTGCCCATCGCTGCATTGGCGACGCCGCTGTTCACGACGATCGCCTGCGCCTTGCCCTCCTGAGCGAGGTGGGCCTTCGTCACCACCAGCGGTGCTGCCTGGAAAAGATTGTTCGTATAAACAGCTGCGGCAGCTGCCGGCACCTCAGAAACGACGACAGTCAGATCGTCCTTCGCTTTTTTGATGCCGCAGTGGAAGCCGCAGGCCTGATAGCCTTTCGGAAATTGATTCATGGTGTCCTCCTTCTTCGTTGTCTGTCAAGGGCAGAGTGGGAACTGCTCCAGCCCCTGGGTCTCAGGGAGACCAAACAGGATGTTCATATTCTGCACAGCCTGGCCGCTGGCGCCTTTGACAATGTTGTCGATGGCCGCGCAGACAACCAGCGTCGTTTCATTCACAGGATGCAGCGAAAGATCGCAGAAATTCGAGCCCATCACCTGTTTCGTCGCCGCATATTCTCCTGCCGGACGCACCCGCACAAACGGTGCATCGGCATAAAAATCACGGTAGAGAGCATCGATGTCTTCTGCTGTGCATGGTCGGGTGAGTTTAACAGTCAACGTCGAAAGAATACCTCGGTTAATCGGCGCCAGATGCGGATTGAACACCAGTCCCACCTCAGCATCTGCCAGCGCATTTAGTTCCTGCACGATTTCCGGCAAATGGCGATGCTTGCCGATGTTGTAAGCCACGACGTTTTCGTTGACGTTGACAAAATGGGAGCTCTCCTTCAGCGATTTGCCAGCGCCGGTGAGTCCCGAGTCGCTGTCAGCGACGACAAAAGCGGGATCGAGCAATTTTTCTTTGCAAAGCGGCGCCAAACCGAGGATAATAGAAGTCGGGAAGCAGCCAGGATTGGCGACGAGCCGGCTTTCGCGGATCGCTTCGCGGTGCAGCTCCGGCAATCCGTAGACGGTTTCCGCCATCCATTCCGGGCAGGCGTGGTCAGCGCCGTACCATTTTTCGTACACAGCCGCGTCGTTGAGACGGAAATCCGCGCCCAGGTCGATCACCTTGACGCCCATCTCGACAAGGGCCTTGGCGTATTCCGACGACGTGCCGTGGGGCAGCGCCAGAAAGACGACGTCGCAGTCCTTGTAATTGTCAAGCGCCAGATCGCAGAAGCGCGCATCTGTCAGCTCGAGCACACTCTTATGAAGATCAGAGACCGGGCCAGTCGTGCTGCGCGCGCCGATGGCGACGAGCTTGACACCGCCGTGTCTCAGTAATAAACGGATCAATTCGGAGCCGGTGTAGCCTGTCGCTCCAATAATACCTACATTGATCATTGTGACACCTCCAGGATGGAATGAAATTATTATACGACTCGTTGCATAAATATGCAAGAGTTTTTATGTTAGAAGGGAGTAAAATTATCATGAGAAACGCTTCTCTCGTTTATTTTCTGCCAGATCTCGACGACGGCAGCGGTTGCCGCTTTCTGAATCGCGGCGGCCGTGACCGTCTGGATCACATCCTCTACCCCTACATGCATACCAACGCCGTCACCACCGTCAGAACCTACAACGCACAGAGCCGTTTTGCAGCCGGGCTCGATGAATACGCGAATGACATCTATTGTAAAACGATTGTCGCCGTTGGTAAAGCCCTTTATGGCGAGAATCTGCGCCAGGTATTGAAAAATCTCCGCGTGCCTGTCGATCATCCGCAAAGCACGCTGCCAGAAAATGCCCACGCCGACTACGCGCGGCTGAACCACCGCCTGCATCTCATCGCCGTGCCGGACTGGCAGAGCGCCCTCGCCCTCGGGGAGACCCTCGACAGCTACTTCGATCTGCTTGCCGGCGACAGCCTGGTCGCGCTTTCGCGCCAGATCGGCGCGCTCCTCAGAAAGCGCAGCTGGTCCATCGCCACAGCAGAAAGCTGCACCGGCGGCGCCATTGTCAAGACCCTCACCGATGTTTCCGGCTCCTCCGACTATGTGCGCGGCGGCGCCTGCACCTACACCGCCGAGGCCAAGGAGCGCGTGCTCGGCGTGCCGCCGGAAGTGATCGCCGCCCACGGCATTGTCTCCGCAGAAACGGCGCAGGCCATGGCGCAGGGCGCGCAAAAGCTCTACGCCAGCGACATTGCCCTGGCCACGACCGGCGTCGCCGGCCCTGGTCCCGACGCAGACGGCAATCCAGAAGGGCTCGTCTATATCGGCCTGGCTGTCGGAGGATCTTGCGTCGCTTATAAATATACGGCGGATGCGCATATTCCGCTCCTCGATCGCGCAGCCATCCGCATGGGCTGTGTGCGCTTTGCGCTGGAGCAGCTCAGAAGCACGCTGCCAGACTAAGCCAAAGAAAAAGTACACGACGCACTGCCGTGTACTTTTTTGTCAGATCTTATTCAGCGCTGTCCACAAGGGAGTCGCCGCTTTCTGCACTCGCAGAGCTGTCAGCGGCAGCGTCGGTGCTTTCAGATGCTGCTGCGGCATCCTCTGTCGTTTCGTCGGCGGCAGCTTCTGTGGAAGCGGAGCCAGATTCAGCAGCGCTGCTGTCTGTGCTCTGTTCAGCTTCCATGGCTTTCTGCGCTTCTTCGATGAGCTTGTCAGGATTGTAGTCGTCAGACAGGTATTCGATGGTGGCGTCTTCCTGAAGTGCGCTCATGGCATCGTAGTACTTGGTCTGGACTTCCTGATCGGTGAGCTGCTCGGTGAGTTCGTCCTTGACTTCGTCAAAGCTCTGATGATGGGCAGCCTTTTTGTCCTCACAGAGAATGACGTGGTAGCCATAGCTGGTTTCGACTGGTTCCTTGGTGTATTCACCTGGCTCCAGCGCGAAAGCAGCGTCGGAGAATTCGGTGATCATCTGGTCAGCGGTGAAATATCCCAGCTCGCCGCCCTGCTGAGCAGTCGCCGTGTCGGTGCTGTATTCCTTGGCGAGCTCAGAAAAATCTGCGCCGTCATCGAGCTGCTTGATGATGTCCTCAGCCGTTTCCTTGTCGTCGACGAGGATGTGCTTGGCATCGACCTGATCGGCAACGTCAAACTGATCGGAGTTTTCATCGTAGTAGGACTGGGCATCGACGGTGATGTCTTCCTTGAGGATGTCCAGATATTTATCGTAATAAAGCTTTTCTTCAACCATGCGGTCGAACATGTCGTCACTGACGTTGTACTCGTCGAGATAAGCCTGGAAATTTTCTTCAGAGCCGTAGGTCTGATCGATCAGGTTCTGACGGAATTCACTTTTCTCATCGTCGGTGACTTCAATGCCTTTGGCTTTTGCGTCCTGCACCATCAGTTCTGTCTCAACGAGACCGTTGATGATCTGCGCTTTGTAGTAGCCGGAGAAGGAATCGTCGCTTTCCAGCTGGTTCTGCTTGAAGATCTGATCGATGCGGGCATCCACATAATTTTTGGTCAGGGCAGTATCGTTGACCTTGATGACGTCCTCGCCGCCCATATCGTCGCTGCTGCCGCTGCATCCAGCAAAAAGGCCGGCAGCCATCACTGTTACCAAAAGCATTGCAAGTGCTTTCTTCAAAATAATCACGCTCCTAAAAAATCATTACCTCACTTATTATACTGAGAGCTTTCGCTGTTTACAATCTCTTTGAGCTCGCCGACGACAAGTTTTAATGAATCTAATAATTTGTCGGAATTTGTTTTTCTCGACGCGTCCATAACGACGAAGGTTTCGTCGCCAATATTCTTGAGCATCAGCAGGCCAATGCGCCGTCCAACATAGGCAACGAGCTGCTGAATGTCAAAATTCGTCGATGGATCGATCTTGATGTAGATGTTCTGCTTCCGCTGTTTGATAGAAAGGATCCGCGCCTGGCTGGCAAGCTGCTTGAGGGCGACGAGATCCAAGAGGTTCAACACTGGCTTTCCTGGCATGCCAAAGCGGTCGACGAGCTCGTCGTACATCTCGCCCAGCTCGTCGGCGTCCATGATGCTGTCAAGCCGCTGATAGAGCCCGATGCGCAGACGTGTGTCGGAAATGTAGTCCTCTGGGAAATAAGCCTGGATGTTGATATCGATCTCAGTGTGGATCGGCGGCAGCTCGATGTCCAGCTCAGCGCCCTCTGCCCGCTTCATTTTGCGGATCGTATCCTGCAGCATTTTCAGATAGAGCTCGAAGCCGATCTCGGCGACGTGGCCGCTCTGCGCTGCACCGAGCATATTGCCGGAGCCGCGGATCTCAAGATCGCGCATGGAAATTTTGTAGCCGCTGCCGAGCGCCGTGTATTCGCGCAGGGTGTTGAGGCGCTTGCGCTGTTCCTCGCTGAGCAGCTTGTCCGGCTTGTACATGAGATAGGCGTAGGCGACGCGCTTGCTGCGCCCGACACGGCCTTTCAGCTGATAGAGCTGCGCCATGCCGAAATGATCGGCGTTGTGGACGATCATCGTGTTGACGTTTGGCATATCGATGCCCGTCTCGATGATCGTCGTGCAGACAAGAATGTCTGCCTCCTGCTTCTGGAATTTCAGCATCACATCCTCAAGCGCCGATTCCTTCATCTTACCATGGCCGATGATGACACGCGCGTTCGGGAAAAGCTCACGGTATTTTGCAGCCACCTCTGGCAGATGCTCGACGTTGTTGTAAACGACGAAAACCTGCCCACCGCGCAAAAGCTCGCGGCGCACAGCCTGCTCGATGACCATCGGCAATTCTTCGATGACGTAGGTCTGAATCGGCAGCCGGTTGTCCGGCGGCGTCTCAATGATGCTCATGTCCTTGACGCCGGTCAGCGAGAAATACAGGGTGCGTGGGATCGGCGTCGCAGAAAGAGTGAGCACGTCGACATTTTCTTGCAGAGATTTGATCTTTTCCTTGTGCTTGACGCCGAAGCGCTGCTCCTCGTCGATGATGAGCAGCCCCAGATCGGCGAATTTCAGCTTGTCGTTGAGCAGCTTGTGAGTGCCAATGACAATGTCGAGCTTGTGAATGTTCAGGTTCAGAAAGATCCTGTTCTGTTCCTTGGTGGTGCAGAAACGCGTCAGCTGCGCGATCTCTACGCCAAAATCCTTCATGCGCGCGGTAAAGGTTTCATAATGCTGCATCGCCAGAATCGTCGTCGGCACGAGCACAGCGACCTGTTTGCCATTGGCGACAGCCTTGAAGGCAGCGCGCAGGGCCACCTCTGTTTTGCCGAAGCCGACATCGCCGCAGACAAGACGGTCCATGGCGTGTGGTTTTTCCATGTCGGCCTTGACTTCCCTGATGGCTTTGAGCTGATCGTCGGTCTCAACATACGGGAAGGTGGCCTCGAAGGCATGCTGCAGCTCGTCGTCTGGCGCAAAGGCGAAGCCTGGCTGGATCTGACGCTTGGCGTGGACCTCAAGCAGCTGCTCGGCCATGTCCTCGATGGATTCCTGGATGCGTTTTTTCGACTTGCTCCAGTCGCCGGAGCCAAGCTTGTTGATCTTTGGCCGCTTGCCTTCCTGGCCAACGTATTTTTCCACGAGGTGCATCTGATCGATCGGCACGAAAAGCCGGTCGGCACCGCGGTACTGGATGAGGATGTAGTCCTTCTCGACGCCTTCGCGCACGATGTGTTCGATGCCGAGATAGAGCCCGATGCCGTGGTGCTCGTGAACAATGTAGTCGCCGACCTGCAAATCCTCGATGACAAGGCCGCTGCGCTTTTTCTGTGGCTTCTTCGGCTGTTCCTTTTCGGTCTGCACATTGAAGACGTTCGCGTCCATGAAAATGCAGCGGTCGACAGAAAAGGCGCAGGCAAAAGTATAATCCTCAGCCAGAAGCACGATCTCCTGATAAGGATCGGCATCGGCAAGCTTCTGCACCTGATGATACTGCAGGCTGTACTCATCGAGAAGATTTTTCAGCAGGGTGAGCGGTTCCTCCTGGCTGTTGTAAAAGATCAGCGTGTAGCCGTCACGCACATACTCCTGAATGTCGGCGATGAATCGGTTCACCGGATAGGCCTTCAGAGGATTGGCCGTGACTGGATAGTAGCGCACCTTCTCCTCGTGGAAAAGGCGATGCTGGGCGCGCACTTCCGAAAGAAACACGCTCTTTGGCCGCGCCAGCAGATCTTCCAGCACATCCAGCGCAGGCAGCGATTCAATCTTCGACGGCAGGATGTAGCCATAGGTGAAGAGATCGCCGAGCTGCGAGAGAATGGCCTCGTGTTTTGTTTGCAGGGCGCTGTCCACGACTTCTGTTTCGTCAACGCAGAGCAGCGCGTCCTCGGGCAGATGGTCAAAAAGCGTGGCCTGAAACTCTGGCGCAAGGTAAGCGTAATAGCTGAGAATGCTGGCGTCGCTTTCTTCGCCGACGTGCGCGAGACGCTCCTGGAGCTGCTTCCGCACATCCTCTCCTGCGCGTGCAGCCGTTTCAGCGAGCTCGCCTTCGATGCGCGTGACCAGCGTCTGACGCACAGCGTCGGTGAAAAAGGTGTCGTGCGATGGGATCACCGTTGCACTTTCGACATTCTGCTCACTCTTCTGGGTTTCTGCAGAGAAGAAGCGCAGCGAATCGATCTCATCGTCAAACCACTCGACGCGCAGCGGACGTGAATAATTTGGCGAAAAGAAATCGACGATGCCGCCGCGGCGTGCAAAGGTTCCCGGCTGCTCACAAACGCTCGCCGCTTCGTAGCCGAGGGCGAGCAGGTGATCGAGAAAATCCTCCTGCTCCACCTCCTCGCCGACAGTGAGGCTTACGATACCACTGGCAAAATAATCCGGCGTCGGAAAATGATCGAGGAGCACCATGGCATTCACAACGAGCACACAAGGCTGCTGCTGCGCCAGCGCATAAAGCGCAACGACGCGGTCGCCGTCGTCCTCCTCCTTGGCCAACACCTCTACAGGCAGATGGGAGCGCTGGAAAAGCGCCAGCACCGGACGCGCGAGCACCTTGCGCAAAAACACAGACACCTCATTAACGCGCCGGTCGTTCTCACAGAGGATGACGATGGTGCGCCCAGCGTCTGTGCGCGTCAAAAGCTCCAGCATGGCGTTGCGTCCGCTCTGGTCGAGCCCATCCCAGAGGACGCGGTCCTCACCGCTGGCGAGCTGCGCGAACAAGGTATTTAAAACGGAAAATTTCATTCTGGTCCCTCCCCTGCATTCTCTTCTCTGCACACAAAAAACAGGCTGCCGCGAAAGCAGCCTGTCGGATGTCTGTACTCAATTATATTTGTTCATTGTCGCCACGATGCCTTCCTGCAACCAGAACGAAAGCCATTCGTCGACATGCGAGAGCACATCGTCGATGACCGGCACCTCGTCCTTGTGAAAGCCCGAGAGCACGTGACCGATGACATTGTTGTGGTCGTCGTGACCGATCCCGACCTTCAAGCGGTCAAAAACCTGGCTGTTCAGATGAGCGATGACGGATTTGATGCCGTTGTGCCCACCGGCGCTGCCCTTTTGCTTGAAGCGGATCTTACCAAGCGGGAGATCCATGTCATCATGAATGATGATAAAGTCGTCGATCGTGTCATAATAATGGATCAGCTGGCCAACTGCTGAACCGCTGTCGTTCATGTAGGTCTGCGGTTTCACGAGGAGCACCTGTGTGCCTGCGATGATGCCTTTACCGGTCAGCGCGCGGCACTCCTTCTTGCTGACAGAAATGCCATACTGCTCGGCCAGACGGTCGATGGCCATAAAACCAACATTATGGCGCGTGCGTGCGTAATCTTTGCCGGGATTGCCCAGCCCTACGATCATTTTCATGATGAGAGAAAATCACCTGCCTGTGAGAAATTAAAACATTTTGCTGACGGAAGCGTCCTGAAAAATACGCATGATGGCTTCACCGAAAAGTGGCGCAACAGAGAGCACCTTGATCTTGTCGCAGTTCTTGTGCGCAGTTGGGATGGAGTTGGTGGTGACAACTTCGGTGATTGGCGAAGCGTTGAGGCGGTCGATGGCTGGACCGGAGAGCACTGGATGCGAGCAGGATGCGTACACTTCCTTGGCGCCGCGTTCCTTGAGCGCAGAAGCTGCGTTGGTGATGGTGCCGGCGGTGTCGATCATGTCGTCGATGAGGATGACGTTCTTGCCATTGACTTCACCGATGATGTTCATAACTTCAGAAACGTTTGGTTTTGGACGACGTTTGTCGATGATGGCCAGTGGCGCATGCAGGAGATCTGCGAATTTACGCGCACGGGCAACGCCGCCGATGTCAGGGGAAACGACAACAATGTCATCGAGACCGAGGGATTTATAGTAGTCAGCGATGATCGGTGCAGCCACGAGATGGTCTACTGGTACATCGAAGAAGCCCTGGATCTGCTGAGCGTGCAGGTCCATGGTGAGAACGCGGCGAGCGCCGGCTTTGGTGATAAGGTTGGCGATGAGCTTTGCGGTGATCGGTTCGCGGCCTCGGCTCTTGCGGTCCTGACGCGCATAGCCATAGTATGGCATGACGGCGGTGATGCGACGTGCAGAGGCACGGCGCACAGCGTCGATCATGATGAGAAGTTCCATGAGGTTGTCGTTGCCTGGTTCGCAGGTTGGCTGAACGATGTAAACGTCCTTGCCGCGTACGCTTTCGTCAATCTCAACATTGATCTCGCCGTCGCTAAAATGGCTGACCACGCTGTCGCCGAGAGGAATGCCGACATAATCGCAGATTTCCTTAGCGAGTTCTGGGTTGGCATTACCGGTAAAAATCTTCATATGGTCCAATGACTTGTGCATTTCGATATCTTTCATTGTGAAATCCTCCCTTATTTCTTCCAGTTTTCCCTTACTACAAGCGGTGGTCGTGTGACGGCCAGCGCATTTTCGACGACGTCTTTTGATAATGTAGAACCTGCACCGATGACAACGCCATCGCCGATGGTGATCGGTGCGATCAGATTGGTGTTGCTGCCGACAAATACATCGTCGCCGATGACGGTGCGATATTTGTTTTTGCCGTCATAATTGCAGGTGATGGTCCCACAGCCGACATTGACGCGGGCACCCATGTCGGTGTCACCGATGTAGGTGTGGTGCGACACCTTGCTTTCATCGGCGATATTGCTTTTCTTGATCTCGACAAAGTTGCCGATCTTCACATGCTCGCCGATCGTATTGCCCGGACGCAGTTGAGCGAATGGACCGATGGTGGTGTGTGCGCCAACGACAGAATCCTTGATCACCGACTGACGCACGACGACGCCTTCGCCGATGGTCGAATCTGTGATGCGACTGCCAGACTCAATGACAGCGCCGGATTTGATGACGGTGTGTCCAAAGAGATGGACGTTAGCTTCAAGGATGACATCTGGCTCAAGCACAACCTCGTCTTCGATGAAAACAGACGCTGGGTCTTCCATCGTCACGCCCTGCATCATCCAGTATTCGTTGACGCGTTCGCGATAGAGCTTTTCCGCGCGTGCCAGCTGCACACGGTTGTTGACACCGAGGCTTTCGTCAGGATTTGCGAGCAGATAAGCTGCCGTTGGCTTGCCGGCTGCGTAAGCGAGCTTTAAGAGATCGGTGAGATAAAATTCGCCCTGGGCGTTGTTCGTATCCAGCGCGTCGATCTGTGCGACGAGGAATCCGAGGTCAAAGCAGTAGGTGCCGACATTGATCTCCTGGATCTTTTTTACTTCGGCGTCGGCGTCTTTTTCTTCAACAATGGCGCGAATCTGTTCGCCATCGTGCAGAATGCGGCCATAGCCTGTTGGATTTGGCACAACGGTTGTCATGACGGTGACAACATTTTTCTGCTCGGCGTGCTGCGCCATCATCTCAGCGAGGCTTTCAGCGCGCAAAAGCGGCGTGTCGCCACAGGTCACGAGGACCGTGACGCCCTCGGTTTCGGTGACGTCCTGCTTGAGCACCTCCAGCGCCGTGCGCACAGCGTGGCCGGTGCCGAGCTGTTCTTTCTGGAGCACAAGCTTGACAGAATCGTCGAGCACTTTTTCTACCTGGTCGGAACCATGTCCGATCACAACATACTGATTCTCGATCTGCGCCTTGCTGGTCGCTTCAAGAACGCGACTGAGCATTGGCTTTCCGAGAACACGATGCAGCACCTTCGGCATCTGCGAACGCATTCTGGTGCCTTTTCCGGCAGCGAGAACGATTGCGTACTTATTCATCCCAACCTCCACGATACAAATTTATTCCACAGTTTATTATACCAGAGAGCGCCCCCAGCACAATAGGTAAAATGAAATTCCGAATTTTCCATGTGCTCTTCAGGGGAAGCGTCCTCCGACGAGGGCGCTCCAGGATTTCATTGCTCTGCGATAATATTTCCACCGTTTATTATACCATGAGTCGCTTGAAATAACAAAGCGCTGGCACAAACAAAACGCAGCCTGCCGGAAATGCGTTTCAGAAGCATTTCTGACAGGCTGCGAACGATTGTCGCCAAAGACTTGACGATCAGTTTTCAATTTGGACGCCTGAACGAACGAGATCGGCGCTGCAGGTGGACGTGAGATAGACATTCGGGAAGAGGGTTCTGATCTTCTTGAAATTTTCCCAGGCAGCGTGCTCTGTGGCGTAAAGCCCGAAAAGCGTTGGACCGCTGCCGCTCATCAGCACGTGCTCAGCGCCGTGCTCGAGCAGACGTTTTTTGCGCGCCTCTGTGCGCGGCTCCACGCGGAAGCTTGGCGCCTCCAACGCGTTGTAGAGATGGCGCTCGACAAACGGCGTATCGCCAGCGCGGATCGCGTCAAGGAGCTCGGCAAAGCGCGCTTTTTGCGGATGCAGATCTGTTGGCAGGATCGCCTTGTAGACTGAGGCTGTGGAAACGCCGTAATCGGCACGCACAAGCACGACGTGCATCTTCGGCAGCTCCGGCAGCGAACGAATGCGCTCGCCGCGTCCTTCAGCAATGGCCGTTCCACCACGCACGCAGAATGGCACATCGGAACCGATCTCAGCGCCGAGACGCATGAGCGCCTGCTCGCTGAGGCCGAGATCGAAGAGCTGATTGCAGCCAACGAGCACAGCGGCGGCGTCACTGGAGCCACCGGCCATGCCTGCCGAAACCGGGATGTTCTTTTTGATGCGGATGGAAACCTGTGGCATGTCGGTCTCCTCCTGCAAAAGCAGCGCAGCGCGCATGGCGAGATTGTTGCGGTTATTCGGTACGTAGAGCGAATCTGTGAATACAGCATTTTCGTCGGCGCGCGCGATCTCGATCACATCATGCAGACGTACAGACTGCATGATCATCTTGACTTCGTGATAGCCATCTTCCCGCTTGCCGACGACATCGAGAAAAATATTGATCTTACCAAAAGCTTTAACGGTAACGTGCATTATTTCTCCCTGCCCTTCACTTAAAAACCTTTTTGTGCCAGGCGGCGTTCCACAAAGCTGAGCAGTGTCGTGATGACAGTGATCAGGATCAGATAGATCACAGCCGCGGTGACATACATTTCAAATGGCTTGTAGAGAGAGCCGGAATAGATCTGCGCCGTACGCAGGAGGTCTGTCACAGTGATGGCGGAAGCCAGCGCTGTATCCTTGATGAGGTTGATAAACTCATTGCCGAGCGGCGGGATCAGTCGGCGATAGGTCTGCGGAATGATGATCTTCTGCATGGCCATGCGACGGTTCATGCCGAGGGACAACGCTGCTTCCATCTGGCCGTTGTCGATGGAGAGAATGCCGGAGCGGATGATCTCTGCGATATAGGCGCCACCGCAGATACTGATACCGATGATGGCCGCTGTGAAGCTGTCAAGATCGATGCCCAGCGCTGCAGACAAACCGAAATAGATCAAAAACAATTGCACCATCAGCGGAATCCCGCGGAAAATCCAGGTGTAGAGCGACCCAACGATGTTGAAGATTTTGATGCTGGAGATCTTCATCAGAGCGATGATCAGCCCGATGATCAGCCCGAAGAAAATGCTGATCACTGCCAGCTCGATCGTTGTGATCGTCGCTTTCAGGAGATAAGGCAGTGTCTGGATAATAACGTCCCAATCCCAGTCAACAGCCCCTAATAACATGCTACTCATACTTCTTAAAACAACCTTCCTTATCTAATGATTAATGATTAATTATTAATGATTAATGAGAAATGAAGGATGGCTAGAGACAGAGCGCCGCTGACGCGTCGTCTGACTCTAGCCTTTTTGATCTATTCGCAAACTTGCGCATGGCCGGAAAATTTTTCCTGGCTTTGCCCCTACCGGGGCAAAGCTTTCAACCATTAATCATTACTCATTTTGCATTTATCATTTAAATTATTCGCCGTAGGCGTTTGCATCCAGACGTGCTTGTGCGTCAGGAACGAGAGATTCGGTGATGTCCATGCCGATCCATTTCATGGAGATTTCTTTCATGGTGCCATCAACGAGGAGCTCGTCAACAGCCTTCTGGATGGCCAGCTGCAGATCGCCGTCTTCCTTGGAGAGGGCGATACCGATCTGGTTGGCCTGCTTCCCTTCGCTGGAAGGTACGTCGCCAACGTGGGTGTATTTGCCGCTTTCCAGAAGTTCTACAGAACCGAAGCTGTCAATAGCGAGCGCGTCGATGCGGCCGTTGTCAAGGTCAACGGTGATCTCTGGGAAGGTCTTGTAGAGGGTGAGGTTTTCCCCTTCCACAAAGCCTGCTGCCTGGAGATCCTTCGCAGCGGTGGAACCGAGCTGGGTACCGATGACTTTGTCTTTGTAATATTCGATATCGTCCATACCATCTTCTACATTTTCGTTGAGCACGAGAATGTACTGGTCAGCGACGCCGTATGGCACATAGTTGACTTCTTCAACGCGGCTGTCCCACATGTTCATGCCGCTGATGATGGTGTCGAATTTGCCAGTCTGCAGAGAAGCGATGATCGCATTCCAGTCGGCTGGAACAAATTCAAATTCAACGCCGAGCTTTTCGCCGATGGCGTTGGCCATGTCGACGTCAAAACCGATGATCTCGTCGGTCTCAGCATCGTGGTAGCCCATTGGTGGGTAGGAATCATCGAGGCCGGCTTTGATGACACCAGCTTCTTTGACGCGATCAAGCGAACCGTCGCCTTTGACAGTCGCTTCCCAAGGATTTTCTGCTTCGATCTGGGTGACGTTCGCATCGGAGGCTGCGGAACTTGCTGCTTCATCCGAGCCGCCGCCACAGCCGACGACACCAAGTGCGAGCACTGCTACGAGCGTAACAGATACGAGTTTCTTAAATTTCATTTCGGAACCCTCCCGTTTTTTCTTTCATCTGGCCCGCCCATTACCCTATAAGGCACACGCTGACCATTTCTTAACCATGGTAGCAGTTTACCATAGTAAAGCACTGAATGCAAGCAGAATTACAGACCTTCAGCATAAATCTTCATTTTTAATGACATTTTATTTTACAAATCCGCGAGAATCCGCTATACTGATTTCTGTACCCGAAAACGGGTCGCATACGCCTGTAGCTCAGTGGATAGAGCGCCGCCCTCCGGAGGCGGGTGCGCAGGTTCGACTCCTGTCAGGCGTGTTTATTTCATATATAGAAGGGCCCTGTCGGCCCTTTTTTTGTGCGCAGGCGCTCTGTCTGGCACAAAGCATCCATTTTCACTGATCATTTTTCTAAATTTCTCAGAAAGGAGCGCGCCTATGTCTCTCATTCTCAACTGCATCCGCCGCTACCGTTGGGCGCTTGCTGTCAGCGTGCTGTGCATGTCAGTGAGCCTCATCTGCGATCTCATGATCCCCTGGCTCTTGCAGATTCTCATCGACGATGGCGTCACACCGAGAAATGCGGCTGTCATCGAACACACTGGCCTTGCGATGCTCGCCATCATCACACTGAGTCTCGCTGCCAGCATTGTGGCCTATCGTCTCTCAGCAAATGCGGCGGCACAGATCGGCCGCTATTTGCGTGAAACGCTCTATCACCACATCCTCTCTCTGCCTTACGAATCGTTTAACACGATCAGCGCCTCCACGCTGATCACGCGCCTGTCCAATGACGTGCTGCAGATCCAGAATATGTTCCTGATGGTCCAGCGCGTCGCGATCGGGCTGCCGATCTCGTTTGTCATGGGGCTGGTGCTTTCGATCCAGCTGAGCCCTGACCTCTCGCTGACCTACATTGTCACTGTGCCGCTCCTCTGTCTCAATATTGGCTTCTATGTGCGTTTTTCCGCGCGCTATTTTCCAAAGATCCAGGAAGCCATCGACCGCATCAACCTCCACGCCCAGGAAATGCTCATCGGCATGCTGACGATCCGCGCTGCCAGCGCAGCCAGCGAGATCATCGAGCGTTTTCGCGTCTGGAACGATCGCCTGCTTGAGCTGAATCTCGCGATCCAAAAACGATTCAGTCTGGTCGCGCCGACATCGATGATCATCTTCAACGAAGCGATCGCCTGTGTGCTCTGCCTCGGTTTTTTCGGCTTCGTGAGTGACATCGGTAAGCTCATCGCCTTCATCTCCTACTCGATGCAGATCCTCGGCTGTGTCACCCGCGCTTCCGGCGTGCTCACAATGATGACCCGCGCCAGCGCCTCCGTCACTCGCATCGAGGAAGTGCTCGCCATGCAGGAAGCTCAACCTGTGCAGGCTCCAGAAACACCAACAGGCTGGGACATCACCTGCGACCATCTGCGCTACCGATTTCCAGGCACAACGAACGATCAGCTCGACGACATCAGTTGCACCATTCCCTATGGCCAACGTGTCGGCATCGTCGGATTGCCAGGCTCAGGCAAATCGCTTTTTCTCGACGCCCTTGCCGGACTGCTCGCCAGCACTTCCGACCACATTTTCTACGCCGGCGTACCGCTGGCCCATGTACCACGCCAGTGGCTACAGACAAATATTGGCTACGTACAGCAGCGCGCCACGATCCTCGCCGGCACGATCCGCGACAATCTGCTGTTGGCCCGGGAAGATCTTTCTCTGGAAGAAATGACCACCGCTTTAGACGACGCCATGGCGACAGAGCTCTACCAGACAGATGAAGGCTCTGTAGAGCGTGCCATTTTGCAGCGCGGCCACGATCTCTCCGGCGGACAGAAGCAGCGCCTGTCCATCGCGCGCATTCTCGCGCTGAAGCCACACATCCTCATGCTTGACGACAGCACCAGCGCCCTCGATCATGAAACCGAGCACGCATTTTTCACCCATCTCGACGCTCTGCGCCCGCAGACACAGATCATCGTTTCGCAGCGACTTTCCACCCTGCGACAATGCGACACGATCTTTGTTTTCGACCACGGACGCATTGTCGCGCGCGGCAGTCACGCTGAACTTCTGCGCGACCATCCACTTTACGAAATGATCCTTTCAGACCAGCTCATAGAGGAGGCGCTCCACGATGACTGATTCCCAAACGCTCACCACAAGCCAGACGCTGGCGCGTCTCTGGCAGGTTATCCGGCCGAACAGCGGCTATCTGTTTCTCTCGATATTAATGAGCGCATCTGTCTCGGCGATCATGCTCTTTGCCATGGAGCGCGTCGGCGCCACCTGCGACCTCATCCTCGCAGATGCGCCGGCAAGCGTTTTCTGGCCAAATGCACTGCTGTTGATCGTTCTTTTTGCCGCCATCTCTGTTGTCACGCTGATCCAGATCTACACCATGGCCATTGTCGGCCAGCGGCTGGCAAATGATCTGCGCAGCGCCCTCTTCAGCAAGATGACCGATCTGCCGATGGCCTATTTCGACGCCCACACGACAGGAGATCTCATGAGCCGCATGACCAACGACATCGACCAGATCAACACCTCCTTCTCTGACAATCTCACCTCCGTTGTCGAAGCCGTTGTCAACGTCATCGGCACCTTCATCGCCATGGCGCTGCTTTCGACACGACTGACGCTCTGGGCTGCCATCGTTTTTCCGCTGTTCTTCATTCTCACAGCCATTGTCTCGCGCATTTCCAAAAGGCTCTTCGCCAATTACCAGCGCAGCCTCGGCAGCCTCAACACCTACATCGAAGAACATCTCTCAGCGCAAAATATGCTCACCCTCTTCGATTACCGCGACCGCAATCTTGCGCAGTTTCGTGCTGAATCTGACCGCGTTTGCACAACCTACGCCGCTGCACAGACCTCCTCTGTGATGGCGCCGGTGATGACCTTCATCAACCAGCTCGTGTACGTCATCATCGCCATCGTCGGCGGCCTTTCCATTGTGCGCGGCGACGCCCTCACGATCGGTACGCTCTTCACCTTCCTGCTTTACATGCGCCGCTTCGCCACGCCGCTGAATCAGCTCGCTCAGGTTTTCAACGCCTTTCAGGCAACCGTCTCTGCTTCGGCGCGCATTTTCGGCGTGCTCGATGCGCCGACTGAGCGCGAAGCGCTCGGCAACGAGCGGCCAGCTTCCTTCCCGCAGGATCACAGCATCCGTTTTGAGCATGTGCATTTCAGCTACGACGACACGCCCGTGCTCCGCGATATCACCACCACCATTCCTGCACGCCAGACCATCGCCATCGTTGGCGCCACTGGCGCTGGCAAGACCACGCTGACCAATCTTCTCCTCAGCTACTACCTGCCGCAGCAAGGACGTATCACCATTGGCGGCACAGATCTTGCGCAGATCCCTCTTGACGAGATCCATCGCCACATCGGCGTCATGCCACAGCAGCCCATGCTCTTCGATGCCAGCATCCTCGACAACATTCGCTTCGGCAAGCCTGACGTCAGCCGCGACGCCGTCATCCGCGCCTGCCAGGAAAGTGGCTTTGATCAGGTCGTCCAAACGCTGCCCCAGGGCTACGACACCATTCTCCACAACCAGGGCAGCATTCTTTCGCAGGGACAGCGCCAGCTTTTGGCCATCACCCGTGCCCTTCTGAGCGACAACGACATTCTCATTCTCGACGAAGCCACCTCCTCCCTCGATTCTTACACCGAAAAGCAGGTGCAGCAGGCCTTCGCCAAGCTGCGACGCGAAAAGACCATGCTCATCATCGCACACCGCCTGTCCACCATTCGCGACGCCGACTACATCCTCGTCATGAAGCATGGTCAGCTCGTCGAATCCGGCAGCCACAGCGAGCTCCTCGCGCAGCGCGGCTATTACCATCGTTTGTACACAAGCTACACCGGCACCGCCGAGCGACAATTGTAAAGAAATATTTCTGCAATCAACGACGACGGCCGATCCGCTGAATGATTTCAGCAGATCGGCCGTCATTATTTTATTTTTCTTTTTGCTTCGAAGAGCGGATGAAGAACGTGCAAATCAACGCGACCACAAGGAAAAACGCAATGTAAATGTAATCCGTATTGACCGCCTCTACAGCCGCTTCGCGATAAGCCATTGTTCCTTCGATGGGTTCGCCGCTGTGTCCGGCAGCGAGATAGTAGCGCGTCATGTTCATACTCAGAAGCACGGTGAGAATGTTCGTCGACACCGTCTGAACAAGCTGCTTGCCCCAGTTGAAGAGGGACGACGCATGGCCGGACAGCTCACGCGGTACAGCACCAAGTCCGTAATTGGTCAGCGGCATCTGCGCCATTGAGATCCCGAAAAATCGCATCCCAAAGCAGGCCAGAACAAACACAAGATTGCTTTCGAGGCTGAGATTACACAGCCCCATATTGCCGACGATCGCGCAGAGAACGCCGCCTGTGATCAGGCTTTTCATCAGCCCGCGCTTGTGCAGCCGCAGCGTCGTCGCATTCCCGACTAGCATCATGATCGACGGAAAGAGCAGCAGCAAGCCTGTCGTGGCCGGCGAAAGTCCGCGGCCAGTCTGAAAATAAAACTGCGAGAGGATCGCGTTGATACCAAGCGTCAGCGCAATAACACACTGCACCAGCATCGCGAAAGAAAACGCCTTGTATTTCAGCACGCCAAAATTCAGCAGCGGATGACTGGTGTGGAACTGACGCACGATGAAAAGAATCACCAGCGCCACGCCAATGACCGCGCAACTCCAAAATGTGACCGACGTCCAGCCCCAGGAATCGCCCATCGAAAACGCCAGCATAACGAGCCCGCTGCCGAGGGAAACCTGGCCGCAGCCGAGAAAGTCGATCTTATCAACATCCATGTTGATCGCTTCTGCCGGAATGCTTTTTTTCGCTGCCCAGAGCACAAGCAGCACCAATGGCAGATTGATCAGGAAAAGCACGTGCCAGCTCGACACCTGCAGGAGCAGCCCGGCGACGGTTGGCCCCAGCAGTGTGCCAAAGGATTGGAAAAGCATGGTCGTTCCCAGATAATCTGCCTGTCTGCGGCGCGGCACATAGCGATAGATCATCGCCATCGACGACGGAATGATGATGCCGCCACAGATCCCTTTGAGAAAGCGAAAAACAACCAGCATGAAGAAATTCATCGAAAGCGCACAGCCCAGAGAACACAGGCCGAGCGCACCCATCGCCGTCAGAAACACCGTGCGATAGCTGAAGCGCTCGCAAAGATATTCGCTCAGCGGCATGACCATCCCAAGCGGCAGCATATAGCCGGTGACCACCCACTGAACCGTGTTGATGTCAACATGGAACACCGACATATAGGTCGGCAGAGAAATTGTCACCGTCGACGTATTGAGCATGGTCACGATCCCGGACAAAAGGATCGCGAGCAAAAATATCCTTGAATGGGCGTCATCGATCTGAACTTTATTTGTCGATTCACTCATTGTCATCATCTTCTTTCTTATTTAATAAGCGACCGCGATACGTCTCGCTAAAAAAATAATCGCACGCAGCGCGCGCGTTTTAAGATCAATGAATCCGACTTCTATACTAATCTTACACCATTTCACAGGAAAAATATATACTTTAATATCAAAAATGGTCATAGCAAATATATATACGTACCGCTGGCAGGTTCTAGTATTCAGTTTTGTCATAAAATGACTATGTTCTAATATACCATATAAAAGAACAACTTATTAATACTATTTTGTGTCGCCAACAACCCCCGGCAGGGATGCATGCAAAAACGGAAAGATAATAAAATAATCCCCTTGTTTTTTTCTAAAAACGTCCTATAATACGAAATGTAATCAAGCGATGGACGCGTCAGGCCGCTCCCAGACAGGGATACAGCCAATTTTAGAAACACGGGCCGTCTTTCACAGAAAGGGGAAATATGAAATGTTATTAAATGAAAAAACTTCTCAAAACGCTAATGCTGCTGGTGCTGTACAGGTTACGGTGAACACTTTTAAACCGGCTGAAAATAAAGGTATCCTGTCCCATCTTGGTAGAATCTTCAAAAATGACATCGTCGGCTTCTTCAGCGAAGTACGCAACATCATCCGTCAGACCGAAGGCCTTGAAGCTTATGCAACCTGCAAGCAGAGCGGTGTCTGCTCCGACGCCATTGAAGAATATCATGTTCATATTCCTCCAATGTACGACGAGATCCTTACCGATAAACCAGTAGCACCAACTCCTGGTGCCGCTACCCTCGATGCACTCACCAGCGTTGCTCAGGCAGCTGGCAGCATCCTCGACGATACCGGCAGCATGGAAGCTTTCGCAAACCGTCATCAGAGCTTCCCTGGCGACCCAACCAAGTTCGATGCAAACCGTCCACAGGCGCGTATGTTCGCACAGGTTGACGAACGCATCCGTAGCCGTGTTACCGTCGTTGAAGAACTGAAGAAAGAAGCGTAAGCGCTCCCTCTTCTTCCCAAAACCTCATAGAAACCGCAAGCCTCCGGCCATCTGGCACGGAGGCTTTTTGCAATGAAAAATATTTTTATTTTCCAGCGGCCACGCTCACGCGCTATAATTAAAGAAAAGAAACGATCCTAGCCACCAACAATCATACAGAAGGAGATTTTCTATGAAAAAGAATACACCACCCTCTATGGATGCCTGGCTCGCAGAAGCGAAACAGCATCCCGATGCCGCAAAGATCGGCATGTATCTCTTCCACGACGGCGTCGTGCGCGAAGATGCCAAGGCAAAAGTACGCACTGGCGCGACGGATACGCAGCCTGTTACTGGCATGCAGTTTTCCTTCGATGCTGCAAAGCTTGAAGCTGTGATCCAGGAAGCCTACACACTGCCCGGCATTTACTATGTGCGCGCCTGGCTGAACGAGGGCGTTCTGGAAGTCGGCGACGACATCATGCGCGTTCTCATCGGCGGCGACATCCGCCCGCATGTGATCGACGCGCTGCAGCATACAGTCGGTCGCATCAAAAATGAATGTGTGATCGAAACAGAGCTTTATTGACGAAAATGACCACGACTCGCAAGAATCGTGGTCATTTTTTATCGCCCGCAGTCGGCGGAGCCTTCAGAATATAACATATCAAGTCCATGCTGCACAGGATCGATGACGGCGAGAATGTTTTCTTCCGCTGCTTTTTTGCTGCCTGGCAGATTGATGATCAGCGTGCGCCCACGAATACCGGCCACACTTCGCGACAGACAACCCTTTGGCGTGATGCGCATCGATTCGGCGCGCATCGCTTCCGGAATGCCTGGTGTCTGCCGTTCCACAATGGCGAGGGTGGCTTCCGGCGTGATGTCCCGCGGCGAAAAGCCTGTGCCTCCTGTTGTCAGCACGAGGGCAATCTGCGCATCATCGCTGCAATGCAGGAGCTGGCGCTGGATTTCTCCAGCATCGTCGGGAACGATCGCCGTATGCACGACGTCAAAACCTTTCTCCTCGAGAATGCGGCAGAGATTTGGGCCGCTCGTGTCTTCCCGCTCTCCGCGCGCGCCTTTGTCGCTGACGGTGATCACTGCTGCTGTGTACATCACACTTCCTCCTTCCGCTCGAAATCGCCGTGTACACCGCCGCTTTTCTTGAGCAGGCGAATGTCGGTGATGATCATATCCTTCTGCACCGCTTTGCACATATCGTAAACAGTGAGTGCCGCTGTGCTGACGGCTGTGAGTGCCTCCATCTCAACGCCAGTGCGTCCGTCGCAGCGCACGCTGGCGGTGATCTCCACAGAATGCCGCGTTTCATCGAGGGCGAGCGAGAGATCGATGCCGCCGAGGAGGATCGGATGACACATCGGAATAATATCCGGCGTGCGCTTTGCGCCCATGACGCCTGCGATCTGCGCAACGGTGAGCACGTCGCCCTTTTTCATACCGCCGCTTTTGATCAGCGCGAAGGTCTCTGCATTCACGAGCACGCGTCCAGCTGCGACTGCTGTGCGCTCGCTCACCGGCTTTTCGCCAACATCGACCATTTTTGCGCGCCCTTGTTCATTGAAATGTGTGAAATCGCTCATCGTTACCCTCCAATCTGATTCATGCTGCGTCCTGCCTGAGAATGATGCAGCGCATCCAGGTCGCCGTGCCATTGCGGCTTGTGCCAGATGGCCGTTTCCAGCTGCGCGCGCATGCCGTCGCGATCCAGCCCTTTGAGGGAAAGCTCCTCTGCGGAATGCAGACACGGCTTGATCTTGCCGTCGGCTGTCAGCCTCAGGCGGTTGCAATCGCCACAGAAATGTGCGCTCACCGGACTGATGAGGCCGATATTTCCTTGCGCATCTGGCAAACGATACAGCCGCGCAACGCCGCCGTCCTGCTTGACTGGCTCCGCATCCGGCAGCGCCTCCAGCACCCGCGTGCATGTGATAAAGGCGCGCTCATCAAAATCCGGATTATCGAGCATCGGCATCAGCTCGATAAAGCGCATATCAACTGGATAGCGCCGCGTCAATTCGGCCAGCGGTGCGATCTCATCGTCGTTGAATCCACCGATCAGAACCGCATTCAACTTGATCTTGTCAAATCCTGCCGCCAGCGCAGCCTCCAGCCCTGAATAAAAATCAGCCAGCTCGCCGCGGCGCGTGATGTATGCATATTTCTCCGCATCCAGGGTGTCGATGCTGATGTTCAGCCGATTCACGCCTGCTTCGCGCAGCGCTGGCGCCATCCCTGCCAGCAGCGTGCCATTTGTCGTCATGCAAAGCTCGCGGATACCTGGCACCGCTGCAGCGCGTCTGCAGATCGATAGAATATTTTTCTTCACCAGCGGCTCTCCGCCAGTGATGCGCAGCTTCGTGACGCCCAACGATGCCGCCGCTTCGATGGCCATGATGAGCTCGTCTTCCGTAAGCATTTCATCGTGACGTTTTTTATCGATCCCTTCTTCCGGCATGCAGTAGCGACAGCGCAGATTGCAGCGCTCCGTCACCGACACGCGCAGGTAGGTGATCCGTCGTCCATATTGATCGATCATTCGCTTCCCCTCCATTTTCTGCAGGCATTTTCACCTGCCTCTGCTCCATCCAGCACCACCGTTTCGAGCATTGGCTGTATCCTTCTACAATTACCACAAAGATGCAGCCAATCTGCTACACCAAGATTTTCAATCAGCGTTCGCTCCGGTTTCAAACCGACTGCGATCAAAAGCGTTCTGCAGGGAATGATCTCCCCATTTTCCAGCAAAACGTTTTCGATTCTTTTCTCGCCGCGGATCTCAGTAATCGTTGTTTGACAGATCAGCTTAACAAACGGCGAAGCCAGACAGCGCTGATTGCGCCAGAGGCCGCCGCAGGTTGCTCTCTGTTCAATTAAGGTAACAGAAATGCCACAGACAGCGAGATGCGACGCCATGATCAAGCCAAGATCCCCACTGCCGAGGATGACTACTGGTCCTGGTGGCACGATCCCCCGCAGGTTGAGCATTTCCTGCATCTGGCCAGCTGTGTAAACGCCTTCCGGTCGTGTGCCGAAAATATCCAGTGCGCCAGCAGGAATCTCATAGCTGCCCGCCGCCAGAATTAGCTGATCGAATGCAACATATGTTCGTCCAATGTTTTTACCAGCGAGCAGCGCCTTGCGCTGTGCGGAAATTTCAAGCGCTGTCGTTGCCGGCAAACAACGCACACAATCTGGGAAATCTGCCAGCAACGCCGTGACAGTCTCAGGGCCATTTTTTCCGTCTGCAAAACCACGATGCAGACACTGTGGCAAAATACCTCCCAGAAAAGGCCTATTGTCCACCAATAGAACCTCTGCGCCTGCATTAGCGGCAGATTTCGCTGCCGAAATACCAGCAGCGCCGCCACCAATGACAAGGATATCACAGCGTTCCATGTTTAGCCTCCTCTAGCAGCGCCTCAATGTGCGCACGACAGCGGCTGCCCTGACAACGCCCAAGTCCACTACCGGTGCGATGCTTGACGCCATCCAGCGTGTGCGCACCACGAGCGATCGCCGCAAGGATCTCGCCCTTGCTAATCTGCTCGCATTGACAAACGATCTCGTCATCCTTTTGCACGAGCACTTTGCGGCTCGGCGAAAAATTTTCATTTAATTCAGCACCCAGCGCGGTGGCGATACGCCTGGCGACCGCATTACCAAGTGCATCCGCACAAGTCAGCCCAGGTGTTTTCACGCCGATCAGACTGATAAAATTCTCTGCTGGCGCGGCAATCACGAAATCGTGCAGCCGCGTCTTCTCAGAATTGACAACATAGGGATTTGGACGCACAGCTGCAAAGGAACGGATTTGCCGCTCCACTGCAAGCTCCGGTAACATAACTTTAGCAAGATGGCGCAGCGTCGTCAAGCCCTCACGGCTTGTTGCCCAGTGCTCGCCAGTAAGGGGGCGCACTGGTGATTCAAGAAGCAGCGTTCCCTCAACAGTTGGCACAACAGTTACGCCCTTTCCATTGGAGCACTCCTGAAAAAGAATATGCCGTGGAGCTGGCGTATTTTTATCAAGCACAAGATAATCAGCCGCGTCAAGCGCCAGCCGAATCGATGGTGGAAAACAGCTTTCCTGCAATGCAGCCGCTGCCAAACCAGCCGCATTGACAACGGCACGGCAATGAAATG